>Ga0184625_10000036_pt1 | contig 29721 bp, 21 predicted proteins | sample PLM3_30_b1_FD_133151 | JGI IMG/M metagenome (GOLD analysis project Ga0184625, IMG submission 133151) | Groundwater sediment microbial communities from an aquifer in East River, Colorado, USA - PLM3_30_b1 | ecosystem: Environmental > Terrestrial > Soil > Riparian zone | place: USA: East River... | reverse complement strand
GGCGTCCACGGACCGCGCCAGCTCGACGTCATCGTCGTCGACGACCGGTAGTCGAGTCCGCGCGAGGCCCCCGTCCGGAACGCTTGTCATCGACATGCAACGCCGGGACGGGCGCCGGCGATGGTCTGGCGTCGCGAACACGCGCACCGTGCACTGCACACGCGACAGCGGAGCTGACAAGCGATGATCGACCAGGTCATACACACCGGTATCGGAGCGGTTCCATCGGCCTCGGGGGAGATGGAGGGCACCTACCTCGGTCTCCGCTGGTGCGGGCTCTCGGCCGAGCAGGCTGCCAACCTGACGGCTCGCCTCGAGGGGATCCATGCCGTTCCGGGCGGTTGGTCGCTCCGCGACGTGCATCGTCTGCGGTTCATGCGCTGGCTCGTCGCGGCGGGGCGTCTCGGCGTCGACGACACCGTCCAGGAGGGCTAGCTGTCCCGCGTCGAGGACCTGATCGCGTCGGCGGCGCGGAGCACGTCGTCGGGCGCTTGGCCGGCCATCGTCCAGCCGCCGTCCACGACGATCGTCTGGCCCGTGATGAACCCGGCCCCGGGGCCGATGAGGAACCGGACAGCCTCGACGACGTCCGCTCCGTTCCCGACGCGCCCGACCGGGTTGATCGCCGCCCAACGTTCGGCGTAGGTCGGGTCGTCAGCGAGATTCCGATCGTTCACGATCGAGCCGGGCGCCACGGCATTGACCGTGATGCTGGCCGCGGCGAGCTCGACTGCGAGGTTGCGTGCCAAGGCCTCGATGCCCGCCTTCGTCATCGCGTAGGCGGCCGCACCGTCGATCGCCCGGTGGGCCGTCACCGACGAGGTCAGGACGATCCGTCCACCATCGCCCTGCTCGACCATGCGGCGCGCACCGGCCTGGGCCGTGAAGAACGTCCCCCGCAGGTTCGTGGCCACGACCCGGTCGAACTCACCCGGGTCCACGTCCAGGAACGAGCCGAAGGCCGTCAGTCCCGCATGACAGCACAACACGTCGAGCCGACCGAAGGTCGAGACGGCCGCCTCCACCAGGGCGCTCGCGGTCGCCGGGTCCGCCCCGTCGCCCCTGACCAGCCGGACCTCGCCACCGCGTGCCTCGATCGCGCCGGCCGTCTCGGCCGCCCCGGACACGTTGTCGTGGTACCCGACGATCACGCCGAATCCGTCCGACGCGAGGCCCTCGGACAGGTCGCGCCCGATCCCCGTGGCACCGCCGGTCACGATCGCAACGCGCCTCATCTCCGGCAGGGTACCGCGGTCATGCCTCGTCGAACGAGGCAAGATGACGACGGCCCGAACGGACACCGCGACGCACCGTCGGCCATCGGCGATGATCGCGGGGACGGTCGGACCGGAGGTGACATGGTTTGGCACGAGGCATTCGGAGGAGCCGTGCATCTCGCGGCCCAGCTCGACGGCGTCGCCGGGCGCGACATCCCGGAGGTCATCCTTGCCGGGGACCCGGCGGGGCTCCTCGAGGCGTTTCCGGATGGCGTTCGGATCGACGACCAGCGGGTCGGGCGGATCGAGGGTCGCGCCGCCCTCGAAGCCTACGGCCGGTCGAGCGCGTCCTGGATGGACGAGCGCCAGGGCGCCGCTCGACTGATCGCATCCACGGCGGGTCCCGAGCGGGTGGTCGGCGAATTCGAGGTGGAGCTTGCCAAGGGCGGACGCGGGTTCGCGCTCCCGGTAGCCGTCGTGGTCGAACCCAGCCCGGTGACGCGCAGCGTCTGGATCCGCATCTACCACAGCCAATGGCCGCTACTCGGCCACCACGTCGTCCGCCCGCCGCTCCTCGCGAGGGACCCGTCGGTCGGCGAGTCTGACGTCGTGGGCGAGTACCAGCGTGCGCTCGCCGCGGGGGATGCCGCGGTCATCGTCGCGACCTTCGAGCCCGACGGCTGCTTCCGCGAACCGGCCGGCGCGGCGTACCGCGTGTGCGGAACGGAGGACCTCACCGCGTTCTACACCCGGTTCTTCAGCGCCGGCGGCGGGATCATCCTCGAGCACTGCACGGTCAGCGAAGATGGGGTTCGCACGGCCCTCGAATTCAACGCCGTTCGCTGGGGAGGGGTCGACCTTCCGCCGCAGGCTGGCGTCGCGGTCTACGAGCGGGGGCGGAACGGCCGGATCGCCGAGGCGCGGGTCTACGACGACGTCGAGGGCCCGGTGGAGTAGCGCGGACCTGACGGGAAGGAGCCGGCGCGGCGTCGATCGTCGCGTTCGCAGTGAGGAGGGTGTCCGTGCCTGAGGGAACCGCCGCGACGATCGATCGTATCGATGTCTTCGGCTACGAGCTGACCTACGCCCACGGCGATTACGTCATGTCCTCCGGGCGAGTCGTGAACCGGTTGCCGAGCACGCTGGTACGCGTCACGACCAGGGACGGCGCGGAAGGCTTCGGTGAGGTCTGCCCGCTTGGGAGCACGTACCTGCCGGCCTTCGGCGAGGGGGCTCGCGTCGCGATTCGCGAGCTCGCCCCGGCCCTCATCGGCGCGGACGCGACGAACCTTGCGGACGTGCACCGCCGACTCGACGACCGACTCAAGGGTCACGAGTACGCCAAGAGCGCACTCGATGTCGCGTGTTGGGATGCCTTCGGGAGGCTCGTCGGCAAGCCGGTCGCCGCGCTCCTGGGCGGCGTCCTGCAGCGCGAGTTGCCGCTCTACGTCGCGATCCCCCTGGGGACACCGGCGAGCATGGCGGCGTTCGTGGCTCGCGAGCGGTCCGGGGGGATCCGGAACTTCCAGGCGAAGCTGGGCGCCGAGCCTGCCGAGGATGCCCAGCGGGTCGCAGCGATCCTCGCGGCTACCGGACCTGGCGACGCCGTGATCGGGGATGCCAACGGCGCCTGGCGGCGGCAGGACGCCATCATCGCCGCACGGTTGTTCGAGGGTTTCGAGCGCTTCCGGCTCGAGCAGCCTTGCCCGACGCTCGAGGAGTGCCTGGCCGTCCGACGGCTGAGCACGCTGCCGATGGTCCTCGATGAGGTGATCGTCGACCTCCCGACGCTCGTGAGAGCCGCGGGCCTCGACGCGATGGACCAGATCAACCTCAAGATCAGCCGCGTCGGGGGCCTCCTTCCGGCGCGCCTCATGCGGGACGTGGCGGTCCGCCTCGGCATCCGGCTCATGATCGAGGACAGTTGGGGCGGTGACGTCGTCACGGCCGCCGTCGCGCATCTGGCCGCTGGGACACCGCCCGAGGCGCTGTTCGCGGTGTCGTTCATGAACGACTGGACGACCGAGCACATCGCCGGCTACCAGCCGCGCTCCAGTCTCGGGATGGGGCCAGTGCCCGAGGGGCCAGGGCTGGGGATCGAGGTCGACGTGGCGGGCCTCGGCTCGCCCCTCTTCACGGTCGCCGCCCAGCGGTGAGGCGTCTCGTCAGCCGCGATCGCTTCGGTCGCCCTGTTCGACAGGTCGCCAGGGCATCTGCTTGAATGTGGGCTCGTCGACCGTGAGGCAACGCGCGGTGCGCCATCGGGCCGACGATGCTGGGGGTGCTCGAAGTCGATGGATCGGCGGAGCTAGTGGCGGCTCGCGTGCCCGTCGCCCCGGTGGTCGATCCGCCGGCACGGGACATGGTCTGGATCCCGGCCGGCGTCTTCCGGATGGGTTCAGACCAGCACTACGCCGAAGAACGACCGGTCCACAGCGTGGCGGTCGATGGCTTCTGGATGGACGACCACCAGGTGACCGTCGCGGAGTTTCGCCGTTTCGTCAAAGCCACCGGACACGTGACGGTCGCCGAGCGCACCCTCGATCCCGCCGAATACCCCGATGCCGACGCCGACCTCCTCGTTCCGGGATCGCTCGTCTTTCGTCCGACGCGCGGCCCGGTGGACCTCGATGACTACCGCAACTGGTGGCATTGGGTGCCCGGCGCGCAGTGGCGTCACCCCGAGGGTCCCGACAGCGACGTGTCGGGACGCGATCGACACCCAGTCACCCACGTCGCCTTCGAAGACGCGACCGCGTACGCAGCCTGGGCGGGCAAGTCGCTGCCCAGCGAGGCCGAATGGGAGTACGCCGCCCGGGGCGGGCTGGACGGAGCCGTCTACACGTGGGGCGATGAGTTCGAGCCGAAGGGCCGGATGATGGCCAACACCTGGCAGGGCGAGTTCCCATGGCAGAACCTGCGCACCGACCGGTACGCGGGCACGTCGCCGGTCAAGGCGTTCCCCGCGAACGGCCACGGCCTGTTCGACATGGCCGGAAACGTTTGGGAGTGGACCACCGACTTCTATCGGTCGTCCCACCCGGAGGTCGCGATCCACGCCTGCTGCGGCCCGACGGGGCCACAGGTCAACCCGAAGGTCACGACACCCGACGGGTCGTACAACGTCGGCCAGCCGGGCTCCCAGTTCCCCCGGATGGTCGTGAAGGGTGGGTCGCACCTCTGCGCCCCGAACTACTGCCTGCGCTATCGACCCGCTGCGAGACAGCCCCAATCGGTCGAGACATCCATGGCCCACCTCGGCTTCCGCTGCGTCAGCCGTCCCCAGCCAGCGGACGCAGTGACATCCACTGAGTGACTCGCGTGCGGTTGTCCTAGGTCCCGCGGTAGGCCGAGTACTCCTTCCGGCCCGCGAAGGCCCCGATCCCCCAGGTCCCGAGGTCGATCGCCAGGGCTCCCGCGAGGAAGATCCAGTTGATGAGGCTCAATCCGTTCGTCTGGACGAGCCCATAGATGAGGGTCGTCCAGGGGAGGAAGAGGAACCCTCCCAGGAACCAGACCGATGAGCCGAAGAGCGACCCCCAGTAGGCCCCGTCATTCGACCACGCGACCAGCAGGACGAACCGCGGAAGGATCGCGCCAAAGATCGCCATCATGGGATTCACCTCATCTTTGACCGGCTCGGTCGACGACTCGACGGTCGGGTCGTGCAGCGTCCGCCAGCCTAGCATCTGGGACAAGAGCGAAATCGCTGAACCCGAGCGGATGCAGCCGGGCAAACGTTCCGCCTCCCTTAGCCGAAGAAGTCGATGATCGCCTTGGTGTCGTCCGAGAAGGCCCATCGCTCGGTGACCTGGCCGTTGCCGACGTGATAGATCTCCGCCGTGCGATAGGTCAACTTGCGGTCGTCGATGGTGGCATTGGCGGTTCCCAGGGCGATGACGTGCTCGTCGCTTGCCAGGACGTCGTGGATGTCGTACGTGATGGTGGCGTCACCGAAGTCGGCCATCCTGGCGGCCAGTTTGGCCTTGCCGCGGATCGGCTCGGCGGCACCGATCTCGTGCCAAACGACATCGTCGGCGACCAGGCTCGCGGCCGTCTCCATGTCGCCGCCGCTCATCGCTTCATTCATCCGGCGGACGACAGCCGCGTTCGGGTGTTCCTCCATCGGTGACCTCCTCGCAGGCGGGCGGGGGCGCTCATCTCGCGCCGGGTCATCGCCAGCCGTCCTCGCCCTAGCCTACGCTCGGACGACGCTCCGTGCGGGGCCATTTCGTAACGAGCCGTCGAGGAAGTCGAGTGAGATCTGGCCGCTACGGATGGCCGCGCCGGTTGAGCTCGTCGACGTTGATGCCGCTCCGCGCGGCCGCCTCGGTGAGGTCGTACGCTTCCACGATTCCCACTGTAGCGGCGCGGTGTACGGCGCTGGGAGATCTAAGACGGCCGCGGCGCGTGCGCCTTGGCATGGTCCTCGAGTCGGCCGAGCTCATCCTCGTAGATCGGACCGAAGATCCTGGCGACGAACAGCCTGTTCAGGACGCCCTGGAGACCACGCTCATCGATCGTCGTGTCGAACCGCACGCGGGTTCCACCACCACCCGGCTCCACCGTGAACGTCGTCTGGATTCCCGAGCCGGTCTCGACGAGCTTGCGTCCTGGTATGGGCTCAGTCACGGTCGCAGTGACCGTCCGTCGACGGCCACCTGCGTCGATCAACCACCGAATCTCAGTTCCGGCGCCCACCCCACCACGCATGATCTCGAGCCCCGAGAACTCCGGCGGCAGGAAGCCGTCCGGTCGATGGTGGTCGACGTAATCCGCGATGCAGTGGTACACCACGTCTGCAGGCGCGTCGATGAGTCTTTCTGCTGACAGGCTCGCTCTCATGTCATCTCCTGTCGATGCCTTCTGCTTCGCTACGCACCCTGCTCAACCTCGTGCAATGTGTGGGCGACGAGGCCGTGCGCTTCCCGATGGACGCGGATCGCGGACTCGCGATCGGGCGCATCGACGAGGCAGAAGACCTTGCCCGCTTCCTCGTCCACCCAGTAGTGCTTGTACTCCACGCCGTACTGGGCCTGGATGCGAACATCCGCCGCATGAGCCCCGATGACATCGTCGGCTTTCACGCCGGGGATGTCGTGGATGTCCAGATAGGTCGCCATTGTGAGTCTCCCGTACACATGCATGATCGTCGGTCAGCTAACTCGCACGTTGCTTCTACGGCGAGACCGCGTCGGATGGTTTCAGAACAGCCGCTGATCCAGCTTTCGACGGCATCGGCCCTAGAGACCCCGCGACGTCCCTCCCAAGAGGGCAGCGGGGACGCGGTGGGACAGGCGCGAAACCTCCCGCCGCCCCGTCGGGCTAGAGTGCGTGTATGCCGCGCGGGACCTCGACACACTGGAATCAGCCCTTAACGCAGTGAACAACGAGTCGCCAGGCGCACCCGAGGGCGGGATGGAGGCTGACTACCTGGACCTGGCGTTCAGGGGGGAGCTCTGGCATTGGAGAGGCCCGGCGCCGTTCTACTTCATCACCGTGTCGGACGATGCGTCCGCCGCGCTGCATGCCGTGTCGACGGAAGTGACCTATGGCTGGGGCATGATCCCGGTCAGGGCTCGGATCGGGGGAACGCTCTTTGACACCTCGTTGTTCCCCAAGGACGGACGTTACGTCCTGCCCGTCAAGGACGCGGTGCGTATGGCCGAGCGACTGGCGGCGGGCGACACAGTCGCGGTGCAGCTGGTCATCCGCCAGTAACCGGCGGCACGCCGAGCCGCGGTGCGACCGGTGCGCCGCCGCTCCCGCCCGACTCCAAGCGTGAGTTATCCTCGTTCCGACAACCTCCCGCGCTCGAGCCGAGCGGTCGGAATCGAAGACGGAGCACAGCATGACCGCGACGCTCGCCCCTACGCTCATCCGTCAGGACGGCCGGGACAAAGTCACCGGGAGCGGTCGCTACGCCGCCGACCTCACCTTGACCGGGATGCTCTACGGAGCCCTCCGAGTCGCCGAAACCCCGCACGCCCGCATCCGCCGGCTCGATACGACGGCCGCGCGCGCACTACCGGGCGTGCATGCGGTCATCACGGCCGCCGACGTCCCCGAGGTCCGCTACGGCGCCTACCTGAAGGACCGGACGCTCTTCGCTCGGGACGTCGTGCGCTGGGAGGGCGAACTGATCGCGGCCGTCGCAGCCGCGACGCCGGAGATCGCTGCTCAGGCGGCCGCGCTGATCGACATCGACCTTGAACCCCTTCCGGCCGTGACCGATCTTGAGATCGCCGCGCGCTCGAATGCCCCGCTCGTACACGCCGACTGGGCGACCTACGAGGGCCACGAGGACCTCGTCCGCGACGGCAACGTCGCATCACGCTCGACGATCGTCAAAGGCGACGCCGAGGCGGCGATGGCCGACGCGGACATCGTGGTCGCGGACCGCTATGTCGCCGATGGCTCGCACGCGGTCCCGATCGAGCCGCGGGCGATCCTCGCTGAGTGGCAGGGCGACCACGTCACGATCTGGTCGTCGACGCAGGTCCCGTTCGGGGTCAGGTCCGGCGTGGCTGAGACGCTCGGCATGCCGCTGAACCAGATCCGGGTCATCGTGCCCCACCTCGGCGGTGGCTTCGGCGCGAAATGCGAGCTTGGCTTCGAGCCCCAGGTCGCTGCCCTGGCGCGGGCGGCCGGCCGGCCCGTCAAGGTCGTCTTCTCCAGGCGCGAGGAGTTCCTGCTCCCCGACCACCGCAGGGAACGCATGATCATCGAACTGGAAACGGGGGTGGGGCGCGACGGGACGATCATGGCCCGTCGTGCGCACCTGATCATCGATAACGGCGCCTACAGCATGGATGAACCCTATCTCGGCCAGCTGGCCGCGATGTTCGCGGTCGGGCCGTACCGGATCCCGAATGTCGACGTAACAGCCGACGTTGTCTACACGAACACCCAGCCATCAGGCTCCGTTCGAGCACCGACCGGCCCGACGACCTGTTGGGCGGTCGAGCAGCACCACGACGTCGTCGCCGAGCGGCTCGGCCTCGACCCCGTCGAGTTCCGTCGCCGCAACCTCGTGCACGAGGGCGACGGAGGGCCGACCGGCCAGGTCTTCGAGCGGATCGGCGTCCTCGAGACGCTGGAACGCGCGGCGACCGCGATCGGTTGGGGGCGCCAACTGCCAGAGGGGGAGGCGATCGGCATCGCGACCGGCTGGTGGCCGTCGTTCCCAGGTGCCTCCGGTGCGCACGTGACGATCAATGCCGACGGCAGCGGGACGATCGTCACGGGCGCCCAGGAATGTGGGACCGGCGCGGTCATGGCCCTGCCGATCCTTGCGGCCGAGGTCCTCGGGATGCGGCCGGACGAATTCAGGATCCTGTACCAGGACACCGACGCCGGGCCGTACGACGGCGGGGCCAGTGGATCGCAGACGACTTTCAACAACGGCCGTGCCGTCATCGCCGCCGCGACCGAGGTCCGTGACCAACTGCTGGCGCTGGCCGCAGACGTGCTGGAAGCCAACGTGGCGGACCTCGAGCTCGTCGAGGGCGTGGCCAGGGTCAGGGGCAGCACCACGGCGTCGGTGTCCATCGCCGACCTCGCGTCCCAGGCCGCGGGGGTCGGCCTCCTCCTCGGTCGGGGATCAGGGGAGCCGCCGCCCACGCCCGCCGCCGAGACCGCCAGCTGCGTCGGTCGCCTCGGCGCCGAGTCGTTCGCGGCGCCGACCTTCTTCACGCACGCCGCCCGAGTGAAGGTCGACCGGGACACCGGCGTCGTCCGCGTCCTGGAGATCGCCGCGGCCCACGAGTCGGGTGTCGTCATCAATCCGATCGGGGCCGTCGGGCAGATCTACGGCGGCGTGGCAATGGGCATCGGGCAGGCCCTCAGCGAGGGCGTCCAATTGTCAGACGACGGTCGGCAGCGCAACGCCTACCTCCTCGATTACAAGCTGCAGACCGTGGCCGACATGCCGCCGATCCACGTCGAGTTCGTCGATGCACCGTCGCCGACCGGCGGCCCCAAGGGTCTCAAGGGCATCGCCGAGCCACCCTGTGTCCCTACGCCGGGGGCCATCGCTAATGCCATCGCTCGCGCCTCCGGCACTCGGATCCACGAGCTGCCGATGACGCCCGAGCGGGTCTGGAGCGCCGGCGTGTCAACGAACGGCGAAGGTTGACGTGGCCGGACGGTTCACTTCACCAACGGCACTGGTGGATGCGCTGGCGGCCACCGAGGCCGGGTACCGGGCGGTGGCCGGCGGGACGGATCTGGTCGTCGGTTCGCGCCAGGGAAAATGGTCGCTGCCCGAGGACATCGTGGCGCTCGATCGGATCGCCGAGCTGCGCGGGATCGAGGAAACCGCCGGGGGTCTCCGGATCGGGGCGACTACGAACCACGCGGACCTCGCCCGACACCCGGCCATCCGCGAGCGATGGACGGCCGTCGCCGACGCCGCCTCCATCGTCGGCTCGCCGGCAACGCGACACGTCGGGACGCTTGGCGGCAACCTGGCCAATGCATCGCCGGCCGCGGAGACGAGCGGCCCGCTCCTGTGCTTCGAGGCCCAGGTCGAGGTCCGTTCGACCACGGGAAGCCGTCGGATCGCGCTCGATGACCTGTTCGAGGGCCCGGGCCGAACGACCCTCCGATCGGACGAGCTCATCGTGGCCGTCGAGGTGCCCGAGCTCGCAAACGCCGGAAGTTGCTACGTTCGACTCGAGTTCCGTCGCCAGATGGAGATCGCCGTGGTCGGGGCGACGGCCGTGGTCAGCCTCGACGGCGGTCTCGTCAGTGGCGCCCGGATCGCCATCACCGCCCTCGCCCCGACGATACGACGGGTAGCGGCGGCCGAGTCGGCTCTCCTCGGGACGGACGGCGGACCCTCCGCCGCCTCGGAGGCGGGCCGGCTGGCGGCCGAGGCGGCGTTGCCGATCTCGGACGTCCGCTCCTCGCTCGAATACCGTCGGGCCATGGCTGCCGTCGTCGTCCGTCGGGCCGTCACCGGGGCGATCGCCCGAGCTCGCGGGGAGACGATCGCGATCCCCGCCAGCGCCAGTCTGTTCGGGGCGCGTTGACCGTGGGATATCCAGTGACGCTCCAGGTGAACAAGACGAGCTACCCGTTGGAGATCGAGGCCGGCCGGACCCTGCTGTCCGTTCTGCGCGGCGAGCTCGGGCTGACCGGCAGCAAGGAGGGCTGCGACGATTCCGAGTGCGGCGCATGCATGGTCCTCGTCGACGGCCAGCCTGTGAATTCCTGCTCGTACCTCGCCCTCCAGGCCGACGGCCGTGAGGTCACGACCATCGAGGGACTCGCCTCGGGCACGAAGCTCCATCCGCTCCAGCAAGCCTTCCTCGATCACGGCGGGGTCCAGTGCGGCTTCTGTACCCCCGGGATGCTGATCAGTGCGACCGGTCTCCTGGCCACCAACTCCGACCCGACGGACGACGAGATCCGCGCCGCGTTGTCGGGCAACCTATGCCGCTGCACCGGCTACGTCGGGATCGTGGCGGCCGTTCGCTCGGCGGCGGGCGAGCAGGCTACCGCCGATTGAGTCCTGAAAGGCGCTGACCTCCGTCGTACCACGCGCGTGCCCTTCCGCCCCGCCGCGCCAAGGTGGTTGAGTCCAGACTATCGGCAGTTGTCAGATTCCCGAGCACGCCGTTAAGGCACCTTGAGCGGGCTAGAGGAAGGGGCGCCAGGCGATGCACTTCGAGGACGTGATGCAGCTGGCCGTCCAGGCATTCGAGGCCGTCGGCGTCCTCGTCCTCGTCGTCGGCTCGGTCGCGGCGTTCGTCATCGGAGCAGTCGACGTTCGGCGGGGTGTGCCAGCGTACAAGACCTTCCGTCGCAACCTGGGGCGGGCGATCCTGCTCGGTCTGGAGATCCTCATCGTCGCCGACATCATCAAAACGATCACGATCGATGCAACGCCCGCGAGCGGGATCACGCTCGGGATCATCGTCCTGGTCCGGACATTCCTGAGCTTCTCACTGGAGATCGAGCTTGATGGCGTCGCCCCGTGGCGGCGCGCCGCACTCACCGGCAAGGCCGGCCAGGATGAGGTCTGACGGCGAACCGATCGTCCGCTACGGCTTCCTGGGGAGAGTCCCGAGAACGGGCATCATTGGCGCGCGGTAAGGGGCGCGTTCAGCTCGGGGTCAACCCCATCGTCCCGCACGGATCCGCGCCATTCGCCTCAGGGAAGGGAAGTGGAGCGGGAGACGGGATTCGAACCCGCGACATTCTGCTTGGGAAGCAGACACTCTGCCAACTGAGTTACTCCCGCTCAGCTACACGCTCAAATACACCATCTGCTTGAGCGCGAGGCCATTCTAGCGCCGGACGGCGACCCACAGCGCTCGTGCAGCGGATGACGATGCTCCAGCGTCTGCTTGAATCCGCTCGCTTCCGCATAAGATCACCAGTGGCGCCAGGCCTAGAGGAATGCGTCCTGGACCGCTGTAGGCAGCCGGATCCGGAACATCTTCGACTGGTGCGCCCTGGCCGACAGGATGCAGCTCGGCCCCGGTCGCGACTGTGCCTTCCGTGGCGTGGCTAGGTCGTGTGCTGGTGGCAGGCCCTCTCAGCCGATGGCGGCCGCTATCATCGACGCGTCCCCAGGATGGAGGCGCGGGTACGCCGGGTCAGGCCATGCGCCGAGAGCGAGAGATGATATCGAGCCAGCCCCTCCGCGATCCGCCCGGTCGCCTTCACCGCAGCGTTCGCCCGCCGGCCGAGCTCGAAGAGCCGATCCTGGCCGAGCTCTTCAGCGTGGAGCGGCTCGAGGGGCACGCGCAGACCCTTGCCGGGGCCCAGACGGTGACCGACACGCCCCGGCGAGGACACGCCGTCGCGCCCCGCGTCGCTGAGAATGGCCGCGTCCTCCTGGAGTCGTACCGAGTCCTGGCCCGTGCGATCAAGGACGAACGGTCGATCACGCCGGCCGCCGAATGGCTCGTCGACAACTTTCACATCGTCGACGAGCAGCTCCGCGAGATCCGAGACGACTTGCCCCGGGACTACTACCACGAACTGCCCAAACTCGCGGATGGCCACCTGGCGGGCTACCCGCGGGTCCTCGGTCTCGCCTGGGCCTATATCGCGCATCTGGACAGCCGGTTCGACCCCGAGAGCCTACGGCGCATGGTGCGCGCCTATCAAGAGGTGGAGCCGCTGACCATCGGCGAGCTCTGGGCGGTCGCCATCAGCCTCCGGATCCTCCTCGTTGAAAACCTCCGCCGCCTCGCCGAGCAGATCGTGCGCAGCCGGGCCGCGCGGCATAAGGCGGACGAGCTCGCCGACGAGCTGCTCGGCCTGGGCGCGGGCGGCCCGAATCTGGCGCCTGCATCCCTGCGTCGGCTCTCGCGCGCGGCGCTCCCGACGGCGGCTCGCGTCCAGCTCTTCCAGCGCCTGCGCGACCAGGACCCTGCGGTCACTCCCGCCCTTCGCTGGATGGAGGAGCTCCTCGCGGCGCAGGGAACTACGGCCGAGGAGATGGTTCGCGTCGAGCACCAGCGGCAGGCGACGATGAACGTGACGGTCCGAAACGTGATCACGAGCATGCGCCTCATCTCATGGTTCGACTGGGCCCAGTTCGTCGAAAGCGTCAGCCTGGTCGACGAGGTCCTGGGTGAAGGAAGCGCGTTCAAGGACATGGACTTCGCGACCCGGGATCGCTACCGGCACGCCGTCGAAGAGCTGGCACGCAGTTCGGGCCGGACCGAGCTGGAAGTCGCTCGGGAAGCCCTGGCGATGGCGGAAGCCAGGCCACGGACTGACGAGGGCGAACCGTCCCCACCAGCTCGACGACGCGATCCCGGCTATCACCTGATCTCGGATGGTCGCCCCGAGTTCGAGCGCGCCCTCAACGCTCGGGTCCCGATGGCGGTCCGGCTGCGGCGCGCCTATGTCCGTATGGCCACGACCGGCTACCTCGGGACCGTCGCGCTGGTCACGTTGCTCACGCTCGTCGCGCCACTCCTGCTGTCGGCGGATGGTGGCGTAGCCGGTGTCGGCATCATCGTGGTCGCGATCCTCGCGGTCCTTCCTGCTTCGGACCTCGCGATCGCCCTCGTCAACCGGTCGGTCACTTACGTGCTGGGACCGAGACCGCTGCCCCGGCTCGATCTCGACGACGGCGTTCCCACCCGGCTGCGGACGCTCGTCGTCGTCCCGATCCTCCTCACCGGCAAGGCTGATGTCGAGGCCCAGGTCAGCGGCCTCGAGGTCCACTACCTGGGCAACCGCGAGGGCGACCTTCGCTTCGCCCTGCTGTCGGACTGGCTCGACGCCCCGACCGAGCGTGTCCCGGGCGACGACGAGCTCCTGTCGGCGGCGGTGGCGGCCATCGACCGGCTCAATGAGCGCCACGGCGAGGCTCCCGGAGGCGGCGCCCGTTTCCTGCTCTTCCACCGAAACCGAACCTGGAACGAGGCCAACGGCTGCTGGATGGGCTGGGAGCGCAAGCGCGGCAAGCTCCACGAGTTGAATGCCCTGCTGCGCGGCTCGACCGCGACGGGCATGCTGATGACGGGGCGGGCATCGTCGACCCCGCCGACGGACGTGCGGTTCGTGGTCACGCTCGACGCCGACACGCGGCTGCCCCGTGGGGCGGTCGGGCGCCTCGTGGGGACGATCGCCCATCCTCTCAACCAGCCGGTCTTCGATCCGACGGCAGGCCGCGTGACCCAGGGCTACGGCGTGCTCCAGCCGCGGATCACCTCGACGCTGCCGGCCGAACACCAGGCATCGATCTTCCAGGGAATCTATTCCGGAGCGGCGGGGATCGATCCCTATGCGTCCGCGGTCTCCGACGTCTACCAGGATCTGTTCCAGGAGGGGAGCTTCACCGGTAAGGGGATTTACGACCTCGATACATTCCGTGCGGCGATGGCGGACCGCGTCCCGGAGAACGCGCTCCTGAGCCACGATCTGTTCGAGGGCGCCTTCGCTCGCGCCGGCCTCGTCACCGATATCGAGCTGTTCGACGAATTCCCGTCGAACTACCTGGTCGCGGCTGCTCGCCAGCACCGATGGGCGCGAGGCGATTGGCAGCTGCTGCCATGGATCCTCGGCCGGGCGCGCGACGCCAATGACGGGCGGAGCCGGAGCTCCATGCCCGGCATCGCCCGCTGGAAGATGGTTGACAACCTGCGCCGGACGATGTCCGCCCCGCTCACCATGGCGACGCTCGCCGCGGCTTGGACGCTCCCGTCGGTCGCGGCCGGCCCGTGGACGGCATTCGTCATCGCCACCCTGATCGTCCCGCCCGTGCTGCCCGTTCTTGGCGGACTGCTGCCACGACGGCGCGGCATCTCCAAACGCAGCCACGTGCGCGCAGTCGGCGCGGATGTGGCGCTCGCCGCGGCCCAGGTGGGCCTCGCCATCACCCTCCTCACGCACCAGACGTGGCTGATGGTAGACGCGATCGTCCGAACCCTGGGGCGGCTGTACGTGACTCGCCGGAACCTGCTCGAATGGACGACCGCCGCGCAGGCCAAGGCCAGCCACGAACTCGAGCTCGCGTGGTTCTACCGTGAGATGGCCGGGGGGGTCGTGATCGCGGCCGCGACTGCGATCCTCGTCATCGCGCTGAAGCCTGGCGCGGCGTGGATCGCGGCGCCCTTCGTCGGCCTATGGCTGCTTTCGCCGCTCGTCGCCCGTTGGGTCAGCCTGCCGCCCACCGAATCGGCGGCGGCACAGCTCTCGGCCGACGAGGTCGCGGCACTCCGCCTCACCGCCCGGCGGACCTGGCGGTTCTTCGAGACGTTCGTCGGTCAGGAGGATCACTGGCTCCCCCCAGACAACTTCCAGGACGATCCGACGCCGGCCGTCGCGCATCGCACCTCGCCGACGAACATCGGCGTGTACCTGCTGTCGACCGTGAGCGCCCGCGATTTCGGGTGGATCGGGACTCTCGACATGGTGGAGCGACTGGAGGCGACGCTCACGACCATCGGTGGCCTCGAACGGTACCGGGGGCACCTGTACAATTGGTACGACACGCGTGACCTGCACCGCCTCGAGCCGGCGTACATCTCCTCGGTCGACAGCGGCAATCTCGCCGGCCACCTGCTTGCGCTCTCAAACGCCTGTCGGCTGATGATCGACCAGCCCCTTCCGGTCGGGGCCGCTCTCGCCGGGATCTCTGACGCGATCGCATTGACCCGCCAGGCCGCCGGCACGATCGGTGACGACCGGAGGAGCCAGACGCTCACCCGGCGGCAGTTGAACGAAGCCCTCGAGTTGCCCGCTGGGGCCGCCGGCGACGTGCCCGAGTCACCGACGGACTGGGCCTCCCGCCTTGTCGGGCTCTCCGGGTACGCGCAGACGCTGTCGGACGTTGCCGCGACCCTCACCGCGGAGCGTGGTGACGGTGCGGGTGGTGAGCTGGTGGCCTGGGCCGAGGCGGCTCGGCTGGCCGTGGACAGTCATGTGCGAGACCTCGCGCTGCTCCGATCCTCTCCGGAGGTGACCGCCTTTCCGACTATCGCCGAACTGTCCGACCCGCTGGTCCGCTGGACAAGCGACGGATCGCAGGTGGCGGCGACCCTCGTTCGACGACTGCAGGCGATCGCCGACGGTGCCCAGCAGCTCTTCCGGGAAACGGACTTCACCTTCTTGTTCGACCCGACCCGCAAGCTCTTCTCGATCGGGTACCGGGTCCTGGACGGCACGCTGGACCCAAGCTACTACGACCTCCTCGCCTCCGAGGCTCGCCTCGCCAGCTTCCTCGCGATCGCCAAGGGGGACGTCGCCCCGGACCACTGGTTCCGGCTCGGCCGCGCGCTGACGCCCGTTGGTCGTGGCTCCGCTCTGATCTCGTGGTCCGGGTCCATGTTCGAGTACCTGATGCCCGCCCTCGTGATGGGCGCTCCGGCGCAGAGCCTGCTCGACCACACCTACCGGCTGGTCGTCGCCCGCCAGATGAGCTACGCCGCCGAGCGTGGCGTGCCCTGGGGCATCTCCGAATCGGCATTCAACGCGCGCGATCTCGAGCAGACGTACCAGTATTCGAGCTTCGGCGTCCCCGGCCTCGGCCTCAAGCGGGGTCTGAGCGAGGATGTCGTCGTGGCCCCATACGCGACTGCTCTCGGAGCGATGATCCAGCCGGAGGCCGCGGTCAGGAACTTCGCGCGATTGAGCGAGGCGGGAGCCGTCGGGCGGTACGGCTATCGGGAGGCGCTCGACTACACGGCGCGTCGGCTCCCGGAGGGGGCGTCGGTCGCGATCGTGAAGTGCTACATGGCCCATCACCAGGGGATGGCGCTTGTGGCGCTCGGCAACGTCATCAATGACCACGCCATGGTCGTGCGCTTCCATGCCGACCCGATCGTCGAGGCGACGGAGCTGCTCCTCCAGGAGCGGATCCCGCGCGACGTGCTCGTGGCCCGGCCACGAGCGGAGGAGGTGAAGAGCGCCGCCGACGTGCGCGATCTCGTGCCGCCCGTCCTCCGTCGATTCACCTCGCCCCATGACGCGGTGCCGCGGACGCACGTGCTCTCGAATGGGCGGTACGCGGTCATGGTCACGGCCGCGGGATCTGGCTACAGCCGCTGGCGCGACATGGCGGTGACCCGCTGGCGCGAGGACGTGACGCGCGACTCCTGGGGCAGCTACCTCTTCCTCCGCGACATGCAGTCCGGCACGGTGTGGTCGGCGGGCCACCAGCCGAGCGGAACGGAAGCCGACAGCTACGAGGTCACATACGCGGAGGATCACGCCGAGTTCTCCCGTCGCGACGGCTCGATCGTGACGGGGCTGACGATCGTCGTATCGGCCGAGCACGACGCCGAGATCCGTCGGGTGACGCTGACCAATCTGGGTTCGCAGGATCGCGAGATCGAGCTGACGTCATACGCGGAGATTGCGCTCTCGCCGCAGGCGGCGGATGCCGCTCATCCCGCCTTCCAGAACCTGTTCGTGGAAACTGAGTTAGCGTCCGATATCGGTGCTCTCCTGGCCACCCGCCGGCCACGATCCAGGGACGAGCAGCCGATCTGGGCAGCGCATGTCGCGGCGGTCGAGGGAGAGACCGGCGGGGTGATCCAATACGAGACCGATCGCGCCCGCTTCGTCGGGCGGGGCCGCTCGGTTCGCTCGCCGGTCTCGGTCATCGACGGTCGTCCGCTGTCGAACACGGTCGGCCCGGTCCTCGATCCGATCTTCAGCCTGCGCTGTCGGGTCAGACTCGCCCCCGGCGCAACCGCGCACGCGATCTTTTCGACGGTCGTCGCCGAGTCACGCGACGAGGTCTTGGATCTGGCCGACAAGTACCGCGAGTCGGCCACCTTCGAACGGGCGGCGACGCTGGCCTGGACGCAGGCCCAGGTCCAGCTCCATCACCTCGGAATCGAGGCCGACGAGGCCCACCTCTTCCAGCGACTGGCCAACCGGATCCTCTATTCGGACCCGTCGCTGCGGCCGTCGTCGGGCCTGCTGGCCCGCAACGAGCTGGGCGCGCCCGGACTGTGGGCCCACGGCATCTCGGGCGACCTGCCCATCGTCCTGGTGCGGATCGACAGGGCCGAGGACGTCGACATCGTTCGGCAGCTGCTCCGCGCGCACGAATACTGGCGGCTGAAGCTCCTCGACGTGGACCTCGTGATCCTCAACGAGGAGGGCGCCAGCTATGCCCAGGACCTACAGGATCTGCTCGCGACCGTGGTGCGGACGAGCCAATCCACCCTGGTCCCCGATGATCATCCAGGCCACGGCGGCGTGTATATCCTGCCCGGTGACCGGCTGCCCGCAGAGGACCGCACGCTCCTCCAGGCGGCCGCCCGGGCCGTCCTGCTGAGCCGGCGGGGCTCTCTGGCCGATCAGGTCACCCGCCTAGAGCGTCCCCGGAGGATCGCTCCGGCGGCAGTCCAGTCGAGTCCGCAGCGGTCGAGGAGCGAGGTGGCGCCGCCACGCCCGGAGCTGGAACTCTTCAACGGGATCGGTGGCTTTGATGACGGCGGTCGCGAGTATGTCGCGGTCCTAGGCCCCGGACAATCCACCCCGGCGCCGTGGCTGAATGTGATCGCCAATGCGGCGTTCGGGTTCCAGGTTTCCGAATCCGGGTCGGGCTATACCTGGTCCGGGAACAGCCGCGAGAATCAGCTCACCCCCTGGTCCAATGACCCGGTCAGCGACCCCGTGAGCGAGGCGATCTACATCCGCGACGACGACGGTGGCGAGCTGTGGGGTCCGACGGCCCAGCCGATCCGCCTCGAGGGATCGACGTATGTCGCTCGTCACGGCGCCGGGTACAGCCGGTTCGAGCATGTGCACGACGGTATCGAACTCGACCTCGTCCAGTTCGTCCCCCTGGACGACCGCTTGAAGGTCTCGTTGCTGACGATCGCGAACCGGTCCGGGCGCCCCAGACGCTTATCCGTTACCGCCTATGCGGAGTGGGCCCTGGGCACGTCGCGAGGAGCCAGCGCGCCCAGCATCGTCACGGCACTGGAGCCGGAGACGGAGGCGCTCCTCGTGCGAAACCCGTGGAACACTGAATTCGCCGGCCATGTCGCCTTCCTCGACCTCGGTGGGCGTCAGACCGCCTGGACGGCCGATCGGACCGAATTCCTCGGCCGCAACGGCGCGCCCGACCGGCCCGCCGGCCTGGAACGCAGGCACCGGCTGCAGGGAGCCACCGGCGCCGGGATGGATCCGTGCGCCGCCCTGCAGACCAGCTTCGAGCTCGCCAGTGAAGCGCGGACCCAGGTCCTCATCCTGCTCGGAGAGGCGGACGACGCCGCGGGGGCGGCCGACCTGATCCGGCGTGGGCGAACGGCCGATCATATGGCGACGCTGGGCGGCGTGTTGAGCTACTGGCGCGACACCGCGGGCACGATCCAGGTGCGGACACCTGATCGATCGATGGACATCATGCTCAACCACTGGCTCATCTACCAGACGCTCGCGTGCCGGCTGTGGGCGAGGACGGGGACCTACCAGGCCGGCGGCGCGTATGGCTACCGCGACCAGCTGCAGGACGTCATCGCTCTGGTGACCTCGAGGCGCGAGCTCGCGAGGGAACATCTCCTGAGGGCCGCGGCCCACCAATTTGCCGAGGGAGACGTCCAGCATTGGTGGCATCCGCCGTCCGGTCGGGGCGTCCGAACCCGGATCTCGGACGACCGCCTCTGGCTACCGTATGCGGTCGATCGCTACCTCGCCGTCACCGACGACACCGCGATCCTCGACGAGACCGTTCCGTACCTCGACGGACCGCCGCTGCGGCCGGACCAGACCGACGCCTACTTCCAGCCGGATCACTCGCGGGGGTCGGCCTCCCTGTTCGACCACTGCGCGGCTGCGATCGACCTGAGCCTCGCGGTCGGCGCACACGGTCTGCCGCTCATCGGGTCGGGTGACTGGAATGACGGGATGAACCGCGTGGGTCACAAGGGCAAAGGCGAGAGTGTCTGGCTGGGCTGGTTCCTGTACACGGTCCTCGCCGCCTTCGCGCCGATCGCGGAGGCCCGCGGACAGCGCGCGCACGCGGATCGTTGGCGGGCACGGATGAAGGCGCTCCGACGGGCACTCGAGCGCCAGGGCTGGGACGGCGACTGGTACCGCCGCGCCTTCTTTGATGATGGCACCCCGCTGGGCTCCGCCCAGAACACAGAGTGCCGGATCGACTCGATCGCCCAATCGTGGAGCGTCCTGTCGGGAGCGGCCGATCCCGCCCATGCCGAACGGGCGATGGCCGCGGTGGAGGAGTACCTCATCCGACGCGGTGACGGTCTCGTCCTGCTGTTCAACCCGCCGTTCGACCAGTCCGACGTCGATCCCGGTTACGTCAAGGGGTATCTCCCAGGGATCCGCGAGAACGGCGGCCAGTACACCCACGGAGCCATCTGGTCGATCCTCGCCTTCGCGGTGCTTGGTCAGGGCGACAAGGCGGGTGAGCTGTTCTCGATCCTGAACCCGATCAACCATGCCAGCACTCGGGCCGGCGTCCAGCGCTACAAGGTGGAACCGTACGTCATGGCGGCCGATGTCTACGCTGAACCGCCGCACGTCGGCCGCGGTGGGTGGACCTGGTACACCGGATCGGCAGGATGGATGTACCAGGCCGGGATCGAATGGATCCTCGGATTCCGTCTGCGCGGGACCACGCTGTTGATCGATCCCTGCGTACCCCGCGCCTGGCCAGGCTACGAGATCGAGTTCCGCTTTCACTCCGCCAGATACCAGATCGTCGTCGAGAACCCGCATGGAGTCAGTCGCGGGGTGGCATCGTCGGAGCTCGACGGGAGGGCGCTGACGGGTGGAGGCGCCGCGATCCCGCTGGTCGACGACGGCGCCAGGCACCGGGTCCGGGTCGTCCTCGGTTAGGTGCTGCTCCGAGTCGCGGCCTCCCAACCATGGGCTCCGTCGATCGGGATCCGCTTGAATCCCGAGTGGGTACCCGCGCGTTCCACTCTTGTCGGGCGTGCTCGAACGGCTTGTTCAATTTTGGTGCCCGTCGCGCGCCCTTCGCCTCGATGACGCGCACCGTGACGGTTACCCGCGCTCGGCCGCCGTCTCGGTGACCAGGCGGACCGTCGGCACCCGAGCTCAGTGTGTACCGCCGCTGGAACGGGCTGGTGGTGCTGCTGTCGCGTGGCATGACGCCACCATCCTCCAAGCGATGGAGTCTCCACCGAAGTCAGTGCGGCTCAACCTTACCCCTGTCGTCGCAGTCCTCTAACGCGATCCAGTCGCTTCATACCTGGGAGGGGTCGCATTTCGGGGAACACGCGTGTTCGATTTGACGCGTCTAACCAAGCTTGTAACGATCGATCCGCTTGTGCATTCGCGGCCCAAAGTGAGAGCGAAAACTCCCCAGCCGTACCATCCTCGAAGACGGCATGACTCCATTGGCCCCCGGTACCGCGTAAGACAACGCGGCCTTCCTTCGGCCAGATTCTGTCTTCGATTTCTACCGCGAGCCAGATCCGAGCATCCTTCCCGGCGTCCTGCACCGTTCCAGAAGCCACAAAGTCGGCCTGAAGACTCTGCCCTTCATCCGGTTCGTCGATCGCGCCCCTGACGGCTTCGAAATCAGAGTTCCTTCGGCGGGGTATGGGCGGACAATCTTCGATGAATCTACGGAATTCCCTTGCCGCGACTGCCTCTGAAAGCTGACGGGCATCGAGCAGTACAGCCAGACCCTCCATTCCTGCAGCGCACCTTTGGAATTTGGGGAGCCGAGACTCGACCTGCGTCTTGTACACGCTGGCAGATATGGTGGCGGCTGTTGCCAACCCTGCCGCCAAGAGTGGCGCGAGCCAGCTGGTGGAACTCCCTGGGCTCTGGCTGAGGGCCAACACCGTCTGTGTGTTGAGCAAGACAGCCAACGCCCCGCAGACAATACTGATATATGTCAGTCGGGCCCCGCGTGGCTCCAGATCGCTCAGGTAGTCGCTGATCTCGTTCTGCTTTTCCCTGATTTCCTTTCGAAGAGCACTCGGTTCTGCGGGATCTCGCATTCCGGCCTCCAAGGACTGCCGATCTTCAGCACGCGCCCACCCGGTCGTCGTTCAGTCGCGCGGTCGAGGCGGCTGGACAACTCCCGCGATCAAGTCCCGCGCCATGCCCCAGTCAGCTAGTGGCCACCTCGCGCTTCCATCTAAGCGGATGGTGAAATGTGCTGGGCCGGCAGGTTGGACAGGCTTGCCAGCGAGTCTGGCCGCTTTGGTCGGATGTGGCAATGCCGCCCCTTCGACCACCCAACCGGCCGCGGGCTCCAGCCGACCCGGCGTTTGCTGACCGCGTACAAACGTGCACGGATGGAGGAGCAGTGTGTCGGTCGGGAGGTCGCTCAGGACGATCTGCGCTTGTGGGGAATGCCGGACCCCGCCGTTTGCGGGAGCTTCGCTGCTGTCGGCCGCGCTCCCCTGTGGCCTGAGCGGCGGGAAGTTACAGCGTATAACTGCGGCGATTTGGTGGGGTCACCACTCGGGAACCCACAGCGCTGAGCCGCTCAGACTTGGGAAGCAGACACTCTGCCAGCTGAGTTACTCCCGCTCGGGAGCCGCAGGACGCGCATTGTTCCGCGGAACTCAAGCGTAGCACTACGGTGCTCGTGACCCGTTCGGGGAAGCGGCCAGGTTCGCATGTGTCGTGAGCGCCTGCTTGCGCATCGTCTCGCGGTTTCATCGTGCTCGGAGCACTCGTGGCGTCCGAGGCCGTCTGACGAGCTGACACGATTCCGCACCGCTCGCCGATGGGCGCATACTCCTCTGTCAGAGCGACCAGGGCGGCGGGGGCCGCGCGGACGGCGCGAACCGTCGTCGGGTGGGGAGGATTGGATGACATCGTTCGGATCAGCGCATCCTCGACATCTGGCACGAACTCGACGACCGCTCGGCGGTGGCATGGTGGCCCTTGCTGTCGCGGTCGCGCTGGCCATCCCGACGGCCGCGCAGGCCGCCCCTCCTTCGCCGAACCTCGGGCCGAACGTCGCCGTCTTCGACCCAACCATGTCGACAAGCGCCATTCAGGCGACCGTTGACGCCATCGCCGCCCAGCAGGTCGACAACGAGATGGGCGCGGAGCGGTACGCGCTGTTGTTCGAGCCCGGTGTCTACGGCAGCGCCGTCACGCCTCTCATCATCCAGGTGGGCTACTACACCGAGGTAGCGGGCCTGGGCCTGTCGCCGGCGGATGTGGTCATCAACGGCCACGTTGACGTCTACAACCGCTGCCTGACCCCCGACAACTGCATCGCGCTCAACAACTTCTGGCGCTCGGTGTCCAACCTCACGATCAACGTCATGGGGCTCGATGGATGTCGGGCCTCGGGCGACTTCTGGGCCGTCTCACAGGCGTCGCCCATGCGGCGGGTGAACGTCACCGGCGGGAACCTGACGCTGATGGACTACTGCACCGCCGGACCGCAGTACGCGAGTGGTGGCTTCATCGCCGACACCCAGACCGGGTTCGTCATCAACGGCTCGCAGCAGCAGTTCCTGGTCCGCGACAGCAGCATCGGTGGCTGGTCGAACGGCGTCTGGAACCAGGTCTTCTCCGGCGTCCTCGGCGCGCCGCCCCAGTCGTTCTCGACGACCCCGTACGATCCGCCACCGTACACGACGCTGGCGTCCAGCCCCGTGACGAGGGAGAAGCCGTTCCTGTACGCCACGGCGTCGGGCGACCTCGCCGTCTTCGTGCCATCGCTTCGCCATGATTCGTCCGGGACGACTTGGGCCGCCGGGCCAGCGACCGGCTCGTCCATCCCGCTCAACCGGTTCTTCGTCGCGAAGCCGACCGACACGGCGAAGTCCATCAATGCCGCGCTCGCGAGCGGCAAGCACCTGCTCCTCACGCCGGGCATCTATCACCTCGACCGGCCGATCGACGTCAAGCGTGCCGATGCGGTCGTCCTCGGGCTTGGGCTGGCGACGCTCGTGCCGGACAACGGTGTCGTGGCGATGTCGGTCGCCGACGTGAAGGGCGTGATCCTCGCTGGGCTGATGGTCGACGCCGGCACTGTGAACTCCCCGGTCCTGCTGCAGATCGGTGCCTCGAACGCCCACAAGAGCGACCCGACGGACCCGACCTCCCTGCATGACGTGTTCTTCCGGATCGGCGGCGCAACGCCCGGCAAGGCCACCAGGAGCCTCGTCGTGCACAGCGACGACGTCATCCTCGACGACATCTGGGCCTGGCGGGCCGACCACGGAAACGGTGTCGGCTGGACGGCCAACACGGCTGATACCGGCGTCGTCGTCAACGGCGCGAACGTGACCGCCTACGGCCTCTTTGTGGAGCACTACCAGCAGTACGGGGTCATCTGGAACGGCGAGCACGGCCGGACCATCTTCTTCCAGAACGAGATGCCCTACGACCCGCCCTCCCAGGCGTCGTGGACGCATGACGGCGTCGACGGGTTCGCTGCCTACAAGGTGGCCGACTCCGTCGCGACGCACGAGGGGTGGGGGATGGGCAGCTACAGCTTCTTCAACCAGGGCGTGTCGATCCACGCCAGCCGCGCCTTCGAGGTCCCGGTCAGGTCCGGCGTGCGGCTGTACGACATCCTGACCGTGTACCTCAACGGCTCGGGCGGGATCGACCATGTGGTCAACGACACCGGCGCCGCCGTCGATTCGACGAACCAGGTGACCAACGTCGTCACCTACCCGTAGTCAACGCGCTCGGCCCGGGGTTCGAAGGCCCCGCGCGACCGGGCGCCCGCACGGTCGCGCATCGGCGATCCGACGGTCCTGGATGACAGGAGGATTTGAGCCGCATCCACGCGCCGAACGGGTAGCGTCTCCGCCTGACGAGGACTCCAACCGGATCCAGATTGAGGGGATAACTCTAGCCCTGCGCTCGACGCCTCACGAGGCCGGCCACAGCGCTGGGCTGCAGGCTTGGGAAGCAGACACTCTGCCAGCTGAGTTACTCCCGCTCGGGGGAGGCCCACATTCTAGCGAACCGTCCTCACTTGGCGAGCGGTGGCGCCGGTCAACGAGGCGCAGGAACGTCTCCCGCGCTCGGAGTGCCCGGACGAACGAAGGCCCCGGCGTCGCCGCCGGAGCCTTCGTGGCACATCGTCGCTGACGACTAGACCGTGGCGGGGACCCGTCCCGGTGCCTGAACGATGCCGAGCTGGACGAGCATGCCCAGCTGATCGACGACACCCCAGTGCTCAGCCAGGCGCCCGTTGGCGACGCGCCCGATATGGATCTCTGTCCAGGTCGCTCGCTTGCCTGTTGCCGGCATGCCCAGGAAGTCACCCTTCATGGTTCCGCTGGCAGTCAGGTAATGAACGATCCGGTCGCCACTCTCGATCGCGTCCACGATCGTATAGCGGAGATCGGGGAAGGCTGTCTTGAACTCCTTCGCGAATTGCTTGAAGCCCTCGCGTGTCGGCGGCACGCCGGGCTGGGCAACGTGGTCGACGTAATCGGTCGCCATGAGCTCGTCGATGAGCCCGAAGTTGCCGTTGTTCAAGACCTCGAGCGGAATACGCTCGGCCAACTTGGTGTTCGTGGTCATGTCGCACCACCCTTGTTGTTGTTCGCACTGCCGTGGCGGGTCCAGACCGGAGCTCCCTCGCGGGCACTCACCGGGTGTGAATTTCCCCGGCGCCTGGTCGGTTGTGTACAGTGCCGAATAGTTCGTAGTGTATGGTACGATTCGTAGTATGTCAACGGAACGACTCAGCCCCACGTCGTACCTCGTCCTCGGGCTCTTGGCTCGTGAAGGAGCGTCCACGCCATACGATCTCGAGCGGCACGTTCGTGCCACGCTGGGAAACTTCTGGTCATTCCCGCACACCCTTCTGTACAGCGAGCCTCCTCGACTCGCGGACCTGGGTCTGGTCACGGAGATGCGGGAGACCGAGGGCCGGCGTCGACGCGTCTTCACCATCAAGCCGGCCGGCGTCTCCGCCCTCAGAGCGTGGCTGGATCTACCGTCCGGCGCACCAACGGAGTTGCGCGACCTCGGGCTCCTCCAGCTCTTCTTCGCCGATCTGGCATCCGGCGAGGCACGGCTGCGTCTGGCCGAGCAGCAACTTGCCATCCACCGCGCGAAGCTTTCCGCCTACCAGGAGGACGAGCGCCTCGAGCGACGCCCGGGCGCATCCGGAGGGGGCCAGCGGACTGTCGAGCACTGGCGTGGCGAGACGTTGCCGATGGGCCTGCTGTACGAGGGCGTGGCAGTGGATTTCTGGACTGGAGTGGTGGAGAAGGCCCGCGGAGTCGCTGGCGTAGTCGACAAGCGTTAGGCACAACGCTCGGAGAGCGAGAAAACCGACGAGGTCATCCGCCCGATCGGTGACGGTCGCATTCTCGACGCTCGATTAGTTGCGTAACGGCGCGAGGCGCGCGCGTCTCGCGAGGCTCTACGCTGGGCCCGTGCGAGGGTCCCGGGCGGCTCGGCGATGGATCGGCGTGGCGGCGGTGGCTGCCACGATGTCGTCCTGTGCGCCGATGCCGCCGATATCGACCCGCGAACCGACCCCGACGAACGCCGCGACCCCGACGCCGTCACCGACGCCCGAACCTGACCCCACGAGGGTCGCGACCCCGACGCTGACCCCTACCCCATCCGCGATCGCCCTGGTGCCCGTGGTCGGCTTCTGGTCGGCGACGACGGACTTGTCCCGGGCCGAACTTGACGAGACGCTGATGGGACGGAGCACGGCCTACCGGCGCGTCCTCGTGGTGGGTCGGCTGCCGGGAGCGACCCCGTCGACCGCTGAGGCGATCCGCGCGGCCGTCAACGCCGACGCGACGACGCTGGGCCTGCTCCCGGCCGGTGAGGTGACGCCGGACGTGCGTGCCCTCGCCTTGGACGGCTCGGACTTGTTCGGGAACGACCGCCTCCGGGACGTCGCCGCCTGGCCGCTGCTTGTGCCGGCAGCACCCGGCCTCGACACGCGGTCATTCCACGCGGCCATGACATGGACCCTGGTCGCCGGCGGCGATGTGATGCTCGATCGATCGATCTACCTGCGCACAGTCCGGCAGGGCAAGGGAGCGGATTATCCGTGGGACGGGGGCTTCGCGGAGATCACGAGTCGGCGCTGCTGCACGACGGCCGGCAACCGGCTGCCTGTCGTGCAGCAGACGGGCCAGCTCGGTGCCGTGCGCTCCCTGTTCCGTGATGCCGACTTGGCCGTGGTCAACCTCGAGGGGCCAGCCATCGAGGCCTTCCGCTGGCACCCGCATAGGCTCACCTTCACCTTCGATCCGGCGCTCCTTGCGGGCCTGCAAAACGCCGGGGTCGACGTCGTGACGATCGCCAACAACCACATCGGGAATGCCGGCCCGGGCGGCGTCATCGAGACGATCGATCACCTCGACAAGCTGGGTGTTGCCCATGTCGGAGCAGGTCGGGACGGCGCGAGCGCCCGCGCCCCGGCATGGTTCGATATCGCTGGGCAACGGGTGGCGCTCTTCGGTTACGACGCGGTCCAACCGGCCGACAACGCGACCGCGAAACGGGCCGGGAGCGCGGGCCTCGTCTCGGCTGGCTATCACGCCGACGTCACTGCGGCGCGTGACGGTGGAGCGGACGTCGTCGTAGTCCTCCCGCATTGGGGCGTCGAGTACGCGGCCGATCCGACCTCCCAGCAGCGCGCCCACGCCCGGGGGCTGGCCGCGGCGGGAACAACGCTCATCCTGGGCAGCCACAGCCATTGGGCCGGCGCGATGGAGCTGATCGACGGGCGCCCTGTCCTCTATTCGCTGGGCAATCTCGTCTTCGATCTCACGCGTTCCGAGGAGACGGTCGAGGGCCTCATCGCGGAGATCACCTTCGTCGGTGCACGTCCGACCCAGATCCGCCTGCACCCGACTGTCATGGTCGACCTCGTTCAGCCCAACCTGCTCGACGCGGCCGGTGACGGAAAGGTTGTGATCGAGCGGGTGCGACAAGCCTCAGAGGCACTCCCGGGGCGCTGATTCGGGCGCTCCTCCTGGGCTACGACCGCGATCGGCCGACCGGAAGACTCGGCTAAGGAATCGCAAGGTCCGAGGTTTTCTCACCAGACTCTCAGAGAACGGGATCAACGATGCCTTCCGACGGCCCAGGCATGGCGCTCGCATGTGGCGAAGCGGTCCGGGCAGAAGGAAAGAACCCCCGAGATGTACGAGTCAATGACACCGCTCACGCCCCAGGGTGAGCCGCGACCGGAGCCGACCCAGCCGACGATCTGGACGCCGGCCACCTTGAGGGCCTCGAGCGAACCCGTCGCCCCTGCAGTCTCGAATACGCCGAGCGCGTCGAGGGTCATGCGTCGCCCCGTCGGGCCAGGTTTCGTCCTGAGTGCGGTCCTCGCTTCGGCGCTGCTGGCCTCGGGCGGGACCTATCTTGCCGTCACGGCCGCCGGACACCCGACGGCCACACCGACCCTCGCGGGCGGCACTACGACGGCGTCCACCTCCACCACGGCTCCGGTCGCCACCGCCGGTGGGTCGTCCTCGCTTGTCGATATCGTCAAGGCCGTGAGCCCAGCGGTCGTCACCATCGAGGCCGACGGCATCACCGCGACCGATCCCGCTACCGGCCGGACCGGGACCGGATCGGCCATCGGGTCCGGCGTCATCTTCGATGCGAACGGTTTCATCCTCACCAACCACCACGTCGTGGCGGGCGACCCTTCCTCGCTGACCGTGAGGCTCAAGGACGGCCGATCGTTCGACGCGGCGATCTACGGCATCGACACGCTGACCGACCTCGCGATCGTCAAGGTCGACGCGACCGGCTTGCCGACCGCCCAGATCGGCGACTCTTCCACCGTCGAAGTCGGCCAGGCGGCGATCGCCATCGGCAGCCCGCTCGGTACCTTCACCGACTCGGTCACGAGCGGCATCATCTCGGCTCTCGGGCGCAGCATCCCGGTCGAGGACGGCACGATCCTAAGCAACCTCATCCAGACCGACACGGCCATCAACCCGGGCAACAGCGGCGGCCCGCTGCTCGACCCGAGCGGAAAGGTCATCGGCATCAACACGGCCGGCACCGCCGAGGCCCAGGGCATCGGCTTCGCGATTCCGATCGACATCGCACGCCCACTGCTCGAGCAGGCGTCAGCCGGCCAGCCGCTGGCCCGCCCGTACCTCGGGATCCTCTTCGAGACGATCGACCCGGCACTCAAGAAGAGCGCCGGCCTGCCCGTCGATGAGGGCGCCTGGATCCCGGCGGCGACTGCCGCGTCGGAGGGGGACTCGATCGTCGCGGGAAGCCCGGCCGACCAGGCTGGCCTCCAGGCCGGCGATATCATCACCGCGGTCAACGGCACGGCGCTCGATGCGACCCACCCCCTCGACCTCGTGACGAGCCAGCTGGCCCCAGGGGCGACCGTCGCCCTCGACGTCCTCCGCGACGGCCAAGCGACCCAGCTCACCGCCGTCCTGGGGACACGCCCCGCCACCAGCTAGCGCGGCACTCATCCGCACCCGAAACGGGACCGTCGTTCGTCGATTGTCCCGCAAGGGCGGGCACGCCATGGCAGTTCGGCCGCTCGGGCATCGGATGAGGCCGTACACTCATGGTCTGCCGTGCCGACGATCCCGCACTCTTGGCGCCCTCCGATCCCTGAGGACGTCGATCGGGTCGCGGCCATCGCGGATCCGGTGATCCGCAACCTCCGGATCACACAGGCGTATCACGAGTTGTCGGCCGCCGCGGCGTCGCGCCTCGGCCCGGTCGCGAACTGGTGCACCTTCGCGACCTGGGCATCGAAGCAGGCCGGACGGACGATCCGCGAGGAGGATCTGGCGCGCGCCATTGAGACGGCGTTCAGGTCCTCGCCGGACGCGGCCAACGCTGCGGGCGAGGTCGCGACCGAGGCCGGCCGCCTCGGCGCGCGAACCACCATGGATGCGTCGCTCGGATCCGTCTGGGCGGTCGTCGATCCGACGGCTGCCCTCGATCGCGCGAGCGTCGCCGTCGCGCGCGGAAACCTCAGGGTGTTCGAGGAGATCGGCCGAGCGTTCGCGCGCTTCGATGTCGAATGCGGGCTGGATGCCGCCGCAGACGCGGACGCTCTTGCCAAGTTCGTGCAGGGGCTCAGCCCGGGCGAGCCGCCGGACGGGCAGCGCTACCT
>Ga0184625_10000035_pt1 | contig 29850 bp, 31 predicted proteins | sample PLM3_30_b1_FD_133151 | JGI IMG/M metagenome (GOLD analysis project Ga0184625, IMG submission 133151) | Groundwater sediment microbial communities from an aquifer in East River, Colorado, USA - PLM3_30_b1 | ecosystem: Environmental > Terrestrial > Soil > Riparian zone | place: USA: East River... | reverse complement strand
GAAATATCCATTGATCACCCAGAACGTAAGAAAGAGTCTATACGCGACCCTTCTATTTTTACTGCTGGTCTTACTTCCAATATCGTTGGCATGCATTGCGATATTGCTGTTCTGGATGACGTGGTGGTTGAAGCTAACGCCTATCTAGACGAAGGCAGAACTCGCGTAAAGGACCAGTATTCGCTCCTATCATCGGTCGAAACAGTTAACTCTAGAGAGTGGGTTGTCGGTACTCGTTATCACCCTAAAGATTTGTATTACGATATATCAGAAATGGAGATTGAAAGTTACGATGAATTGGGAAATGTTATTTCAACGGAACCCCTATTCGAGGTTTTTGAGCGACAAGTTGAATCAATTGGAGATGGAACTGGCGAATTTCTCTGGCCGCGCCAGCAACGTTCGGATGGTAAATGGTTCGGCTTCAACAGAGAGATTCTCGCTACAAAGAAGTCACAGTACCTCAATAAGGTACACTTCCGGGCCCAATACTATAACGATCCGCACGACGTCGATTCCTCGCCTATCCAAAGGGACCTCTTCCAATACTACGACCAAAACTACCTCGCCCGTCGAGACGGTAAATGGTACTTCAAAGGAGACAAGCTCAACGTCGTCGCCAGTGTCGACTTTGCCTTCTCCACCGGAAAAAAAGCAGACTCCACGTCGATCGTGGTTCTGGGGGTAGACGGTCATCTTAACTATTACATATTAGAAATAGATAGATTTAAAACAGATAAGATATCTGAGTACTTCAATCGAATATTAAAGTTGTATGAGAAATGGGGCTTCAGAAAAATAAGAGCCGAAGTAAGCGTAGCCCAAGCGGTTATAGTACAAGACTTAAAGGACAACTACATTCGCCCTTATGGGCTGTCTCTAGTAGTCGACGAGTTCCGTCCTTCTAGATGGCAAGGTTCTAAAGAAGAACGTATCATGGCTGTCCTAGAACCTAAGTATGCTAATCATCAGATCTGGCATTACATGGGCGGTAACTGTCAAGCATTAGAAGAAGAGCTTGTCTTCGCTAATCCAGCTCATGACGATATCAAAGATGCCTTAGCTTCAGCGGTAGATTTTGCAGTAGCACCCTTAGATTTGTTTAAACTGAAAAAAGAAAGTACACATGGATTTGAATTTCATCAGAGATGGGGCGGAGTGGCATGACTTCTAAAGTTCTAGAACTAGATGATGTCGTTCAACCCGATCAATTAGCCATACAGATTACTGAGAAGTGGCTAGAATGGGATATGTTACGACAGCCTAAGAAGCAAGATTGGGAAGAGATCAGACGTTATGTCTATGCTACCGATACTTCTCACACTAGCAATTCTCAATTACCGTGGAAAAATAAGACTACTGTCCCTAAGCTCTGTCAGATCAGAGATAATCTATATGCGAATTATGTAGCTACTCTGTTTCCACAACGTAAGTGGCTGACATGGGAAGCTAATAACAAAGATGCTAATTCAGTACGAAAGCGCGATGCTATAATCAACTATACTACTTGGATGATCGAACAGCCTTCTTTTAAAGAAGAGATGGACAAAATCATCTTAGACTATATTGATTTTGGCAATTGCATGCCGACTGTCGAATGGATAGACGAAAGAGTTCAAACTACCAATATGACTCAAATGGGTTATATAGGTCCTGGGGCTAGACGTATTAATCCCTTGGATATCGTTATGAATCCTACGGCAGAAAGCTTCAGATCTTCTCCTAAGATTGTACGCTCAGTCACCAGTCTGGGAGAACTTAAAGATAAATTGGAGAAGTTATCAACTGATGAGAATAGAGAAGAATACCAAGCTCTCTGGAACTATTTCAAAGATATACGAAGGAACGCATCTACCTTTGAAGGTGATTGGCAGCAACGAGATGCTCTATATTCGGTAGACGGCTTCGGATCTTTCCGAGATTACTTGTGTTCAGATTCTGTAGAAGTCTTAACTTTCTACGGAGATTTATACGATAAAGATAACGATACGTTCTTAAAGAACTACGTTATTACTGTCGTAGATAGACATAAGCTTATTGGAAAGAAACCTAATCCTTCTTACTTTGGTTATCCGCCAATCTTCCATGCACCGTGGCGTAGGAAGCAAGATAATCTCTGGGGTATGGGCCCTTTAGATAATCTAGTGGGTATGCAGTATCGTATGGACCATGTGGAGAACATGGGCGCAGATATCTGGGACTTGGTTACTTATCCTGTCCAGAAAGTCACAGGCTTTGTTGAAGACTTTACTTGGCAGCCTGGTGAGAAGATCTTCGTCTCTGAAGAAGGAAACGTAGAGCTTGTTGTCCCTGATGTAAATGTTATGCAAGGGGATATGAAGATTGAAAGACTAGAGAGCATTATGGAAATAATGGCCGGTGCTCCTAGAGAAGCCATGGGCTTTAGAACCCCAGGCGAAAAGACTAAATATGAAGTTCAACGTTTAGAGAACGCAGCTGCTCGTGTCTTCCAGAATAAGATTAAACAGTTCGAAGAACAGGTTGTAGAACCTCTTCTGAACGCTATGCTTGAATTAGCACGACGTAATCTTACAGGTTCAACTGTAATCAGAGTCTTCGATGATGATCTTAAGATTGCTACTTTCCAAACACTGACAGTAGAAGACATTACAGGTATTGGACGAATTAAACCTATAGCTGCTAGACACTTTGCAGAACAGGCTGAGTTGGTGCAGAACCTGACTAGTTTAACAGGGTCAGGCTTATGGCCTGCAGTTCAGCCTCACTTCTCTGGCATTGGATTAGCTAGATTGATTGAAGAAATATTCAATATCCAGCAATATGGTATTGTAAATACAAACGTAGCCTTGGCTGAACAAGCAGATGCTCAGAAGCAGATTAATGCCTTGCAGCAACAGGTAGCTACATCGGCAACTACTGCTACAGGACTCGGGGAAGATTACGATCTAGAAGCTGAAGCGGCAGCTCAAACAGAAGGAGTGCCTCCACAATGATTGGTGCGTGGACCAAACACATCAAAGACCCCGAAGAAAAGAAAAGATTTGAGAATCAAGTATTAGGCGCAAAATCCGTTTTAGAACGGCTACAAGAATTAGTATTAGAAGACGAAGCTACTCTATATAGAGCAGAGATCGACACAAGTACCTACGATAAACCTAATTGGGATTATAGACAAGCCCATAGAAATGGTTTTAGATCTTGTCTCTTCAAATACGCAAAATTAATTGACCTAGACCAACAGGAGACTAAATGACCGAGAATTTAATGGACGACAATCCGACAGAACCACAAATTGATCCGAGTAAGAATTATTTCGAAGAGTTAGTAGGAGAAGGGAAGAAATTCAAATCTCCTGAAGAACTCGCTAGAGGTAAGTTTGAATCGGATACGTACATCAAACACTTAGAGAGAGGTCGTGACGAATTACGTAATGACTATCTTAAACTAAGAGAAGAGTACAACTCAAGGGCTAAGCTCGAAGAAATAATTGACCAATTTTCTAAACAGCAGCTGACAAGTAGCGAAACACCCCCAGCGAACGAAGGAACACGGCCCGCATATGATCCTAAAGAAATTGAAAGCTTAGTGTCTTCTAAGATTCAAGAACATGAATTGACAAAGAGACAAGAAGATAACTTCAATTTAATCAGGAACAAGTTACAGCAACGTTATGGCAACGACTATAAGGATGCTGTAAAGAAACAAATAGATGATTTAGGTATTACTGAAGCTGATCTTAATGAAATGGCTCGGAAACAACCTAAGGTTCTTATTAGAACATTAGGTTTAGACCAAGAAGTTCAGAGAGAAGAGTTCCAGTCTCCTCCTCGCCCCAATCAGCGTAGTGACAGCTTCGCACCATCGTTGCAGAAACGAACTTGGGCTCATTATGAGAAGATGAGGAAGGAAGACCCTAATCGCTATTATAGTCCACAAGTACAAGTTCAAATGCACCAAGATCAAGCTAACTTAGGAAAAGAATTCGAAGACGGCACTTGGAAAGCATTGGGCTAATTTAATCAGGAGACTAACAAATGGCAAGTGGCTTTACAGTTGCTACTAACGAACATTTGATTAGAGATGAGCTTTGGTCTAAACAACTAAAGCAGCTCTTATTGGATGATTTGTTCGCCACGAAGTTTGTCCGAATTCTTTCGGACTTCCCTGATGGTACCGTGTTCACAATCCCGAGCTTGGGTGAAGCAGAAACTGCTGACTTTGCAGAAGGTCAAGCAGTCTTGTACAATAAGATGGATACTGGTGAATTCCAGTTCTCCTTCGATCAATACAAGTATTCTGCCAACTCGCTTTCGGAGAAGTTCAAGAGAGATAGTTATTGGTCTTCGGACGTTCTAGCTGCATTCTCTCCGAGACAGCACCGTGCTATTATGGAAGGCGTTGAAACCCGTATTTTTGATCGGGCTAACGCTGGACAGACGGCAAGCAACCTAAACGTAATTAACGAAGCTAATCACCGTTTTGTTGGTTCAGGTACAAACGAAACTATTGCACTCAAGGATTTCGCACAGGCGCATTATGCCCTTTCAAAGGCTAACGTTCCTATGACTAACCTTGTTGCAGTTGTGGATCCTACGGTCGCATATACTCTACAAACGCAGACTAACATCGTCAATCTCTTGACGCCCACTCCTATGTGGGATCAAGTGGTCAGAGATAATCTTGTTACGGGCATGAAGTTCCGTTTCAATATCTATGGCTTTGACGTGTATGTTTCCAACTATCTCCCTCGGGGCATCGTTGAAACCATCAATGCTAAGTCTGTGACTGTCGGTGTTGCGAATCAGTTCTTCTCAGCAGCTCCTGGCGATACGCTACCGATAATCGGTGGCTTCCGTCAGATGCCTACTGTGTATTCTGAGTTCAATAAAGATCTTCAACAGACTGAGTACCTAACCATTACAGAATATGGTTTTAAGCTATATCGTCCAGAAAACATGGTCATCGTCTTAACTGACATTGATCAGGTTGTGTAAATAGGAGAGTAACATGGGTAATTGGCTAAATAACGACGGCCTGTATATCCAGTATGGTCCTGAAAAGGCAGTACCGAATACAGGTGGCGAGTATACCACCACTGGTGCTCTTCGACAAATTAAGTTTAAGATTGATCTGACGACCCTTACGGAACTAGAAACTCCGTTATCAGATACAGTCTTTTTCCCAAAGATGAGAGTTCATTCTATCGATGTCATGACTCATACCCCCGCTGCAACAGGCGTGGCTATTGATTTAGGACTAGTGCAGACTAATCGTTCTACACAAATCGATTTCGATGGATTTTTAGCAGCGTTCCCAACGGCCCAAATGGATGGTGTCGGTGAACATATTACTCTGTCATTAACGGCTAGTAATATCCCCGCCGCTGCAATTGGCCAAGGTGCGCTTCTAGGCACCACGACGACTCTACCAGGTTATGTTACCTGTAGCCGGACCACGCCTACAGCGTTTACAGCTGGTGTAATTATCGTCACAATTAATTATTACGCTCTGTAATAATATTCACAATTATGGTGTGGGGACTTCGGTCCCCCACTATAACAACAGGATTAAAACAATGGAATCTATTGAATTAGGAGATATAGCCTTTATCACAGGAGACGGTAACCCTACATCGCCTGCTCGAAAAGGTTCTATTTATGTAAATCTAAAGGGAGTTGGAGTTGCAGATCGTATGTGGATAAATACTGACGGACATCTTTCCTGGACTGCGATAAATACAAATGACTAAAATAGACCTTCAAGTTATAGGATCTCTGACTAATGAGCAGTCTGCTTTAAGTCAGCTAGGTCAGAATGTTTCTGAAATAGAAGTTAAGAGTGATACCTTTCTGTCTAGATCAGGGACTACACCTAATCATATGAATGCTAATTTAGACATGAATAACAAGAGGGTGATGAATCTTCCTACTCCTATTCATGAGTTAGAGCCTCTTCGTTTAAAAGATTTGGCAGACTTCAAAGGATCAGGACAAGTCTTCCCTGTATCTACCCTACCTACTGGGGGAGCAACAGGTAAAGTATTAACTAAAGTTTCTGGTACTGATTTTGATACAGCTTGGGGGCCTGGAACTGCAGGTTTACCTTGGGTCTTTCTATCTGATTTCGGCGTAGTGGGGGACGGCTCAACCGATGATACTACCGCACTAAACGATGCTTTTGCTTCAGTTGCTGGCGCTGCAGGCGGGACAGTCGTTTGGGATGTTGGTTTCTGTAAGGTCACGGATACTATTTTTGTCGGTAATTCTGCAGGACAAAATCACATCAATATTGAATGTCCTTATGGACCGATTGCATCTGGCATTAAATGGTTTGGAGCAACTGATGGTTTGGCCATGTTGTTCCAGAAACAAAAGTTTGTTCGTTGTTCTGGATTAGCAATATATAATCAAGTAGCTAGAGGTACGACTGTTGGCTTGGGTCTTGGCGGTCCTGGCGGCGGTAATCAGACTTCTGGAGTTATATTTGACGGCATAATCGTTTCTGGCTTTAATGTTGGTGTCCATGCTGGAAGTTCTGGTGGGGCTGCTTCTGAAGTTGCATTTAATCTACCTATATTTCAAAATTGTGATATAGGTTTTACTGCCACAGATTTTAATTCACTTGACTTTACTTTCATTTGTCCTGGGATAGATGCATGTGGAATAGGTATTGAAACTGGAGCTGCCACAGGTTTTGACGTGTTTGGAGGCTCAGCTTCGTTCTCTTCTATTGCAGATTTTAAGATTGGTTCGAATAGTCAGCAAACATATATTGGTGGAGGGTTTAGATCTGAAGTAGCTACTGCATTTGTGTTAGGTGCTGGTGGAAATGTTGTTATTGATAGGGCTCTTGTAGTTTCACCTCCAAGTCCATTTAATAGCATTACTGGCTCTTTCGGAAGTCTTGTTGTAACGAATTCTCAAATAGATGGTTTTATTACTCTCTCCAACGTAAGTAATACACTAGAAATAACCGGTAACAATTTATCTAGATGGGATACGACAACAAAGTTACCTGTGATGATGTCTCTTCCTGACATATCTTTGAGAGCGAGATGCCTCTTCCGCAATAACACTGATGCTGGTACATTCCCGCCAAGACAGATACTCGATCAACAAGGAATGTTTGGCATTAAGGCACAAGATTTTCCAGCGCCACTTACTGTATTATATGAGCCATGTATTTCTGTTATTCCTATTGACAAGGCTTCGACGACGGACATTGGTGTATCTTATTTAGCCTTGAATCATGTTAGACATCTTAGTGAGGGTTCTTTCCCCGGCTCTTCGGCAGGAACTGCACCAACATCAGGAAAGAATCTACGTGTTAGAAGTACGTTCACTGGTTCACCCACTTCAGTTTTTGTGTTCGCTAGAACAAATGTAATTGTCACTTGCAATGCAAGTGATCTTCTGACTGCGACAACTGGAACATTTACTCAATCCGATGTAGGAAAGAAGCTTAAGATAACTGCTGGAGCGGATACCGGAGCAGATTGGTATGGTTACATCGTAGACTTTTTATCATCTACGACTGTTAATATTTTCCCAAGTTCCGATAGCACGCCAGGTGGACGTTATCCGCAAGGTTCTGGTAAAGCTACTGTGATTGGTGAGAATGAGCCAGATGCCAACTATATGGTTGTTGGTCTTGTAGGCAGTGCTAACGAAACGTTCTGGATTGACCATGCAACTATCGCTACGACTGGATTCAGTTTTAAATCAAGTAATGCGACGTCTACTGCTACTGTTACTGCACTAATTGTGAGGTAATGTGAAAGAAACATATAAAGAAGCTATGTCTAAAGTCTTCGAAGATGAAGGCGGATATACTAATGATGCAGCTGATCCTGGGGGTCCTACTAACTGGGGTATAACTATTCATGATGCTAGAATGTATTGGAAGTCTAATGCGACTGCCCAAGACGTTCGAAACATGACTAAAGATGTAGCGGAGGACATCTATGACAAACACTATGCAGAACCTATTCATTATAACGATCTTCCTCCTGGTGTTGATTATGCTGTTCTCGACTACGGTATCAATTCGGGGATAAGTCGCTCTGCTAAAGTTCTACAAGGAATTGTAGGTGCAATACAAGACGGACATATCGGTCCTATCACACTGGCTGCAGTGAATGCAAAAGACCCAGAATATTTAATTAATACTATCTATGGAGAACGTCTGGCTTTTCTAAAAAGGCTTAATACTTGGCCTGTTTTTGGCAGAGGTTGGACTAGACGAGTTAACGAGGGTAAGACATTAGCTCTATCTCTCTGGAACAAATATAAAGGATAAAACATGGAATTTATTGGTACATTAGTACTGTTGGCTGGTTTCACTGGTCTGGGGTATTACATCGGAAGGCGAGGTTATGTCGGCATTAAAGAAGACTTCCAAAGAATTAAGTCCTTCTTCGTCTCTACTCCTACGACGACGCCGACGCCGTAAATGGGTTGTAAAGGTACAATCCGAACGAGAAATAAAATATCCTACTAAGTGGGAAAGAACTAAACTTTGGTTTAACAATTCGGAAATTATCTTTCTAGCTCGTCTTGAAACAGCTATTGGATTTGTAGTTACAGCTTTCTCAATTATAGATTATTCTTCTCTCTTATCTTATAGTGTTGCAGGATCCTTTAATTGGAAGCAAGGTATCATACTTGGTAATATTTTGATATTTAAAGGTATAATTACAGAATGGGCGCGTAGACTTAATACAGTAAAGGTAGATGGATTCTTGGTGAATACAGAGATTGTTAAACGTAAAAGGCTGAGGCATGTTTAGTTTTCTAAGCCTTATCTTTGGTTTTCTTAGTGGTCTAGCTGGACCTATATCCAGCGTATTAAATAAGATTACTGATCTGAAGATCGCTAGGGCTAAGGCTGACAGTGATACTCAGAAAGCGGAGATCAATTTAGAACTTGAAATAGCTAATGCTCGTAAAGCGGTCCTTTTAGCTGAAGCTGGGGATACATTAACTAGACGTGTTAATGGTTTCGTTAGACTTGTAGCAGCTATAGGACCGATTGCTTATTTAACTAAGATTTTCTTATGGGATAAGACTGTTGGAGCTTTTTATGGATGTTCAGGAGTCAGAGGAGATCTGAACCTAGATTGTCATATATTCAACACAGATACACTTGCTGATTCCAATCTATGGTGGGTTGTGATTTCTGTAATTGGTTTTTACTTCTTAGCAACAACGTGGAAGTTACGTAAATGAAATATTCACTTTTAGATATGACTCAGACGATACTATCGTCATTAGATTCTGATGAAGTAAATAGTATATCAGATACTACCGAGTCTATGCAGGTAGCACAGATAATCAGAACATGTTACTTTAACATCATAGCTAGAGCAGATTTACCGGAACATAGGCAGATCTTCTCTCTAGATGCTTCCGGTGATAATGCTCAACCTGTCCTTATGATTAGACCTGCTGATGTAAGACGTATAGATTGGATCAAGTATAATAAAGCTACTATCGGTTTTCCCGAAGATCATTTTGATTATGTGACTATACTGCCAATTAAACAATTTCTAGATATGGTTCAAACTTTTAAGACTACTGAAATTGATGTAGATACATTAGTGCTAAATAACTTTACTTTCTACTTTAAAAATGGTCTTGCTCCTACGTACTGTACAATAGTAGATGATGTTTATGTTGTCTTCGATTCTTATGATATAGATGTAGATGTTACTTTACAGTCATCTAAGACAATGTGTTATGGATTAGTTATTCCTACCTTTACTTTATCTGATGCTTTCACCCCAGATTTAGATGATCAACAGTTTGTTCTATTGCTTAATGAAGCTAAATCTTTAGCTTTTGTAGAATTGAAACAAGCACCTAATGAGAAGGCTGAACTAGAATCTCGTAGACAGTGGAGAACTTTACAACGTACTAAGACCTTAGATAAGCCTTTGGCTTTCGATCAATTCCCTACTTTTGCTAGGCGTGTGTAATGTTAGTTGACTATGAAGATAGACGTAAGGCTAAGATGCGGTCAGACGATCGTATACTAAAACTAGAAGTTATAGATGGGAAGTCTGCCTTGTCTACCACTGGGCTAGTGGACAGTCGTCTGTTTACAGGGAATAACACTTTACATGCTATAATGAATCCTATGAATTGCTTATGGAGTTTTAAATATGCAGATGGAATAGTCCCTGCACCTCTGAAGAACCAATTCACTAGTTTTGAGCATTTGAAGAGATATGCAGATACTTATTTCAATAAGAGAAATATTAGAATAACAGAAGTTAAGAATGCCTAACAGAGCTAGAAAAATATCTGCACAGAACAATTTCACTAAAGGATTAGTAACCGAAGCTACTGGTTTAACTTTCCCTGAGAATGCTTGTACGGATACAGACAACTGTGTATTCGATCGTATTGGATTAGTTTCCAGACGTAAGGGCATGGATATTGAAGAGAATGGTACATCTACTACTATAAGTAAGAGTGGATTTGCGATATCTTCTTTCGTATGGACTAATGCAGGTGGTGACGGGAATACTACAGTCTTTGTAAAGCAAATAGACGGCACATTACATTTTTACCTTCAATCTGCAGCTACAGTAGCTAGTCCGTTGTCAACTAAAAAGTTAGCTAGTACTATTACCTTAGGTTTCTTTCTTCCTCCAGGAGGTACGATAGATAATGCTGCTGAATGTACTTATGCAACAGGTAATGGATATTTATTTGTCTTTCATCCTAGCCTAGAGCCTATTTATTGTACGTATGATGCTGGAGTTATAGAAGGTAATCGTATTAGTATTCAGATCAGAGATTTCAGTGGTATCTTAGAAGAAATACCTGATGATCTCCGTTCCACTACTTTAACTACACAACATAGCTATAATTTACAGAATCAAGGATGGACTTCAGGAGGTCCTTGGTTGGCACATTCTACAACTTCGTTTCAGGACGACTCAACTGGAGTTCAAGCTTTTACAGTTGAAGCAGGTTTAACGACGCCTGCATCAGGAAATGCTGTTACAATCAGAGGATATATAATTGTTGGAAGCAGGCATCAAAGGGTAATAAAGTCAGGTACTGTTGTAAGTTATGCAGGAACTACTTTAACCATTAATGTTACTTCGTTTCAAATAACCTACGGAAATCCTCCGCCTATATTTACTACAGCTGTTGTTGATTGGGAGATTTCTCCGGTTAATACAGGGTATATCACTGAGTTCTTTACAGACTTAGCTTTCTATCCTTCTAATTCAGATGTCTGGTGGTTGTTTAAGAATTCTTCAGATGTATTTGATCCTGCTACTACTTTTGCTAATGTTACTTTAGGATTAGGCCCTGCTCCTAAAGGACATTTCATTCTCAGTGCTTTTGATCAAAATAGAAATACTGCTTCAGGTTTAGCAGGTATAACTACTCTTTCTACATTAGTAAGACCTAGAATTGGAGCATGGTTTGCAGGACGTATTTGGTATTCAGGGGTAGATGCTTCATTCTCTGCTTCTGGAGATATGCCTTTTGCAACATGGACAGAGAACATTTACTTCTCTCAGATAATGGAGAATGTAAAGCAGTTCGAAAGATGTTATCAAAACAATGATCCTACTTCAGAAGATAGATTCGATCTGCTTCCGTCTGATGGCGGTGTAATTAGAATACAAGGTGCTGGATCTATTTATGAATTAATACCTATACAGAATGGTTTAATAGTTAGAGCTGCTAATGGTGTATGGTTTATAACCGGTAGCCAAGGAATTGGTTTTACAGCTAATGATTATACGATAACTAAAGTATCTTCAATCCAAAGCATATCTTCTACACCTTCGGTAATTGTACAAGGATATCCTACATTCTGGAATGAAGAAGGTATTTATTCTATAGTTCCAGGACAGCAAGGTGGGTTGAATGTTCAATCTCTGACAGATTCTACTATAGCATCTTTCTTCGAAGATATACCTTTGTTAGGTAAGAAGTTTGCTAGGGGAGCTTATGATCCTATTTCTACTTTGATCCAATGGGTGTATAGAGATATAGAGACGAACAATGTAACCCAAAGATATGAATTCAATAGGCTTCTTAATTATAATCTCAGTTCTCAAGCATTCTACCCTTGGAGTGTAGACAGCGATATTAAGATTCACGGAGTTAACTATATAGTTGGTCCAGGAGGCAGTACGTCTCCACCCCCAGTATTTAAGTATATAACTTCAGATGATCTAAATGCTTTTACTTTCTCAGAGCAGAGAAGTACTGATTACTTAGATTGGGAAGAAGACGAATTCGAAAGTTTCTTTGTAACTGGATTTGTCGTAAGAGGGGAAGCTGTAAGGAAATTCCAAGATAATTATGTTTACATTTATTCAGATAGTTCTGAAGAAGATACTTCCTTTAAGATAAGAGGACAGTGGGATTATGCTACTTCTGCTGATTCAGGACAATGGTCTGTAGCACAGACTTTAAGTATATCTGGAGATGGTCTATATAAATATAAATCTAAGCGAGTGAAAATAAGAGGGCACGGTAAAGCCTGTTCTCTTCACGTATTAAACAATTCAAATATACCATTCAATATAATCGGATGGTCTGTTGCTGAGACAGGGAACCCATGGATTTAAGAAATGATTGAAGCACTAATAGCAGTAGCTGGTTTGGCTATGTCAGCATATGGATCATACAGTCAACAGCAAGGACATAAAGATGTTGCTGCATCACAGCAACATCAGATTGCTCTAGAACAACAGGCTGAAGCTGTACGAAGACAACAGATGGAAATAAAAGGACGTCGAGATCAATTGGAAGCTATAAGAGTAGGACAGAGAGCGAGAGCACTCGGTCTAGTTAATGCTACATCGCAAGGTGCTACTGGTGGCGGTAGTTCTGGACTCCCTGGGGCTTATGGTCAAATCTCCGGTCAGCTGGGAACTAATATATTAGGTATAACTCAACCTCTAGGAGCTGGACGCAATATCTTCGATATCAATAGTCAGATTTCTCAAGAGAGAATAATTCAATCTAAAGCAGGTACGGAAATATCTACAGGTCAAGGTCTATCGTCTCTAGGCGGACAATTGATTAGTAACATAGGTCCATTAGGTAGAGTAGGATCATACGCTTCAGGCTTCGGTAGTTCTGTTGCTCCTGCGGGCGGGAATCAATCTAGTTACCTCCCGTATCCGAGGTTCGGTGGATAATGGCTCCTGTTTCAATAGATACGACTCCTGTAATAGACGAAAGACAACCGGTCAGTATAGATACTAGTTCTTCGCTAGCTACTCCATTGACAGAACCGGTTATTTCTACTCGTTCTACTATGGCGCATTACGGTATCTACGATATTAGTAGAACTTATGAAGATATCAAACGGTCTATTGCAGAAGGTAAGGAAGATCAACTACGTGGTGAAGTAGCTTCTAAAGAAGATGTTGATAAAGCAGATAAGCTTAGAAAGCTATTCTCAGATATGTCTATTCGAAAGGGTGGGCCTCTGACTACTAAAGAGATGCAAGGCACTCTAGATGAAATTAAAATAAACAAAGAATATAGTGATCCTAAGAGTATCTTCGAAGAGAAGTTCTCTAAGCGGTATGTAAATACTCTCTACGGTGTCGGTGCAAATGAACCAGGTTCCTGGTGGGACTCTGTTGTTCATCAATATCCTAACATGGTTGCTGAGGCTGTCGATGTAGGAACTAGTTTCTTAACTAAAGATTCCTTCTTACGTACTCAAATACAAGATGCTCAATCAGTACTTGATGCACAGTCTTGGGGTGGCAGAGCCGTAGACTTCGGTAAAAATCTCCTATCACTGGGTATTTACGGCGAAGTAAAACTACGTGGGAACATCCCAGGAACACCTTTAACTCCTTCTCTAGGCAATGCTCTAGAGGAACAGAGGAAAGCTTTATATAGATTACCTTTCCCTGAATTTAAAGCTAAGGTTGTTGAAATAGCAGATAGACTTAAAGTAGACAATCCTTCTCTAGCCGTAGAATTCCTGACGAGTATGTTGGGAATGTCTAAAAGCGATATTTTAGCTCATAACTTCTCTACAGCTGCGACTGCTATTTCTGTCCCAGGAACAGGTTTTTTAACTAGGAAAGTAGCTGAGAAGTTCGGAGTAATAAATCCCGTCAAGAAGGCTGTAGCTGATTCTGTTGAGTCTGCTAAGTTCTCTTATGGTGCGGGTGTAGATGCCCTTTGGTCTCCTAAGGTAGCTGCTGCCGCAGGCGCTGGTGACATCGGAGAGGCCGCTGTCCTACATGCTACTGGCGGTCTTATGAGTGAGATGCGTGGAACTAATAATCCTGCTAAGTGGGCTATTGAAGCTCTACCTAGTGTAATGAAATCTCAATCAGAAGATGTAGGAAAGAACTTTGGTAATTTTAGAGAACTCGTAAATCAAATTCAAGACGGTTATATTACCGCTCAGAACAATGTCTTAAATGTAATCCAAAATCAATTGAAGGTTGGGCGTACTCCTGAGCTAGCTACTGAAGATGGTGTCAGAGCTATTAAAACATTTATTAACGATAGACATCCCAATCTTTCTAAGAACATTGTAAACATAGATGCTCATCATGACGTAAACACTAATGCTGTCTGGGCAGAGATATGGTTCGGTAAAAGTAATGCTGAATTCTGGGATAGGCCTGAACATGTTTGGGCATTTGCTAAGGAAAAGGGAATTGTCTTAAAAGGCTCTGAAGATGGTCAACGTCAGTTAGAACTTCAAAGCTTGGTTAAGCTTTCAGAAGATCAACTTAAGGCTTTCAGAAAAGAACCTGAAGTCTATAAGTCTGAGATCAAAAGCCTAGAAGATGGTCTAGGAAGTTATTACAAAGAACTAAATAAACTAAAAGCCAGTCCTGGTGCTTCTATAGAACAGGTTGGAGGTAAATATTATCTCAGTAAGTACGAGCCTGTTCCTGAGAATGCTTATATCTTAAGAGACTTGTTTGGTAAGACTAAGGACTCTAAGACTCCTGATGGTTACCTTAATTCTTTTTTAGGATGGCTGAGGACTCCTGAAGAGACTGCATCAGTAGATGCAAGAGCTAATGCTAAGATTGCTACTTACGGTCCTGCTAATCTTCTAGCTCTGGCTAAGCAAGAGATGAAAGATGCTCGTAAGCTAGCTAAGTGGTCTTTCCCAGGTACTTCTCGAAAAGAAATGTTCAAACAGTTTGAGGAAGTTCTTAAGTTTGGGCAGACTGCTACAGATCCTTTGACTGGAGAGACTGGGTATACTTTCAGACACATCGGTGATATCGAATCTCATTATTTGACTATGTACCATCGTCCACCCACTGAAGGTGAGATCTTAGGTTACTTTGCCTGGAAAAGATATGTAGAACTGGATGGTGTCTATCGTGACATGCGCGATGTCACTAATAAGCTTAGATTAGGTACAGAAAGACACAGTATCGTTACTGTTGATAAAGCAGGTAAGAAAGTAAACTCTCCTTTCGTTGATGCTATAAGACAGAAAGAGTTCCCTGGTGGTGAAGATAACATCATGTTCATGGGGTCTGAAGTTGGTAAAGAGAGAGTATTTAACCCTTCTAGTAAACCATTAAATAAGAAAGATAGAGATGCGCTCAAAAAGGAAGTTGAAGAAGGTAAGCAGGCGGTCTACAGAATATACGATCCTGAGAGGAGACCGTTGGCAGGCTTCGGTAGTATTGGCGATGATAATAGTCTTATTAGGTTTTTTATTGCTCCTAACGTAGAAACTAAACCTATATCTTTTAGCCCTACCCCTCGTAGAGGTGGTGGACACTTTGACTACGACTACCCGCTTTACATTAAGCAAGGTAACATAAGTTTTGACTTACCTTCTCTTAAGTACTGGTACTTCGGTGACCGTACTGTAATGCCTATAGCTAATGGTACTTTAGGTCGTAATATCGTTAAATTACTAGAAGAAGTTAGAGGTCATATTAAAGCAGGTAATGAAATTGAAGCTGAAAAGGCTGCTCGTAATCTTCCTATAGATTGGAAAGAACACCGTAGTTGGTATGAACCATCTCGGGGTCCTGGTGGTGAAGTAGTTCCTGCTAGATTAGATAAGACTGAACCTTTCTATTTGGTACCTCAGAATAAGCTGATTGTCGATATAGATAAGTCTATAGAAAAAAGGTTCTTAGATAGAGATGGGAAGTCTCAATTAAAGGATGGCACTAGACACGGGTCAGATGCCAGACAGAACCAGATTCAATATACAGGACAGAGGGATGCTTATGAAATATATACAATCAATGATAAAGGGACTCGTCATAACCCTCTTTACAGCTATGATCCTGCTACTCTTGTTGATCCTATCCCATCCATGAATAGAGCTATGCAGAGAATTACTAATAGTTCTCTGTTAGACGATTATAAGATTTACTCTGTTGAACGTTGGATTAACGAAGCTAAAGAACATCTAGATGCACCTTTGAGTGAAATTCTTCACGCTCCGTTCTGGCATTTCAACAATACTAAACTACTATCTGCAACTCCTGTTGATATTAAGAGTAGGTTGTTGTCTAATCAATTTAAGATTAAACAGCTCATGGGTACTCCTAGTGCATTAGATACTGCTTTACAAGGAATATCTCAGAAGCTTGCTGACGTCGGGTACGATAAGTTTGGTCCTAGTGCTATACATCTAGCTCCTCAATGGATGTTCGATAGAATAACTGATGCTCCTAGTTTCTTTAGATCAGTAGCTTACCATGCTGCAATTGGTATGTTTGCTCTACCACAATTCATGGTTCAGAACATGACTTACGTTACTATCTTAGGAGTAGCTGGCGCTAAGATGGCTATCCCTGGTACTAAGGGAGCATTCTTACATCAACTGTCTCGTATAAATCCAGGTATGATTGATAAGCTAGATGAGATTGCTTCTAAGCAGCTTATCCCTGGTACATCTAGATGGAAACCAGGTGAATGGAAAGAAGCTAATGAATTACTAAGGAACACTGGATTTCAGCATGTTGGTCAAGAGAACGCCATGCAGGATGTCAGATATACTCCTAAAGTAATTGAAAGTGCTTGGGGCCAGTTTCTGGATTTAGGACAAATCTTCTTCAAAGAAGGTGAAAAGAATGCACGATATGGTGCATGGTACACAGCCTTCAGAGAGTTTAGAGATGCTAATCCTACTGGGCGTCTGACAGAGGCTAACAAACGAACTATCTTCGAGAGGGCTGAACTTCTTTCAGGCAATATGTCTCAAGCTTCTAAGTCTATCCTTCAAAGAGGACCTATGGCTTTCCCGACGCAGTTTCTCGCTTACAACATGCGTCTAGCTGAGCTATTCACAGGTAAGCGTATTACTGGAATCGAACGTGCTAGATTATTTAATACTTTTGCAGCTTTCTATGGTTCTTCTGCTGCGGGTATAGTGGGATTCCCATTAGGAGATTATTTCCGTAAATACGCCGTAGATAATGGATATCTTGTCGGTGATAATGTTGTAGAAACTATGGTTGGAGAAGGATTGCCTTCTGCTATGATTGCTATGATCACCGGTGGTGGCGATATACGCAAGGGTACTTTCCTTAACTTTGGTCAACGCTATGGTTCATCGGGAGCAGATATAATCAAGGATGCTCTAGTCTCTGACAAACCTTGGTGGAGAATGGCTGGAGGCGCTGTCGCTAGTACTCTATCTACAGCCTTAGAACAAAGTGATGGCTTTAAGACAGCTATGTTCTCTTTGATGAGAGATGATGATAAAGCTGTTCCACTAAAAGTAGATGATTTAATAGGACCATTGAAACTCTTCTCTAGTGCTAATAATGCTTTTCGTTCTATAGGTGCACTTGAAACTGGTAGATGGATGTCTCGTAAAGGACAGTTGTTAGAGAAAGATATTACACCGGGTATGGCTACTTTCATGGGTCTTACTGGTATGCAACCTCAAAGCGTAGCAGACACTCGTTCTTATACTTGGTTACAACAAGATCGTAAGAATGCTGAAAAGTATGCTGAAGATGTTTTCTTAAAGAATTTCAATAGTTATTTACAAGCACTAAAAGACAATAATACTACACAAGCTCAAGACTATCTGAAGACAGCTAGAGCTACTTTGGTTGTCACTGGTTATCCTTTAGAGAAATATTCTTCTTTGATATCTAGAGCTGCTAAAGGAAATGAGACCTTAATTAGTCGCCTAGACTTTAGTTATCATCTAAGGAATGTTCCTACGGCTGATCGTCAACGTTTAATGGATACTTATAGGCGCAAATTACAATTACAGGAGAACAGATAATTGGCTATTTTTAACCCACAAGTTCCTGATCTGCCGGAATCCAACTACTTAAAGTGGTCTGGCGGTCCAATCAGTCAACCTGCACCTGATCAGAGTTTAGAAGCTCTATTCAAGGGTATTGGGGATGTCGCTGGTGCTGTAGCTAAAGGCGGAGACGCTGTAATCAAGAAGTCTATTGATGATGTTGTCTATGCTAAAGCAGATGCAGAGAGGAACAAACTTACTAATGAACTAGGTGTAGCCTATGACACTGTTACAGGACAGAGACATGCTGCTGCTGGTGATACAGATGTTATGACTGCTAATGCTCAAGCTGTTCCTACTGAATTGGAGAATGTCTCTGAGAATTTAACCTCCATGGGAAGTGCACGGGCTAATGGTAAATTGTCTATGACTGAATATATCATGAGACGGGACCAATATCTTTCTGACATCAGGGCACAGTATCCTGGCTATAGAGAATATATAGATACTAAGGCAGAACAAGCTACAGGTATTCCTGTGGCTAATGCTTTAATTAAAGCTAGAATGGCGGATATCAATAGTTTCTTAGGTAAAGCTAAATCTGATTCAGATAAGACTATATCTCTCCTACATCGTCATCCTGAAATTCCAGGTGTAGCTGATATGGTTGAATTTGTCCGTAGAGGAGGTTCTTTACATGAAGCAGAGAAATGGTTGAACGGTCAATTGGAAATCTTTCACGCATCTAAAGTCAGAGATTTACTTCGTAAAGACAGAAAAGAAACTAATGAAGAAAAGGCTACACAATCTGAAAAAGACTTCCAATCTTCAGCCAGTCAAATAGTTGTAGATAGAATGTCTACTAATCTCACTGCAGCTGGAATGGGAGATGATCCTCCAGAAGTTAGACAGAAATTTCTATCTGGTAATATAGATCCTCAAGCAGCTAGACAGCTAGCTCAAGATACAGCTTTAGATATGCTAGAAGCTGAAAAACAGATGAGAGCTGCTGCTAAGGTTATACGTCCTAATGGATCTTCTTGGTATAATGATGTAGGCCCAGATAAAGCTGAAAAGATTATTCAGGAGAATTTAGCAGGTTATAAAAGTATCATAGCTTTCCAAGAACATAAAGAACATGGTCCTGCTTATATGTTGGCTCATGATATTAAAAACAGAGGGGATGTTAATACTCAAAAACTGTTAAAACATCCGACTATTGGACCGACGCTTCTAGATTTGAAATCTATCTTTGAGCAAGCTGGACCTACAGCAGTAGGATCATTGGCTGTTCAAAGTATGATTGATGATTTACCTACGGCTATTAAAGCTTATCGTAATGAAGCTAGAGCAGCCGCAGATGCACTACGTGTCGATCCTAAAACTGGAGCCATCCCTGCTCTAGGTGTAGATATAAGTGATGCAGAGAAAAAGGGAATTACTAATCCTAAATTCTATGCTTCTATGCTCAAGCAGGTAAGTGACATTACTGATCCTTCTGTCTCTGATAAGATAAAGATTAATCGTGTTAAATATGCTTTTAGTCCACAAGGTCAGTTCGCACTATCTCAGATTCAGAAGGAAGGTATTGATCCAATAACAGGTGCGCCTGGTAAAAAGGGACAATATTCTGCCTATCAACAACTGTCTACAGATGAATTTATATCACAAGTCAAGAGGCTAAATAATTTAGATCCTACTCTCTGGCCTATGTATACCAATTGGGTTAAGAATTCATTTGGAAATGAACTCTTGAAGCCTGATATCTTAGCTTTAAAAGATATTAAGCTTTCTCCTGGTTTAACTATGGGTTGGGATACAACTAATACTAAGTGGACAGTGACTAATGAAAAGGGACAGGATATTCTAGGTGGGCGTCAAACAGGACGTGGATTACCTCCTTATGAACGTGCCATTATAAATAGAGTTAATGAAGGTATTAAACCTATTGTTAGAGTAGCACGTGAAGAGAACGCCGATCCTACTTTCGTCTCAAATTATCTAGCTAAACATTTCATTGATCTAGGCTACGATCCTACTATTCAAAATCCTTCTAATTTCCCTCAGCATTTGGTTAAATCTATTTGGGATCAAAAACAAAATCAAAAGAAATACGAAGAGGAACTCCGTAGAAAGTCTCGAGGAGAATAATGGGTATTAGTACTAGCGACGGTAGATATGTAGAGGATGAGTTTGACTTAATGAAGTCAACTTCTCCTACTACCCGTATTACTATTCGTCCTCCCGATGTCAATCCCCAAATAAGATCTGAAGAGAAACCTTCTGCTCAAGATTTAGGTACTCAAGAACAGTTCATGGAGAACTTTCCTCCTTTCTCAGATCAAGATATAGAACAGTCTATGCAACGATTTCAACAGCGTGGTCTTGTTCCAGGTCCTGGTGATATGAGAGTTCCGGTTCCTTTAGAGAGACGTGCTCATGGTGGTCCTGAACCAACCATGATTACTGCAAAAGACTATGAAGAGCCTACTTCCCTTGATCGGGATATAAATAGATCAGCAAGAATAGAACAAGGTGTAAGAGATGGGACTATGAACTATTATAGTCCTGCTGAAGAAGATACAATAATTAGACTGCAGACAGAACCTTATACAGATGCATTTGAAGCTGCAGCAGAACGTACTAGAGCTAGATATCCTAAACGTGAAGCTAAGCCACAGACTATGTCTGAGTATCTAAAGTCTACTGCTACTCCTGAGAATGAGAGATATCAAACTTGGCCGGAGAAGATAGTTAGACATGTAGTTAAAGCTGTAGCTCATAATATGGCTGTCATACGTGGAGAGAAGGATGCTTTATCTGATGAGACTATAGCAGCTACTACAGAAATAGCAGGGGCTGTTATCTTTGGTCCTATGCCTATCGCTCGTAAAGCTATTGATGGCACTTTAGGTTCTATTGCAGGAATTACTGCACAAGGTGCAAATAAGGCTAAATTAGCTGAAGCGATAAAAATGAAGTATCCTACCCGAGATGATCCTCAAGGTCCGTTTACAACGGAAGAGATCTGGAGGAAAACTGGTTGGTATGAAGGTCCTGAAGGTAAATGGAAACATGAGATTCCTGGCAGTACTGAAGCTAATCTAAATCATACGAAGTTGAAAGATGCTTGGGTAGGAAGAATTAATAAAGATCCTGTAATGAAGCTTCATGAAGTCTTAAATTATCCTGAACTGTATAAAGCGTATCCTGAATTAAAGAATACGACAGTGAAGTTAAAAGATACGGAAGGGGTATTATCAGGAACCTTAGATGATTGGGTTGATAAGAATTGGACTTCAATTGTACTAGATCCCATCGCTTCAACAGATCTTAAAAATACTCTTCTTCATGAAATACAACATTGGATTCAAGAGCGAGAAGGTTTTGATCTCGGATCAAATTGGAATGCAGCATTAGGGAAAGCAACGGCATCTCTATCGGACAAAGCCCGAAATAGACCTTTAAGTGAGTATGTTGAGTATTTGAATTTAATTAACACATTGGAAAAAGACCCAAATAGATGGGGTCAACGTTTATATGAACGTACTCCAGGGGAAATAGAATCTCGTATAGTAGGAGGAATTCGGCCTCAAATGGATGAGCCTTCTAAATTATTACATTCGCCTGTTGGTACCCAAAAAACATTAGAAGAAATGGGTTATTTCCCTCCGGAAATTAGATATCCAGGAGAACCTGGCTATAATGAATATCTTCAGATTAAAGAAGCTGAAGAATCTTTAGGAAAATTACGAGAGCAATACAATAAGATGAACAAATCAGGAAGTGAATAATGTGGTGGAATAATGTAACAGAAGAAGTTCCTGAAGTAAGGGACGAGTTCATTGACAGAGTGGTAAAGGCTATGCGTCTGCATGCTTATGAAGTCTACGATGAACCTGGTGAAGTAAACATTGTTTATATCGAAGGAATGGATATGGACGGTACTCCTAATGACAATAGAAACAACGTTTTTAATGACCTTAGGATAACTTTTGAATTCGAAGATGGTGTGCCTATCATAACTGGAATTTGGGATGCTACGACTGAACCTTCTCTTCGTTGGACGCAAAGACCCATGAATCCTAAAGGTGCTGCCCGTATACAATTCGGTCAGTATCAAGCCTGGCAAGTAGGCATACATTTAAATAATCACGAAGCACTCGTGCAGACTGGTGGTCCTGTGACTGTTTGTAGAGATTTAAATCAAGACTTTCAACGTATAGGAGATAAACTTGACACGGGATTCTTCGGTATTAACCAACATTGGGGATATGATCTTCCGAGAGAAGACATGGGTTCTTCCAGTGCTGGTTGCATTGTTGGTCGTACTAAGAATGGTCATAAAGAGTTTATGGCACTTGTAAAAAAGGATCCTAGATACCTTTCTAATAGAAACTTTATTTACACCACTACCATACTACCTGCCAATGAAATAAACTAACGTACGGCCTTCTCTGTGGCTCCTGGAGGCCTTCTAAATCGAGTGCTCTACCGGCACTTATAAGCCCTTAAATCTGAACAAGACAAAAATAAACCCCCTAAGTGCCTCAACACACCTAGGGGGTTTTAGTTTGTTAGTCTGCCTAAGCTTAAAAGAGAGTCCAGGGGAGTACGAGCCCTCTCTTGTGCTTAGGTCTCATCCCTAGAAGTCCTACGCGTGCGGGCGTAAGATCTTCTAGTGGATAGCAGTAGACTCGAACTTCTGCAAAGCCTCCAAACCAGCCTTGCCGTCCGAAGTCATAATGATATCCTGAGTAGCGTCTCGATCTTTTGCGAGAGTCTTCAATGCCAGATTGTAACCATCTCGGTCCTTCTTCTTCGCCGGATCACGCCAACGAATGGAGTTCCAAGGCTGGTACCACGATTCCCCTCCCAGATCTCCCTGGGCGAAATCGTCTTCCGGTTCCTCAGGCAGCATATACATGCCGCTGGTGATCCGCTCGATCACTTCCTTCGGAGTCTTCGGAGGGCTGTCATCCTCAAGACCGAAGCTGGGACGGAGGTCCTCAGTCTTCGTCCAATAAGTCTTTGATAGACGATTACGAAGATATTCGCGAGCCTCATGCTCAAAAGTTTGAGCAGAAGACTGTGCAGCAGACGCAACAATGTTGAGAGTATTCATGGTGTTTTCTTCCTTCTTCTTCATTGACGTTGGAACTTGTGCGTATCTAAGATTGTAATTATCTCTACAAAAATTACAATTACAACCTTCTAAGATTTGTTCTTTTGGGATCATTCTGTAGTCCCTTTCTAAAGGCTCTAGTTGACTTGGTCCTTCAAAGCCCCAAAAAGCTAAGAATTCTGATTGTGCTTTTCTCTTGTCAGTGCGGGTCATTCCTGCATAACCAGGAATCAATCGACACCACATCTGAAATCTGGCATTATACACTGCTTCCATGTAATTCTCCACACACACACAATAAGAAAAGGCCCCCTTTCGGAGGCCTTTGTCTTATCCTGTTCGGAATCGGTACTTTAATTACTTCACATCACAGGAGTCCTCGGTACCGACGTCTTCCGCACTCTGGAAGACTTCCGAGGCACTTTCTTTCCGATCTTTGCGGAGGAGGAACTCCGGGATGATTTCTTTTCCGTTGGCTGAAACCACTGGAGTAATCTGTCTCTCAATTTGGTCATTCATTTTAACACCTTTCTTGTTATAGATCTGCCATCCAGGTTTGAGTACACACTGGATGGACTGTGTTTTCAATAGGGTTGAAGAAAGTATTTAATATAATTATTTCAAACCAATATTTCATAATAATTATCCTTTAGTGCCCAGAACGAAATGGGTTGGTAAGATTAAGAACCCAAAGCATTCCCGCTATCACGATTGGCACCCCAATGATCAATAAGACTATGATTAATGCTATTGTACCGTTATCCAAAATTATCTCCCTTAATATCTTGACCTTTGTTGAAGCCAGTTAATAAATAAAAATATTACTCCCAATAAGATTGTAAGTAAGAATAAGATACCCCCAATTTCTCCTAATGTTCTCATCTCTTAGGCTGTCTTATACGATTCTTGTGACGACTAACCACGCGAGTTGGAACGTTCTTAAGACGCCCAGTTCTGTGGCTTCCGAGATGGTCGACTTCTTTGCGATCACCTTTATGGACACGACCTTGACGTTCTGCAGCACGTCGTGCACGATTTCGATCCGCTCTACGTTTCTTCTGGAGAGGCGTGCCATGATACTGGTCATATTCCCTCCGATAGTTTCTTACCCTCTTAGCCACTTTAAGTTATTTTGCCTCCTTGAATTTAATCTTTATTGGTATCTGATCTTGTTGGGTATCACCGAACTTAATGTCCAGGATATCTTCGTAGTCCTTGACAACACCGATAGCAGCTAAGAATGCTGCAACCTGGCTAACTACGTTGTCTCTCGAGATTGTCAACTCGATCAAGCGTTCGGAGTTCATGGTCTGTCTCCTGTTCTTTGAGTCTTTCTTTGAGTACTCGCCGAACTTTATCCCGGGCTGCCTTTTGCTTTGCCCGTTCTTCCTTCTTCTTCGCATTAACTATTCTTTCGAATCTGTTACTAGGATGTTTCATAATGGTTTAGGATTCGGTAAGGTTACAAATTCTTGTTCGACTAGAAAGTAGAGAACATCCGCTTCAGTCAATTCATTCATATTAAATATATCTTCGATAGAGTACGTTTGCAGTATGTTCTCTACTTCATTAATAGTAACGATATTCAAGGTAATATAAAAACACCAATGTTGTAATAATAGTTATTGCTGCGCCTGCTAGGCCTCCCATGTATTTAGCATGGTTGAGTTCACTAGCAAACTCTTCTTTAGTTAACTCGACTAGATCATCGTCATCTTTATAGACCATCGAGCCACTCCTTTGGGATTGTACCAATTGCGTATTTTATACCGTTCTTCTCTGCCCATTTAATATATTTCTTATTGTGGCTATAAAACAGGATACGCAAATCAATCTCTGGATGTAATTTCTTAACGGCTACCATCTTGCATTTGTCCTCAGGTCGGAGGTAGCCTTTACATTCTATGTAAACCTTACCTAAAGGAGTAATTACTACGAAATCAGGGATATAATGTCGGGCCAAGAGGTAGGGGATGCGTTCACTTTCGTACTGGAAATTACTCTTAGCCCGACGTAACACATTGTATATTCTCTTTTCAAACTTGTTTTTTAGCTTCTTCTTCAACAATTTCTTTTTTCAATTCACTCGACCCTCCTTTTGTAGTGCCCCGACTTTCACGGGGCTCTGCTGATTACCGTCGTCTAAGCGACGGGGCTCTCCGCAGTCGAGACCAAACGGCTCAGGACAACGGCGCCGTTCATTTGATCCAGCAGAAGCTCTCCTTTATTTAATTCTACCACACCGGCGGCAGATCGTTAGATAGAGCCCATACTTGTCTATATGGAAGCACCAGTGGTGACCGCCGAAGACGAAACACGGCCAACTCCCGTTCATTTGGTTGCATTCAATTTACAAATTACACCATAGCTACCACCGTAGCATTGGGAAGGTCTCTTACATTTGCAATATCTTTCTGTGCTATACATTGTACACGATCTTACCGTTTTTGTCAATCTCTGTTATTGGACCATCTTTATTGAATGGTCTCTTCATTACTCTGGAAAGGAAGACGGGTCCTGCGGCATATAGGAATGTTCTGAGGTTAGGAAAACAGATATGCTTGTAAGGCGAGTAGCTAGCCCTTGTATCAAGGCGCACGTTACCGGATGATCCTTCGGCGAATGTCTCGCATCCACAAGCCGGTGGAGTTGGATCAGCAACGATAGCCTTGTATACTCGAATTCTCTCTTTAAGAGCTTCTGATCGATCATGGCTAACCTCATGTTCATAGAGCACCATATGTCCTAAGGTTTTATCAATAGCTAGAATGTAGCCACGGTCCTTGCACCGAACAAGAGGATCAGAATGGGAACCCAACACATACCCATCAAGCTGGTCCAGATAGCCAAAGCTATCGTCTTTCGCAAGAGTCTTATCCTTGAACTTACTAAAACCCCTGCTACTACTAGACTTGACATCGACGATACACCCATCGATAACGCAATCCCTATGACCTGTGATCCCGTCGAGTACGATTGCATCTTGTTTCCCCGTTACTTCGTGTCCGGCGGCCTCTGATAGGACGATAGCCAATGCTTCAATAACATGACCGTATGAATACTTGATCTCGGCCCATGGAGGCAACGCTTCAGCAAGTTCAGGGTGGTTAACGGAGTACCATAACGCTTTAGGACAACTCGGTCCCATCTTGCTGAGGCGAAGTGTAGACGTCTTCTGGCTTTCTCCAAGTTGTTCTTGTAGTTTACTAGCCACTGTTGACGCAAAACTGTTCGCGAGGTCATCGTTAAACCATCCGTCCTTTCTTTGGACAAGATTGTAGATGTCCTTAATTAAGGTCTGTATCTCCGGCACTTGCAATATCTTTCTCAATCAATTCTATTATATAGGGGATGTCGTATTCATCAAAGGAGAACTCTTCTTCTTCTAAGTAACCGAGTTCATCCTCTTTTTTCTTCAACCTCTTCATTTCGTAAAGAAGGTTGTATTTGGTTGTTGGACTATATGTCATTTGACTAACGGTTGCATGGTTAATAAGAAGTTCTGGGTTACTTTGATCATTGCCATTGCGGTCAACGGTCCTACGAACCAAGAACATGAGAACAATATCAGAAAGACGTCCGTAAGTGTATAAGATCTTCTCTTCGGAGGTTCTTTCTTCTTCTTTTCCTCGTCCTCTTGTTTCTGTCTCTTCTTTTCCTGCCTGCGAATCTTATGGAGGACACGGAGAGTTTCATCTATATTCGGCCCTGCTGGCGGCCACATTTGCGGCCAGGGGTTATAATTCGGAGGATACATAGCTCACTCCTTTTTATTGTTTAAAATGTACTAAAGCCCTACCTCTAGGGCGGTTGCTGAGGAGCAATGACTTCTAGTATCTGGGTCCAGAGGAACGTCATGGCACTTCTCCTTTGGTTTTGTGGAATTCCCTCGCAAGAAGTGTTACGGTTATTGGACGCGCTCTTTCCTGGCTTCATGTGTCTTTCTCACCAGTACTTGTCTATCTCGATCCGTCCTCACCTGCTTCGTGTACACTATTCTCCTCACCTTCGATATTGGAGACAGCTTTTGCAAGAGGTTCCGGGCATTGCCCTATTGTGTTACGCCATTCCTGCTCCGAAGAGCCCCATCACCTGGGTGGCGAGGTAGAGCACATTCCTTGCTGATCCAGAGGTGTACATGAACACCAACAGTCCGTCTCCCTCAGAAGGAGGTTCGGTTAACAGCTCTTCCAATCAGAGAGGGCTAATCTGGCCCTGGGTTTTCGGCTTGCTTTCTTATGGTTCTCCACATCCACGGGTGTTCATCTGGCGCGAGACGTGAACTGTTCGTTACGTCAGTATCTCCAAACCTTGCGGGGTTTGGCGCATCCGCCGAAGAGACATGTCGTTACTACGAGACTAGAGTTACCATCCGTTATATCCACGATTCGAACGTGGTTGCTAGTCAAGAAGACAGCTTCAAGCCCCACTTCTTGAATGGAAGAAGCTTCGCTGATGGCACCGTCTTTAGACATCTCTTCTTTCCTGCCCTCACGTCACCTGATAACACCACCTTTTTGGTTTGGCCCTGGGAACTCCAAGGTGAGAACTTAGGACTTGCCTAGGAATGCAAGCGTACTTGTTCGAGAGTAAACTTCGTCTCTGTTTTCACTGACAGCCACGACCTCTCAAACGGTATCTGGACAGTGGTAGGGTTGTAACCTACTTGTCCCCACTAGTGCGTTTGCCGTTTCGCCACAGGGACCTGTTGACCCTGGAAGGACTCGAACCTTCAGTCCCGAACGGTAGACCGCCGTCAGGATACTAGTTGGTCTCTAGCGCTTAGGCTACGGTCTAGGTCACTACGATTGAGCGTCGTAATTACTAGACTGACATCCAAACCATTATTGGCCGTCTACCACGGTTATGCACCGCACCGCCCAGTTCGTATTTTGCGGAGTCCTAGTTTTCGGTAAGGCCTCATGTGCATCCCTTGCACCTGTGAGGGAATGGTGGGATATCCTCCTGCTTTCAACGTACCTGGAAAGCAGCAAACGCGGGTCACCCTCTTTTATCCTCCACCGGATGACTAGCGGGATCTCCCATTCACCACGGAGATTGCGATACCACGAGTTACATAGGTGAGGAGGTCCCCACTTTAATTACGGGTACCGGAGGGCACATGCACTACACCGTTTGGACCGGGAGTGGCAAGTGCTGTTCACAGGTACGATTAAGCGGTTCTCGTACGTCTCCTGCAACGAACAGGTATCCTATAACAGCTACTTAGACGACTGTGACAAAAGAAAAGGTCCCGTCGCGGACGCTACTCCCACAGGCTCTGACTTACTGAAAGCTTTAACAGTAGAGGTCAGCTTCATTAGCCGAATAGCGTCGGCTAAAATTGAGCAGGTTGTTCAGCTAATCCTCTGACCTGCTTCTCTTCATTTTCATTAAAGTCTTTGTTAATTTCAAAGGGAACTAAGTTATCAATCTTTGAAGATAACCAGCGTATGGCTCTAGCCTTCTTATTGTTACTTCCTGGTACGAAGTGTGTATATACTTCTAGTTTTGTGGTGACGTCAGAACCATTGCCAACCATAACACCACGAAGTGGAGTCACTCCGTCTGCCATTAGAACTTCAGGAGGCGCAAAGCCAATCTTCTTTCCCGACCTCAATTGCTTTTCGACAGGTCGTCTCAAAGTAACAAAGTATCCGTCTTCATCCTTTCTCAATTGATTCTTAATTCCTAAAACATCATCAGATCCTGTTTGTAGTTCTTTCCATTTTTCGAGGGAGGGAGGATCTATATAGAGATCGTGCGACCAATTACCCCATTGGTTGGGGGCTGAATGGCGAAACCATTTGGTTTTGCCTTGCAGATAAACAAAATCAATCTTAGCCAACAGTAATCTCCTTAAATCCGTCAACTCTAATGTCTCTTACATCTGGGAATGTCTCTTGAATTTCAACAATAGCTTGCTCTTCAACTTCATCCATAGTCAGAGGCTCCGGGGTCTCTAAGGTAAAGACACCTTCCTCGGGAATATTATAAGTATATTCAACTTCATACTTAGGCATTGTAATCTCCTTGTTAATCAATTGGTTTGTTAATGGGTAACTGACCAATTTGTTCCGATTGTATAGTCTTTATGATCTTCATTCCAGTAACTACCTTTTAAAGGACACTTAAGTTTTAATTCTTCACCAACTTCTTCAAAAGAATCAGCCTGCATCTTAGCGACACAGAGAGCACTCTCCATATTATTCGGTACCTCAGTTTGGCACTCGTCGTGCACCAGATTAACCAACAGAGCTTGGTGATCTGCAAGTTTATCCTCCCATTTAAGGGTAGCCATTTTCATTATGATGGCTTCTCCGTTTTGAAGATAGCCCGACATGCAAAGATGTTTGCGTTCCCCTTTCGTGTCCCCGGGAATTGGGACTCTACGTCCATCCAACCCAATAAAATAACCGCGCTCAGCGTCTCGAGGAATAGTAGTCTTTTTAAGTTCCGCGAAACCCTCGTACCGTTTAAGAAGTAAATCAAGAGCCTCTCTGGCTTCTCCTTCTGAACATTCGAGGATT
>Ga0184625_10000034_pt1 | contig 29965 bp, 26 predicted proteins | sample PLM3_30_b1_FD_133151 | JGI IMG/M metagenome (GOLD analysis project Ga0184625, IMG submission 133151) | Groundwater sediment microbial communities from an aquifer in East River, Colorado, USA - PLM3_30_b1 | ecosystem: Environmental > Terrestrial > Soil > Riparian zone | place: USA: East River... | reverse complement strand
TCAGTTCGATATGTCGGCGTATCGCAGCTTCTACTCAATCTGGCGGCGCGCGGTGGCGCTACTTCCGACGCTCGCGCGGGCGGGTGTCGCACGTGTCTACGCGCTCACCACTTTTAGCTCCTTGCCGCCGGATGCCCGTCGTGCAGCGCGCGCCTTCGGCTCCTCGCCGCGTGAGTTGCGGGCGGATCGTGATGAGTTCGCGCAGTTGCCGACGGTCTTTCGTCAGGACAAGGCTCTTACGAGTCTCGGCGGGAAGCCGCTCTTCGTGCTTTCGGGCGATGTTGGGGAGCTGTCAGGCTGGGCCGCAGCTCAAGAAAAGCTCGCAGGTCTCTCGACAAACAGCGTTCACCAGACCGCCCGCGGCGCGACACACGCCGGTCTCCTCGAAGATAGGAACTACGCGGCTGTCAGTGGCCGAGCGATTGGTGCTGTCGTCCGCTCCGTTCGCACTGGCGGTCCGCTCGCGCGCTAGAGAGCATCTCGCGCGTGCTTTTGCGCGCGTGACACGCGTGGTAAAGAGTGTCAGATGCTCGTCGGCGCAGTAGTCGACCGATGCCCTCTCACCCGACTTGCCCCTCGGCGACGCGCTTGAGTGTTCATCCCTCGCGAGGACGCCGAGCGCTTCGTCGAGACCGTCCGTGGCGACGACCCGTCGATCGCAGGGAAGCTAAGAATCGAGGAGCGCGAGCTCGAAGGCCTCGGCAGTGTGAACGAGATGGTCTCGCGGGTTGCAGCCCGGTTGCGCCGACGCGCAAGCCCGCTTCCAGAGCGTCCTCGACGCAGGACGTTCGGACCGAGGCTTCCGAGGGTCGTGCGCTCGAGGAGCGACCTCAGCGCCCAAGCCTCGTTGTCCGATCGCTCAAACGTACTGCAGCGCGGTCGCCCACGTAGCCAAGCTCGCGAGCTACTTGCGGATCGAGGAGCGGGACTTCGACCTTCGGAGTGCTCACAGCGCCCTCGCGAACAAGACGGAGGAGGACGAGTCAGCCGGCAAATCCTCCATTCGAAGGAGCGCGAAGCGACTTGAGATCGACCCTAATCCCAAGGAGAAGGAAGTGAGGTCTTCGACTGCATCGGCGCGCCTGGTGGAACCGCGAGATCCGCACGGGAGCAAAGGACGTCGTTCGGACCTCGGTCAAGCGCGATGTCCGCGCGCTTCGCGAGTAGCGAATCCGGCGGAGGCCCCGTCGCGTAGCACAGGTGAGAAAGGAGATGGTGCGATGAACGAGATGAGAGATCGAACGCACGGACACGCCGCCGCGGGCAGGCTCAGGGGCACAACGCGAATGGCCGTCATGTTCGTCCTGATCGGGGTACTGGGCATCACGGGATTCCTCGCCGCCAGCGCGTTTGCCGGTGGCGCTGGCTCCCAGGCGAACGCGACCCTCTCGCTCCGTCAGACGAACCTCGGTCAGATCCTGGTGAGCGCAAAGGGCCGCACGCTCTACCTCTTCATGAAGGACATGAACGGCAGGAGCGCCTGCAGCGGGACCTGCACGACGTACTGGCCACCTCTGATGAATACCGGCAAGTTGATTGTGGGGCCCGGCGTCAAACGGTCTCTGGTGGGCACGACGAAGCGCGCGGACGGCCGTCTGCAAGTGACGTACAGCAAGCATCCGCTCTACACCTTCGCGCTCGACAAGCGGGCGGGTCAGACGAAGGGCCAGGGCAGCTCCAACTTCGGCGCCAAGTGGTACGCCGTTTCCGCACGGGGGAGCGCAGTCCTCAAGGCACCCACCACCACGACCACCGACACCACCACGACGACGACAACCTATCCCTCCTACCCGTAGGCACGCAGACCACACCTTAGAGCGGGAGGAACAGATCGGAACCTGGTTGACGCTGGGGGCACCTCCGGGTGCCCCCAGACCCTCCACTGGTCCGCTTCGCGGACAGGCGCCTCGCGCCTATCCGAAGAAAGCACGAGCGACGTCGTACCACTCCTCTGGCACAGTCTTGAGCTCACTGGTCGCCTCCTCGAGTGAGACGTCGACGATCGAGTCGCCGTGCAGCGCGGCCATTCGCCCATAGTGGCGCTCGTGGGCGAGGTCGGCCGCCTTCAGGCCGAATCGCGTCGCAAGGACTCGGTCGCGCGGCGTCGGGGTACCGCCGCGTTGGACGTGTCCGAGCACTGTGACGCGCGTCTCGAACCCCGTTCGCTCCTCGATCCCGCGAGCCAGAGCATCCCCGACGCCGCCGAAGACGACGTGGCCGAACTGGTCGGTCTCACGCGCCTCTCCTGCGACGAGCCTGTGCTCCCCGGACTTGTAGGTCAGCTCGTAGCCCTCGCTCACGACGACGATCGAGAAGTCCTTCCCTCCCTCGTGGCGCTTGACGAGCTCCTTGCAGGCGTCTTCCACCGTGACGGGCTGCTCGGGGATGAGAATCATGTCGGCACCGCCTGCGATGCCGCTCATGACCGCGATCCAACCGGTGTGCCTGCCCATGACCTCGACGACCATCACCCGGTTGTGCGACTCGGCGGTCGAATGGAGGCGGTCGATTGCTTCCGTCGCGATCGCGACCGCGGTATCGAAGCCGAACGTGTAGTCCGTGCCGGAGAGGTCGTTGTCGATCGTCTTGGGGACTCCGACGACGGGAAACTCGTGCTCGCGATACAGGCGGGCGGCGACCCCGAGCGTGTCCTCGCCGCCGATCGCGACGAGCGCGTCGAGTCGCTCCTTTTCGAACTCGCGCAGTACCGCCTCGACGCCACCCTCGACCTTGCACGGGTTGGTTCGCGTGGTGCCGAGGATCGTCCCCCCTCGAGGAAGGATTCCCGACACCTCGCGCCGGCCGAGGGGGCTGAAGGTTCCCGCGGTCAGCCCCTTCCACCCATCGCGGACGCCGACCATCTCGTGAGCGCGATCGGTCGATCTCCGTACGACGGCACGAATCACGGCATTCAGCCCAGGGCAGTCGCCGCCGCCCGTCAAGATTCCGATCCGCACGACAGCGTGCTCCTCAGTGCTTCCCGTCGTAAATACGGTGGTGCTTCGCCGGCGAGAACCGAGCAGGCCTAGGACGCAGGGAGGGCCAATATTCAAGAATATTGGCCCGACTGAGGACAACGGCATGCGAAGCGTTCGCAGCCGCGCGAAGTGCGTGCGTATTTACGACGGGGAGCACTTAGCTAGACGTCGGGCGGATCGTCGGGGACGAGGGCCGCGACGTCTGCAGGCGCCACGAGCACCGCGTCGACTCCCGAGCGCTCGAGCTCGGCGACGTCCTCGGCAGTCGCGTCGTGCAGCTCGGCGATGGCGAGCTTTCCCGCCGGAACGTCGTGGAGCAGCCCGAGCAGGAGGGCGAGCGGGTCGTCATCGGAGTCCGGCGGTGCCGACAGGAGGAACACACGGGGATCGAATCGCTCGAGCGCGCGCTCGATGTCGTCCGACTCCGACACCCGCACGACCGGCTCGAGCCCGAGTGCGTGCGCCTCGTCCCACATCGCGAGATCGGAGCGGATCACGACCGCGTCCGCGGCCACCCCGCTCGCATCGAACATGCTGCCGAAATGGAGGAGTGGGAGCTGCGAGGAGGCGCGGACCGCGCTCGCGCCCGTTCGCGCGGCGAGCCCGTCGGCGCCCTGCCGTTCGGCCGCTGCCGCGCTCGCCGCGTCCGCCACCTCGACGAGGATCGAGATCCCGTCGCCCTCGGCGATCGCCTGACTGAGCTTGCTCACGGCACCGGATCGTAGTCGGCGTGAGGCTTGATGCGAAATTGACGCGCCGTCGGGGGCAGTCACGACCAAGCCGGATCGTGGCCGTCATCCGGCCCGACCCGAATTTCGCATCGAGCCTCTCGTGCAAAATCGGCGCATCAGCGGCCGTCGTAGCACTGGAATGCGGACAATCGCGCTCGTTCTGGCCGGGCTCCTGCTCGGCACCGCCGCGGCGGCCGCCCGCACGATCGTCGGCACGCCAGGGAACGATCGGCTCGTCGGCACTCCGCGCGCGGACACGTTGGCGGGCCGCGCGGGAAGCGACCGACTTTCGGGTGGTGCAGGCTCCGATTTCCTGCTCGGAGGACCGGGCCGGGATCGCGTCGACGCCGGGCCGGGAAACGATCGAGTCTCCGTCGAGTACGACGGAGCGCGGGACTCGGTCCAGTGCCACGCCGGCGCCGACGTCGTGAACGCCGACCCGCTGGACACCGTGGCCGGCGACTGCGAGCTCGTCGGGCGGCGCCTTTCCCGCGATCCGTACACGAACGCGGACTCACAACACGAGACGGAGGTCGAGCCCGACAGCTTCACCTTCGGGCGCACGACGGTGGCGACGTTCCAGGTCGGACGGCGGTTCGACGGTGCCGCCACGAACATCGGCTACGCGGTCACGCCGAACGACGGGCAGACGTGGACGAGCGGCCTCCTGCCCGGCCTGACGATCGCGAGCCGTCCGGCCGGCCCGAACGCGCGCGTCAGCGACCCGGTCGTCGCCTACGACGGGGCGCACGGCGTTTGGCTCATCTCGACGCTGGCGCTCGACGGGCGGACGACGCGACTCGCGATCAACCGCTCGACCGACGGCTCGTCCTGGGACGACGCCCTCGTCGCTGCGGAGGAGGTCGCGCCGCAGGGCATCGCCTTCGACAAGAACTGGATCGCGTGCGACAACGCTCCGGGGTCGGCGTTCTACGGACGCTGCTACCTCACGTACACACACTCCTCGGACGCCGACATGCTCGCCGTCACGTACACGAACGACGGCGGGCTGACCTGGTCTCCACCCACCGACATCGGCGCGCGGCAGGCTGTGGGCGTGCTTCCCGTCGTCCGGCCCAACGGCGACCTCGTCGTCGTCTATTTCTGGGAGGCCCAACCGGTCGCGATCGCGGCGTCACGTTCCGTGGACGGTGGAGCCTCGTTCGGTCCACCGGTCCGGATCGCCGAGGTCGGGGCGTTCTCGTGTCGGATACCCGGCTTTCGCGCCTTCCCACTGCCGTCGGCGGACGTCGACTCCGCCGGACGGGTCTGGGCGACGTGGCACGACTGCCAGGGGCCGCGCGCCCCTGCCAGCGACGTCTACGTCGCGACGTCGGCCGACGGCTCCTCCTGGACGAGCCGGGTCCCCGTGACCACTGGGAGAAATGCCGTTCTCCCCGCGATCGGGATCGACGCGACAACGGGTCGCACGGCGATCGCGTACCACCGGGTCGGGCCTGCGGGGGTGGACGTCGAGCTCGTCGAGTCGCGAGGCGAGATGACGCGCTGGGATCCGGCGCGGCGGCTCTCTGCACGCTCGATGCAGCTTGTCTGGATGCCCGACACGACCTCCGGACGAATGCTTGGCGACTACATCTCCGTGCACTATGCGGGCCAGCGACCGCTGGTCGTCTGGGTGCTCGCCTCGGAGCCCGTCGGCGCGAGCCTCCGTCAGGCCGTCTACGCGACCAGGGGCTGAGCTCCGCGGGCGGTTCGCCACTCGTCAGGGCATGGATCCCCCACGAGCAAGGCGCGTCAGAGACCGATCGGGTGCCAGACGGTCTTGAACTCCAGGAACGCCTGGATCTCGGACGGGCTCTGCTGGTCGGCGGACGAGCGAACGACGCGCTTGACGTTCTCGGCGGCCAGCCGCTCGAGCTCCGTGGTGTGCCCCGCGACACCCGTCAGATCGATCGCGTTCACGTCCATGTGCCCGGCGAGCCAGGGAGCGAGCTCGTCTCGGAATCCCGTCAAGATGTTCACGGTGCCGCCCGGGAGGTCGGACGTCGCGAGCGCCTCCGCCAGCTCGATCGCGGCCGTGGGGTGCTCCTCGGCGGCGACTGCGACCACGGTGTTTCCCCCGACGAGCGCAGGCGCGAGACGCGAGACGAGACCGCCGAGGGCCGGCTCGGATGGCGCGAGGACGGCAACGACCCCCGTGGGCTCGGGAACGGTGAAGTCGAAGTAGGGACCGGCGACCGGATTCGAGCTTCCGAGCACCTGCGCGATCTTGTCCGCCCAGCCCGCGTACCAGACTATGCGATCGATCGCGGATTCGACCTCCTCCCGGCCTGAGCATGCGCGTTCGAGGTCGGCTGCGCGCGCTTCCATCATCTCGGCGAGGCGGTAGAGGATCTGCCCTCGGTTGTAGGCCGTCATGCCGGCCCAGGCCGGGAGGGCGGCGCGGGCCGCGCGCACGGCGTCGCGGGCGTCCTTGCGCGATGCACGCGCGACGTTCTGGCCGTCGGCCTCGAAGGTGCGACCGGACTCCGAGCGAGGAAACGCGCCGCCGATGTACAGCTTGTACGTCTTCCTCACGGAGAGCCGGCTCATCGGCGCCCTTCCCCGCTGGTCGCGGTGGGGAACGATCGGCGCGGAATTGGCGCAGTCGAGACGCTCTCTGGTCGCGGTTTCCTCGATACGATCGACCTCGGGTGGAGGGTGGCCGAACACCCCACCCAGGGTGGGGATGGGGAGGTAACGGGACGCGCCGCGCTCGCTTGCGAGCTCACTCGTCGAGCCTCAGATACGGCTCGAGGCCATGGCGTCCGCCCTCCCTACCGAAGCCGGACTCCCGGTAGCCGCCGAACGGAGACGTCGGATCGAAGCGGTTGTACGTGTTGGCCCACACGACTCCGGCCCGCAGGCGCTCGACCATCCACAGAATCCTCGAGCCCTTCTCTGTCCATACCCCCGCCGACAACCCGTAGGGCGTGTTGTTCGCCTTCTCCACCGCCTCTTCGGGCGTCCGAAACGTCAGCACCGATAGCACCGGCCCGAAGATCTCCTCCTGCGCGATGCGATAGCTCTGCGCGACGTTGGTGAAGAGCGTCGGCACGAACCAGTACCCGCGCTCGGGAAGCTCACACGCCGGCTGGTAGATGTCCGCGCCCTCGTCCTCGCCGCTCGCCACGAGCTCCCGGATCTTCTCGAGCTGCGCCTTCGAGTTGATTGCTCCGACATCGGTGTTCTTGTCGAGCGGGTCGCCGACCCGCAGCGTCGAGAGCCGTCGCTTGAGCTTCTCGAGCAGCGGCTCGTAGATCGACTCCTGCACGAGCAGGCGCGACCCGGCGCAACACACGTGCCCTTGGTTGAAATAGATGCCGTTCACGATCCCCTCGACCGCCTGGTCGAGGGCGGCGTCGTCGAAGACGATGTTCGCGGCCTTGCCGCCCAGCTCGAGCGTCATCCGCACGTCTCTGCCCGCGAGCTCGCGCATGATCAGCTTCCCGACCTCGGTCGAGCCCGTGAAGGCGAGCTTGTCGATCCCCTCGTGCCGAACGAGATGCGCCCCGGTCGATCCGTCCCCGGTGACGAGATTGACGACACCGGGAGGGAGCTCGGCCTGGCGACAGACGTCCGCGAAGATCATCGCGGTGAGAGGAGTCGTTTCAGCCGGCTTCAGTACCACGGTGTTCCCGCACGCGAGCGCAGGGGCGATCTTCCACGCGAGCATGAGCAGCGGGAAGTTCCAGGGGATGATCTGCGCCGCGACGCCGAGAGGCCTCGGGGTCCGGTTCGGGAACGCGTACTCGAGCTTGTCGGCCCAGCCCGCGTAGTAGAAGAAGTGCGCTGCCGCGAGCGGGATGTCTACGTCGCGCGACTCGCGGATCGGCTTTCCCCCGTCAAGGGACTCGGCTACCGCCAGCTCGCGCGAGCGCTCCTGGAGGATCCGCGCGATCCGGAAGAGATACTTCGCACGCTCCGACGGAGCGAGCTCCGACCAGCCGTCTTCGAACGCATCCCTCGCAGAGCCGACCGCGAGCGAGACGTCCTCCTCACCCGCGAGCGCGACCTCGAACAGCGGCTCCTCGGTGGAGGGCGAGATCGAGGGAAACCACTCCCCTGTCAGAGGCTCGATCTCGGCGCCCCCGACGAAGAGCCCGTAGCGCTCGCGGATCTGGACGATGTCGCGGGACTCGGGCGCAGGGGCGTACTCCCACTCGAGAGGCGCAGGCACGGAGGACGAGCGCTTCTCGACCTGGGCCATCAGTCGATGGTGAAGTAGTCGCCGGACTGATACCGCCCCGTCTTCTCCTTGCGAAGCTGCATGAGGACGTCGTTCAGGAGCGAGGAGGCGCCGAAGCGGAACAGATCGGGCGTCATCCACTCGCGGCCGAGGGTCTCGTAGAGCGTGACGAGGTACTGGACCGCTTGCTTCGAGGCTCGTATGCCTCCCGCCGGCTTGATCCCCACCATGTGACCCGTCTCGACGTACACGTCACGGACGACCTCCATCATGCAGAGCGTCACGGGCAGGGTCGCGGCCGGGTTGATCTTCCCGGTCGACGTCTTGATGAAGTCCGCACCGGCAGCGATCGCCAGCAGCGACGCCCGGCGGACGTTGTCGTACGTCCCGAGCTCACCCGTCTCGAGGATGACCTTGAGATGGACGTCGCCGCACGCGTCCTTCACGCGGACGATCTCGTCGTACACCTTCGCGTAACGACCCGAGTGGAACGCGCCGCGGTCGATGACCATGTCGACCTCGTCAGCGCCGAGCTCGACCACGGCTCGCGTCTCCGCGACCTTGATCTCGGTCGGGGACTGACCCGACGGGAATGCAGTCGCGACGGACGCGACCTTGACGCCGCTTCCTCCGACACGTTCCTTCGCGGTCGCGACGAGGTTGGGGTAGACGCAGACCGCGGCGACCGGTGGGACCGAAAGGTCCACCGGATCCGGGCGCATTGCTTTCGAGCACAGGGCGGCGACCTTGCCGGGCGTGTCCTGACCCTCGAGTGTGGTGAGGTCCATCATCCGGATCGCGAGCTCGAGCGCCTGTAGCTTCGACTCGCGCTTGATCGAGCGCTTCGCCAGCGTCGCGGCGCGCTCCTCGAGCGCGACCGCGTCAACCGAGCCGATGCGCGGGAGCCTGGGCCCCGACGGAAGCTCGAACCCACCGACGAGTGCAGGTGCCTTGGCCACCCAGCGAGTGTAGCCCCGTGCGCTTGGGCTACGGCACTCCCGGAGACTGTCGCCCCTGCGATACCGTCGATGGTCGACTCACGACCGCGCAAGCTTCTCCCCTACGTCGAGTATCGGGCACACACCCCGAAACGTGCCCCTGATCCGCCAGCTCGAGGTGCGGTCGCGTCCTTGTGCTCGAACGGACCACGCGGAGACGCTCGGAAGCCGCGCCGCGAGCACGACTGTCGATACCCGGAGACGGACGAGGAAGACGCACGCGGCCAGTTGCTCTCGAAGCGGGTCCAGCTCGCCAGTCCAAGTCGCTCCCGAGAGCGGCCCGCTCGATCCCTGGTGGATCCGCGACGCGGATGCTCACAGTCCGAGGCGTTCGAGCATCCGAGGGTCGCGGCGCCACTTCGGCCGCACCTTGACGACCAGATCGAGGAACACCGGGTGCCCGACGAGGACCTCCACCTCCGGGCGGGCGCGCACTCCGATCTCGCGCACCATCGCTCCACGCTTGCCGACGAGAATCCTCTTCTGTGACTCGGTCTCGACGTAGAGAAACGCCCGAACGCTTCGCTCGCCGAGCTCGTCCACCTCGACCATGACCGCGTGAGGGACCTCCTCCCGCGTGAGCTGGAGCGCCTTCTCGCGGATGACCTCAGCCACTCGCTCCTCGAGTGCGAGATCGGTCACCTGCTCGCGATCGAAATACGCGGGGCCGTCGGGCAGCAGTGAGACGAGGTCGCTTCGGAGCTCCCCGACGCCGTCCTTCGTCTTCGCGCTGACCGGATGCAGCGCGTGAAAGTCGCCGAGGGTCGAAGCCGTCTTCATCTGCGAGGCGATGTGGCCCGCCTTCAGCCGGTCTACCTTGTTGAGCGCGATTACCACCGGCTTCTCGAGCCCGAACACCCGTCGCGCGACGAAGCGGTCACCGGCACCGATCCTGGCCCGCGCATCGACGACGAGGAGCACGGCGTCGACATCGTCGAAGGCGGCGTCCACGGTCTGCTGCATTCGTTCGGTCAGCGGGTCGAAGGGCCGTTGGAAGCCGGGAAGGTCGACGAGCGCGAGTTGGTAGTCGGCGCCGTTCGCGACCCCGAACAGCTTTCGTCGGGTCGTGTTCGGGACCTCCGACGTGATGGCGATCTTCGCGCCGCACAGCGCGTTGACCAGGGTCGACTTACCGACGTTGGGCCGGCCCGCGACGGCCACGAGTCCGCTTTTCAGCGGCGACCTTGTCTGGGGCACCCCATCCCACCACCCACTTTCATCGTAACGAGGAAAGACGCGCGTGTGACACACGGTTCGGTCGCGGATGTGTGTCGAAGAGCGCACACGCGTACGTCCGAGCTCATAGCTCGAACGACTCCGGCAGCAGCTCATCCGGCGTCATCGTCACGACTTCACCCCGGTTGCGGAACACCACGCGCTCGACGCCCATCTCGTGCAGCCACTGCCGGCAGCCGCCGCATGGAGACGCAGTTATCGCGGCCGTGACGAAGTCCCCGGGCCGATATCCCTCAGCAACAGCACGGGAAAAAGCCGTCCGCTCGGCACAGACCCCGAGCGGAAAGGCCGCATTCTCGACGTTGACACCCTCGATCACCCGTCCGTCGCGCGCGAGCACGGCGCAGCCGACGTGGAAGTTCGAGTATGGCGCGTACGCGCGCGCAGCCGCGGCATCCGCAACCGCGAGGAGCTCGTTGTCCGAGACCGGCACGCTCACGGCGCGACCTTTGCGCTCTGAGCGTGGAGGGGCGAGGGGAACCGGGAGGTTCCCCACGTTCTCAGGGAAAAGGGGGCCTCGCGGGAGGAAACAGGGTTTCCGTTCGCCATTTCGCTGGCGAACACGAGCCGAAGGCGAGTGTTGCTCATCCGAAGGACTGGAAGAGGAGGAGAGTGACGAGCGCTCCGAGCACGGCGCCGCTCGCCACCTCGGACGACGAATGAACACCGGTCTCGACACGGGTCTGGGCCACCAGCAAGGCCATGATGAAGGTCACGGAGGAGATCAGGAAACGGTGCCCGGAGTTGTCGAGGATCAGCGTCACCGCCATCCAGCCCGCGAAGGCGACCGCGGCATGCCCTGAGGGAAGCCCGCCGCGGAGCGGCGTTCCGCGCCCTGTGTAGGCCTTGACGGCCACGACGACGATGACGGTGACTGCGAAGGCCACGAGCGTGAGCTCTGCCGGCGCGTCGGAAAGACGGGTGAGAAAACGCGAGCTTCGCGTGGCCACCTCGCCCGAGAAAACGAGATATCCGACTGCGACGGCGTTCAAAGCCGCGACGAGGACCGCGCCCGCGGCCATGTCTTTCGCGAGCTTCGCCATGGGATCGAAGGCCGTCGAGGCGACATCGACAGCCGCTTCGACTGCAGTGTTCACGAGCTCCGCCACGAGCACGAAGGTGATCGCGAGCAGCAGCACCGCCAGCTCGAGCTTGTTCGCACCGAAGCCGATCGCGGAGACGAGAACCAGCACGGCCACGGCAAAGTGGATCCAGAGGTTCCGTTGTGTGCGCACCGCGTGGACGATCCCCTCGGCGGCGTGGTTGAAGCTCTGGAAGAGCGACGGGGCCCGATGTCTCGTCATCGCGCCCGATACTCCCGTTCTCGGGCTTCCATCTCGTCGCCGTGGTCGTATCCGAGCAGGTGCAGAAGCCCGTGGACCAGCGGCCCACGCCACCTCGAGCCGGCGACCTGCGGGCAGAGGACGACATCGCCGAGCGCCCGTGGCATGCCTTCGGGAAGCGCAGCGCGTCCGTCGATTGGGAACGAGAGAACGTCGGTCACCTCGTCGATCCCCAGGTGATCGTTCTTCAGCGCACGCATCTCGTCCGGCGCGACAAAGGACAATCCGAGCTCTCCGTCAGCGACCCCCTCGGCGGCGAGCACGCGCCGCGCGAGCTCCACCGCTGCGTCCTCGTCGACGAGCATGCCGCTTCGATTCGCCGACTCGACGTCGATCACCGGCGACGGGCGGTGCCGGTCTCTTCGGCGTGGCGCTTGTATGCCTCGACGATGCGCTGCACGAGCTTGTGCCGAACGACGTCGTCGTTCCCGAACTCGACGAACGCGATGGCGTCGATCCCCGCGAGGATCTCCCGCACCTGAATCAGCCCGGACGCTTGCTCGCGCGGAAGATCGACCTGCGTCACGTCTCCCGTCACGACCATCTTCGAGCCGAACCCGAGTCGCGTGAGGAACATCTGCATCTGCTCCGGCGTCGTATTCTGCGCCTCGTCGAGGACGATGAACGAGTCGTTCAACGTCCGCCCCCGCATGAAGGCGAGCGGCGCGACCTCGATCGTCCCCCGCGCCATGTAGCCGGCGAGACGCTCGGCGTCCAGCATGTCGTAGAGAGCGTCGTAGAGCGGACGCAGGTACGGGTCGACCTTGGCGAGCATGTCGCCCGGGAGAAAGCCGAGCCGCTCGCCGGCCTCCACCGCTGGACGCGTGAGGATGACGCGGCCGACAGCACCCTCCGAAAGTGCCGATACGGCGAGGGCCATCGCGAGATACGTCTTGCCTGTGCCGGCCGGGCCGATCGCGAATGTCACCGTCCGGGCTCGAATCGCATCCACGTAGCGCTTCTGGTTCACCGTTTTCGGAGTGATGTTCTTGCCGCGATGCCGCCAGACGACGTCTGCGAGCACATCGCGCAGGTCGTCTGCCTGGTCGAGCGCGTTGAGCACGGCGCCGACCGTGTCGGGCCCGATCTGATGACCCCCCTCCACGAGCTCCACGAGCTCGTCGACAACCGCGCGCGCCGCCGCGACGTGTCCCTCGTCGCCCCCGAGCGTCAGACGGTTTCCACGCAGCGCGATCGTGCAGTCGAGCCGTTCCCGCAGCGCGTCGAGGACGCCGTCCTCGACGCCTGCGAGCTCGGCTGCGACCTCGTTCGACACGTCCAGCACCTGCTGCATCAGGCGCAGTGTAGGGAGGGAGTCAGGCGGCGCGCGAAGCCGCGCCCTGGCCGCGAAAGACGCATCCGGGGGCGTGCGGCATCAGGCGAGTTTCTCCTTGACGAGCTGCGAAACGGTGGAGCCGTCCGCGCGGCCCGAGACCTGGTGCATGACGCCCGCCATGACCCTTCCCATGTCGCGGATATTCGTGGCGCCGACCTCCGAGATGACGTCGTCGATGATCTCCTCGATCTCGTCTTCCGAGAGCGGCTCCGGCATGAACTCCTCGAGGATGTCGAGCTCGTACTCCTCGTCCTCGGCCTGCTCCTCGCGCCCGCCGGCGCGGAATCCCTCGGCTGCCTCGAGTCTGCGCTTGCGCTCACGCTGAAGTACCTGCAGCTCCTCGTCGTCCGAGAGCGGGCGCTGAAGCTCCTTCTGGGCAGCTTGCAGCGCGTGCAGGACAAGGCTGAGTGCGTCACGGCGATCCTCGTCGCGCGCAAGGCGGGCGGCCTTGAGCTCGTCCTCGATCCGCTTGATCAAGCTCATGGGCCGCTTCCCGGCCCATGAGCGTGGAGGGGCGTGGGGAAGGCGCGAAGCGCCTTGTCCGCGAAGCGGGCCAGGGGAAGGGGTCCGGGGGAAGACGCGCGAGGTCGTGTCCGCGAAGCGGACCAGTGGAAGAGGTCTGGGGAAACCGGGAGGCTCTCCCAGCATGTGGGAGGTTCCGCCAGCATGCTGACGCAAGCCTCGAACATCGTTTCCCCCGCGAACGCGAGCCGAAGGCGAGCGTTGCTCATGCGGTCTCCTCGAGCACGCGGGCGATTCTCTCTCTGTCGGGTCGTCCCCCGAGCACGTGCCAGTGGAGATGGAAGATCGTCTGGCCCGAGCCGGCGCCCACGTTGACGAGGACCCGATAGTCCTCGAGTCCGGCGACACGTGCGGTCTCCGCCACGAACCGGAGCATTCGTCCGGCCTCGTCGTCCGGGAAGTCGGAGATCTCCTTGAACGTGTCGACGTGTCGCTGCGGAAGCACGAGGAGATGCGTCTCGGAGATCGGGTTGATGTCGCGGATCGCGACGAAGCCGTCGGCGCTGTGCACGTGGTCACCCTCCGCCACGAGTCGGCAGAAGAGGCAGTCGTCACGCGGCAACGGCAAGGATGCCCTCCTTCGAGAGTGCGATCGCGCGCGCATCGACGAACCTGCCCACCTCGGCGTCCAGCAGCCACGGCGTGTAATCCGACCCGTACCCACGGCCGGGCCGATCGACGAGCACACGGTCGGTCGATCCCACCTTCGATTCCCAGCGCCGGTGGCACAGCTCGTCCGAGAGCGCTCGGAGCTGGCTGCTTCGCTCCTTCTTCACGTGCGGCGGGACGGAGTCGTCGGCGGCCGTCGCCGTCCCGGGACGCGGCGAGTACGGAAACACGTGCACCTTCGTGATCCCGGCACGCTCGACGAGCCCGAGCGTCCGGCGGAACGCAGGTTCGGTCTCGCCGGAAAAGCCGACGATCACATCGGTGGTGAGATTGAAGTTGCCCAGGGGCTCGAGCTTCGCGAGGTACTGCGCCGACGTGTAGCGGCGTCCCATGGCTCGGAGGACGTCGTCGTCCCCCGACTGCAGCGGTACGTGCAGGTGTGGAGATGCGGACGCGGTGTCGCGCAGGGCGCTGACGAGCTCGTCCGAGAGGTGGTTCACCTCGATCGACGAGAGCCGAAGGCGCTCGACTCCCGGAACGGCGCCGACTTCGCGGACGAGTCTGGCCAGCGTGAACCCCGCGCCGCGATCTCGGAAGCACCCGAGGTTGACGCCCGTCAGGACGATCTCCCGATGCCCTTGGCGGACACGCCGCGTAACCTCGCGCAGCACTGCTTCAGCGCTCCGGCTCCGTGTGCCTCCGCGTACCAGCGGGATCACGCAGAACGCGCACGAGAACGAGCAACCGTCCTGGATCTTCACGAACGCGCGCGTGCGCTCCAGACGCGCGTTCGCCTGGACACAGGCGATGGCGCCGACGTCGCCCGCGATCGCGCTCGGAATCTCCTCGCTCGGACGCGCGACGACCGCCACGTTCTCCGGCATAGCACCGAATGCGTCGTCGAGATTCGCGGCACAGCCGGTGACGTAGACGCGGTCGTGGGTCCGCGCGGCTCGCGAAACCGCCTGCCGTGACTTCGAAACGGCCTCGTGCGTGACGCAGCACGTGTTCACCACCGCCACGTCGGCCTCCGCGCCCCGGCGCGCCTCCGTGTGCCCGTCCGCGAGCAACCGCTCGCGGACGGCCTGCGCGTCCGCGAAGGAGACCTTGCAGCCGAGAAACCGAACCGAGAACGTCGCCACGGAAGGCACTAGCTTAGTTCCCGCCCGCGCCGGAGCAACTGCTACGAGGGGGCGGCACCCGGCTTGTGACAACTAGTCACTTGCTCATCGACGATGCCAGAGGCGGAAGTCCGAGGCGGTTGTCGCGGCGGAAGGCGGCTTGTAACACCTTGTCACTTTGCCACGAGCACGTCGGCCGCCCACCCTTCGAGTTCGAGCCTCGCGACGCGGGCCCAGCCGGGCGTGCGGGGTACGTCGCACGCGAGGTATCCGGACGTGACGGCGGTCCGAGCTGACCGCCGGCGGAGAAGCGCTTCGACGATCCCCAGCTCGATGTTGGCCACGACCACGTCCGCCTCTCCGATCTCGTCCACGAGCACGTCCGCCTGTCGGACCTCCACGTCGACGCCGTTCCGACGAGCCGTGGCGCGGGCGACCTCGACGGCCACCGGATCAGCGTCGAGTGCGAGGACCGGTTCGTACCCGAGGCGCAAGGCCGCAACGGCGACGACGCCCGAGCCACAGCCCGCGTCGAGCAGGCGCCCGCGCTCGAGTCGCGCCAGGAGCTCGATGCACGCACGTGTCGTCGGGTGAGCCCCGGTCCCGAAGGCGCGGCCGGGATCGACGACGACAGCGGGCTCCGTCTCTGTAGTCCACTCCCACGGGGGGCCGATCCAGAGCCCCGCGACGTGCACCGGCCGATGGAACTCCCGCCAGCGATCCTCCCATCCGCCCGCGACGAGGCGTACGACGACGTCGGCGAACGCGTCGCGCATCCTGGCCTCGCCGGCGCTGTCCGTGTACGCAGCGAGTTCGACCCAGCCGCCGGCCGCTATCTCCTCGAACCCGCCGGGGACGATCTCGAGCAGGCGTGCGCGTGCGATCTCCGCGTCGGACTCGGACACTCGGGTCGCAACCCGACGGAGCTCCGTACTCAGCGAAGGGCGCTCTTCAGGCGACGGAAGAACCCTTCGTCCTCTGCGTCCGGCGCTTCGTACGCGTCCGGGCCGAGGTTGCTGCCGAAGTCCTCGAGAACCCGGCGTTGCTCGTCGTCGAGCTGCGTGGGCACCGCAACGTCGAGCCTGACGTAGAGATCGCCTCGTCGTGAGCCTCGAAGCGACGGCATGCCCTGACCCTCGAGCGAGCGGACCTCGCCGGGTTGCGTGCCCGCTCGGACCTCGAAGTCCACATCACCTGCGGGAGTCGGAACCTTCGTCGTCGTGCCGAGAGCCGCATCGACCATCGTCAGCCGTACGGCCGTGTGCAAGTAGTCGCCGTCGCGCACGAAGCGCGGATCGGGGCGGACGCGCACGACCACGAACGCGTTACCGCGCTCGGTGCTTCGGAATCCGGCGTGGCCTTCTCCCCTGACCCTGATCTGCTGCCCATCGTGGATCCCCTTCGGAACGTCGACCCCGAGCTGCCGTTGGGCGACGACCCGGCCGTCGCCTCGGCACGCACGGCACGGCTGCTCGAGGACCTCCCCAACTCCCCCGCAGTCCGGGCATGCCCGCTGCTGGACGAACTGGCCGAAGATGTTCTGGGAAACCGTCCGCACGACGCCGATGCCCGAGCACGTGGGGCATGCCCGCGCCGCAGTTCCCGGCTCGGCCCCGCTGGCTCCACAGTGATCGCAGGGCAACGCGACGTCGAGCGGTACGGAAACCGTGAGACCCGTGAACGCATCCTCGAGGTCGATCTCGACCACGGCCTGCAGGTCGCCTCCACGCTGCGAGCGCTGCCGCCCCGCACCCACTCCGCCCAGAAAGTCCTCGCCGAAGAACGCGGCGAACACGTCCGCCAGGCTGCCGAAGTCGGCGAACGTCGGCTCGAAGCCGCCGCGCTTGAGACCTGCTTTGCCGAACCGGTCGTACGTCGCTCGCCGCTCCGGATCGGAAAGCACCTCGTACGCCTCGGCGACCTCTCTGAATCTCTGCTCCGCGTCCGCGGCGTTCGAGACGTCCGGATGGAGGTCGCGCGCCAGCGCGCGGAACGCGCGCTTGATGTCGGAGTCGCTCGACGTTCGGGACACGCCGAGAAGCTCGTAGTAGTCCCTCTCCGCGGTCGCCACTCGGTTCAGGCCTCTTCGTAGACGTCTTCGACGAACCGCGAGAGCTCGAAGGCGGCGGCCCGCACGGTGCGGATCGCCTTCTCGTAGTCCATCCGGAGCGGCCCGACGAGGCCGACGGCTCCGAGCGGCGTGCTCCGGATCCCGTACGTCGCGCCGACGAGCGAGACGGCATGCAGCTGGCCACCACCCACCTCGGGGCCGACGTGGACGACTGGGCGCCGCGGCTCGAGCGCCTCACTGACGAGCTCGAGCACCGCCGCGCGCCTCTCGAGCAGCTCGAGAAGTCGCATCGTCGCCTCGACCTCCTCCACGCGCGCGTCGCCGAGGAGTCCTGCCGTTCCTCCGACGAACACCTCGGGCCGTGCCTCCGAGCCGACATCGAGCAACGTCTGGCCGATGAGCTCGAGGAAAGAGCGCTCGCGCGGCGCGAGCTCCGGCGCCTCCAGGCGACGCCGGACCGAGCGCGAGCCGAGGCGTTCGCCCACGAGCTGGTCCTCGAGGTACTCCGACGCCCAGGCCACGAGACCGGGATCGACCGGCCGGTCGAGTCGGAACAGCCGCTTGGTCACGCCACCCGTCGACGTGATGACCACCACCATCAGGCTCGTCGGGGAGAGCGCGAGGACCTCGATGTGACGAATCGACGCCGTCTCCAGGGACGGCGCCGACACGAGCGCCAGCAGACGCGTCGTCTGCGAGAGCATCTCGGTCGTCGTGCGAAGCGCCTGCTCGATCTCGTCGCGCATCGTTCTGAGGTCGACGCCGAGGACGTCCGGGCGCCCTTCCACGGCCTCCACGAGCTCCTCCGCATAGAGTCGATAGCCGCTCTCGGTCGGCGTCCGGCCTGCGGAGGTGTGCGGGTGAGTGAGCAGGCCGAGGGACTCGAGCTCCGCGAGCTCGCCGCGAATCGTGGAAGCCGAGACGCGCAGCCCCGACCGCTCGAGGAGCACCTTGGAGCCGACCGGCTGGCCGCTGGCGACGTACTCCTCGATGACCCGGCGAAGAATCTCGCGCTTGCGTGGGGTGAGCTGCATCCCGCTTCCGATGGTAGCCGGGGATCCCGCTGATTCCACGCTGCCGCTGGACGTTTCGTAGTCCGTCACTCGGCCCGCGGGACTCTCTTGTCAGCATCTTCAGCGAGGAGTTCGGCCGTCACACCGCCGCCGAGGAAGCGCCCACGCCGCGTGAGGCTGATCTCCTGGGCACGGCCGTTCGAGCCGACCCGCAAGAGCCCGCGGGCGAGCATGCGGTCCAGACCCGCACGGTCGAGTGCGCCGCCCACATCGGCGACGACCAGCGGCTCGTCGAGCCGCAGGCCGAGCAGGAGCTTCTCCCGCTCGCGGATCTCGCCGTCGATGACTTCGAGCTCCGACGGCGGACGCTTGGTCGCGCCAAGAGCTGCGATATAGCGCGCCAGGCCTGCCGCGTTTCGGCGACGCACGCCCGAAACCGTGGAGACCGCACCGACACCTATGCCGAGGTAGTCGTGCCCGCGCCAGTAGCCGAGATTGTGGCGTGCCCGTAGGTCTCGCCCGCCCGCGCGATCGCCCGCGAGGCAGAAGTTCGCGGTCTCGTACCAGCGGTACCCCGCCCGCGTAAGCGTGTCGACGACGCGCTCGAAGTAGTCCTCCATCGCCTCGGCCTGCCGGGCTAGCTCCTCCCCGTGAGCGTGGGTGAACCTCGTCCCGGGCTTCGCCTCGAGCTCGTAGCAGGAGAGGTGCTCAGGCTCGAGCGCCAGCGCCTCCGCCAGGTCACGCTCGAGATCGGAGGGGCTCTGGCCCGGGATGCCGTAGACGAGATCGAGCGAGCTGTTGTCGAATCCGGCATCACGGAGAAGGTAGACGGCCCGCCGGACATCGTCGGGCGTCGCGCGCCGCTCGAGCACCGAGAGCAGGTGCATCTGGAAGCTCTGTGCCCCCAGCGAGACTCGGTTGACGCCTCCTTGCCGAAGCAGCGTCGCGAGCTCGCTCGTCACCGTCTCCGGGTTCGCCTCCACCGTCACCTCCTCGGCCGGTGGCAGCCGCTCGAGAAGCCGCGCGAGCTCGGCAGGCTCGGTGAACGTCGGCGTCCCCCCGCCGAGGAAGACCGTCTCGAGCGGGTCGGCGAGCACGTGGTCCTCGAGCTCGAGCTCGGCGAGAAGCGCATCGACGTACGAGCCGTGCTGCTCGCGACGGCCGACCACCGTGACGAAGTCGCAGTACCCGCACCGGTGCGCGCAGAACGGGAGATGGACGTAGAGGTGCCGAACGTGACCCATCGCTAGTGGTCTCTCTGGAAAATACGAGGCTGATTCGCCGGCGAAAACCGGGCGGGCCCTGGACACAGGAAGGCCGCGTACCAGAAGGTATGTGGCCGGCCGAGGACGACGGCATGCGAAGCGTTTGCAGCCGCGTGAAGCTGTCGCGTACTTCCCGGAGCGACCACTAACGCTTCCGCTCCGAGTCGAGGTTCAAGACGGCGAGAAAGGCCTCCTGCGGGACCTCGACGCCGCCGACCTGCTTCATCCGCTTCTTGCCCTTCTTCTGCTTCTCGAGCAGCTTGCGCTTGCGTGTGATGTCACCGCCGTAGCACTTCGCGAGCACGTCCTTGCGCCGCGCCTTGATCGTCTCGCGCGCGATCACACGCGAGCCGATCGCAGCCTGGACGGGGACGTCGAACATCTGCCGCGGGATCTCCTGCCGCAGCCGCTCGACAAGCTGCCGGCCTCGCTCGTAGGCGAAATCGCGATGGATGATCAGCGAGAGCGCGTCCACCTGCTCTCCGCCGACGAGGATGTCCACTCGGGTCAGCTCGCCTGGCTTGAACCCCGCGAGGTCGTAGTCGAAGCTCGCGTACCCCCGCGTCCGCGACTTGAGCTGGTCGTAGAAGTCGAGGACGATCTCGCCGAGTGGCAGCTCGTAGGAGAGCAGCACGCGCTCCTCGCTCAGGTACTCGAGGTGGTCGAAGCTTCCGCGCCGGTCGTTTGCGAGCTCCATCACGACGCCGACGTAGTCCTTCGGGACGATCACGGACGCCTTGACGTAGGGCTCCTCGACCTCCTCGAGCTCGCGCGGCATCTCGGCCGGGTTGTGCACCTCGACGTACTCGCCCGCACGGGTCAGCGCGCGATAGGCGACGGTCGGCGCGGTGATCAGGAGGTCGAGGTCGAATTCGCGCTCGAGGCGCTCGCGGACGATCTCCATGTGCAGGAGGCCGAGGAACCCGCATCGAAATCCGAAGCCGAGCGCCTGCGACGTCTCCGGCTCGTACGAGAGCGACCCGTCGTTGAGCTTCAGCCGCTCGAGCGCGTCGCGAAGCTCCGGGTAGTCGTCGGAGTCCGTCGGGAAGATCCCCGCGAAGACCATCGGCTTGACCTCCTGGTACCCGGGGAGCGCGTCCACGGCCGGGCGCCGGCGCGACGTGAGCGTGTCGCCCACCCGCAGACGAGACACGTCCTTGAGCCCGGTGACGACGTAGCCGACCTCGCCGGCACCGAGTGACGCCACGGGCTCGCGGGCCGGGGACATGACCCCGAGCTCCTCCGCCTCGAACGTCGTGCCCTGTGCCATCGCGCGGAGCGGCTCGCGTGTCTCGAAGTGCCCGTCGACGACCCGCACGAACGCGACGACGCCACGGTATTGGTCGTAGGAGGAGTCGAAGACGAGGGCGCGCGCAGGCGCGTCGGGCTCGCCGGCCGGCTCGGGAATCCGCTCGATGATCGCGTCGAGGACCTCCGGCACGCCCTCTCCGGTCTTCGCCGAGATTCGCAGCACTCGCTCAGGCGACTCGCCGAGGAGCTCGCCGAGCTCGCGCGACGCGCCGTCGGGGTCGGCCTGCGGCAGGTCGATCTTGTTCACGACGGGGACGATCTCGAGCTGCCCGTCGATCGCGAGGTACGCGTTCGCGAGTGTCTGGGCCTCGATTCCCTGCGCGGCGTCGACCACGAGCAGCGCGCCCTCGCATGCCTGCAGCGAGCGGGAGACCTCGTACGTGAAGTCGACGTGGCCGGGAGTGTCGATGAGATTGAGCTCGTGTCCGCGCCAGCGGACGCGTACTGCCTGCGCCTTGATCGTGATGCCGCGCTCGCGCTCGAGCTCCATCGAGTCGAGCACCTGCTCGCGCATCTCCCGCTCGGAGAGGGCGCCCGTCAGCTCGAGAACGCGATCTGCAAACGTCGACTTTCCATGGTCGATGTGCGCGATGATCGCGAAGTTGCGAATGCGGTCTTGCTCCATAGGGCGTCAGCGCTCGATGGAGGGCTCGGAGCGCTGGGCTCGCAACAGTAGCAGCGCCTCGAGCTCTCGCAGGCCCAGCGCTCGCGCGCTTCCGAGGTACACGGCACCGCCTGCGGCGAAGCCCGCCCCGAGCGAGACGAGCTGGGCAAGCAGAGACTCTCCGAGCCAGGCATCGAGCGCGTACCACGCGGCGAATGCCGCGGCCGCAGCAAGAGCGCCTGCGACGACGACCTGCGCCACGACTCCGACAGTGCGACCGACGTGCTCGAGCCCGAGGCGACGCCGCATCATCACGAGGAGGACGGTCGCAGCCACGAGGTTCACAGTGGATGTCGCGAGTGGGATTCCCCAGATCCCGAAACGGTAGAAGACCGCGTCGAGCATGGCGTTCAGCCCGACGGCGCCGAGCGCGATCGCGGTCGGCGTCCAGTTCGTCTGCACCGCGTAGAAGCTGCGGTTGAGGATGAGCATCCAGCCGTTGAAGACGAGCCCGAGCGAGAACGCCTGCAGGCACTGGGCGACGATCACCGTGTCCTCGGCGGTGAACTCTCCGCGCTCGTAGACGAGGCGGACGATCGGCTCCGCGAGCACGATCGAGAGCAGGCCCGCGGGGACGAGCAGAAAGGCGATTTGACGCAAGCCTCCGTCGAGCGTCCGGCGGAGCCCTGCCGCGTCCCCGCGGGCGGCCAGGCGCGCGAGCATCGGAAAGAGGACGGTCGTGACCGCGACCGCGAAGACGCCCTGCGGGAGCATGTACAGCCGGAAGGCCTTGTCGATCGCGGCAGGAGCGAGCTCGGGATCGAGGAGTCGCGACGCGAACAGCGTGTCGACGAGGAAGTTCACGTTGACGAGCCCGATGGTGAGGGTCACCGGGAGCATCAGCGCGAGCACGCGGCGAACTGCAGGGTCCCGCCAGTCGATGACCATCGTGAGGCTGCCGTCGAGCCGCCGCAGCCACGGGATCGGCAACAGCAGCTGGACCAACGTTCCGAGGACGACAACGCCGGCGTAGAGATAGAGCTGGCCGCTCTTGTCGTCGATGCGCGGCACGCCGATGACGAGCCCGATGATGATGACGAGATTCCACGCGACCGGGGCGAGCGCCGGCAGCGCGAAGTGGTGGTACGTGTTGAGGATCCCGACGACGATCCCCGAGAGCCCGAGCAGCACCACGATCGGGAAGAGCACACGGGAGAGTCCCACGGCGAGGTCGAAGTCGCCGCCCGGATCCCCGAACGGCCGCATGAGAAGCGGTGCCAGCAGGATGAAAAGCGCGGTGACTCCGCCGAGGACGAGGAGGGTCAACCAGAAGAGCGTCGAGGCGACACGCCAGGCGCGCTGCTTCTCGCCTCGCTCGAGCAGTTCGCTGAAGACCGGGACGAACGCGCCCGAGAGAGCGGCATCGGCGACGAGCGCGCGAACGAGGTTCGGGATCTGGATCGCGACGGTGAAGGCGTTGATCGCGCCGGCGACGCCGAAGTAGTACGCACTGACCATCTCGCGCATGAGGCCGAGCACCCTCGAAACCGCCGTCGCCAGCGAGAAAACCGCAGTCGAGCGCGCGATCCGGCGGGTCTGGCCGTCCTCCTCGTGGAGCGGCGGCGCCGTCGTATCCGAAGGGTTCTCCATCAGCCCGAGCTCCTAACGTAATGATCGCCCGTCGCGAGGCGAGCAACGGAGGTCGTAAGGCAAGGACGCGGGGAGCGCCCATATCCGCAGCGATATGGGCGCGACTGAGGACGCCGCATCACGGGCTCCAGTGCCGCATCGCGACATCGGCGCTCATTGCGTTGGGAGCTCTACGTCCCGGCCGATTCTCCCAGTCGGTCCTGCTACCATCGCGCGGCCCGCAGCCGCGGGCGTCTCTTTCGAATGGCGAACATCCAGCAACAGAAAAAGCGCGTGCGGATCCAGGCGAGACAGCGCCTCGAGAACCTCCGCTACCGCTCGACGATCAAGACGCTCACGAAGCGGCTCGAGGTCGCCGCAGCGGAAGGCGATGCCGACCGCATTGCGAGCGAGCATCGCGAGCTCGTCCGCACGATCGACCGCGCGACCACACGTGGGGCGCTTCATCGCAACACCGCCGCTCGGAAGAAGTCGCAGGCCGCGAAGATCGCCGCCGCCTCCTCCTAACGAGCCGAGAACTTCCTTCAGAAGGATCGCCCGTCGCGAGGCGGATGCTGTGCGTCGCGAGGCAAGGACGCAGGGAGCACCCATATCGAAGTAGGTAGTGGTGCGACCGAGGACGCCGCATCGCGGTGCCCAGCGCCGCATCGCGACATGGCCGCTCATTTTGAGGAGTTCTTAGGACGTGCGCGCGGCACCCGGACGACGGGTGAGGTCGACGACGGCGCGCTGAACCTCGAGATCCGGGGCGAGCCGGCTCTGCCCCTTGAGGAAGCCGTCGAGCTCCGCCAGACGAACGACCGCGTCGTCCAGCTCCTCGGCTGAAAAGCCCTCGGCCTGGCTCAGCAGTTTCTCGGCGTAGAAGGGGTGCAACTTCAGTCGCTCGGCAGCCTGTTTGGGCCTCACGCCCTCGGTCGCCAGCGCCTTCAATGCGCGGAGACGTCCCAGATGACCGCCCAGCGCACCTGCCAGACGGGCAGCCGTATCTCGCCGCGCCCGCGACTCGCGCTCGAAGATCGTCTCGCTCGCAGCGAGGGCGCGAGTTGCATCGCGACCTGCCCAGGCGTCGGTCAGCGCGTAGGTCGGCGCGTCGGCCGTAGTCGCGACCAGCATCTCGATCTCTCGCTCTCCGACTGGCTCACCCGCCGCCCAGGTCGCGACCTTGTCGACCTCGGACGCGAGCGACCTCGAGTCGTCTCCGACGAGCTGGACGAGCAGCGCCGAAGCTTCGGGCTCCGCAGTCACCCCTCGCAGCCGGAACTGCTCCGCGACCCAGCCTGGGACGCCCTTCTTGGCGACTGCGAACTCCAGGATCTGGCCCGCCTTCGCGCAGATCTTCCAGAGCGCCGTCGTCTTCTTGACATCCTCTCCCACGAGCGCGAGGACCGTGTCGGGCGCGGGGTTCGCGAGGTACGCGCTGACCGCCTCGACGTCGGCGGCCTTCCAGCCGCCCTTGCGCCGTCCGTCGGAGTCGCGCGCCCCGTCCACGTCCTCGACGACGACGAGCCTCGTGGAACCGAAGAGGCTTGCCGCATTGCAGAGCGCCACTGCTTGGTCACCGGAAGTGTCGAGCGCGCTCGACACGTCGATCGACTCCGCCACGAAGTGCTTGCGCAGGCGCGCGAGCGCTGTCTCGATCTTCGGGCGGTCGCTGCCCGTGAGCAGATAGACGGGCTTGTCGGGAGCGTCGGCCAAGGCCGGTCAAGCCTAGATGCTTGACCGGAGATTGGCGCGCGGCCGAGCGCGGCTGGCCTAAGCCGGGCCGTGTCATGGACCGTCAGTGGGCGGGCGTGAGTTCCGATGGAGCAGATCGATGTTCAGCCGTATGTGCGGACTCGAAGTTGGCGGCCGTCGGACTCGACGACGACGCGGCCGTGCAAATCCGTTCGGTAGACAGCGAGCCCCGGCGACGCCGCCAGCGCTGCGAGCGTCTCGGGCCGCGGATGGCCGTAGTCGTTGTTCCTCCCGCACGAGATGACCGCGACTCGAGGCCGGACGATCCTCAGCTCGTCGTCGAGGCCGGGATCGGCGGACCCGTGATGTGCGACTTTCATGAGCTCGACCTCTCCGAGCGGCAGTCGCGCCGTAACCTCGGACTCGGCATCCGCGGTGAGGAGCACGTCCGTCTCGCCATACGTCGCCACGAGAACGAGGGCGTTGAGGTTCGGGTCCTCTGCGGGGGAGCCGGGATCGGGCGGCCAGAGCGCACGAAGAACGAGACCGCCGGCCTTGAACTCCGATCCCGCTCGTACGACGTGAAGTCGAACGCGGCGCTCACGGGCGGCCGCGACGGCCTCTTCCCGCTCCGGGCCCGTCGCGGCGAGCCCCGGATCGAGAACAGCGCCGACGCCGAGCTGCCGGATGACGTCCGCGGCGCCACCGACGTGGTCGCGCTGAGGGTGCGTGAGAACGAGCGCCGACAACGAGCGAATGCCCATGCGCGTCAACTGTCCGGCGACGTCTGCCTCGGGTGGGCCCTGGTCGACGAGCACGCGGGCGCTCGGAGTCTCGAGCAGCACCGAGTCTCCCTGCCCGACATCGAGGAAGGTCACCCGCAAGCCGCCGGGCTGATCCCAGACCGGCGCGGGACGGAGAGCGGACCACCCCGCGACTGCAACGACGGCAGCAACACCGGCGAGACCCAGGACGGCAGCCGGCCCGCGCGTGCCAGAACGTCGAGGTTTATGGCGCCACGCCAGCGCCACGAGGGCGATGCCGGCGGCGAGAGCGAGCGAGGTCGTGGCCCCGATCTGTGCGGACGGCAGCGACGCCACGAGTCGCGCGACGAGCTCGAGCCACGCCGCCGCCCAGCCCGCGAGCCACGCGAGCGCGGCAGCCACACCGGGCGCGGCGGGATCTACGACACCCGCGAGGAGCCCGATCCCGAGCACGATCGGCATTGCGGGCTCTGCCAGGACGTTGGCGGGAACCGTGTACAGCGGAGCCTCGCCGAAGTGGAAGAGGACGATCGGAGCCGTGACGAGCCCGCAGACCGTCGCGACCCCGAGGCCGTCCGCCAGCCAGGTGGGTAACGGGTAGCCCTGGAGGCGAGCGCGAACACGCGGGACACCGACGAAGATCGCCGCGACGGCCGCGAACGAGAGCTGGAACCCGGGCTCGAGCACGGCCGTCGGCGCCCACACGAGGAGAACGAGCGCCCCGAGGGCGAGGAAGTGCCAACGGTCACGCGGGCGCGCCACGAGCCAGGCGAGGGAAGCCAGCGCCCCTGCGACCCCGGCTCTCACCACGGACGGCTGCCAACCGACTGCGAGAACGTAGAGGCCGATCCCAGCGACGGTGGCGAGCTCTCGCGTCACACGAGGGAGGCGAAGCAGCCACCCGAGGCCGTAGATCCCGAGGGCGAGGAAGGCGACGTTCTGTCCGGAGACGGCCAGCAGGTGGTACAGCCCAGACGCCCGGAAGTCTTCGCGGACTCGCTCGGGGAGTCCCTCGTCCTCGCCCAGGACGACGCCGAGCACAAGCGCACGCTGGACCCCGGACGCCCCGCGTTCGACCGCACGTTCTACGCGATCGCGGAGCCGGTCTCCCAGACCTGGGATGCCACCCCGAGCACCGATCTGTCGCCAGGAGCCAGCACGCAGCACGACGTGGATTCCCTGGCGCGCCAGCCAGGCCTGCTCGTCGAATCCACCTTCGGCCTGGCGCGGCTCGCGAACGCGAACGACCGTCTCGACGATGGCGCCACGCGGCGGCGAGCGTCCCACCGGAAGAACCAGCAGCACGCGTTCCCGGAGCTGCGCTTCGCCGAACCGCGTCGCCTGGGCCTGGACACGGACCGCCCATGGGGTCGTCCGGGCCGGTCCGGTGACGACGAGCTCGGCAGAGGCTGACTCGCCGAGCTTCCGCTCGAGCACGCTCGCGCCCATTGCCTCGAGGCGGAGACCTCCCCACCACAGGCCTCCGACAGCGAGGACGGCCGCCAGCGCCACGATGCGTACGCCACCTGCGAACGCCGCCACTACAACCAGTGCGACCAGCCCGGCGAGCGCAAGCACGAGCCCCGGCACCGAGAGGACGTTCGACGCCGCGAGCCCGGCGCAAGCCGAGCCCACCAGCAGCGACGGCCAGTGTTGCTCGACGGCTCGCCTCACGGGGTCACGAGGTCGCGCAGCTGCTCGATCCGCACGGGGCCGATTCCCGGCACGGCGTCCAGATCGTCGACCGATCTGAACGGCCCGTGCTCGGCCCGGTAGTCGAGGATCTTCTGCGCGGTGACAGGCCCCACCCCGGGGAGCTCGTCGAGCTGCTCGGCCGTCGCCGAAGAGAGGCTCGGCTTGGCCCCGAGCCCAGCCGCCGTTGGACCCACGGCGGCACCGGGCACGGAATCACTCTCTGCCGACTCGACGCCCGCGGGCGAAGCGGATCGGCTCGGAACGAGGACTTGGACTCCGTCGACGAGGGGTGCAGCGAGATTCAGAGCGGCGAGCTCGGCGGCAACCGTCGCTCCTCCCGCGCGAGCAACGGCATCGGCGACTCGCGCTCCCTCGCGAAGGCGATAGAGGCCCGGCCGCCGCACGGCACCGACGACGTGGACGACGAGTGCTCTCCGGGCAGGCGTCTGGGCGATCGGCTCGAGCGGTGCGACGACCTCGGGCGAACTCGCGGTACCCGCCTGCGCAAGCCGGTGTCCGGCAAGGGCGAGGACGACGAGCAGCACGCTGAGAGCGACGAGCGCGGTCGACCGCGAGACGGCGAACGGCATGCGGCCATGGTCGCCTCGAACGCGTCACAGGTGGTTCACGGCTTCGTCAGAGATGCGTGAAAACGCGAGTCGGACCCGCCGGGTCGGACCTCAGCCTCACGTGACGAAGCTGACGAGCTTGCCCGGAACCACGATCGTGCGCGTGACCTCGCCGCCGTCCAGATACGTCTGCACGCGCTCGGAGGCGCGCGCGAGCGCCACGAGCTCGTCGTCGGGCGTGTCGGGCGGCACGTGCAGGCGCTCGCGGACGCGCCCGTTCACCTGTACCACGACCTCGACCGTCTCGCGCCGGAGCAGCGCCGAGTCTGCGATCGGCCAGGGCTGCTCCCATAGTCGCTCATGGCCCAACCGCTCCCACAGCTCCTCGGCAACGTGCGGTGCGTACGGCTGGATCAGCGACGCGGCCGTCTCTGCCGCGAAGCGCGAGTCGGGCCCGGCGGGCTCGCGCGAAAGCTCGTTGACGAGCTCCCTGACCGCCGCGATGGCGGTGTTGAACGCGAAGCGGCGACCGGTGTCGTCCGTGACCTTGGCGATCGCCCAGTGCGCCTTCCGCGCGAGTGGCCCGCCAGTCGGTTGGCCCACTGGCGCGTTCTCGGCGACCTCGGCAATCACTCTCCAGAGACGTCTAACGAACCGCGTCATGCTCTCGACACTCGACTCGGTCCACTCCATGTCCTGGTCGGCGGGGCCCAGGAACAGGATGTTCAACCGACAGGCATCGGCGCCGTAGCGCTCGACGAAGTCATCCGGTCCGACGACGTTGCCGGCTCGCTTCGACATCTTGACCTTCCCGACCGTGACCCAGCCGTTCGAGTAGAAGCGCGCGAACGGCTCCCGGAAGCCGACCAGGCCGAGGTCGTTCAGCACCTTGACCCAGAACCGCGCGTAGATCATGTGCACCGTCGCGTGGTCGACGCCGCCGATGTACAGGTCGATGGGGTTCCAGTAGTCGACCGCCGACCGATCGAACGGCGCCGCGTCGTTGCGCGAGTCGCAGTACCGCAGGAAGTACCAGGATGAGTCGACGAACGTGTCCATCGTCTCGGTCTCGCGCCTGCCGGGCGCGCCGCACCGCGGGCAGGGCACGTTCACCCAGTCCTCTGCCTGGGCGAGCGGTGGCCGACCTTTCGGCTTGTAGTCCTCGATGTCAGGGAGGAGGACCGGCAGGTCCTCCTCCGGTACCGGCACGATCCCGCACGTGTCGCAGTGGACGACCGGGATCGGGCAGCCCCAGTACCGCTGCCTCGAGAAGCCCCAGTCCCGCAGGCGGTAGTTGACCGCGAATCGTCCCCGGCCCTCGGTCGCAAGTCGCTCGACGATCTTGCGACCGCCCTCGGCTGCCGGAAGGCCGTCGAATTCCGCCGAGTTGACCAGGACCTCGCCCTCCGAGTGCTCCACATACGCTGTGCTCTCGTCTGCGTCCTCATCCGGGGGCCGAACGACATGCCTGATCGGTAGATCGAAGGCCAAGGCGAACTCGAAGTCGCGCTGGTCGTGCGCCGGGACGGCCATGATCGCCCCAGTTCCGTAGTCGGTCAACACGTAGTCCGCGACGTAGACCGGCAGCCGTTCGCCGTTCACCGGATTGACCACGTGCAACCCTGTGAAGACGCCGGTCTTCTCGACGGCCGCGGCGCGCTCCTCGGTCTTCTTCACCGCAGCACGACGAACGTAGTCGCGCACCTCTACGGACTCGATCCGTGCCACCAGCTCGTGCTCCGGAGCGAGGACGAAGAAGGTGGCGCCGTACAGCGTGTCCGGGCGGGTCGTGAAGACAGGAACGTCCTCGTTCAGCTCGTCGAGCCGGAAGAGGATCTCGGCACCGTCCGAGCGACCGATCCAGTTCCGCTGGCGGGCCTTGATCGACTCCGGCCAGTCCACCGTGTCGAGATCGTCGAGCAGCGCCTGAGCGTAGTCGGTGATGCGGAAGAACCACTGCTCCATCAGGCGAGACTCGACCTCGGCGCCGCACCTCTCGCAACGGCCGTCACGCACCTGCTCGTTCGCGAGCACGGTCTGGTCGTTGGGACACCACTTGACCGGCGCGCCCTTCCGGTAGGCCAGCCCGCGTTCGTAAAACTTCAGGAACTGCCACTGCTGCCAGCGGTAGTACGTCGCATCGTGCGTCGTGAGCGAGCGCGCCCAGTCGTACGCCCAGCCGGCCCGTTGCATGAATCGCGTGATGTGCGCGATGTTCCGCTCCGTGCTCACGCGCGGGTGGACCCCCTCGCTGATCGCCGCGTTCTCTGCGGGCAGGCCGAACGC
>Ga0184625_10000033_pt1 | contig 30102 bp, 18 predicted proteins | sample PLM3_30_b1_FD_133151 | JGI IMG/M metagenome (GOLD analysis project Ga0184625, IMG submission 133151) | Groundwater sediment microbial communities from an aquifer in East River, Colorado, USA - PLM3_30_b1 | ecosystem: Environmental > Terrestrial > Soil > Riparian zone | place: USA: East River... | reverse complement strand
CCCGCCTTGAGCAGCAGGCCGATCATCGCCGCGTTTCCATTCATGCAGGCGAGCGACAGCGGCGTCACCGAGTAGCGGTTCGACGCTTTGGCTGTCGCACCGGCGCCCAGCAGAAGCTCGGCGGTTGCGACGTCATTGGCGCGCGCCGCCCAATGAAGAGGCGTCGTGCCGTCGACCTCCGCGGCGTTGACGTTCGCTCGCTCCTTGATCAGTTTGCGGATCGCAGTCGCGTCGCCGTTCTTGACCGCCTCGACAAGCGGCGGCGCAGACGACGCCGCGTTGAAGGTGACGGGCAGCGACAACACGGCCGTACAGATCATGAGTACGGTCAGGCGACGGCCGGACGACGGAACGTTCAGCACGATGCCCTCCTACAATGAAGCCGGCTGCAGCAGCTCGGGAACGATGCCGTCGCTGTCGCCGAACTTCTCGAGATCGACGCCAACAAGATTCATCATCGTCAAGTGCACGTTGGCCAACGCTGTCGGCTGGGCGTACTTGATGTGCCTGCCGCCCTTCAGCCTGCCCGCGCCTCCCGCGACCACAATCGGAAGGTTCAGGTGATCGTGCACGTCCGGGTTTCCCAGGCCGCTGCCGAGCATGATGACCGAGTGATCCAGCAGCGAGCCGTCGCCGTCTTCGGTTGCCTTCAGCCGCTCGAGGTAATAGGCGAACAACGACACGTGATAGCCGTTGATTTTCGCCAGCTTCTCGAGCTTCTCCGGATCGCCGCCGTGATGTGACGTCGGATGATGCGCCTCGGGCACGCCGATTTGCGGATAGGTGCGGGTGCTGACTTCGCGCGACATCTGGAAGGTGATGACCCGCGTGATGTCCGCCTGCATCGCGAGCACCTGGAGGTCGTACATGAGCTTGACGTGATCCTCCCACGACGCAGGGGCCGTCAGCGGCCGTGTGACGTCCGGAACCTCCTCGACGCCTTTCTGCTCGGCCTTTTGAATGCGCCGTTCGACCTCGCGGACGCTGTCGAGATACTGATTCACCCTCGTGCGGTCCCCGGCTCCGAGCCGACGCTGGAGGGCCGCCATTTCGACCGCGACGGCGTCGAGCATGCTGCCGCTCTTTCGAAGATCTGCACGCCGCTGCTCGGGGCTCGCGCCATCGCCGAAAAGACGCTCGAACAGCACGCGCGGGTCGGCTTCGGTTGGCAGCGGCGTCGTCGGCGACGACCACGAGAGGCTGTTCATGTAAGCGCACGCCAGGCCGTTGTCGCAGTTTCCGACCTGCGCAATCAAGTCCGTGCCGAGCTCGAGCGACGGAATAGCCGTGTCCTTACCGATTATCTGCGCGGTGATTTGATCCGATGTGGTCGCGAGCTCGTAGTCGCTGCCCTCGGTCTTCTTCGCCAGGGCGGTGCTGAGAAACGCGGCGTTGCCGGTCGCGTGATTCCCCGGGCCGTACGCGCGCTTCAGCTCCGTATTGGTGAGGACCGTCACGTGATCCAGATGCGGCGCGAGCGGCATCAGCGATGGCGACAGCTCGGCGATCCGTCCCTCGCCCAGCGGCGTCCAACGCGCCGCGTTCATCCCCATCGGGATGTAGACGTAGCCGAGGCGCTTCACCTTGCTCGCCGGACTGGCCGCGAATGCCGACATGGCCGGGAACATGGCATCGAGCAGCGGCAGCGCCAACGTCGTCCCGAGCCCGCGAAGGAATGTCCGGCGCGGCAGTGCCATCCTGGTGATGATCATCGCGATCTCCTTATTGTTTCCGTCTCATCTGAAAGGGCGTGCTCTTCACGATGTTGAGCACGACCGTCTCGAATCGGTATTCATCGGGCTGCGCGTTCCGCACAATCGCGCGAACGGCGGGCCGGTCGTACGGCTCGACGCCGCGGCCGAGCGCGAAGGTCAGCAGCTTTTCGGTGACCGCGGCCACGAAGCGATCGGACCGCGCGAGCAACGCCTGCTTCAGTCCGGTGACGCTTTCGAACGTGGCGCCGTTCGGCAGGCCGCCTGCCGCGTCGATCGGACTCCCGTCCGTCCCCTTGTCGCGCCAGCGGCCGATCGCGTCGAAGTTCTCCATCGACAACCCTATCGGATCCATCAGCATGTGGCACGACGAGCAGGCGGGATTCGCGCGGTGCTCTTCCATCCGTTCGCGCATCGTCGGAACGTGATCCTCGCTTCTGGCTTCCTTCAGCGGAGGCACGCCGGGCGGAGGGGCCGGCGGCGGCGTGCCGATGATGTTTTCGAGCACCCACTTGCCGCGCAGGACCGGCGAGGTCCTGTTGGCGTAAGAGGTCGCGAGCAGAATGCTGCCCTGCCCAAGCAAGCCACCGCGCACACTGCGAGCCGGCAGCGTCACGCGCCTGAACTGCGTGCCGTAAACGCCGCCGATGCCGTAATGCTTGGCCAGGCGCTCGTCGAGGAACGTGTAATCGGCCCTCAGCAAATCGAGCACGCTCCGGTTCTCCCGGATGATGCTCTCGAAGAACAGCTCGGTCTCGCGCTTGAACCCCTGCCGAAGATTGTCGTCGAACATCGGGAACATCCGGCCGTCCGGCACAAGCGCGGCGAGGTTGCGGAGGTACAGCCACTGGCCACCGAAGTTGTCGACGAGCGAGGCGGATCGGGGGTCGGCCAGCATGCGGCGCACCTGCTGCTCGAGCACCTTGGCATCGCTGAGTTTCCCTCGCGCCGCCACGTCGAGCAGTTCGTCGTCCGGAATGCTGCTCCAGAGAAAGAACGAAAGCCGCGATGCCAGTTCGACGTCGCTGATGCGGTAGACGGCAGCGCCTGGAGGATCCTGCTCGACGCGGAAGAGGAACTCGGGTGCGATGAGAATTTTTCGCAGCGCGGTTTCCACGCCCGTTTCGAACCCGCCTTCGGCGTGTCCCTGCTCGTAGAACGCGAGGGGTGTCTTGAGATCTTCGTCCGTGACTGGGCGGCGGTACGCGCGCCGCGTCAGCGTCGCGATGATGCGCTTGGCGCATCCAAGCTCCTGTGCCGCAGTCGCAGGCCGGCAGCTAAAGATCCGGCGGCGACTCGTTGTATCGCCCACGCCGCTCGAATCGAACGGGCCGGTAATGGTGACCGAATAGACTGCGGGCCGCTGCCGGGGGTGCCGATCCATGTTGAAGGCAACAGGATAGGGCTCCCGAACCGTCTCGAGCACTGCGGCCGGTTTGTTCAGAAAGGCGGCCGCGACTTCGTGCGCGCCCGCTTTCACCGCCAGGCGCAGGTTGAAGTCCTTGTCGACGTTCGCATCCTCGTATTCGCGCGGATCGTCGGCGCTGGTGCGCTCGGCCAGCGGCTGTATCGTGAACACCTGGACCCGTTCGCCGTCGACCGTCAGTTCCAGTTCGTGCTGCTCAGAGACCGAATCCTGGCCCCTCCCCTGACGTCCGAGACCCTCGACGTGCTCATTGCGATCACGGTAGAGACGCACCTGAAACTCATAGGTCCCATCAGTCGGGAAGGTATACGAGAAGATCGTGCCGCCACGTGTGCCAAGCGGAAGGCCGCTGAAATGCTGCTCCTGCGTCTTGTCGACCGGCAGCGTCACGACATACGTACTCGGACTGCGGACAGAACTGCCGATCGCAAGCCGGCTGATCTTCTGAGCCGATGCGAGATATTTCTCCATCAGGGTCGGAGAGAGGTTGCCGACCGTGACGTTGTCGAAACCGAAACTCGAGTCGTCGGCGGGAAGCAGCGACTCCACCTCGACGTCGACGGAGAGGAGATCGCGAACCGCGTTCCGGTATTCCGTTCGCGTCAGCCGCCGGAACGTCTCGGTACGCCCTGGATTAGGATTGGCGGCGGCGACGCGATCGAGAGAAGTCTCGAGGTGCCGGGTCAGCGATTCATACGTCGCCTCATCAGGACGCGGCCGTCCCATCGGCGGCATCTGACGGCCCTCGAGCTTTCGTAACACTTTTTCCCACAAGTCGGGATTGGCAGCGACGTTCGCCATGTCAGCCCCGGTAAGCGACAAGTCCGCGGTCTTCACCTTGTCGTTGTGGCAGCCCGTGCAGTATTTGTTCAGGACAGCCTGATGCGCGCTGTCGGGCGGCGGAGCGACGGCCGACGCCGATTGCGCGAGCGTCATTCGTGGCAGACTGCCTGGGGCGACGGACAGCATTTCCGTCGATGCCAGAAGCACCATTCCGCTGAGCCCCAAGACGCTCTTCGCCTTCAATTCAACCCTCCTGCCGGTTCCGCTGAGTGTAAGCGGTTCCCAGTCAACTCGCTATCGTTTTCCAGTCGCAAAACGGCGCCAAATCAAGCGATTTGTCGCGATTTGTCGCAGGCCAAAAAGGAAATCCGCTGACTGCATGGAACCGCAGTCAGCGGATGGATTGACGTGGGCTGGCGAGAGACGTCAGACGACTTTCAAATGCTCGGTGCTGTCGCCGATCTTTTCGGGCGTCGGCACACCGGCCTTGTCGAGCATCGTCAACAGCAGATTCGCCATCGGCGTGTTGTCGGGATAGTTGACGTGCTGCCCGCCGCTGAGCGTGCCGGCGCCGCCGCCCGCCACGAGCACCGGCAGGTTCACGTGATCGTGCAGATTCCCGTTCCCGAGTCCGCCGCCGTACAGAATCATCGAGTGGTCGAGCAGGTTGCCATCGCCGTCCGGCGTGGACTTCAGCTTCTCGAGAAATTGCCCAAACAGCGCGACGTGGTACTGATCGATCTTCGCCTTGCGCGCCATCAGCTCGGGATTGTCGATGTGATGCGAACACGAATGGTGCTGCTCGGGCACGCCGATCTGCTCGAACGTTCGCGGGCTGGTTTCTCTGCCCATCAACATGGTGGTCACGCGGGTGATGTCGGCCTGATAGGCGAGCACCTGCAAGTCGAACATCAACGTCACGTAGTCCTCGAACGACTCGGGAACATCATCGGGACGTGTGGGCAGCGCGAATGCGCCGGCCGCGCTGTCCCGCTCGGCGCGCTGGATCCGCTGCTCGATTTCGCGCACGGCCTCGAGATATTCGGTGAGCTTTGCCTGATCGCCTGAGCCGAGCGTCTTCTGCAATCCCGCGACTTCGTCGAGCACGGAGTCGAGAATATTGCTCGTCCGCCGGATTCTGGCCTGGCGTTGCGCCGGCGTGCTGGCCTGGCCGAAGAGCCGCTCGAACACCATTCGCGGATGCGGTTCCATCGGCAGCGGGGTCGTCGGCGATTTCCAGGAAATCGTGTTCGAGAAAAAGCAGTCTTCCGAATCGCAGCCGATCTGTGTTGCACTCTCCAGGCTCAGCTCGAGTGACGGCAGGCGCGTGTCTCTGCCAATCGCATTCGCCGCGATTTGATCCACCGTCGTCGCCAGCCTGACGCCGTCGACTCCGCCACGGCCGCGGTCCCACGCATGCACACCCGTCAGCCAGACCGCTGTGCCGCGCGCATGGTCGCCGTTGCCGTCGCCGAGGTTGTCTGCCTGTCTGTGCGCCAGCCCGCTCAACACCGTGATGCGATCGCGCACCGGCGTCAACGGGCTGAGAATCGGTGACAGCTCGAAGTTTTTTCCCGTCGTCGCGGGCACCCACATCGGCTGGATCGTGCCGTTCGGAATATAGACAAATCCAAGCCTGACAGCCGGCTTCGCCGCTCGCGCGGACAGTGCCGGAACCATTGCGTCGAGAAACGGCAGCGCGACGGTCGCACCCATCCCGCGCAGAAAGGTGCGTCGTGGCAATGCCCGCTTGGTGATGATCATGATCGTCGTCTCCTAATGCGCTGCCGCCGCGGTGCCGGTCTGTTGCGCCTCGGCCATCCTGTACTGGAAGGCGGGGCTGTTTACGATGCCGAGAACCAACTCGGAGAAACGATAGTCGCGGGGCGCGGAATCGCGCACCACCGTTCGCACCACCGGTTGATCGTAATACTCGAGACTGCGTCCCACGGCATAGGCCAGCAGATTTTCCGTCAAGGTACTCACGAACCGCTCAGGGCGGCTTAGCAGCACCTGCCGTAACCCCATTACGCCTTCGAACCGGGTTCCATCGGGCAGCACGCCCGAGGGATCGATCGTGGCGCCGGACGCGTCGACCGTCCGCCACCTGCCGAGCGCGTCGAAATTATCCATGGCAAACCCGATCGGGTCCATCGCGGCGTGACAGCTCGCGCAGGCGGGATTCGCCCGGTGTTGAGCGAGCGCTTCCCTCATCGGGAGAACCTTGCCCGATTCCTTGTTCTCCGTCGCGAGCGCGGGGATGTTCGGCGGTGGCGGCGCGGGCGGCGCGCCGAGCAGGTTGCCAAGGACGTATTTGCCCCGAAGCACGGGAGACGTGCGATTCGCGTACGACGTGAGGGTCAGAATGCTGGAATGCCCGAGCAGCCCCAGCCCGCGACGCGGATTGTCCTCGGGATATGTCACCCGCCGGAAATTGTTTCCAAGCACGTTCGGAACGCCGTAATGCTTCGCGAGGCGCTCGTTCATGAACGTGTCGTTCGATCGCAGCAGATCGATGACGCTGCGGTCTTCGCGAAACACGCTCTCCAGGAACAACGTCGTCTCACGCTCGAACGCTTCGCGCAAGCTGAGGTCGAAGTCGGGAAAGAGCCGCGGGCTCGGCGTCTTCGCGTGCACATCACGCAAATAGAGCCATTGGGCGGCGAAATTGGTCGCCAGCGCCTCGGAGCGGGGATCGCGAAGCATCCGCCGCACCTGCTGATCGAGCACTGTTCGATTGCTGAGCTTGCCGCGCACGGCAACCTCGAGCAGCTCCTCGTCGGGAATGCTGCTCCACAGGAAAAATGAGAGACGCGACGCCAGCTCGAGATCGCTGATGCGAGAGACGGAGCCCGGGGAGACCTTTGCGGGCTGACGCTCGATGCGGAATAGAAACTGTGGGCTCACAAGGATGCGCTCGAGACCCTGTTTGATTCCCGCCTCGAATCCGCTTTCACCGCGCTCGGCCTCATAGATCGCCAACAGCGGCTGAAGATCGGCATCGCTGACCGGACGGCGGTACGCGCGGCGCGCGAGCGACGAGAGAATCTTTTTTGCGCAGCCCGCGTCCGCAGGTGCGCAGGTGAAGATTCTGCGGCGGCTCGGCGTATCTCCCACTCCCGAAATCTTCTGCGGACCACGAATGGTGACGCTCGCAATCGCCGGCAACTGCCCCCTGCCGCGCAACCGCGGTCGAATGAGCGCTTCGCCCTTCGCCGACGTGTGCTTGAGGAACGTCACGGCTATGGCGCGCGGGCCGGCCTTCATGGGCACATCGACATCGAAACCCTTCGCGAGCGCCTTTCTGCGGGCGTCGTTCCGCCGATCGAGCTCGAAGCGCCGGTTGACGACAGAGTTGATCTTGATCTCGGTCGCGATCTCGTCCAACTTCTCGGCGACGGTCTCCGCGGCGGCCGGCGCCTCCTTTCCTGGGGCCTCCGCCTCCGGAGCGCCAGTCCGAGCCGGCAGCTCGGCAGAAATCACACGCACGCGCTCGTCGTCGACGACCACTTCGAGTTGATGCGGCTCGCGCGGCGCGTCGGCCAGCTCGATGTGGATGCGATAGTCGCCATCCAGCGGCAGATACGTACGAATCACGGCGCCACCGCGCGTGCCGAACGGCGCGCCCTCGGCCTGGAATTCCTGGTTGAACTGCTCGGACATCCGGTACACGTCGACCAGAGGAGGCAGTGACTGATCTCCGACGGCCACCGCGCTGAGTTTTTGGGCTGCGGACAGATATTGCTCGAGCTGCGTCGACGACACGAACAGAAGGTCGGCGATGTTGTCGAACCCGCTGCTCGAGTTGTCAGCCGGCAGCAGAAGATCGAGATCGACGTCTTTCGAAAGATCATCGAGCCCGAGGAGATCGCGAATGGCGTTTTTATACTCAGTGCGCGTCAGCCGATGAAACAGGGGCAGCCTGCCAGGATTGGGAGCGGTCTTCGCGGCCGCGTCGAGCTTCGCTTCGAAATGCGAGGCTACGGCGTCATAGGTCGCCGCATCGGGACGCGGGCGGCCCGCCGGAGGCATCGCACCCGTCCGCAGCTTCCGCACGACTTTCTCCCATGCAGCCGCGTCAGCGCCTGGATTTTCGCTGTTCAGCTTCTCGAGCGCGAATCCACCCGCGCGGACCTTCTCGTTATGGCAAGTCGCACAATATTTGCCGAGAGTGGCGGCACTTTGCGCAGTGGCGGGCGGCGCGGCAGGATGCGGATCTGGGGCGCGCTGCGTACGCAGATCTCTCGACGCGCCGAACACCAGCGCAACAGAAAAAACCGCCGTCAGGTACCGTCTCGTACGCATCGTGTTTGTGGTCGATCCAGTATACGGATCGGCGGATTGTGCTCCAATGCTTTTGTGCCAGGGGCGAATCGCCGTTGCGAAACCCACGAAGGTGCCTGTAGCATGGAATCAAGTCACTTCAGGATAGGGAGAACGCGAATGCCAAGACGTATACGCGGCAGCATTTACCAGGCTGCAGCTGTGCTTCTCTTGATCTCGTCGTCGTCTTTTGCACAAAGCACTGCCAATCCTCAGACTGCGTCGGGAGCAACTGCGCTTCACCGGGCGGTCGAGCGTGACGATGCAGCTGAAGTGGGGCGTTTGATTGGTGCCGGCGCAGACGTCAAAGCCGTCAACCGCTACGGAGCGGCTCCCATCTCGTTGGCGTGCGCCCGAGGAAATACCAAGATCATCGAGCAGTTGCTGCAAGCCGGCGCGGACGTCAACACCGCGAATCCGGAAGGCGAAACGTGCCTGATGAGCGCGGCGAGCGGAGGAAGTCTTCCTGCCGTCAAGGCGCTCCTGGTTCGCGGCGCCAACGTCAACGCCGTCGAAAGTTGGAAAGGCCAGACCGCGCTGATGTGGGCGGCGGCCGAAGGCCATTCAGCGGTGGTCGACGCCCTGATTGAATCAGGCGCCGACGTGAACGCACGCTCCAAAGCGGGCTTCACGCCGCTGTTGTTCGCGGTTCGCCAAGGCTCTGTCCCCGCCGTTCGCAGCCTCGTCAAGGCGAAGGCGAACGTCAACGACATCGCGAAGGCCGCGGCCGTCTCATCGAATTCGACGGCGAAACCCGTTTCGGACGCGACGTCCGCCCTCGCGATGGCGGTCATCAACGCGCATTTCGATGTCGCCGGCGTGCTGGTGGACAACGGCGCCGATCCCAATGCGCCCGACGCGCGCGGCTCGATTCTCCATGCGCTCACATGGATCCGAAAGCCGGGCGCTGCCGGAGGCGACCAGGCGCCGCCGTCCTCGACCGGCGGCCTCACCAGCCTGGAACTGGCGGAGGCGCTGCTGGAGCACGGCGCAAATGCGAACGTGCGAATCGCATGGCAGGAAATCCCGTTCGATCGCGACGACGGCGAGGTGAAGAGCCCGCCGAACATCCGCGTAGGGCGCGACTACATCAGCCTGGTCGGCGCGACGCCGTTCTACCTGGCTGCGAAGAACGGCGACGTGGAGCTGATGCGCCTGCTCGTGAAGCACGGTGCGGATCCGCGTTTGACGACCGTACAGAACGTCACGCCGTTGATGGTCGCCGCCGGCTTCGGCACGTGGGCGGGCGAGACGCCGGGGCCTTTGAACGGCACACCGGAGGTTGAACGGCTCGAGGCCGTGAAGCTGGCGCTCGCCCTCGGCAACGACATCAACGCGGTTGCCGACTTCGGCGATTTCCCGATCGTCGGCGACCCGATCAAGCTGTTTACCAGCTATCCGGAAAATCTCGAGAAGTTACCGAAAGAGGCACTGGGCGACATGCGCTGGAGCGGCAGCACAGCACTGCACGGCGCGGCGACCTCGAACCAGCAGTCGATCATCCTGTATCTCGTCGACAGCGGCGCAAAGCTGGACGCGCGAAACAAACTGGGTTGGACGCCGCTGATGGTTGCCGAAGGCGGTCAATTCGGCGCGACCGTCAAGGAATTTCCCGATGCTGCGGCGCTCCTCAGAAAGCTCATGACGGAGCGCGGTATGGATGCTGAGGAGTACAGCAAGAACGGCGCGAAACGTGTAGCCGGCCGCTAATCAGAATTGGATTGGTAGATTCCGTAATCTGGAAATCTACCAATCCCACAATCCACCAATCTACCAATCTTCCAATCTACCAATCTTCCAATAGTGCGTCAGAAGGTAAAGCGCGCTCCGAACTGAAACACCCGCGCGCGGCCGGCGCCGGTGATCCGGCCGAAGTCCGCGTTGTCCATGTTTGTCTGGGGATTGTTGTAATTCTTCCAGTTCAGCACGTTGAACGCTTCGGCTCGAACCTGCAGCCTCGTGGCGGGGCCGAGAGCGAAGCTCTTGGCGAACGTCGTGTGCATATTGAAGTCGCCCGGACCGCGCACCATCTCCGGCATGAAGGTGCCAGGTCGAAGCGTGGCATTGGTCAGGGCATACCTTGGTACCCTGACGAAGCCCGCAGTGTTGAGATAGTTGCATCCGCTGGCGACGCAGGTATCCTGCCAATCGGCGACCACCAGATCGACTCCCGGATCGACATCGGGCCGGCTGTTGCCGATTCCTGATGGTTGCGTGACGACCAGTGCTCCCCCCGATCGCGCTTGAACGATGCCGGAAATCTGCCAGCCACCCAGCACGCCGTTCTTGACGCTGCCTTCTGCACCGACCGTTGGGAGCTCGTAAATGAACGACGCGTTGAATCGATGACGGATGTCGTTCGTGGAAGGACCATAGTCATAGTCCGGATCCCAGAAATCCTGTATCGCGTTGTAGCTGGTGATGTAGTACACCGAGAGATCGCCGCCCTGGGTGGACTCGCTCTTGCCTAGCGTGTAGTTGACGTCCCACGAGTACCTGTTGGAGAAGCGCCGTCGGAGCGATGTCTGCAGACCGTTGTAGGCGAGCGTCTGACTGCTGTCCACGTAGTAGCCGCCTGGCGAACCAATTGCCGTGTTGGGCCGCGTACCGGTCTCTCTGTCGAACGCCTGAGTAAATTGACGCTGCAGTGGAAAATCGTTGCCATCGGTTCGGATGTAGCCGACTTCTGCAGCCATCGTGCGGCCGAAGGCCTGCTGCACGCTGAGCATTGACTGAATCGTATAAGGCGCGCCGAGGTCGGTGTTGATCAGCGAGAACACGGCGTTCTTCCCGGCCGAGTCCGCCTGCGCCAATGGCAACGCATCGTCGGTGTACATCGGCCACTTGACGTTTCGCGATGCCGATTCCGTCCGGTTGTAAACCACCCGGTAGGGAATCGTCGGATGATTCACGGCCTGACGAACTGTCATCGGCAGTGTGGGACTGTAGAGATAACCAAAACCGCCCCGAACGACAGTTGCCTCCTTCGCCCCCAGCGTCCACGCGAAACCCACCCTGGGACCAATGTTGTTGCCGTCAGCGTCGTAGGGATGCAGTGGATCTCGTTTCGGCCCGAAGTCCATCTTGCGCAGATCGGTCGGATTCTCCAGGTTGACGAGTTCCACTGGGACATCCGTGGTGGCAGACACCTGCGCGACTCCGTAATAATCCCAGCGCAGGCCGAGGTTCAGGACGAAGCTGCTGCCCAGGCGCCAATCGTCCTGAATGAACCCGCCGTACTGGTCCATTTTCGAACGGTGCGGCGGCGCGCCGTACGTGGTGTTATGCGAATTCACGACGTTCGTGAGAAGGTCGCCGTAGTTCTGGTAGGTGAACGCGGGATCTTCGGGATTGATGTGACTGCCGGTCTCGCGCATGAAGCGCATTCCCGCCTTCACCATGTGCCGCTGGTAGCCACGGCTGAACTTCTGCTCGAAACTGTAGGCCGTACCCGCCATGTCCAGGATTTCGGAGTGCGCCGTGCCGAACAGGCCGCTGACGCTGAACGATGCCACGCGCCGCCCGTACGGCATGATCTCGGGTGGCTGGTTCGGCCCGATGACTGACAGAAACTTGTCGAGACGCGCCAGGTAGGCCTTGTTCCATCCAACGCGGCTTTCAGACACCCATGCGCCGTGCGTCATCACATACTGCGCGGCGATGCGATCCTGCCGGTTCGGAAATTCTCGATCGTTCACGCCGTCCGGATTCGGTCGCGGATCGAGTGAAAAAGGGCGAAGACGCGTGTACGTGAAGCTGAGATTCGCCCCGTTCATCACGGCCATGTCGGTCTTGGCCACGATGTGATTTTCGCTGCGCCTGCGCACTCCGAGCCCGCGCCATCGGCCGACTTGCGGGTTCACGACACCGGCGGCGCTGACGATCGGCTCGGTCGGCAGATACAGCGTGTCCAGGGCGATCTTCGTCTCCGGGAACGGCAGGGCGCGCAGCACCTCGTCGCGAACCGCCTGATACGGCACCGTCGTGTTCAGGTTCAGCTCGACTTTCTCGCGGTACCCTTCATACGTGCCAAAGAAAAACACCTTGTTCTTGAGCACCGGGCCACCGAGTGTGCCGCCGTATTGATTGAACGCGCCGACCGGCTGCTGGGCCGTGGAGAAGAAGTCGCGCGCGTTCAAATTCTCCTTCTGACCGCTATAGAAGGCCGAGCCGTGGAAGATGTTCGTGCCCGACCGGCTGATCACGTTGATCTGCCCGCCGGCGACGCCGCCGTACTCCGCCGGCAGCACGCCTTTGACGATCTGGACCTCCGCGATCGAATCGAGACTCATGACGGAAATCTGGTTCTCGCTGCCATACTGGGTCAGCGACCGGCCCTCGGGGTTCGAATTCGCCTCGGTGCCATCGACCGTGACACCTGTGCCGCCCGACGCCACACCGTTCATCTGCACACCGCCCGAGCCGCCCGCTGCCCCGGTACCCGTGATCACGACGCCGGCGGTCAGTCCGATCAGGCCCTGAATGTTGCGGCGATTGACCGGCAGCTCCCGTACCTCCTGCGATCCGAGGCTGTCTGCCTGCAGCGACATCGCAGTCTGAACCAAGGGCGCGTCGCCGGTGACCGTGACTGTCTCGGACATCGCGCCCACTTCGAGGACGAAGGTCTGGCGCACGGTCTGGCCGGCTCCCAACTCTATGCCCCGCTGGCTGATGGTTTTGAACCCGGTCAGCTCGATGCGCACGGTATATGCACCGTTCGGCAGCGCCGCAAAAACAAACTCGCCATTGGCATCGCTGACGCCTTCACGAGCCACTCCGGTGCCGTCGTGCGTCGCCACTATGCTGGCGCCGGGAATGACGGCGCCGGAATTATCACGAACGAGTCCGACGAGTGTCGCAGTCGTGACTTGAGCGTGTGCGGCGGCTGATACGGCAAGAAGAAATGCGATCAGAAACGGAATCCGATAACGATGCATACGCACCTCGCTAGGGAAAATCGTTGCGCTCGATGAAGTTCAGATGAAGCTGATATAACACGGCGTTTCGTGGGACGTCCACGATTTTGCGCGAATCGCGCCTCCAAAAAAATGGTTTAGGCCCGAACGCAACAACTTGTCGTGAAACGCTACAGGCAGATCTACCAGCGCTTCAGTCGGATGTTTCGGTACTCAATCTTCATGGGCGGGCCGACGTGGACCTGCATGCCGATCGATCCGTCCAGCTTGCGATTCGGCGCATCGTCGTCGACGGTGATGCTCATCAAGCGGCCGTTCAGGATGTGCGTGACGGTGTTGCCGCGCGCGATGATCTGCGCCGCGTTCCAGTCTGTTGTCACGACACTCGCAAGCTCGTCCGACGTCCCGAACGACGAGAGCACGATCGGCGGACGGCCGCCGACGACATGCGACATCTGACCGCGCACGGCGAGGAACAGGCGCCCCTTCTCTTCGTAGTTGTTGCCGTCGTACCGCTTGCGGCCGTCGAGATCGAACTGATAACCCTTCATCGCGAACTTGTTGTCCGGCGTGACCGTGTCGGGCACGACGACGCTGCGATAGTTGATGCCGCTGTTGCCCGCTTCGGTGATGCGATAGTCCAACTTCAGCTCGAAATCGGCCGGCGTGCCGCCCCGCCAGATGATGAAGGTGTTGCTCTTGATGACCGTCGCCGCCGTGATCTCGCCGACCAGCACTCCGTTTTCTGCACGCCAGTAAGTCGGGTTTCCTTCCCAGCCCGAGAGCGTCTTGCCGTCGAAGATGGATTGAAATCCCGGTTCGTCATTCGCGAGGACTTCGGGGCGGTCGCTCTGCTTGGGTGTGTACGGCGCCGTTTGCGCTGAGAGCAGCGTGGCCGACGCAAGAATTGCGGCAAGAAATCTCATAGGAGCCTCACCACTACCTACCGTCGTTCGTCGAGAAACCCGAACGCGTATATCGTCCCGTCGCCGGCTCCGACGTACACCTGGCTTAACGCGCTCCAGAAGCTGCCTGGGGACGCAGAAGCCGTCATCGACTTTCCGCTGTTCCAGATCGCCTTCCCCGAAAGACCATCGTGCGCGAAGAGCGCCGCCGGCGATCCGGTCCGGCCGGCCGCAGCCGGCTGGCCGGCGGACAGCGCGAACACGACTCCATTGACAATGATTGGCGTCGCCGGCGATATCAGATCGTTGGACGTCCACTCGGGCTCGAGCGAGAAGGTGCCGTTGACTTCCCTCACTCGAAGCGCGACGACCGCGCCGTTGCGAATCGCGCCGTTCGTCGTGCGAACGGCCACCGGCCTGCCCGAGACCGGCACGAGAATCCAGCGACCAGCGGAGCCGGCGGACGCCGATGTTGCAGCCGCCGCCCAGGTCGACAACGCTTCTGCGGAGATCGAGCCGCCGTTCGCGAACACAGGAGGTGACGCCACGAGCGGCGTGGCGTGGTTGGCACCGCCGAGCGACGCGGCGTCGAGCAGAATCACGCGGCCGTCCTTGGTCGCGGCAGAGACGAGGTCCTTTGTACCGTGCTGGAAGACCGTCGGTCCAGTGACGAACTCGGCCGTGGGCTGTGTGAACCAGTCCTTCAGCTGCAATGATTTTGGATCGAGGGCGACGATGGCGTTCGCTTTCCCGTTTCCTGTCACGCTGCCAGGACCAATCGCCGCGAGCAGCGTATTGCCGTCCGACGAGAACGCAACCGCGCCGACCACGCTGCCGCCGGTGGTGAGATACGACACCACGGGCTTGTCGGGCGCATCGAGATCAATGGCATACACGCCGTTCGGCGCACCCGCGCAGTTTCCAGAAGTCGCGGCATACATCATCGTGCCGACCGCGACAGGGTTCGACCACTGCGAATTGGGCGGAAGGAACGGCGCGGGCTTCTGCAGGTCCTTGCCCGATTGCAGCCCGACGACGTGCAGTTGACCATCGCCGGCGACGGCGTACACGACGATGATTCGCTGAGTGCCTGCGCCGCCAGCAACGTTCGGCGCGCCGGGAATCCCGTCACCGCGGGCCGGCGCAGCGGGGCCGGGCCCTCCGCCCTGGCGTGCAGGAGCAGGCGGCGCCGCACCGCGAGGTGGTCCGCCGCCGCGTGGTTCGACGGGAATGCCCTGTCCTGGCTCGCCGAGCAAACTGCGATAACCCTGCACATTCCCTCGCGCGGGCGGCGCGCTCGCGGGCAGTACCGACGCGGCTGCCCCACTCACAATGCGCGTGGGCGCAGCCGTCACGCCTCCGCTGCACGCGCCCGCCGGCGCCGGCAGCGCGCCATCAAACGTGCGCGACCAGATGACGTATCCGGTGTCGTTGTCGAGCATGAACAGCTTGTTCGAGCTGCCGGCGACAATTGACGCCGGCACGAAGAGCGTGACGCCGCTGGCGGTGACCCCTTGTGTGAGGCCGTTGAGCCCGCGGCGCTGGTTGTCGAGTTTCGACGTCCACTGTAATGCGAACCCAGGCTTCGACATCGACTCAACTGAGATGTTCGGGTCGGTCTGCAGCCAGGACGTGCGCTGGGCATCGGCATAAGGCGTAGGCCAATCCGACCAGCCGCGTCCGACCTGGGCAAACGTCACACCCGCAGCGATGAGCGACGCGGCAAAGTACGGAACGATTGGGTACGCGCGCATCTGCATCCTCGATTTGCCTGACACCAAAGGCGTAGAGCATCCCGTCCCACGTGCCGATGTACACGCGCCCGTTGGCCACAGTGATGCCGCTGAAGTGATTCCACGAGGTAATCGTGTCGCCGCTGTTCCAGAGCTCCTTGCCGGTCTGGCCGTCCAACGCGTAGACCATCGCCTTACGCGAGTTTGGAATGCGCCGCGCGGCGCCACTGGAGAGAGCGCCACCGTAGACCGGTCCACCGGGTTCGTTCCAGGCGACGTCCTGCACGACCTGCGTGCCGTCAACCCCACTCGAATACGCGAACACGATCCCGTTGGCGACAACAGTTTCTTCCGCAAGATCCATGTCGCGCGACAGCCAGGCCGGGTTGAGCTGCCACTTGCCGGCAACTTCTGCGAGTTTGAACGCCGCAATACCGCCGCCCTTGGGGCGGCTATGTTCGATGGGCGCCTTGAACGTTGTGCTGACCGGGCCCCAGAACGGCACGAGCACCCACTGCGTCGCCTGCGGATCCTGCCACGCGCCAAGCGCACCCCAGACGCCGACGTTGTCGAACGCCTGGGAGTCGGCGCAAATCAGCGGCGTCGTGTGGAGCGTCGTGCGATGGTCCTCTCCTCCGAGGCTCTCGCGGTCCAGCAGCCAGAGGCGGCACTCCTTGCTCGTGCCGACGAGGAACTTCCGTCCGCGATAATCGATGGCAACCGGCGTCACATTGATGTCGAGGTCGCGGCGCCACATCCAGTTCGCATTCGGCGTGGCGAAGTAGTCGACCAGCTGAAGCTGCTTCTTCGCGTCGATCTTCACTCCGACGATACCGTTGCCGAGCCGCCGGTTTGCAGGATCGAAGATGCCGTCGCCCGTTCCGAGATAGATGCGGCCTTCGGCATCCATTGCTGCGCCGCGGCGGCCCCACAAGCCGCCGCCCGCCGGAATGAACGTGCTGGCGCGCCGTGACGCGAGATCGAATGAATGGAAGGCGTTTGTCAGCCCGCCACAGCCCTGCGCCGTCGCCGTGTAGATGACGCCATCCTTATAGTTGAGCGCATACGGCTTGCCGTTGCCGGGAATGAACTTCTCCGGCGGCGCGACGTTCTCACCGTCGCCGAGGTTGATCTGGTGCAGCTTGCCGTCCCAGGACACGGCATAGACCGTGTACTTACCAGGTGAGACCTGCACCATCGCGGGCGCGGCCGTCTGTCCACCAGGGCAGAGCACGTTGTTGACCGGCGCCTGATTGGCGAGCCGGTTCTCGAACCTGCGGCGCCAGAGCACCTGTCCGTTCGCGGCATTGATCGCAAAAAGATCGTCGGTGACGCCGGCGACGAGGCCCACCTCGAGCGGCCCCTGCGGTGTCGTCACGTTCTCCGCGATGAGCGGCGGAAACAGGTTGTGCATCGAGCGAGACGTGCTGTTCAGTTGCACGCTCCACAGCAGCTTCGTCGAGCCGACGTTGGCGGGCGTGAAGATCTTCTCGTCCCTCACCCATCCTGTGCGCTCCGTGTCCACGCCCTCCATCAGGACGTCGTGGGCTGAGAGCATTGCGGCCCCCGAGAAGAGGGCAATCAATAAAAACAGTCTTCCTACATGCACGCGAGGCGCTCCTTCCGCGCTTCGATTTTCTTATAGTCGAGACCTGAGACCTTCTTAAGGTCCTCCAGCTTCTTGCAGGGACCGTTTTTCTCACGGTGCGCGATGAGAGCCGCCGCTTCCTTACGTAGAAGACCGGCCACGCTTTCCAGCTCTATGGCCGATGCCGCATTGAGATTGAGCGCCTTCTCTGCCTCTGCGGGGAATTGGGTCGACAGGTATTGATGGACAGTCTCGAGCTCCTGCTCGGTGCCCTCTGCACCTGCCGCCACCATTTTCGCAATCACGTCGCGCCAGCCTTCGGGGGTGTGCCGCACAGACGCCACCGTGTCCGCGGCATGACAGTTGGCGCATACCTTCACCGTCACGTCTCGGCCCGGCGCATCTGGAAGGACATCCTGTGCGGCAAGCATCCCGCCCGGCGAACCGGACGAGGCGACGAGGAGAACGATTACAACTGTGGCGATGAAGAACTCGCGCATTCGCGGATCATAACTGTTTCAACCAGATATTACGGATCTCGATCTTCATCGGCGCGCCGACATGCATCTGGAAGCCGATCAGCCCGCCAAGCAATCGATTCTTGGTGTCGTCGTCAATCACGATGCTCGTGACCGCGCCGTTGAAGACCTGCACGATGGTGTTGCCGCGCGCGATCAAGTGCACCTGGTTCCAGTCGTTTTGTTTGATGATCGCTTTGAGCTCGTCAGGCGTTTGCTGCAGGTTGCCGATCACGCGCGGCCTTGCGCCGCCGTCCGGGATATACACAGCCTGCCCCCGCATCGCAAGAAAGCCGCGGCCGCGCTCTTCGTAAATCTGCCCGGTATAGGCATTCGCGTAGTCGATGTCGGCTTGATAGCCCTTCATCACCCACTTCCCCTGCACGGTTCCGTTGCCGGCCGGCGTCCCCGCCGGAAGGTGAACACTGCGAATTTGGATGCCGCTGTTCGTGGAGTTCATGCGGAACTGCAGTTTCAGCTCGAAATCCCTGGGTTCGCCGCCACGCCAGATGAGGAACGTATTCTCCTTGACCGCGTTCTCTGGCGAGCTCTCGCCGACGATCGCGCCATCGACCGCTTTCCAGAAGGCCGGGTCGCCATCCCATCCTTTCAATGAAGTGCCGTCGAAGATCGGCTGGAAACCTGTCTTGTCGTCGATCACGAGGGGGTCGGCGCCCTGTGGGCCGCGTCCACCGCGGCCCTGCGGCGGCGGTTGCTGCCCGAAAAGGGCCATGCCGGACAACACGACGATCGCGAGAGCGAGCGCTTTTTTCATGGTTCCTCGAAATTACGCGAGACCGCCTTCTGTGTCTACAACGGAGCGCCGAAAGAGGAATGGCCACCCTGTCATGCCGGCCAGTCGAGGGATTCCGGAATTCGCGTGGCGCGCCGCACGATGGCGCAGTACTCGACAGCGATGGAGGCGCCGGCCGCTATCGACCGAAAGCACGGCGTGTCGAACAAGACGCCACGCTCGATCATGGCCCTCCGTGTTTCCGGGATCGGCGACACACCAAACTCCATTCCGCGCGCGATCGTCCGCCCGTTCCACGGAGGCTGCAGCCGGCTGCGGTTCTCTTCCCAAATGCCCATCCATGGAAAGTCGGACGGACGCCACACGTAACCGAATAACACGCCCAGCCCGGGAGAAAACGCGGCGAAATAGGCGTGGCTTCGACCGTGATCCATTAAATGCGCCGTGTAAGCGCTCGAGTGCTCCGCATCGGTGAAGGTCTGCAAGTCGGCGCTGCGCCCGTCGAGCGTCGGCGCGATCGGCCAGTCGAATTCCGCCGCGGGCTTCAAGTAATCATCTGCGCCGAACGTCGACTCGAATACTTTCGATCGTGTGGCGGACGCTCGAAACTGCGTCGACCCTGGCTCGAGGAACGGCGGTCCCAGTGTCACGTGCTCGGTCCAGCCGATCGCCCGATCGGTGGCGGAGATGTTCGTCAGTGTTTCCCGAATGACGACCGCTGAGTCGCGCAGGGCGATTCGGCGCTCGAACACGAGCCCGGCAATCGGAAAATGCGCGCTCGCGATCAGCGCGTCGCCGTCGGCCCGCAGTTCGTACGGCGCGACAGGCGCCTCGCCATGTGCGCCGAGTCCCTTCAGGAATTCGTCGTCTGACGGCGGACCGAAGATGTCGAGGCACAGGTTGTGTCCCATGATGCCCGCCAGGAGCCGGGCATCGGAGCCCCCGCCATACATGTGCTCGTCGCCGGAACCGTGCGCCGACGGCTCGATCGTGGGCCAGGGCGGCGTCCACAACGGATTGACGCCGGACGCCTTGTCGAGAATCTCCGCGATGTGTCCGCCTTCCTGCAGCACAGTGACTCTCACATGCGCGTTCTCGATTCCAACCGCTCGCCGGCCGTGATATTTGGTTGCCGTCATCGTTCTCCACCCGGACCTTGCGGATCTATCATCAGGAGTGATACATCAAACGGGTTCAAAACCGGTAGCGCTCAACTTGAGTTGAGCCCTACGGCGATCTCAATGAGGAGTGCGATGACCACCAGGGTGTCTTCTACACGCGGCGCTGCCCAGGACGCAATCGACGCCGGCACAGGTATTCTCCGGCTCGAGCCCTGCTGGGTCCCACGCACGTTCATGATTCCCGGCAGGCGCCTCCGGCTGCATCCCGACGATCTGTATGCGCTCGGGGCGCACCGCGGCGGCATCAACGAGCGCTGGTTCTCGTCGACGACGCACGCGTCGAACGGCCCCGGGACGCCGGACGACGAAGGACTGAGCTACGTGCGGGCGGAGAACGGCGCCCGCGTGCTGTTCAAGTCGCTGGTCGACGAGGGAGGCGATCTCCTGCTCGGCGCATCGACGATGCAGCGCGAAGGCGGATGGAATCTGCTCTGCAAGTTCTTCGACAACATGGGGGCGATTCCGCATCACCTGCACCAGAGCGATGCGTTTGCGAAGCTGGTCGATCAGAAAGGCAAGCCGGAAGCGTACTACTTCCCTCCTCAGTACAACCAGATCGAAAACGCGTTCCCGTTCACGTTCATGGGACTCGAGCCGGGCACGACAAGAGACGATGTGCGGCGCTGCCTCGAGGACTGGAGCAAGGGCGATAACGGCATCCTCTTTCTGTCGCGCGCGTATCGCCTGCAGCCGGGAACCGGCTGGCAAATCAACCCCGGCATTCTTCACGCCCCCGGATCTCTCGTGACTTACGAGCCGCAGGTGAACAGCGACGTGTTCGCGATGTTCCAGTCGCTCGTCGACGGACGCGTCGTCGATCGCAGCCTGCTCACGAAGGACGTCAGGCCCGAGTATCACAACGACCTCGACTACCTCGTCACCATGCTCGATTGGGAAGGGAACGTGAATCCGGAGTTCGGGATGAGCAACCGCGTCTTCCCGTGGCTGCTGCAGCCAGGGCAGGAAGCCGCCGCGGCGGGCTACCGCGAGCAGTGGGTGTGTTACGGCACGCCGTGGTATTCGGCGAAGGAGCTGACGGTGATGCCGCGGCGCACAGTGACGATCAAGGACGCCGCCGCGTATGGACTGATCCTGACCCAGGGCCACGGCACGATCGGGCGGCATCACGTATCCACGCCGGCGATGATCCGCTTCGGCGAGATGACGGAAGACGAGCTCTTCGTGACGGCCGACGTGGCGCGCGAAGGCGTACGGATAGAGAACCTGAGCGATGCCGAACCGCTCGTCATCCTGAAGCACTTCGGGCCTGGAAACCCGGACAACCCTGTCACATGACGCAGAGGCGCAAAGGCGCAGAGATCTTCTATGACCGCACACACGAAACCTGCACTGCACAACGCGATGTGGCCGGGGCTCGTCGGCAAGGGGCCCGACTCGGAGCCGCCGATCGATCTCGACACCATGCTCGACCTGACGGCGGCCGCCAACGTCGACGGCGTCCGTTTCGAAGGCGTCGATCTGTTCCTGTTCGACCCGCACGTCGACATCGACTCCGATCTCGAGACGCTGAAGCGGCTTGCCGATCGCATCCGCGCACGCGGCTTCGTCGTCGGATCGCTCGTTGCGCCGGTGTGGCCGCCAACCGGCGGAGGCTCAGCGATGGGCGCCGACGAGGAACGCAAGCGCTTTCTCACTCAGGTGAGAAAAGCCTGCGCCATCGGCAAGACGCTTCGCGACCTCGGCATCCGCCAGTACGGAGTCGTGCGGATCGATTCGGCCGCGAGTCCGGCTGAATGGGCGAAAGATCCGGCCGGCAACACGAAGCGCATTGCGGAGACGTTCCGCGAAGCGGGGACAATCGCAGACGGCCACGGCGAGCGCCTCGCCGCCGAAGGAGAGATCTGCTGGGGCGGGATGCACAGCTGGAAGCGCATGCTCGAACTGCTCGAAATGGTCGGGCGCCCCGGCACGGTCGGCTTTCAGGCCGACATGGCGCACACGCTGCTGTTCACGATGGGCTGCAACGCGCCCGAGGATCGGATTCTGCCCGAAGGCTACGACTGGTCTGACCGTGACACGCTCGACCGCGCGATCAAGACGATGACGGACGCGCTCCGCCCCTGGACGATCGATTTCCACGTCGCCCAAAACGACGCCACCACCAAGGGCTCCGGATCGCACGACAAGACCGGCCGTCACTGCCTGCCCAAAGACCCCAACGGCAAAATGGACATCGTCCGCGTCGCCGGCGCCTGGATGCGTGACGAGGCAGGAACTCCGACGCGCGCGTTCGAGCACATCTGCTGGGACGGGTGCATGTTCCCGAACGCCACGATGATGAATCCCAGGACCTGGAACGATGTGCTGGCGGCGATGATCGCCGTCAGAAACGCTCACGGCACAAATTGACGATGAAACCGCTCAACATTGGACTCGTCGGCTACGGCTTTATGGGGCGCGCGCATTCAAACGCGTTCCTCCAGGCGCCACGGTTTTTCAACCTGCCGTACCAGCCGGTGCTCAAGGCGATGTGCGCGCGAAATGCCGAGCGCGCCAGGACGTTTGCGGCGACGTGGGGCTACGAGTCGGTCGAACACGACTGGCGCGTCCTCATCGAGCGGCCCGACATCGATCTCATCGACATCGCCAGCCCGAACGACACGCACGCCGAAATCGCCATCGCCGCAGCGCGCGCCGGAAAAATGGTGCTGTGCGAAAAACCGCTGGGACGGAACGGCGCCGAAGCGAAGCGGATGGTCGAAGCGGTCGAAGCGGCGGGCGTGCCGAACATGGTCTGGTACAACTACCGGCGCGTGCCCGCGGTCTCGCTGATCAAGTCGCTGGTCGACGAAGGACGGCTCGGCCGCGTGTTTCACTACCGCGCGAAGTTCCTTCAGGACTGGACGATCTCGAGCGACCTTCCCCAGGGCGGCGAGGGCCTTTGGCGTCTGGACGTGTCGGTTGCCGGGAGCGGCGTGACCGGCGATCTGCTGGCCCACTGCATCGACACCGCGATGTGGCTGAACGGACCCATCGCGGAAGTCACCGCGATGACCGAAACGTTCATCAAAGAACGCAAACACAACGTGAGCGGACGCGTCGAGCCTGTCGGCATCGACGACGCCAGCGCGTTTCTCTGCCGATTCGAGAACGGATCACTCGCGACCTTCGAAGCGACGCGCTACGCACGCGGCCACAAGGCGCTGTATACCCTCGAGATTAACGGGGAGCATGCGTCGGCGTTCTGGGATCTTCACGACCTGCACCGCCTGCAGGTGTTCGACCATCGCGACGAGGGGCAGCTTCGCGGATGGAAGAACGTGCACGTCACCGACGGCGACCATCCATACATGAAGCGGTGGTGGGTGCCCGGCCTGCAGATCGGCTACGAGCACACCTTCACGCATCAGTTCGCTGATTTTCTCGAGGCGCTTGGAAACGGAGCCGTCGCCGAGCCGACATTCCGCAGCGGGCTTGCCACCGATCTCGTGACCGATGCGGTGCTGCGCTCTGCGCAAACGCGGCAGTGGGAAGCAGTAACGAAGAACAAATAACGAAGAACGAAGAGCGAAGAGCGAAGAGCGAAGAGCGAAGAACGAATAGAGCGGCACGCCACTTTCTCGGCGCCTGCTCTTTTCGTTTTTCGCTATTCGTTCTTACTTTTGTGGCCTCACCACCGTGTTTCGATAAATCCGTCCGCCCTTCATCACGAACACCACCCGGCTCAGCGCCGTGATGTCCCGCAGCGGATCACCCTCCACGGCAATCACGTCAGCTTCCTTGCCGGCTTGAACCGAACCGATGCGATCGGCGAGCCCGAGCGCCAGCGCGTTGAGCGACGTCGCGGCGGTGATTGCATCCATCGGCGCCTGTCCGCCGTCGCGAACGCGCGCGATGATTTCCTCCGCGTTGCGTCCATGCGCGCCGGCACCGGCGTCGGTGCCCATCAGGATCTTCAGATCGCGATGCGTAATCGCCTGTTTGAACATCGCGAGGTTCTTCGGAAGCACCTCTTCCATGAACCGGAACCCTGCCTCATTGAAGTTGCCGATGCCGAGATAGCGTGTCTTGTTCCGGACATAGTTCTGAATCAGGAGGCCGATGTTCGGCTCGAAGTAGGTGCCATGGTCGGCCATCAGTTGAAGCTCTGTTTCCGTGGCGTAGAACCCGTGGGTCACTGTCGTGCAGCCGCCCCGAACGGCCGCCGCGATCGCACTTGGCGCATGCGCATGGACCCAGGTTCGTTTCCCAAGCCGTCGCGCTTCATCACACGCCGCTGCCACTTGTGCGTCGCTCATCGTCTGGCCGCCGCCTTCGCGGATGCTCTTCGACGCAAACAGTTTGATCAGATCAGCACCGTCGGCAACCAGCTTGCGAACCTGCTGGCGAATGACATCGGGTGTGCCGGATTCCTCGTTCAGCGATGAGATCGACGTCAGCAGGCGCGGGCCGGGCGCTCCCCGTTCGATCGCCGCGCGCAGCTCGCGATCGAGAGGCGCGCCGATGCTCTGAATCGTCGTGAAGCCGGCCATGAGCATCGCATACGCGTTCTCCATCGCGTACAACGCCTGCTCCGCGTCGCTTTCGCCGTCGTTCACGGCACGTCCATCGCGGCCGAAGTGCGTCACGATGTGGGAGTGCGTATCGATCAGTCCCGGCAGAAGGGTTAGGCCGGCGAAATCGTAGTCGGGGGGATCGGATCCGCGCTCCTGGACACGGGTGATCTGCCTTCCGCTGACGACCACAGTCGCATCGCGCAACACTTTGCCAGACCCATCGATGAGGGTGCCGGCCCGAATGACGATCGGTTTGTCCTGTGCCGCGGCAGATACCGACATCAGCACGGCACATGAGGCGCAGAACGCCGCAACGCGCCGAGTGATTGTGAAAGACATTTTGAGTGGACGTTTATACGGCGAGCTGAAATGGCAGGGCGCGACGAACTCGCGCCCTGCCGAAGTGATATCAGAACATGAACCGCAGCCCGATCTGACCCGTTCTCGTCGACCCGACGCTCGTAATCTGCCCGAACGTCGGCGCCGTGACAGTCGTGTTGGGATTGTTCAATTGCCGCCAGTTGAACACGTTGAACGATTCAAAGCGAAACTGGATCTGCGAGGTGCCGCGCAAGGTGAACGTCTTCGCAAACGTCAGGTCCACGCGCCGACGGCCAGGACCGCGCACGTCGGAGGAGTTCTGGGTGCCCGGCCGAACCGTTGCACCGGTGGTCGCTGAGGTCGGCACCAGCGTGTACGCGCTGCGATCGAGGTACTGAAGCGTATCGCGCCAGTCGTCGAATATCTGGTTCCCACCGTTGTAATCGGGCCGGCTGTTCGCGATGCCCGACGCCTGGGTAATCCGTAGAGGTTCGCCGCTTCGGAAATTGAGGACGCTGGAAAGCTGCCATCCGCCGAACAGGCTGCCCACCACGTCCCGGCGATCAGCCAGCCACGGGAGGTCGTAGACGACCGTGCTCGTGACGCGATGGCGGACCTCCCCGATCAACGGCGAGTAGTCGGCATCGAGGAAAGGATCGAAGAAGTCCTGCGTGTTGTTGTAGGTCGTGTCACCGATCGAGCTGTTGAAATTGCCGATGAGGTTGGCGCCCTGCTCCGACCAGCCTTTCGACAACGTGTAGTGCACCGCCAGATCGAGGCCATGGGCCCGTCTGAGGTTGAAGTTCCCCTCGAACGCGTTGTAGACCATTGTCTGCCCGCTGGTGACGTACCACCCGCCGGGTGTGATGGCGGGGTTGGGCCGGACGCCGGTCACCCGATCGTAGGCGTTGGCAAAGTTCGTGAGGATCGGCAGGTTCTTCCCGCTGGTGTGGACGTAGCCCGCCGAGACCGACGCCCGTCTTCCAATTTGCCGCTGCACGTCGAAGGTCGCCTGCACGGTCTCGGGACTCTTCATGTCGGTCTGAAACATGTAATAGAGGTTCTTCTTGCCGCCCGAGTCCGCGATCGTGATCTTCTCGGCGTCTTCCGCATAGGTGTTGGGCCAGACGATGCCGCGTGCCTCCTGCTCTGTGCGATTCCAGCCCTGGCGGATCGGGGTGAGGGGACGCGCGACGGCATTCTGGAACAACGCCATGATGTGACCGGTCGTGAACACCCCGACACCACCACGAACGACGGTCGCGCCCGAGCCATCGACCGTCCACGCAAATCCGACGCGGGGGGCGAAGTTCATCTTGTCGTCGTCAATCGGCTTGTCCAGCGGGCGCGGCGCGCCGAAATCCATCTTGCGGATGTCGGTCGGATTGCTCAGGTTGTTGACCTCCGCCGGATCGGCAGAATCGGTGGACTTGTAGCCAAATCCCGGATAGTAGTCGTAGCGCAGACCCAGGTTGAACACGAACTTCTCGCTGACGCGCCAGTCGTCCTGGATGAAGCCTCCGAACTGATCGACCCACGCCTTGTGTGGCGGGTTGCCCATGGCGAGCAGGAAGTCGGTCGCCTTATTTGTCAGCAGGCCGTCGAGGGTGGCGTACGTGAACCGGTTGGTTTGCGGATTCGACTTGAAGCCGATCTCGCGCGCCCAGCGGAACCCGGTCTTCAGCGTGTGGGCACCCGAAACCCGCGTGATTTTCTGGTCCAGGTTGTACGCGTCGTAGGTCAAGGCAAGGACTTCGGTATCTCCGCTGCCGAAGAAGCCCGTCACGCTGAAGGTCGAGATACGCTTGCGCACGTTGTAGAGGTCCTCCTGCGCCCCTCGCGTCGGCGATTCCGCGAGCCAGAACTCGTCGAAACGATCGAGCGTATTGCGATTCCAGCCGAACCGGCTTTCGGAGACCCACGCATTGCGCGTCATCACGTAGTTGGTCGAGATGCGTTTCGAGCCGTTCGTGTACTGCTGGTCGTTCTCGATCTGGATTCGTGGAACGTTGGCGAACGGCCGCATCCGCGAGGCGGTCACCGACAATCTGCCGGCGCCAGCCTGGAAGTCCACTTTGCCCAGGAACGTGTTGTCGCGGCGGGTGAGCAACTTGGCATCCGTGTACCGTCCGATGTCGGCGTTGATGGGCACGTTCGGCAGCGGCATGTTGTCGAGCACCATTTTGGTCTCGGGAAATGGCAGCGCGGCCATCATGCGATCGCGCGTCGCCTGCGTTGCCACGTTCCCTTGCACCGTCACGCCCGACTCCTCGCGATAGCCCTCGTAGCTGGTGAAGAACAAGACACGGTTCTGCAGGATGGGCCCGCCGAGCGATCCGCCGAACTGGTTGAATTTGATCTTGGGCTTGGCCGTCGTCGGCGGCAGAAATGGATCGCGCGACGCGAACGCGTCGCTCTGGAAGTTTTCAAATATCGATCCGTGGAACTGGTTGGTCCCCGAACGCGTGATCATGTTGACCTGACCGCCGATCGAGCCACCGTACTCGGCCGGCAGGACGCCCTTGGCCACCTGCACCTCGGCGACCGCTTCGATGCTCAGAATCTCGATCTGGTTCTGGCCGCCGTAATTGCCGAATCCGCGGTTTTCCGGGTTCGTTTGTGCGCTGCTGCCGTCCACCGTGATGGCGCTGCCGCCGTCGCCGACGCCGTTGACGCGGAACGCCCGGCCGCCCGCAACTGACGAGTCGGGCGAACTGACACCCGAGCCCAGGAGGATGACGTTCTGCAGGTTCCGCCGCGAGACCGGAATCTCACGCACTTCCTCGCCGAGCGATTGCACCTGCGCCGTCGTCGCTGTCTCGATGAGCGGCGCGTTCTCGGCGACCGTGACGGTCTCTGCCAGCGTCCCCACTTCGAGCGCAAATGTCTGCCGCACCGTCTGCCCGGCACTCAGCGTGATTCCCTTGTTTTCGTACGTCTTGAATCCCGAAAGCTCGATCCTGATGGTATAGGTTCCAGGCGGGAGCGCGGGCAGCGTAAATTCGCCACGTGAGTCCGAAACTGTGTCTCGCGTCAGAGCCGTGCCCTGATGCGTGACCGTGACGGTGACGCCGGGAAGAATCCCGCCCGAGCTATCCTGCACGATGCCGTAGAGCGTGGCTTCGAGCACCTGACCGCGCGCGTTCGCCGGCATCAGGAAAAATGTTGCGATGGCTACAAGAACGAGCAGGAAACGCGGCGCAGTCTTCATGGAAACCTCCCTGACGGATCTTTGGGCAGTGAGCCGACGACAACCTGATTTGGGTGGGGTTGTTGTAACACCAAACGGTCGGGCGTGTCTACGATTTCGGACCCTCAGACGATCCAATCCGATGGAGCAGCGCAACTCCATCCCGAAGCCGCCGGCAGTTCTCTGCGAAAAGGCCGAGGCTGCGGTCCAGCGTCTCCGCGGTGAGCCATGCGATGTGCGGCGTCACCACGACGTTCTGCAGTTGGAATAGAGGGTGCGAGGCGGTTGCCGGCTCGGCATCGTACACGTCGAGACCGGCACCGCGCACATGCCCGCTGACGAGCGCGCGGTGCAGCGCGTCGTAATCGACCAGACCTCCCCTCGCGGCATTTACGAGAACGGCGCCCGGCTTCATGCTGGCGATCGCGCTGTCGTCGATCATCGCTCTCGTCAGCGGCGTGAGCGGCAGATGCAGCGACACTACGTCGGCGTCAGATAACAACGCCGGCAGCGCAACGAATCGCGCCGGCGCTCCGTCGGCTTCCGTGCGGGAGGTATAGATGACATTTGCGCCGATGCCCTGCAGCATCGGCGTCAGACATTTTCCGACGGCGCCGAATCCGACGAGCCCGACCGTGCGGCCGCCGAGCTCGCCAAGGCTGTCGACGAGCTCAGCGTCGAGCGCCCATCCCTGCCCCGCTCGCGTCTGCCGGTCGAGCGCGCAGAGCCGACGAAGCGTAGCCAGCATCAGCAGCAACGTCAGCTCGGCGACGGCCCGCGTGTTCGCACCCGGCATGTTACAGACAGCGATGCCGCGAGCGCTCGCTGCATCGAGGTCGATGGTATCGACGCCGACACCAAGTTTCTGAATCAATCGGAGCCGCGGCGCCTGCTCGATGACAGCGGCCGTAACCCGCTCGAGGACATGGAGCAGCACATCGGCGTCCTGCATTTCCTGCGCGAACGTCTGCTTGTCGGCTTCGTCAACCACGACGATGCGGAGCCAGTCGTTCTCGAGTGCCGAGATGGCCGCGTGAAAACCTGGCGTGGCGCGATATTGGAGGACGGCCTTCATGCGAAGACTGTTCCTTTAACAGGAGACCAGAAGACCAGGAGATCAGAAAGGTTCTGTTTCAAAGAGATTTCTCCTGACCTCTTGATCTCTTGTTCAAGATCAGAAGGGTTTCCGGACCGGCAACCGTCCGAGCGCCGCTGCGCTCCCAAGTGCTTCTTCGATGCGCAGCGCCTCGTTCCACTTGGCCGTCCGCTCGGAGCGCGCACACGAGCCGACCTTCAACTGACCGGTGCCCCAGCCGACGGCGAGATGGACGATCGTCACATCCTCCGTCTCGCCCGACCGCGCTGACACGATCGAGGACCAGCCCGCGGCGCGCGCTGCCAGAAGCGCGGCTTTTGTCTCGGTGATCGTCCCAGCCTGGTTCGGCTTCAGCAACACCGCGTTGCACGCGCCTGCGGCGGCCGCCGCGCTGATGCGTTGCGCGGACGTGACGAGGTAATCATCTCCGACGACCTGCACGTGCGCGCCGGCACGCGACGTGAACTCCCGCATACCGGCGTCATCATCCTGCGCGAGCGGGTCTTCCACAGAAACGATGGGATACCGGCGGCACCAGCCGAGGAGGGTGCCGGCCAGCTCGTCGCTGCTCAGCTCCGTATTCTCCGCGGCGAAGTGATAGCGCGAACCGGTTCTCAGCTGTGACGCCGCGACATCGATGGCAATCGCCGCATCGACACCCGGGCGTAGACCGGCGCGTTCGATGGCGAGGAGCAGCGCGTCGAGCGCATCGCTGTTGGAGGAGAACTCGGGCCACCATCCTCCCTCGTCGGCCACGCCGCGCGGACCGGAGCGTTCCGCCATGATGCGCCCTGCGGCTTCGTAGATCCGCATCGCGATCGAGATGGCTTCGTCGAACGTCGCCGCGCCTACCGGGACGACAAGAAAATCCTGAATATCGACCCGGCGTCCCGCGTGCGCGCCGCCGCCGAAGATCTGCACCATCGGCATCGGCAACAGTGGCTCGGAATCGTCGGCGAGATGCCGCCATAGCGGCATGCCGCGCTGCGCCGCCGCGGCGTGCAGAGCGGCCATCGACACGGCAACCGTCGCGTTTGCTCCCAGCCGCGACTTGCTTGGCGTCCCGTCCAGAGCGATCAACGCCCTGTCGATCGCTTCCTGATCCATCACCGGCATCCCGACGAGCGCGCTCGCGATCT
>Ga0184625_10000032_pt1 | contig 30159 bp, 32 predicted proteins | sample PLM3_30_b1_FD_133151 | JGI IMG/M metagenome (GOLD analysis project Ga0184625, IMG submission 133151) | Groundwater sediment microbial communities from an aquifer in East River, Colorado, USA - PLM3_30_b1 | ecosystem: Environmental > Terrestrial > Soil > Riparian zone | place: USA: East River... | reverse complement strand
TTCTTGTCTGGGGCGGCGCCGGAATGCCGGTCGACCCGCAGACGATGCAGAACACCGACCTGGCCGTCAACAACGTCGAGCGCATCGGCATGCTGCTCTACACCGACTATCTCATTCCGTTCGAGGTCGCGTCGATGCTGCTCCTCGTCGCGATGGTCGGCGCAATCATCCTGGCAAAGCGAGAGCTATAGGGGGTCAGACCCCCTTTTTACGTTTTACGTAAGAAACAAATGATTACACCCACTCACTACATGATCCTGTCGGCGGCGCTCTTCATGATCGGCGTGGCCGGCGTCATGCTGCGCCGCAACATCATCGTCATCTTCATGTCGATCGAGCTGATCCTGAACGCGGTCAACATCAACCTGGTTGCGTTTTCTTATCAGCTGCAGAACGGCGTGGGCCAGGTGTTCGCGATTTTCGTGATCGCGGTTGCGGCTGCCGAAGCTGCGGTCGGACTCGGCATCATCCTCGCGTTCTACCGAAACAAGGAAACGATCAACATCGACGAAATGAATTTAATGCGATGGTAAACCTGGCAGGGATTCGGGATTCGCGATTGGGGATTGGTTCGGAATTCACAGCATGGATTTGATCTGGTTAATTCCAATTCTGCCGGGTATCGGTGCCTTGATTAACGGGCTCGTCGGCATACGCTCGTTCAACCGGCAGACGTCCGCGCTGGTGGCGTGCGCGTCGATGGCGGCGGCGCTCGGCGTGTCGCTCTTCGCCTTCGCCCAGCTGCTCGGCTTGCCGCCCGAGGCGCGCGATCACGTGGTGAACCTCGGCCACTGGATTCCGCCGATTCCGCTCGCGACGGCGCACGGCATCGGCGCGTTCGAGGTGCCGTGGGCGTTCCGTCTCGATCCGCTCTCGGGGATGATGATTCTGGTCGTCACCGGCATCGGGCTGCTGATCCACATTTATTCGACTGCCTACATGCACGACGAGCCGCGGGGCGGCTACGCGCGCTTTTTCTGCTACCTCAATCTGTTCTGCTTTTTCATGCTGATGCTCGTGCTCGGCAGCACCTTCCTCACCATGTTCGTCGGCTGGGAGGGCGTGGGCCTGTGCTCGTACTTGCTGATCGGGTACTGGTACGAAAAGAAGAGCGCGTCTGACGCCGGCAAGAAGGCATTCATCGTCAACCGCATCGGCGATTGGGGATTCGTGCTGGGCGTTTTCCTGATCTTCTACACGTTCGGCACGCTCGACTTCCGTGCCGTCGCGAATGCGGCCGCGGCGATGCCGGTCGAAGAGCAGTTCGGCGTCATCTCACTGATCTGCCTGTTGCTGTTCGTCGGCGCGACCGGCAAGAGCGCGCAGATTCCACTGTACGTCTGGCTGCCGGATGCGATGGAAGGTCCGACGCCCGTGTCGGCCCTCATCCATGCTGCGACGATGGTGACGGCGGGCGTGTACATGGTCGGCCGCAACGCCGTGCTGTTCGGGCACGCGCCGATCGTCGCGCAGATTGTGATGATCGTCGGCGCCCTCACCGCGTTGATGGCCGCGACCATCGGCCTCGTGCAGTACGACATCAAGCGCGTGCTGGCGTACTCGACAGTGTCGCAGCTCGGGTACATGTTCCTGGCGATGGGCGTGGGCGCCTACGCCACCGCCCACGGATGGACGCACATCGGCCTTGCCGCGTTCGCCGCCGGCGCCTTCCATCTGATGACGCACGCGTTCTTCAAGGCGCTGCTGTTCCTTGGCAGCGGCTCGGTGATTCACGCGATGGCTGGTGAGCAGGACATGCGGAAGATGGGCGACCTGAAGCGCTACATGCCGGTCACCTACATGACGATGATGATCGGCACGCTGGCGATTGCCGGCATCTTTCCGCTCGCCGGGTTTTTCAGCAAGGACGAGATCCTCTTCCGCGCATTCCTGACCAACAAGATCATCTGGGGCTTCGGCGTCATCACCGCGCTGATGACCGCGTTCTACATGTTCCGGCTGATGTCGATGACGTTCTTTGGCAACTATCGCGGGCCAGCATGGGAGCACACGACGCCGGCTGCCGCGCATGCCGCGGCGGCGCACGGCGTGCCGCATCCGGTCGATGCGCATGCACATGGGCAGGCGCACAAGGCCCAACACGACGTCTCGCACGGGCCTGCCGACGATGCCGATGGCGGGCACGACGATGCGCATGGGCACGGGCATGGGCCGTGGCACGGACCGCATGAGTCGCCACGGGCGATGACGGTGCCCTTGATGGCGCTGGCGGTCGGCGCCATCGTGGCCGGCTTCGTCAGCATCCCGCCGGCGCTTGGCGGCGGGGCTGTGCTCGAGCACTTCCTCGCGCCGAGTTTCACGGGCGGAACAGGTGCGGCGCACGCCGTCGAGGGGGCCGCTCCGGAAGCGGCTCCGGCCGCCGAAGCGGCGCGCGAAGCCGAAGCCGCCGAAGCCGAGCACGGAGAGCCGCACATCTCGCGCGGAGCAGAGCTCGCGCTGATGGGCTTCTCGGTGATGATCGCGCTCATCGGCATCGTGACCGCGTACCGGTTCTACGTGCAGACACCCGAGACCGCGGCGCGACTCAAGGAGCGTTATGCGGGCGCCCACAACCTGCTCTATAACAAATATTTCGTCGACGAGCTGTACAACGCCACGTTCATCAAAGGCACGATGAAGAGCGCGTTCGGCCTCTGGGGCTTCGATCGGCGCGTCGTCGATGGGGCCGTCAACGGATCCGGATGGCTGACGGTGTTCGCGTCGTGGGTCTCGAGCCTGTTCGATCGCTATATCGTCGACGGCGCCGTCAATCTTGTCGGACGGTCGTCCGAGGAATCGAGTTTCGTGTTCCGCCGGGTCCAGACCGGATTGGTTCAGAACTACGCGCTGCTGATGCTGGCAGGCGTGTGCGCTTTTGTGAGCATTTATTTGCTCGTGAGGTAGTCCCGTGACGAATGCCGCCGGCTTTCCGTTTCTGTCGATAATTCTGTTTCTGCCGCTCGTCGGCGCGGCGCTGCTGATGTTCGTCCCCAAAGAGAACACCAGCGCGATCCGCTTGATCGCGAACCTCTTCGCGCTGGCCGGATTTCTCGTCTCCGTGCCCTTGTGGTTCTGGTACAACGTCCAGGACGCCGGCTATCAGTTCGTGGAGCGGATGCCCTGGATTCCCTCAGTGGGCGCGCAGTATTTCCTGGGCGTCGACGGCTTCAGCGCACTGCTGGTGCTGCTGGCCACGCTGTTCGGGTTCATCGCGATTCTGTCGTCGTGGACGGCGATCACCGAGCGCGTCAAGGAGTACTACATCTTCCTGCTCATTTTGCAGACCGGCATGGTGGGAGCCTTCGTCAGCCTCGACTTCCTGCTGTTCTTCCTGTTCTGGGAGGTAATGCTCGTGCCGATGTATTTCCTCATCGGCATCTGGGGAAGCGACCGGCGGCTGTACTCGGCGATCAAATTCTTCCTGTACACCCTCGTTGGCAGCGTCATCATGCTGCTCGGCATTCTGGCGCTCTACTTCTACAGCTACAGCGTCACCGGCGTGTACACCTTCGACATCACCCAGTTCCAGAACATGAACGTCCCGCCCAACCTGCAGTGGTGGGTGTTCCTCGCGTTCTTCCTCGGGTTCGCGGTCAAGGTGCCGATGTTTCCCTTCCACACCTGGCTGCCTGACGCGCACACGGACGCGCCGACCGCGGGCTCGGTCATCCTGGCGGCAGTCCTGTTGAAGATGGGGACCTACGGATTCATCCGGTTTTCGCTGCCGATTCTGCCCGACGCCACGAAGGCTTTCGTGCCGATGATGGTGACGCTGTCGATTATCGGCATCGTCTACGGAGCGTTGTGCGCGATGGCGCAGCAGGACTGGAAGCGGCTCGTGGCGTACTCGAGCGTGAGTCACATGGCCATGGTCATGTTGGGCATGTTCGCGCTCAACCCGGTTGGCATCATGGGAAGCATCGTCCAGCAGCTCAACCATGGCATCTCGACCGGCGCGCTCTTCCTGCTGGTCGGCAACGTTTACGAGCGGCGTCATACACGGCAGATTTCCGAATATGGAGGTCTGTCGAAGGTGATGCCGACTTATGCGGTGATTTTCCTGATCATGACGATGTCGTCGATCGGCCTGCCGGCGTTGAACGGCTTCATCGGCGAGCTTCTCATCCTCCAAGGGGTGTTCGTCGCGAACAAGATCTGGGCGGCGTTCGCCGCCAGCGGCGTCGTGCTCGGCGCGGCGTACATGCTCTGGCTGTATCAGCGGACGATGTTCGGCAAGATCGAGAATCCGAAGAACGAGCACCTGCAGGATCTGAACTTGCGCGAATTCGCGACCTTCGCGCCGCTCTTGATCCTCGCGGTGTGGATTGGCCTCTATCCAAAGCCGTTCATCGATCGCCTGCAGACCTCTGTCGATCGTGTGGTGGTGCGGATTAACCCCGAGTACCGCGCGGCTAAAGGTTCCGGGTTCCAGGTTCCAAATTCCGCGTTCGTCTCGCGCGCGAACCAGGAACCGGGAACTGGGAACGTGGAACCCCAGGGAGCCCGCTAGTGCCTGCCGGCATCAACCTGAGCGATTTCTACTACCTGCTGCCGGAGATCGTTCTCACCACGGGCGCGCTCCTCCTCCTGCTTGCGGATCTGATGACGCCGCGCGACAAGCAGTCGCTGCTCGCGTGGGTGACGCTCGCGGTGCTCGGCGCGACGGCGCTCGCCCTTATTCCGGTGGCTGACGCCAACATCCAGGTCTCGCGCGGGCTCATCGCCGTCGATCGATTTGCGCTCTTCTTCAAGGTGATTTTCCTCGGGTCGGCGGCGTTCACCGTGCTGATGAGCGTCAAATACCTCGACGTCGAAGGCACGCGCGCGGGTGAGTACTACTTCCTGATTCTGTGCGCCACCCTCGGCATGATGTTCATGGCCGGCGGGACCGATTTGATCACGCTCTTCATCGGTCTCGAGACGATGGCGATCTCGTTCTACATCCTGACGGGATTCCTGAAGCCAAGCCGCCGCTCCAACGAAGCAGCGGTGAAATATTTCCTGCTTGGGGCGTTCTCGCTTGGCATCCTGCTCTACGGCATGTCGCTCATGTACGGCCTGTCAGGCACGACGAACCTGCGTGCGATCGCGACGCAGCTTGCCGGACAGGAAACCGACCCGAGGCTCGTGCTCGCCGTGATTCTCGTTGTGGCGGGAATGGGCTTCAAGATTGCCGCGGTGCCGTTTCACATGTGGGCGCCAGATGTGTACGAAGGGGCGCCAACTCCGATCACGGCCTTTCTCTCGGTCGGCTCAAAGGCGGCGTCGTTCGCGATGCTGCTGCGGATTTTCGTCGAAAGTCTGCCGACGATGCGCGCAGAGAGCGCCAGCTCTCTTCAGGTCAGCCCCACCATTGGCTGGGGCGTCATGTTTTACATCCTGGCCGTCGTCACGATGACGGTCGGCAACTTCGCGGCGCTGACGCAGAGCAACCTGAAGCGGATGCTCGCATATTCCTCAATCGCGCACGCCGGGTATCTGTTAATTGGTGTCGTCTCAGGCACGGCGCGCGGCGTGACCGCGATGCTCGTCTACCTGTTCGTGTACGCCTTCATGCAGCTCGGCGCGTTCGCGGTGATCGTGCTGATGCGCCGCGCCGACGTCGTCGGCGACGAACTGAAGGACCTGAACGGCCTGTTTTTCCGGCAGCCGTTCGCGGCGCTGGCAATGCTGCTGTTCATGTTGTCGCTCGGCGGCATTCCGCCCACCGCGGGGTTTATGGGCAAGTTCTGGCTGTTCAGCGCCGCGATCGAGTCAGGGTATGTGTGGCTCGCGGTGATTGGCGTGTTGAACAGCGCGGTCTCGCTTTATTACTACATCCGCATCGTGGTGTACATGATGCTCAAGAACGAGCCGACCGGATCGGAACCGCGCCAGAGTCCTGCGCTCGCCGTGGCGCTCGGCGTGGCGGTCGCGGCGACGCTACTGCTCGGCGTGTATCCGCAGCCGCTATTCGAGTTTGCCCAGACCTCTGCGGCGACGCTGGGCGCCTCTGCCGTTTCCCAGATATCGCGCTAAAAACCGTCAAATCAGGCCGAAAACAGGGCACATGCCGCTGGTGAACTTTTTCACAAGGTATGCTATAGTCAGCATGCCCGAGGATAAGGATTCTCTCGCTCGGTCTTTCCGGTACCTGCAGGAGACGGTCCGCAGGTCCGGACCCGCGGCGGCTGCCAGCTACACGCTGATTGGCGCCATCATCCTGCTCGGCGGCATCGGATACGCAGTCGATGAATGGCGCGGCACTTCTCCCTGGTTCCTGCTCGGCGGCCTTCTGCTGGGTCTGATCGTCGGATTCTACGATCTGGCGAAGACCGTGTTTGGAAAGGGCGCCGCGCCGGGGGCAAGCGACGAGTGAAGCCGGTGCTGTGGCTCGCCGCGGCCAGTGTGATGTCGGCGGCGTTGCTGGGTGCGCGGTTCGGCAAGGAAGTGTGGCTGGGCATGTTGGCCCCGCTGATCGTCGTCAGTGTGACGTGGGTGCTGACAGAGCGGGTGTACACGGCGCGCCCGGAGAGTCTGACGTCGGTGATGATGGCGGCGTTTGCGGGTAAGCTTCTGTTCTTCGGCGCGTATGTCGTGGCGGCGATTGCCCTTCTGGGTGTAAGACCGGTGCCGTTCGCGGCAAGCTTCACCACGTATTTTATCGTGCTCAATGTGATTGAGGCGTTCTGGTTAAGGCGCCTGTTGATGTCGGCAAATTCGTCAAACTAATGTCCGCTCAAGAACACGCAGCCCAGGCGACACACGGCGCAGCCGAGGCGGTCTCACATGGCGGCGGCCACGCTGCCTCCCAGGGATTCAACGCCGGCGAGACGATCATCAATCACGTCTCCAACAGCTCGCTCGATCACCCGCTGATTCACCTGCCGACCATTGCCGGCATCGACTTGTCGGTGACCAAGCACGTCTTCATGCTGTGGCTTGTCGCGACGGTGGTGTTCATCCTGGTGACGACGGCCGTGCGCCGGTACTTGAAATCGGGCCGGCCGGTGCCGACCGGGTTCATGAGCGCGCTCGAAGCCGTCGTGGTCTACGTGCGCGACGAAATGGTGCAGCCGAACGTGGGCCGCAAATGGGTCAACACGTGGACGCCGCTCATCCTGACCTTGTTCGTCTTCATCTTGAGCGCGAATGCGATTGGCCTGATTCCCGTCTTCGATGTCGTCGCGTTGATCGATCATTACGTGCTGCACACGCCGCCCGATTCGTTCCTGAAGAACGTCGTGCATGGCGGCACCACCGCGACCGCGAACTTCAACGTGACCGCGGCGCTCGCGTCGATCACGTTCGGCGCGATCATCATCGCGGGGACGAAAGCGCACGGGTTCGTCAAGCACTGGAAGAACCTGGTGCCGCACGGCCTGGCGTGGCCGATTTACATCCTGCTGATTCCGATCGAGATCATGGGAATGTTCGTCAAGCCGTTCGCGCTCACCATGCGACTTGCGGCCAACATGACGGGCGGGCACATCGCGATTCTCGCGATCTTGTCGTTCGTGTTCCTGTTCGCCGAGTTATTCAGCAGCACGCTCGCGGGCGTAGGCGTCGGGATGGCTGTCTCGGTCCCGCTGGCGGTGGGCATCTCGGCGCTCGAGATCATCGTCGTCCTGGTGCAGGCCTACGTGTTCACGCTCTTGACCGCGGTTTTCATCGGGATGGCCATTCACGTTCATCACTAGAGAGTTTCACTACGAAAGGATTGAGAATGAATAGCGTAGGTTTCGTCCGTAAGGCACTGATGGTCGCGATTCTGTTCGCGGCTGCCTCGAATGTGGTCTTCGCCCAGGAGGCGGGTGCCGCCGCGACGCCGGTGCTCCACTACTTCGGTGCCGCGCTCGGACTCGGCATGATCGTCATCGGTGCGGCGCTTGGCATCGGCAAGTTCGCCGCCGCAGCCGCTGAGGGCATCGCGCGTCAGCCGGCCGCCGCCGCGCAGATCACCGGCGCGGTGAACCTGCCGCTCTTCCTGCTCGAAGGCGTGGCGATTCTCGCGGAAGTGTTCGTGCTGTTGATCGTGCTGTTGAAGTAGCTGGCCGGAAGCCTAGTACGTAGTGCCGAGCTTAAGCTCGGCCCGAAGAGGTATTCGACATGAACAACCCGCTGGTCCAGGTGGATCCAGGACTTTTCATCTGGACCATTGCGACCTTTCTCGTGCTGCTGACGCTCCTGGCGAAGTTCGCCTGGGGTCCTCTGCTGCAGGCGCTCGCCGCCCGTGAAGAGACGATCCGCAAATCGTTGGCGGACGCCGAGAAAGCGCGTCTCGAGCTCGAGCGCCTCAATCAGGAGTCCGAGGCGATCATCCGTCAGGCGCGAGTCGAGGCCGAGTCGATCGTCGGAGCGAGCCGAGCCGACGCCGAGCGTCTCCGCGGCGAGCTCAGGGACAAGGCGCGCAGCGAGGCCGAAGGCATCATCAAGAACGCCGAGCGGCAGATTCAGTTGGAGACGGCACGCGCGCTCGAACAGATCCGCCACGAGGCTGCCGATTTGTCGGTCGCCATCGCGTCGAAGTTGATTCAGAAGAACATTACGAGGGAAGACAACGAGCGTCTGATAGAGGACGCGTTAAAGCAGCTTCAGTAGTGTCCGGCTTTAGCCGGACCACTGCTTCAGCCGGACCTACTGCTTCAATAGCGCTGCGGCGCTCTTGCCATCCGGCGAAGCGGCGTCGATGTCGATAACCCGCGTCAGCAGCTTCGACGCTCCGGCGCGATCGCCTGCGGCGTTGGCGAGGGCCGCCAGTTTCATCAAAGGCCGGGTCCAGATACCATTGGCCTCGGCCGCTTTCTGATACCAGCTCTGCGCTTCCGCCGCATTGTTCTGCGCTTCCCTGAGGACACCCATCGCATACAGCGCATTCGCGTCAGCCGGGTCGCTCTTCAGGGCTTCTTGGTACGCAGCTTCCGCCTCCGCGTACGACTTCTTCGCGAGAAACGAATTCCCGATCTGCACATTCACGAGCGACAAGGCAGGCGCCCGTGCCTTGATGTCGCGATACGCCGCGATCGCCTGATCGTGGCGCCCCTCGTCATAGAGTGCCGCCGCCGCTTCGAGCTGCGCTGAGAGGAGCTTGGAGTCGACACCAGCCAACGCGCCAAACGCCTCTGGTTCTTCCCGCCGCTCGAGCTTCACATCGAGATTCGGTGCCGCGCCGCCAAGGCGCACGGCGAGAGGAATCGTCTGCGCCTCGAACCCGGGGGCCTCGAGAGTGAGCCGCCACTCGCCCGAGCGCGTGACCACGAACACGAACCGCCCTCGGTCGTCGGTGGCGGTCGTCAGCGTAAATGGCGCGGCGCTCGTATTGGTGCCGCCGCTTTCCGCCCGCACCGTGGCACCGCGAATGGCTGCGCCGGTCTCGTCCCGTACGACTCCGCCAATGCGGTTGGTCTGTGCCCACGCTGGAGCAGAGACTGCGAGCGCCATAGCGGCCGCAAGAGCCAATGTTGATCGGGTCATAGGCGCGAGTATAAGCCAGTACGGGTGCGGAAATCAGTCCGCCGTTCGGGTTAATTGCCGCAGGATTTCGCGCATTTGCGCCGCTTCCCGCGACGAAAACCCCCAGTAAGCCGGCTTGAGCCCCCGCAGCTCCTCGTGCGACCACAAGGCGCGCATCAGGCCGAGCCGGGGGTGCTCGGCACTGCCCAACAGGAGATGTCCGATTTCGTGCGCGATCGCCCGGCCAAGCAGGGTCGAGACAGCGGTCGCGGTCTTTTCCGCGACGGCGCGAACCGGAGAAACGTCGATCGTCATCAGGACTCCGCCCCGCTGCTCGCGATCGAGCATCGATTCTCCCAGCGCGACCACCCGCTCACCAGGAACCGGCGTCCGGTCGACCAGCCTCAACATGAGATCGCGCCCGACGAGGAGCGGCTCGGTGCAGGCCGCCCCTGCGCCGCTGCCTCGGACGCGGCACTCGATCCACTCGAGCGAGATGCCGGCCCCTTTGAAAATATGCCCGGCCTCCGCCCGCGCCTCCGACATCTGATGATGAGCGACGGTGGCGTAGTTGTAGGTCCTGATGGCCACGGCCGCCTGTGGGCGAGGCGCCGCGTCGACCGCCGCAGCGTACGCCGCCGACATGATCAGCATGAAGCACGCAGCTGCCTTCATGCGACCACTGTGGAGTCGTCGGCCGCGTGCCTCAATGCACCGGTGGTGACGCGAAGGAGAAACGTTGGTGACCGGCTAAAGCACTGTTCAGCCGAGATTTACGCGTGGGTGATACTTTGGTGAAATGGCCTCAACATGGCGCGGCGCTGGTAAACTTCTCTTTTCCACATGCTGCCGCTGGAACGACGCTCATCGAACGTGATGCGATTCGGAACCTTCGAGGTCGATCTGCGCGCGCGCGAGCTTCGGAAAGGGGGCATCCGGATCAGGCTCCAGGATCAGCCCTTTGAAATTCTCGCGGCGATGATCGAGAGGCCGGGCGAGATCGTGACGCGCGAGGAGCTGCGGGACCGTCTCTGGCCGGTGGGAACGTTCGTCGACTTCGAGCACAGCCTGAATGCGGCGATCAAGCGGCTTCGCTCGGCGCTCGGCGACGATGCCGACAATCCGCGGTTCGTGGAGACGCTGCACCGGCGTGGCTATCGCTTCATCGCCGCGGTGGAGAGCGACGGGCAGCCTGTGCGCAATCTGCACGTCGTCCGGCCGCCCGCGAAACAGGTGCCCGACGGCTTCGCTGTGAGGCTCATCGTTCTGCCGTTCGCGAACATGAGCAACGACCCTGCGCAGGAATACTTCAGCGACGGACTCACCGAGGAAATGATCACGCAGATTGGCCGGTTGTGTCCGGGCCGGCTCGGCGTCATCGCGCGCACGTCGTCGATGCTTTTCAAGCGTTCGGCCAAGAGCGCCAGCGAGATTGGCCGTGAGCTGTCGGCGGACTACCTTCTCGAGGGCAGCGTGCGCGGCGACGGCGATCGCGTGCGCATCACCGCCCAGCTGATCGACACCCGCACAGAAGTGCATCTATGGGTCGAAACCTACGACCGATCGCTTGGTGAAACGCTCAACGTGCAGACCGAAGTCGCCGGCCACATCGCGCGATCGCTCGCCATGGAGCTCGTGCCCGATCAGGTCGACGTCATCGGCCGCGCGACCCCGAGGCGCACCGAGGCGTACCAGGCCTACCTGAAGGGCAGGTACCATTGGAATCGCGGCAGTCTCGAGGACGTGCGCTCGGCGATTTCGTACTACGAGCGCGCGCTCGAGCTCGATCCGGACTTCGCCGCTTCGCACTCGGCCATGGCGAGAGCCCGAATCTCGCTCGCCAACAATTCGAAGCAACCGGCGCGCGCACTGCTGGAGCAGGCAAAGGCGTCGGCGCTTCGCGCCATCGACCTCGACCCCGGAATCTCTGATGCGCATCTCGCGCTGGCCGAAATCCGTCGCACGCTCGAATGGGACTGGCGCACGGCGGAGGACGCCTATCGAACCGCAATCGCGCTGTCACCCAGCTGCGAATCGGCGCACCGCTTCTACGCGCAGTTTCTCGCCGCGATGTCGCGCTTCGGCGAAGCGAAAAGCGAAGCAGATCGCGCGTGCGACGTCGACCCGTTCTGCCTGCTCGTGACGACCAGCGCGGCGTGGGTGCGCTACGCGGCTGGAGAGTTCGAGTCGGCGGTCGATCGCAGCCGGCAGGTGCTCGATATGGACGCCAGCTACATGCCGGCTCGCCGCCTGCTGGGTGCGGCGCTGCTGGGGGCGGGCAAGTCCGAGGAAGCGGTCGCTGAATTGACGGCGGCCGCGGGTCCAGACGGCGAGGATGCCGTATCGCTGGCGTGGCTCGCCCATGCCAAGGCGCTCGCTGGTGAGCGAGATGAGGCCGCGGCGCTCACGGCCAGGCTCGCATCGAACGCGCCCGGAGTGTACGTGCCGCGTTATCATCTCGCCATCGCCCATACCGGCCTCGGCAATCGAGACGCCGCATTTGCGTTGCTCGCGACCGCGTGCGCCGATCGCGAGCCGGCCGTCGTCAATCTCAAGGTCGAGCCGCGATTCGAACCTCTCCGGCGCGACGTCCGCTACGGCGCGCTGCTTCGACAGCTTCGACTGCCCGAATAGATATACGTACTCGTCCGCGGGCTTTTGTGTAATACTGCCGCCCTAAAATTTCCAGACGAAACGCTTTGAATTCCAGGGGTTTACCAGGAGGTTTCATGACTGCACGCAGAATCGTCGTCGCTGTGCTTGCGCTCGCCGCAAGTGTGACAGTCGGTATCTATGCGCAAGGCGGCGGGCAGGGCGGCGGACGCGCGGGCGGCGCCGGCCGGCAGGCCGGTCCACCTCAACCCGGCAACCTGATCACCGGCGCGTGGGGCGAGAAGGCGCTGACTCCCGACTCGCGCGGATGGGGCTGGATGGTCAAGACGTACGTGGCCAACGCGCAGCGGCCTCTCTACAATCAGGCGAAGGAAAAGCTGCTGAACGACAAGCAGGTCACCAGCGTCACGATCTCGACCTTCAACCCCGAACAATACTGCGAATCGAGAAAGCACTGGGACTACATCTGGTTCGAGATGCAGCACAGCACGCTCTCGTTCAACGACGTGCAGAGGATGATCGGCGCCTGTCCCGGTCCTGGCGGCGGCGCTCCGATGATCCGCATGCCCGATGCACTCGAGGCGAACATCCAGAAGGCGACTGACCTTGGAGTCCTGGGTGTGGTCATTCCGACCGTCGACGACGCGCGCGAAGCGCGTGACGCGGCTCGCTTCTCCCGTTACCCGCCGTTTGGGCGCCGCAGCTCGGGCGCGGGAACCGCCACAGGATTCTGGGACAAGGTGCCGGGCGGCTATCGCGCGACGATCAATGACAACTTCCTCGTCGTCGTGATGCTCGAGACGCTCGAGAGCATCATCAACGCCGACGAGATTGCCAACACCTTCGGTCTCGACGTCGTCATCCAGGGCAACAGCGACCTGTCGCAGTTCTCTGGATGGACCCAGAGCGACGCAAGGTACGACGCGTTGCTGAACATCAGCCACAACGCGACGTTGAAGGCCGGCAAGTACTGGGGCAACGCCGGACAGCAGTATCTGACAGGTCACCCGCTGAGCCCGGACACCCGATTCGTGCAGAACGGGCCATCGCACGACGGATTCGCGTTCCCCGCTCGCGGCCGCGGAGCAGCTGAGGCGGCAGAGCCGGTCATCGGCGGCGCCGGCGGCGAACAGCCGACAGGCGCGGGCCGTCGCGGCGGCGGGGCACCCAAGTAAGTCGACAGTCGTTAGTCGACAGTCGCTAGTCGAAAGTCGACAGTCGGTCGTCAGTCAACGGGCCGCCGAGGAGAAATCCGCGGCGGCCTTTTTTCGGAACCAATGCGAAATCATTCCAAGGAGCTCTCGTGAAAAAGAGTCACTATGTCGGAATCGGCGCCGCGGCAATCGCCGCGGTTGTGCTGAGCGTCAGTTCACTTTCTGCTCAGGCTCCCGCGGCCCCTCCCGCCGCTCCGGCACCCCCCGCAAACCCGGCTCATACCCACATCGGACACGTCATGACGCAGTGGAAGGACACGCCGGCCTCGCAGGGATTCCTGACGGCGGCGATAGCCGATGCCAAGGTGGCGGCGACCCATGCCGGATATATGCAGAAGTCACCGGACAACCTCGACTCGCTGAAGCTGCACGCCGGCCACGTGATCAATGCGCTCGATCCAAGCATCGAGATGAAGGGTCCCGGCTCTGGTTATGGCGTGAAGAAAGCCGCGGCAGGCGCATCGCAGCATGTGCAGCTGGCGGCGAAGTCAGAAGGCGCGTCGAAGGGCGTGCAGACGCACGCCGGCCACGTCACCGCGTCGCTCGCCAACGTGGCTGAGTGGACGGACGCGGCTGTTGCGACCGCCCAGAAAATCCGCGCTGCCACTTCGGCAGCCGAAGCGGCGCCGCTCGTGGCCGAGCTGATCGCGCAGACCAACAACATCAGCAACGGCGTCGACGCCAACAAGGACGGCACCATCGGCTGGCAGGCCGGCGAAGGCGGCCTGGCGCAGGCGAATCAGCACATGATGCTGATGATGAAAGGCGAAGGACTGTAAGAATTGGTAGATTGGTAGATTGGAAGATTGCGAGATTTGGGGCCGCGGATTCTCGTCCGCGGCCTTTTTCATTTTGGGGGTGCAAGCCGCCGCAAGCACTCGTACGTCAAGAGGGTGTGCTGCTACATCTGGTAGAGCATCACATAGACGATCACGCCGGTCACCGACACGTACATCCAGGTCGGGAACGTCCACTTCGCAATGCGCTTATGGTCGGTGTACCTGCCGCGGAGGCCGCGAGAGAGCGTCGTGATCGCCATCGGCAGGATCACGGCGGCCAGCGTGACGTGTGAAATCAATATCGCAAAATACACGTAACGAATCGCGCCCTGGCCGGTGAACGGCCGCGAGCCCGCATGCGCGTGATAGACGAGATAGCTGATCAGAAACAGAGTCGACGACGCGAAGGCGCCGAGCATGGCGTTGCGATGAGCGTTGATCTGGCGGCGGCGGATCAGGATGTAACCGACGAGCAGGAACACGCCCGAGACGGCGTTCAGAATGGCGTTGACCGTCGGCAGCACCGCGTAATCGATCATCCCCTATTGCAGGCGGTCCACGATCAACATTCCCCAGAGGACAGGCAGATACGAGATCGAGCCGAAGAAGAGCCGCCGCGCTCGTTCGTCGCTGCGCCGCAGGGCAAAAGAGATTGCCAGGCACAGCAGAGCGGTGCTGCCAATGACGGCACCGGCCGCATACGCGCGCCCACTCATCCCTAGGAAGTACGGGACGAGACTCAGCGGCACCAGCAATACCGAGAACAGAACGGCCTGAACCGCGGTGCTTCTGCCGGTCGGCTCGACAACCGGCGGCAGCGGGAACCCGGCGCGGCTGAAATCAGCGCGGTACAGCCACGCAATCGCCATGAAATGCGGTATCTGCCAGACGAAGACGATCGCGAACAGCGCCCATGCTTCGGCGGTCAGAGCCCCACGGGCGGCGACCCATCCGATCATCGGCGGCAACGCGCCGGGCACCGCGCCGACCAGCGTCGCAAGCTGCGAGCGCCGCTTCATCGGCGTGTAGACGACGTTGTAAGAGATCAAGGTCAGCAGGGTCAGAAGCGCGGCAAGAAGATTAGATGTGGCGGCGACGATGCCAAGTCCGAGTGCCGAGAGCGTAAGCGAGAACACCAGCGCCTCGCCAGCTGTGACGCGATGCGCCGCGACCGGGCGCATGCGGGTCCGGAACATCAGGCCGTCGGTGTCACGCTCGTAAATCTGATTCAGTCCCGCGGCTCCGCCCGCGACTAACGCAATGCCGAGCACCACCTCGAACAGGTTCGACGGGTGGACGCCGCGCGGAGCGCCGAGGTAGTACCCGATGCCCGCCGTAACGACGACGAGCGAATTGAGTCGCGGCTTGGTCAGCGAAACGAAATCGGCGAGACGATGGATCGCGGGCGCCGGAAGCTCGAGCGACTGCCCGGGCACGCTGGCGTTGGCGTCTTTCACGCCCGCGCCTCGGATGCCGTCAGCGCCGGTGTCTGAACCCCCATTGTTCGGGCCGCAGGATGGCCGAAGCGTACCTGGTGGGATCGAAGCGTGAGCACAAGCGAGCTCGCGAGCGTCAGTGCGCCCACCACGACATGCGTGGTGTTGATGGCGACGTTCTTCTCCGACCAGATGACGAACGCGCCGAGGGTGACCTGTGCCAGCACCAGGCACGCGAGCGCCAACGCCGGCCTGCGAAGCTCGGAGCGCTGTGCGTGATGAAACCAGACGTGGCCCGCGGTTGCGGCGATGGCGAGCGTGACGATCAGTGCGCCGACGCGGTGCGCGTAGTGAATCGCGATCTGCGGCGTCCACGCGGGCGGAAATATGCCCCCGAAAACCAACGGGAAGTCCGGAATCGCGAGACCAGCTTCCGAGTGCCGCATCGTCGCACCGACGATGATTTGCAGGTAAATGCACCCAGTCGTGGCCGTGGCGACGAGCCGGAGCTGGTGATCGTCAACCGGCGAGTACTTGGGGGCCGTCCAGCCTCGCGACGTGAAGAGCGCGATCGCGACCGTCATGCAGAAAAATATCTGTGCGAGCCCGGCGTGCGCTGTCGACACCGCCGTAGGCAAGAAATAGAGCACCGTAATGCCGCCCAGGGCTCCCTGGAGGCAAACAGACGCCAGGGCCGTGAGGCCCAGCATCCGCATCCATCTCCGGGACTCGGCCCTCCAGATCCAGAGCGCCAGGACGATCGTGAGGAACCCGACCCCGCTCGCGATGAGCCGGTGGCCGTGCTCGTAGAAGATGCCGCCCACCATGTGCTTCATCGGAAACGTGAACATGTTCCAGCCGTAGCTGGTCGGCCAGTCGGGCACGGCAAGACCTGACCCGGTGCTGGTCACCAGGCCGCCGGCAACGATCAGGAGGACTGTCGCGGCCGAGACGAGTTTCGCGTAACGGTGGAGCCACATTGGTGGGTGGAACCTTGAAAGGGGTGGGGGGAAAGGGGTGAGGGGAGAGGGAGAGGGGATTTTCTTCCCTCACCCCTCACCCCTCACCCCTTTCCCCTATACCCCGTGTTACTAGTTCGCGCCGCCGGCTGCCTTGAACGTGAAGTTGGCGTCCGCTTTCGATTCCTTTGCCGCCACCGTGACTTGCAGCGTCTGTGTGCCCAGCTTTTCGTGCCAGGCCCCCAGCGTGTAGCTGCCGGGCGGGAGGTTCGGGATGCTGAACGAGCCGTCGGGCTTCGACACCGCGAAATACGGGTGGTCGAGTACGCCGGCATACGCATTCATCCAGCCGTGCACGTCGCACTTGAACGGCACGACCACGTCAGCTTCCTTCGCGGTGAAGGTGTGTGCCGTTTTCATGCCCTTGATCGGCTGAGCCGTATTGAACTCGGCGTTCGTTTTCGGCATCGCGTGGATGTTGTGGAGCGTCGCGTCGCTGTTGAGGACCTCGATCGGCTGGCCGACCTGCACGCCGAAGACGTGCGGGTGATACCGGCATGCCTGCTGATCGAACACCAGGGGAGTCGTCGGCGCCGGGAACGAGCCGGTGAGGCCGCTCTGCACGTAGACGAACACGTTGCCGAGGCCGCCGCCTTCGCTGACGAACGTCTCCTGTGTCGGGTTCTGACCCTTGTTGGCTGCCACGCACGCCGGATCGGCGTTCATGCGGATCGGGGCGTTGGCCGGTGGTGTGCCTTCAAGACTGATCTTGCCGGCAACCGTCGCGGCCGTAGCCGGGTCAACCGTCGCTGTCGCCGCCGCTGCGGGTTCCTGGGTAGCCGGAGTCGATGCGGGTGGCTCACTGCCTCCGCCGCACGCCGCCACGCCGAAACTGAGCACGAGAAGTACCGCGAGAAATCTTAGATGCATTCGAAACTCTCCTGGACGTAGAAACCACACCGAAATGACGCGGGGAAATGTTACACGAAAGTTGGTACCGCTACGGGGATTCGAACCCCGGTCCCGTGGCTGAGAACCACGTGTCCTGACCCCTAGACGATAGCGGCTCGCTTGGTACCAGAACATGTAATGTTAGTCTGCGGGTTTCCATGGGTCAACCTTGAGCGGAACGCTTGCACCCTAACGGGGTCGCATATAGAATCGCCCGACAATTCGCATTTGGCGTTCCTACCCATCGTCAAAAAGCTTTCAGCCGTAGGGCTCAACTTAAGTTGAGCCCTACAAAGTACGTTGAGCCTTTAAAGAAGGAGTCACGAGTTGGATAACGTGACCACAGCGGGACACGCACCAGTAGGCAGTCACGCGCATGGACATACGAGCCACGCGCATGTCGATCACCACGAGCAGAGCTTCGTCACGAAGTGGATTTTTTCCCAGGACCACAAGGTCATCGGGATTCAATACACCATCACCGCGTTGCTCTTTCTGCTGTTCGGCTTCAGCTTGATGGCGCTCATGCGCTACCAGCTCGCGTTTCCGATGCAGCCGATTCCGGTCATCGGATCCCTGCTCGGCGCCGCGAACGCGCCCGGTGGCATCATGCTGCCGGAGTTCTACAACCAGCTGGGCGCCATGCACGGCACCATCATGGTGTTCCTCGGCGTCGTGCCGCTCGCCGTCGGCGGGTTCGGCAATTACGTGATGCCGCTGATGATCGGCGCCCCCGACATGGCGTTCCCCAAGCTCAACATGGCGAGCTACTGGGTGTACTTCGTGGGCGGATGCGTGATGCTCGCAAGCTTCTTCATGCCTGGCGGCGCCGCGCAATCGGGCTGGACGTCCTATCCGCCGCTGTCGATCATCACCGCGACGAACGGGCAGACGTGGTGGCTGATCGGGATGATCTTCCTGATCACCTCATCTCTGCTGGGCTCAGTGAACTTCATCGTCACCATCGTGCAGCTGCGCGCGAAGGGGCTCGGTTTCTTCCGTCTGCCGTTTTTTGTCTGGGCGCAGTTCGTGACGAGCTTCCTGCTGCTGCTTGCGTTCCCGCCGCTCGAAGCAGCCGGCGTGCTGCAGTTGATGGACAAGGTCGCGGGCACGAGCTTCTTTCTGCCGAGCGGGCTGGTCGTCGGCAACCGCCCGCTCGAGGTGTCCGGCGGCGGTAACCCGCTGCTCTGGCAGCACCTGTTCTGGTTCCTCGCGCACCCCGAGGTCTACGTGCTGATTCTGCCCGCGATGGGCATCGTCAGCGAGATTATCGCCAACAACACGCGCAAGCCGCTCTGGGGCTATCGCGTGCTCGTCTACGCGATCATCTTCCTCGGCTTCATGTCGTTCATCGTGTGGGCGCACCACATGTTCATGACCGGCATGGGCACGACGATGAACTCCTTTTTCCAGACGACGACGATGATCATCTCGATCCCGTCGGTCATCATTCTCAGCGCGCTGTTCCTGTCGTTGTATGGCGGGTCGATTCGCTACAACACGCCGATGTTGTTCGCGCTGGCGTTCCTGCCGATGTTCGGTATCGGCGGTCTGACCGGGCTGCCGCTCGGCCTGGCGCCGAGCGACATTCACTTGCACGACACCTACTACGTGATCGGGCACTTCCACTACGTCGTCGCGCCCGGAACGATCTTCGCCCTGCTCGCCGGCATCTACTACTGGTTCCCGAAGGTGACGGGACGCCAGATGAACGAGATGCTCGGCAAGCTGCACTTCGTCGGATCGTTCATCTGCATCAACGGCATCTTCTTTCCGATGTTCATCCAGGGGCTGCACGGCGTGAACCGGCGGCTCTACGATGGCGGCGTGCAGTACGCGCACGCTCAGCCGGTGCTGCATTGGAATCAGTTCATGTCCTACGCGGCATGGGGACTGATGCTGTTCCAGCTTCCGTTCATCTTCAATTTCTTCTGGAGCATCTGGAAGGGCAAGCCGGTCGGGTCGAACCCCTGGAAGGCCACGACGCTCGACTGGGCGGCCACCACGTCGCCGCCGCTCGCGCATGGCAACTTCGAGACGGCGCCCGAGGTGTTTCACGGGCCGTATGAATACAGCGTGCCCGGTCGTGCGCAGGACTACCTGCCGCAGAACCAGAGAGATTAGGGAGAGCGCATGGAGATTCCATACACAGTAGAAGCCAGGCCCGATACCGGGCTGTCGAACGGCAAGTTCGGCGTGTGGCTGTTCCTGGCGTCCGAAGTGATGCTCTTTGCGGCGCTCTTTTCGTCGTACATCCTGCTTCGCGTCGGCTCGGTCGAGTGGCCGCACGGCTATCAGGAGCTCAGCGTGCCGATGGCGTTCTTCAATACCGTCGTCCTGATCACGTCCTCAGTGACGATGGTCATGGCGTGGGCGTCGTTGAAGATGAACGACTTCGGCAAGTTCCGGCTATACCTCGGGTTGACCATCCTTCTGTCGTTCGTGTTCCTGGTGGTGAAGTACTTCGAGTACTCGCACCACCTTCACGAGGGCGAAGGCCCGTGGCACAACACCTACTACGCGATTTACTTCACGATCACCGGCCTCCACGGTCTGCACATCATTGGCGGCATCATCGTCAACGCGTACTTGTGGGGTCCCGGCGCGAAGATGTGGCATACGGCGAAGGAGCGGTTTACCAACCGTATCGAGATCGCCGGACTCTACTGGCACTTCGTCGACCTCGTGTGGATTTTCTTGTTCCCGGTTCTGTATCTGCTGTAAGGGCCGACCTGAAGGTCGGCACTACGAGTCCTTGCGGACGTATTGCGGACGAGGTATTGCAGTCGTAGGGCTCGCCTTCAGGCGAGCCTTCTGGAGGGTTGATGGACGCGCATTCGGCTGACGACATCAAGAAATCGGTCAAGACCTACATGGGCGTTTTCGCCGCCCTGATGGTGTTGACGATCATCACGGTCGGCGTTTCGTACGTGCATTTGCCGATCGCCGCGGCGGTGACCGTGGCGCTCGTCGTGGCCGGAATCAAGGGATCGCTCGTCGCGCTGTTTTTCATGCATTTGTTGCACGAGCGCAAAGTGATTTACTGGGTGCTCACGCTGACGGTGGTCTTTTTCATTTTCCTGATGTTCGTGCCGCTGTTGACGAACTCAAACAAGATTCCAGGGACGACCCCCGGAACGATCTGGTAGCACCATGTCATTGAAGTGGTTCCACATCGTCTTCATCTCGCTGTCGGTGCTCCTGTCCCTGTGGTTTGGGGTATGGGGACTGTTCAACCGGCAGATTGCGCTTGGCATCGCCTCGCTCGGTGCGTCGGTGGGGCTCGTGGTCTACGGGAACCATTTCATGAGCAAGCTGCGGAAACTCGGAGTATGAAGATTTTCCTGGCCACGTTCGCATTGCTGGCAGCACCGCGGCTGGCCCTGGCATGCCCCGTGTGTTTCGGCGGTCCCGATTCGCCGCAAACGAAGGCGGCGCAGATGGGCATTCTCGCCCTGCTCGTGGTGACGGTCGGGATGCTCGCGTCGATTGCCGGGTTCTTTTTCGTGTACCTGCGGCGGCGGATCAGGTTGTTCGAAGAGTCGAATAAGAGGGAGCTTTTAGATGCGTGAATTTCTCGAGATCCCGGTTGCCGCGTCGGCGCACGCTGCTGACATCGACCGGATGACGATTCTCACTCACTGGCTGATGGCGATTCTCTTCATTGGCTGGGGCGCGTTCTTCGTCTACACGCTCGTGCGCTTCCGTCAGGGCGCCAACCCGAAGGCGGACTATCACGGCGTCAAGAGCCACATGGCCAGCTATATCGAGTGGGCCGTGGCCGCCGTCGAGCTCGTGCTGATCGTGGCGTTCGCCATCCCCGCGTGGGCCGCGCGGGTCGACGCGTTTCCTGCCGAGAGCGAATCGACAGTCGTCCGCGTGGTAGCGGAGCAGTTTGCGTGGAACGCGCACTATCCCGGCGTGGATGGCCAGTTCGGCCGCACCGACATCAAGCTGGTGTCCGCCGATAATCCGCTCGGCCTCGATAGAAGCGATCCCGCGGCGAAGGACGATTTCAACTCGATCAATCAGCTGGCGCTGCCGGTGAACAAGCCGGTCATCATTCACCTCTCCAGCAAGGACGTCATCCACAGCTTCAGCCTCATTCAGATGCGGGTCAAGCAGGACACGATCCCCGGCGAGAGCATTCCGGTGTGGTTCACACCGACGATGATCGGCGACTGGGAGATCAATTGCTCGCAGCTCTGCGGCCTCGGCCACTACCGGATGCGCGGGTTCTATTCGATCAAGTCGCAGGCCGACTACGAGGCCTGGCTGAAGGAAACCGCCGGCAGCGAGCTCGGGAAATAGAGAAGAGCAGAACGAACAACGAAAGCGAAGATTGAGGGCCGGTGCCGCGTGGCGTCGGCCCTTTTTGTTTGCCCTTTTGATTGCCAATGACCCGGATCAAGACGATTGACGCTGAAGTGGCCGGCGAAGCGGTGCGCCTGATTGTCGAGGGCGTTCCGTCGGTCCCCGGACGCACGATGGCGGAAAAGCGGAACTGGCTCCGCAAGCACGGCGAGGCCTTTCGCCGCCTTTTAATGCTCGAACCGCGCGGCCACTCCGGCATGCACGGTGCGATTCTCACAGAACCGGTTTCTCCCGCAAGCCACGCGGGCCTGCTTTCGATGCACGCTGCAGGGTGTCCGATTGTCTCGGGCGAAAGCATCATCGCCGCGGTAACGGTCGCTCTCGAGCACAAGCTGATACAGGGTGCCGACGGCGAGCTGCTCATTGATACGCCCGCCGGTTTGTTCCGCGCCCGACCGACACTGGGCGCAACTGGCCTGTCCGCCGTAGAGTCGAGCGCGAAGGTGGACGTGACGAGCGTGACGGTGACTGGCGTGCCGTCATTCGTGCACTCAGCCGGATTGCCCGTCGCACTTGGTACCCGAGCGATCGCTGTCGACATCGCGTTCGGCGGCGAGTTCTACGCCATCGCCGACAGCGAGGCGATCGGCATCCCGATTGAAATGGCGAATGCCGCTGCTCTGATTCGCATGGGTCGTGACATCAAGGATGCCGTGGAGTCTGCCGTGCAGGTACGGCATCCGATCGACAGCACGCTGAAGGGCATCCACGGCACGATTTTCACGGCGGCGCCCCGCACTGGAGCCGACTTGCGCAGCGCCACCGTACTCGACGGAGAAGTGCTGCGCCGCTCACCCGGCGTGACGGGCAGCGCCGCGCTGATGGCCGTACTGAACGCGATGGGCGTGCTGCCCGAGGGATATACCTTCATTCACGAGGGCGTGCTGGGAACCAGCCTGATAGGAAATGCCGCGAGCCGCAGCCAGACCGGCGAATTCGACGCCGTCATCCCGGTGATTGAAGGCTCGGCTTCAGTCACCGGTTTTCATGAGTTTGTCGGTTGATTAGTTCGAATCCGCCGATGCCACGTAGCTGCGCCGCGCACGCACCGCCATGCCTGCCTTGGCCTTGACGGCGACGCGATGAATCTTGCCGTCGAGCTGCGTGGGCGTGAAGCCGAGGACGTACTGGCTGTGAAGTTCCTGAGCGACGCGCGTGAAGGTCGGCGCCAGGTCGCTCGTCTTGTCGAGCTCGAAGTATCCGCCGCCGGTTTCCTCGGCGAGCTTCTTCAATCCTGAGTCGGGTTTGCTCCGCACCTGGCGCGCGCCGTTGAAATAGTCGCTGCGAAGGCCGACCGCGTAAATCATCACTTCTTCGCGCCGCGCCTGATCGAGCACGGCGTTATCGTCGGCGCGGCTGCCTGTATCCTCGCCATCGGTGAAGACGAGGACCACACGGCGTCCGTCGATCTTGTCCAGCCGATCCATGGAGGCGGCGATGGCGTCGTAGAGACGAGTGGGGTTGCCGAAATCCAGATCGTGCAGCGCTCGGATGAGGCGGTCGCGATCGTTGGTGAACGCTGAGGGGTAGAACTCGATCTTGTCGTTGAATGCGCCGACCAGGCCCTTGTCCTTCGGCAGCATACGCATCAGGAACTGTTCCGCCGCCTGCTCGAGCAGCTTCAGGTTTCCGGTCATGCTCGCGCTGGTATCGAGCATGACGACGACGGTGATTGGCTGCACTTCGTTGACGAACAGGTCGATGGTCTGCAGCTTGTCGTTGTCGTAGATTTGGAAATCGTCCTGCTCCAGATCGGGAACGAGGCGCTTCTGGGTGTCCGTGACGGTCGCGTACAGCGCGACTGTGCGGGTCCCTGTCCTGAACGTCGGCTGCTGGGCGAAGGCGGAAAAGCCTCCGCAAAGCAGCAGAAGAGCGGCCAAACTTCGACTTCTTAACTTCATGGGAGGACAACAGTTTACGAAAAACGTCCGTGGCCGCGCAATCACAAATCCGACTTGACTGGTCGGACATACGTTGGTTAGACTTCTATCAAAACGAGACCGAGTCTCACTTTGGTCCAGATCCTCGGACGTTCACGGAAGCGAGTCATATGCTGCAGGCGTTTGTCATCACTCTTCGCGAAGGGCTCGAAGCCTTCCTGATCATCGCGATCAGTCTCGCGTATCTCCGCAAAAGCCGCCGAGCCGAATTGATTCCCGCGGTGCACTGGGGTATCGCAGCATCGCTCGTGCTCAGCGTGGGCGCCGCGTGGCTATTCTACCAGGCGCGCAATCAGGCGTTGTGGGAAGGAGTGCTCGCGCTCGCCGCTGCGGTTTCGGTGGCGTCGCTCACCATCCACATGTGGCGTCACGCGAAGCGAATCAAGCGCGACATCGAAGGGCACTTGCAGAGCTCGACATTGAGGAGCGGCGGCGCGGCGTTTGCCGGCGTGTTTCTCTTCACGCTGTTGATGATTACCCGCGAAGGCATGGAGACCGCGCTGCTCATGGGCACGCTGCTGTTCCAGATGAAGGCGGTCGACATGGCGATCGGCGCGCTGGGGGGCATGGCGCTGGCCGCATTCGTAGCGTCACTCTGGTCACGCTTCGGACATCGCGTCAATCTCGGGCTGTTCTTCCAGGTAACCGCCGTATTCCTGATGATCTTCGTCGTGCAGTTGCTCATTTACGGCTTTCACGAGCTGACCGAGGCGAACATCTTTCCGTATAGCGAACCGCTGCACATCGCGACTGAGCCGTACGGTCCTGACGGCCTGTATGGCAAATACCTGACGTATCTGCTCGTGCTGATGCCGATGGCCTGGCTGGCGTTCGCGACGATGTTCGGCGGCCGCAAGCCCATTCCCACGCAGACGCCCGCGCAAGTAAACTAGGGACCCATGCGGGTCACGACGATCCCCAGCGCGGTCGCTTTGTGGGTCCTCGTGTGTTTCTGGCCTTCCCTCAGCGCACAGACCGCGCTTCCCGCGGGCGCCGTGTCCCTCGTCAATCAAGATCGATTTGGATCGATGGTCGCGCTGTGTGCTGAGACTGGCGAGCCTGCCATTCAGCAAGGCGCGAAACGGATCCGCAGCACCGCAGTATGGGCGGGCGCAGCTACCAATTTGCACCGTATCCGCGCCGGATTGGGCGCCTGCGATCCTGCCTGGTCGCCAGACGGCCGGCGCCTTGCGGTGACGGCAGCGGAGGGACTCTGGGTGTTTCCTTCCAACTCCGCCGAAGGCGCCCTCCGCGTCGAATCGCGCCTGCCGCTCGGATCGATCGAGTTCAACTATCGCGCATTTTCGGGCCCGCGCTGGTCGCCTGACGGGATGCTGCTCGGGATTGTCGTGACGAATGGCGGCACTTCCTGGGTCGAGGTGTTCGACGCCAACTCCGGCCGGTTGTTCTACACATCTCCGCCTGAGAACCACACTTTCACCTGGACTTCGGCCCGGGAATTGAAGCTCGGCGACCTCGAAATTCGCCTGCCCCGATGACACCCGGCCCGGCGCGGCACGCGTACCTCGACTGGGTGCGCGGGGTTGCCGTGCTGATCATGATCGAAGCCCACGTGCTCGATGCATGGACCAGCGCCGCTGAGCGGACAAGGCCCGTCTTCGGGTACGCGATGGTTCTGGGCGGGTTCGGTGCGCCGATGTTCCTGTTCCTGGCGGGCGTCGCGGTCGCGCTGTCGGGCGAGTCGAAATTCCGGAAGACGGCCGACTTCGCCGGTTCATGGCGGGCAGTGCAGAAGCGAGGATGGCAAATCTTCGGCCTCGCGTTCCTCTTCCGGCTTCAGTCTTACATCCTCAGCGGTGGCTTCAGCGCACTCAGCCTGTTGAAAGTCGACATCCTCAATGTGATGGGTCCTGCCATTGCCCTCGCGGCGCTGACGGGGCGAATGGCCCGGAACAAAGCGACGCGCGGCGTGCTCTTTGCGGCGGCCGCAGTGGCAATATCCCTCGCCGCTCCCATCGTCCGCGTGACGCCCCTGCTGGCGTGGCTCCCTGACCCTTTGGAGTGGTATTTCAGGCCATCGCCCGGTCGCACGAACTTCACGCTGTTCCCGTGGGCAGGCTTCGTGTTCGCAGGGGCTGCGGTGGGGGAGGTCATCGATGGCCTTCGGTCCGCCGGCACGGCGAGGCGGCTTCAGCTGATGCTCGCCCTCGCAGGCGGGTTGCTGGCGTGGGGAGCGCACCAGGCGTCGTACCACTCACCCCTTCACCCGCAGTCGCAGTACTGGACAACATCGTCCTCCTTCTTCTTGCTCAGGGTCGGGCTCCTCATCCTGTTATTGCCGATTGGCTATCTGTGGGAGCACGCTCCTGGTCGACATAAGTTGAGCGAGTGGAGTCCTTTAGAGGAACTGGGCCGCGCGTCGTTGTTCGTTTACTGGATCCACGTCGAGATGGTGTACGGGTTCTTCAGCCGACCGATCCGGCGCGCATTGAGCGTCGAGGGCGCGCTGGCGGCATATGTGCTCTTCACGGTTTTTCTCCTGGGCATCGTCCGGCTGAAGAACTGGATTGTCGAAGGGAAGGGCATCTATCTAACTGACAGCAAATCTGTTATATAGATCGACCGAGACTCGATAGAATTCGCGTTCCTATAACTCGTCCCGGCCCGCCTTCGCGCTCCGCGCTCCGGTGTGGCAAGCAGTGTCCCTATGATCAATGTCGCCGCCATTCGGATGCAGCAATTCGGAGTCCAGTTCTACCAGGCCTCACTGACCGCCAGTGACATCGACAAGCTCGTCCGCTTCGAAGTGCTGAGTTACGGGCAGCAGGCCGAGCCCCCGGTTCGAGGCGGGAAGCGGCGCGGCACGCCCTCCAAGGTGAACTGGGACCTGCTGGAGCGCCGCATCGCCTCGAGCGAGAAGGCGTATCAACGCCAGATCATCAGGCGGAAGATAGACGAGCTCGTGCAGTACTACGAGCAATGCCGGCAGGCGCGCGATCTGCCGTCGATCCCAGGCGCGGTGATCATCTCGTGCGACGAGAAGCTGTCGTTTCAGCCCGTTGAGGACAACGCGCGAGTCGGCATCTTGAAGGTGCCCGAGCGCGAAGGCATCCTCCGCGCGATCGACGGGCAGCATCGTCTGCTGGCGCTTCACGCCGACATCGACCGTTTCGGCGAAGAGGATTTTTCCGTGCCCGCGATCATCTTCGACCGTCTGCCTGAGGATCACGTGGTGCAGATGTTCGTCACGATCAACGCCAAGCACACGCGGCTCAACGCGTCGCATCTCGTGAGCCTGTCGGGACGCCAGCTCTACCGCGACGATTCGCTGGCCATCGCGCACGACATCGTGCGCGCCCTCAACGATCGGGACGACTCACCGATGGTGGGGGAGATCAAGCTGCTCGGCGTCGGTACCGGGCGAGTGGCACAGGCGCCGCTCGCGCAGGAGCTGAAGAAGCTGTTCGCCGCCGACGCGTTTGGATCAAAAAACAAGGCCGCGTTCTACGAAGACATGAAGAAGTTCTTCGTGAATTACTTCAAGCAAATCGCGCTCGTGTTTGGCGGCGCCTGGAACGGTCGCAAATACAGCATCAAGAGCGCCACGGCGCTTCGTGCGTTCATTCGGGTGGCTCCCGACGTGGTGCGCCGGCTCGACCAGGAACATGCCGAACGCGGCGATTTTCGCGCTATCGGCCGTGTCATTTCTCCCTGGGGCCGCCGCATCGGCGATCTGAGGTTCGAGACGGAAGGTCAGTGGAAGCGAAGCGGCACGACCGTCGAGTCGCTCGCGAAAGAGCTCAGGCTGGCTCTGCAGTATCCCGAAGGCGCGGCAATGTGATCGTTACCGTACGTCGGTCAGGGCCGAATATTGCGGGCCGCGCATTTTTGTAACCCGAATAACAGTACCGGAATCGGCGGGGGCGGTGATCGCCAGATTTCCTAGCAATTTCGACGGCGCGCAGCTTGCGTCAGGAATGGGTGCGTCATCGACCTGTAAAACGCGGCAGGTGCCGTGAGCTGGGGGAGCCGGGTTGTTGGCGTAAATTTGGGGCATCGCTTCGGCGATGCCCCTCACTTTTTCAGCCCGCTTTTCCCGCCGAACAGGCCTCCATCCAACAAACGCTATACTGCGGAACGTGAGCCCGCAGCGATTGATTGTGGCGATTACGGGAGCCACCGGCGCCGTCTACGGCGTCAGGTTGCTCGAGATGCTCCGTGATGCCGCCGTCGAGACACACCTCGTCATCAGTCCCTGGGGCCGCCGCACGCTGCTCCACGAAACGACCTACACCGTCGATCAGGTACAGCGCCTTGCCACGGTCACTTACACGCCAGCGGACCAGGGCGCGGCGATTTCGAGCGGATCGTTCCTTACGATGGGGATGGCGGTCGTGCCCTGCAGCATGCGAACCCTCGCAGCCGTCGCGCACGGCCTGGGCGACAACCTGATTCACCGCGCCGCTGACGTGGTTCTGAAGGAGCGCCGCAAGCTGCTGCTCGCGCCGCGCGAGGCGCCGCTGAACGATATCCATCTCGAGAATATGCTCAAGCTCTCGCGCATGGGGGTCGTCATCTGCCCGCCGATGCCGGGCTTCTATCAGCGCCCGTCGAGCGTCGACGACCTCGTCAGGCACAGCGTCGTCCGCATGCTCGACCAGTTCGGCATCCATGTCGATGGTCCGGGCCGCTGGGGCGAAGAGTTTGCGCTCGGTCTCACCGGAAAGATTCCTTCAGACGATTCCGAGAACTACTGATGGCCGGGGACGCGGGCGTCCCGCCGCGAAAAATCGACCTCAACGCCGACATCGGCGAGTCCAAAACCGGCAACGACCAGGATCTCCTGCGGAGCATCACATCCGGCAGCATCGCGTGCGGATTTCATGCAGGTGATCCTTCAGTGATGCGACATACCGTACGCATGGCCGTCGAGGCGGGCGTGTCGATCGGCGCGCATCCAGGGTTTCCGGATCTCGAGGGTTTCGGACGCCGCGAGATGAGCATCGAACCGAGAGATATCGTCGACCTCGTGCTCTACCAAATCGGCGCGATGAGCGCGATCGCCAAGGCCGAGGGTGCGCCGCTTCGCCATGTGAAGCCGCACGGCGCGCTCTACAACATGAGTGTGGGCCGAGACGACATCGCGGAGGCGATCGCGCAAGCCATCGCCTCGTTCGACATCGCGCTCGTGCTCGTGGGTTTGCCCGGGTCGGCGCTCCTTTCTGCGGGCTCGCGCGCCGGCCTGCGCACAGCCGCGGAAGGGTTTGCCGATCGCTCTTACGAAGCAGACGGATCGTTGACGCCGCGGCAGATGGCTGGCGCAGTGCTGTCGACCCCCGCGCAGGTCGCTGAGCGCGCGGTCCGAATGGCTCGCGACGGTGAGGTTGCGGCACGTGACGGCTCCACGCTGTCGCTTCGGGTCGACACGATTTGCGTGCACGGCGACACGCCTGCCGCTGCTCAGCTGGCGGCCGCTGTGCGCATCGCGCTCGAAGAAGCAGGCATAGAGCTGAAGGCGCTATGACGGCTTCGTCTTGGCCGCATCATGCTCTGCCACGAGAGCGCGGCGAAGCACTTTTCCAGCCATGGTTTTCGGCAGGACGTCTCTGAATTCGATGTGCACTGGGCTTTTGTAGGGCGCGAGATTCTGCCGGCAGTACGCCCGTAGCTCGTCAATCGTAGGGTTGCTGCCGGAACGTTTGACGACCCACGCCTTCACGACCTCGCCTTTGACATCGTCGGGCACGCCGGCGACGCCCACATCCTGCACCGAGGGATGTGCGGCGAGCACTTCTTCGACTTCACGCGGCCACACTTGATAGCCGCTCGTCTTGATCAAATCCTTCTGGCGATCGACGATGAACAGAAAAGAGTCCTCATCGACGTACCCCAGGTCTCCAGTGTGAAGCCAGGGGCCTTCCGCCCCTGTCCCCGACAGCGGCGGCGGATGATCGCGCAGCGCTCGAGCCGTCTCCTCGGCATTGTTGAAATACCTGGTCATCAGCTGGGGTGCGCGCAGAATGATTTCGCCGGTTTCGCCGGTCGAAAGAAATCGGCTGCCGGAGTCCGTGTCGACAATCGCGACTTCCACGTCCGGCAATGGCACGCCGACAGACCCTGGTTTGTTGACGCCGTTCAGCGGGTTGACGATGCAGGCCATCATCGCTTCGGTGAGCGAGTAGCCTTCGACGATGCGGCCGCCCGTGAGCTCCTCGAACTGCGTTTTTGTCGCCACCAACAAGGGAGCCGCACCAGAGAAGCACGCCCGGATCGAGCTGAAGTCGACCGACTGGTTTTTCACCTTCGGATGATTGAGCAGCGCAATGAACAGCGCCGGAACGCCGCTGAAAAGCGTCGGGCGCACGGCAGCGATCGTCTTGAGCAGGTCGCCGAGGTCGCGCGGGTTGGGGACAAGCGCCATCGGCGTGCGGCTGATGATCGAGTGGCTCTGCACGCCCACACACGCGTATACGTGAAATAAGGGGAGAGGCACCAGCGCG
>Ga0184625_10000031_pt1 | contig 30341 bp, 38 predicted proteins | sample PLM3_30_b1_FD_133151 | JGI IMG/M metagenome (GOLD analysis project Ga0184625, IMG submission 133151) | Groundwater sediment microbial communities from an aquifer in East River, Colorado, USA - PLM3_30_b1 | ecosystem: Environmental > Terrestrial > Soil > Riparian zone | place: USA: East River... | reverse complement strand
CTCGCCGAGGTGATCCGCGATGGCGAGCGCATCACGATCGATACCGGCCGCGCGCTTGCACAATGGGCGCGTGGCGAAAGCTCCCCGCCGAAGTCCCCCGAGTCCCCCACGGCGGGGCCGGCCGCCTCGCCCCGCAACCCAGCCACCGAGGGCGAGGCGGCCACCGACGAGTCCGCGATGATTGAGCATTGGGATAGCGAACTGAGCAGAGCGGCCGACCGTGGCCTGGAGATGCTCTCGGCTTCGTGGAAGGAAGTCCCGGCAGGTCTAAAGCCCACACTCAAAGCCGCACTGGACCGCCGCCACAAGCTGCGCGCGATCGCAGTCGATGCCGAGAGGCGCCGTGTATGACGGCAGAAGCCTCAGTTGCCACCCTCGAACGCCAACTCGCCGAGGCGCGAAGTTGCTCAGAAGTGAATGCGCAATCGCAAGCGGTCTGGGCGGCCCGTTCCGATCGTCTTGAGGAGGAATTACAAGCGGCGCGTAGACAGCTCGCCGAAGCGCTGGCTGAGATCGAACGGCTGCAAAAATTGGAAGCCGCATTCATGCGGGGCGACCTCAAGCATGTTTAACCGCGCCCGTATGGCTCAAGGCGAATGACCCGAGGGACGCCGATGACTAGAACCGACATTCTCAACAAAGAAATGCACATCTACCTGAGCGAGAGCGACCATCGCGCGCTCAAGGCATGGGCCGGCGCGGAGTGCAGATCGGTGAATGGGCAAGTCCTGCACATCGTCCGCCAGGCCATTGCATCGCGCTCCGTTGAGATGTCATCCTTGACCCAGGGGCAACTGGTCGAGAAGATTAAAAATGCAACCAAAATCGGATTGAAGTAGAGCCAACCGAGGCGAGAGCACCAAAGCCATTGAGCGAGCCAACGTGCGCGAGAGCACCAAAGGGTGGGGAGCGAGCCACAGACAAAGAGAGTACCATGACCATTGAGCGCCCCTCCATCGAAAAGATATCGCCCGGCAGCTTCGCAGCGGTTATTCGAGCGTATGTATTAAGTCCCAAATTTGCTGGCTATGCACCATCAACTCAGAAGTTATGGGGAGCAGAACTTCGGTTTGCCGAGCATCCCGATCGGCTCGGTGGCGTGCCCATAAAAGAAATTCGGCCGGCCCTCGTGCAAGCCTTCCTAGATGGGATGGCCGATCGACCAGCCAAGCAGGAAGCGGCCTATTCCGCGCTCAAACAACTCGAACGATGGGCGATAGTGCGCGACCTACTCCCGCGCGCCATCACCACAGGATGCGAGACTGAAGGATCGGATGGTGGGCATCTCCCCTGGACCGATGCACAAGTGCTCCTCGGCCAGCAGCAGACACCACCAGCGATCGCCCGCGTCATCACGCTCGCTGCCAATACCGGCCAGCGCGGCTCCGATCTCGTCCGGATGAGATGGTCGGACATCGAGACGTTCGAGGGCCATCCCGGCGTCAACGTGATCCAGCAGAAAACCAAGCAGCGGGTGTGGGTGCCGTTCACGCGCGAGCTACGCGACGAGATCAGCACATGGGAGCGTCGTCCCGGCTTCATCCTCGATCGCCCATCTGGGGGTCCATGGGCTACCCGCAGCGCTCTGACGTGGGCCTGGTGGGTCGAGCGGCAACGGCATCCCGAGCTAGCCGAACTCGTGATCCACGGCCTGCGTGGAACCGCATGCGTGCGGCTCCTGCGATCCGGCAACAACACTCGGCAGATCAGCGACCGGATCGGCATGAGCGAGCCGATGGTAAAGCGCTACACCAGGTTCTCGGAGCAGCAGCAGAACGCCCTCGCGGCGCTCCACCATGCCGAGAAGAACATCGAGGGAACAGTCGTCCAGTTTGACCCTTGGAAATCCAAGGCGTAAGTAATTGATGACGTTGGAATCCCGGATACTCACCCAGAATGGGGAAAGATAGCAAGTTCAATATGATACAGGATCATGAACAGGAGGAGAACGGGTATGGGAAGGCTTGAGCCGGACTTCGACGGGGCCTACGCCAAGGAGCTGAATGCGCGCTACGGGTCAAAACCGTCCAAGCAAGACCAATACAAGCACGATGATGAGCACAAGCCCGAGCCCGCCGCCACCGTAGTAGCCGGTTCCGTAGAAGGGCCCGCCGCCCCATCCGCTGAAGCCTCCGAGCAGGGCGATGATTAGGACGATGAGCAGGATCATTCCCAGTGACATGACTGGCTCCTTTTAATCTATCGGGTGGTGTGGCTCACTTGACCTCCGCCTCAACACGGTACTCTGTCGATAGCTCATCGATGCAAATCGGGTAGATCAGGTGGATAGGATTGACCATCCCCCTCATTAGGAAGGCGTCGGTTGGGCATTCAAGGCATACGCGAGCCCTATACGATACCCACCCCGGAGAGACCCGTGGCTGAACGAACATCTTGCTCATTCGAGGGACCTGGCCGCCCACTTGCTCACTCGGAATAACCGGAAGTTTTACAACACGACCATTCTCATCCACAAGCCACCTTCTCACGACCGGATCATTCCTGGTCACGTTACAGACTTTGTGCCGGTCTACGGTCCATTCCTGTCTGTTACAGCCACCCACCATGACCACAGCAGGAGTTGGGCCGGGAGGTAGGCCGCATTCGGACGGGCTTTCCGGAGTGACCAGTCCAAAGATGCGATCGTAAGGCTTCGCTCGGTCGCTGAATTTGTATGTATAATAGAAAGCAACAAGGCCAACGGCGCCAAGTGCCAAAACTACAACCCCCTTAGGCAATACCATTTTATCCTCCTTTGTTTCAGCCGATAAGACGAATAAGAAGCCCGATTAGGCCGCCAGCCAATGCTACGATGGCGATCAACAAAACCATCAGACCTGGGCTGCAATCCACTTCCGATTTCCCCTCAAGTTTCTCTAAGAGGTTTGAAATCTCTCTTTCCTGCTCCGGCGTCATCAGTGAGTTGCCTTGACAAAGAGCCCGACAAGCGAGCCAGCCCCCAATAACAAGCCTATCATGCCCGCGATCAACGCCCACAGAGCAAGCTGCCCTGCGGATTTCCCGGTGCCGAAGTCGGTCGTTGATGTAAGCCTCGCCACAGTCGCATCCAGCTTCGCGAGAGTGATCGCCGTAGATGGGTCTGAAACGCTTGTCTTGCTTTCGATGATGGTGATGCGTTCCTTGATGTCTGCAAGCTTACCGTCCATTGCTTTCGAATTGGCGTCTGATTTGTCTTCTATCTGCTTCGCAAGAGCTTTGATCGTGTCCGTCAGCAAGTCAATCTGCTTCGTGAACGCGGCCTCGCTCTTGGCGATAGCCATAGCATTGGCTTTGTTCTGCTCTCCGACCGCTTCTTTCGCAGCAGCAAAGGCATCCCTGGTTTGAGCATCAAGGTTCTGAGAAGCTTTATCCAACTGCGTGTCGCGCTCAGAAAACTGGGTCTTGATACCGTCAAACTTCTGCATCGCGACCTCACGAAGCCTTGCGACCTCGTGCTGTACATCGTTCGTCGTCGGAGACCGATCTGCAAAAGCTTGAAGCAATTTGAGAGCCGTATCCTGCGCAGTCAGGCGGGCTTCAATAACCTCCCGAAGCCAGAAATTCTCTCGGATGATTTGTTGATAGCCAGGAGGAGTCTGGCCTAACTGTGTAGCCGGGCCCGTATCAAGTCGAAGACCCCCATTGTCCGGGTCCCCTAGTGGTTTATTGGCCATCTCCCAACACCTTCAACCATCGTTTGGTGGGTTGAAGTAGCAGATTGCGTTGTTATCGACGTTTATGAAGACAATCCCGTGGGGGACCGGAACGGGGTCCTTGGTTCCTTGCGGGGACGGGTCGTTGAACTTGTGCGGGGGCACCTCGACCTGGGTTCCGCTGGGCCTGTGCGGGCGACCGAGCAAAGAGTCTTCTCGATCATCGGTTATGATGGCGTAGAACCTGCCATCCTTGACCACAAACTCGTCCGCATAGTACGCGTCCGCAAGACCACAACAGCCCACCATTCGATTGTCCGGCTGCTTCTGGCGGGCGAACCACGCCCTGACCTCCTGGGGCATCTGCTCCCACCTAGGGTCGCCTGCGCGCGCGCTATTGGCAGTGCACACAAGGCAGAGGAGGACGATTGAAAGGCGCATCATGTCAGTTCCTCCTCTGCTGGCGCGCTCGGCCTCATGGGTTGCCTATGCGCCCCTCATGGGTTGATCAGATGAAAGGATGCCGAGCCGCGGCATTGGTTGCGGCTCGGCATGAGGTTAGCCCTCCGGCGGCGTCGTCGGGGTCGGGGTCGGGGTCGGTGTCGGGCTCGGCACCGGCTCGGGTTTGGTAGGAACATCCGGCCGCTGTGGTTTGTCTTCTGCCATTGTAGCCTCCTCTGTTAGTCGTCGCCCTTCAGAGCATCGACGCCGGCCTGGGCCACCCCTTTGAGGGTGCTGAGGCGAGCGATCATTGCGTCAACTTCTTCCACTGACATTCCATCGCCGCTTCCGCCACTGCCGGCCGCCTTCAACTGCTCGATCTCTTTCAGGATACCGGCGTTTTGTTCCTGCATTGTGGCCTCAAGCGCATCCATTGCCGCCGCCGCTTCTGCTTGTTTAGTCATGATCGTCTCCTGCTTGTTGATGATGAGGTCCTGCTTGTAGTTCACGTCCCGCAGCAACCTCATCATTCTGCGAGCGGTGAGTGAAGAGATCAACATGAGTCACACCGGAGCTACAGGCTGCGGCTTGGGAATTTCCGGGATGGGGATATTCGCCTTGGCCTCGTCCGTTTGTTTCAAGAGCGCGGCCTGGATCGCTGCCATCGACTTGTCGCCAACCCAGCCGTCAACGACTTCGAGGCCCAGCTTCTTTTGCAGCTTCTCAACCGCAGCCTGCGTCAGCGGCCCATAGTGACCATCGACTTCCAAAGGCGGCACAAGCTTTAGCAGGACGTTGGCGGCATTCTGCACCTTCATCACATAGTCGGGCGCATACGACGCAGCAGCGGCGGCCGCTGCTTGAAATTCTGGCTTTACTTTCGGGAAAAGGTACTCACCGACCGCAGCGAAGAGCGCCTTTACATCCTTGTTCTCAAACAACGAATCAAGCGTATTGATCGAAAGCCCCTGAGTGAAGGCCCTCTTCATGAAGTCCGCCACCCGCAGGACTGTCGGAATCAACCCAAGTACCAGCGTCAAATTCATTTCAGCCTCCATTTGTTGAATAGACCAACCAGCCAGCCCCAGATGTCGAAGTCTTTCCAATCTTTCGGGGTTTCGACACTGGTCTCCGATATCTTGGGTTCCGGTAGCACCTTGTCTAGGCGTTTACCGCCCCGGTCCCACTGGAAATGCGGACTAACGGGATCGCGGGGCGACGGCGGCGCGTTATTAGCTTCGCCACACTGAACAGGAAGGCTACTGCTCTCATCGAGCTTTGGCGCAACAGGCTTGCCATGCAGGAGTTTCTGCCACGTCTCTGGACCTACAATTCCATCGGCGTCCAGGCCCTCATCCCACTGGAAAACCTTGACGGCCTTCGCCGTCACCGGGCCAAAGACGCCATCGACGAACAGTAGCTCTTGCAGCTTCCGGACATCATCGCCGCGGCTACCGAGCTGCAATTCGGGCATCGCTGGCAGCGCGGGCTGCGGCGAGGGCGCGGGCCCGGTCGGCGCCGGCAAGCCGATGCCAGCCCATGGCGCCGTGTTGTCGTAGTGGGCCGCATCGCCCTTTACAGAAATGTGGACGTGATGGTCGTGCGCGTTCGCTCCACTATAACGACGCCAGACCCACGCTGCATTGGACTGACCTGTACCGGACGAGATGCGCCGATTGCTTATGACGTACTTGATCCTCTCGTCCTTGTTGAGCAAAAGCATGTCGGCAAAAGCATAGCTGTCGAAACCGTGCGCAGGATCGTGCGTGATATCCCGAGCGCAAACCACGCCATCTGAATTTGGGTTGTGATCCGACTCGCGGGCTGCATGGGCCGCATCGCCTATGGTCCCGTCGCTAGACTTGTCACGGACCGGCCAACGCTCGTTGACCTGGCGCAGCATTACGTCGAGAGACTTCGCTACGCGCCATGATGTCATCTACGTTTCACCTTAACCAATCCTCCAATTGGTTCCATCGCAAACAACCGGCACCTTGGTCGCGCCGCCAGCGGCAACGATGGCCCCAATCCCAGCGGTGTAACTCGCGGCGTTACTGTCTGTTACGAATGACCGCATGCCAGAAACATTACAAGTAGGGAGGCCAGCGACAGTGGTGGATATACTAGATGTCGATCCAGACCCAAACCCGGAAGTGTAGGCCAGCCCATTGACGGTGAAGGCGGCGGAAGTCACAAGCCTGGATGTAAAGCTTGCCAAAGCAATATTTGTCAGAGCGATGTTGTTCGGCACTATGACGGAGTCCAACCGAAGGCCGCTGATGACCGCTCCGTCGATTTGAATATTGTTGGCCCCTGGGGTGCCAGCCGCCGTGCGCAGCAACAGTTTGTCTATAGTAATGTTGCCGATAGCGTCTCCCGTGAAAGTCCCCTTTGGCGTCTGGAAAAGATTGATAAGCACAAGGCCCAGCGGCGTAGGGTGAGTATTATATAGCGAGCCTCCGATTTCTATGTTGTCCCAAACATACCCCCTCACGGTGGTGTCGAAGTTGCCATTCGCCAGAATTCTGCTGTTGGTAACGCCAACGGAAAGGTTTGTCGTCGGCGGAAGCCGCCCTGTCAGGTTGATTTTGATATTTCGCATTACTCCCTTATTATTGCAGTTATCACCAGCGACCTGCTGGTACGACATCTCGACAAGAACATAACTGTCGGGGAGCACCGCTGCGGAGTCAACGATTTCCAACCCGTAGTCGATTGCCTCCAAAGTGTTGACATTGATGGAGTCGGCGTTATCGCAGTAAACCTTCAGCAGAGCGCCTTCCGGGCCGACGTGTCCCGATACTTTCATCCTGCCACGGAAGAAAACATTCTTGACGTTTTGCGCAAAAAAGAATCGACCGTGATTTTCGGAATAGATATTGACGATGTGGGCGTTGTTCCCGTTCTTCTGAAGTACTATCGGATAGTATGTGCCATTGGACTCAAAGCCGTTTACTTTCACATTATTGAAGTTGTCGATCGTTCCAGCGTTGCGGCTTACGATATAGCCAGAATAACCACCTATCTGCTTCCCGTTGTTGATAGTAAAGCCGTCGCCCTGCCCGGTGTTCTGAATTTGCACTCCACCATATAAGGAAGTCGGATTTGTAGTCCCAGCCTGAAGGTAGCAAGGATTGTTGAACGTGATCCTGCTGGCATCTGCAAAGCGCCACAGATAAGAAATGGTTGTGCCGCCCCAATCGGCATCGACAGACGAGGTGGAGATGCAAGCCCCGTTGTAATTAACGGTAAGTCCGGTAATGGTGGCGCTTTGGAGGTCAAACAGGTTTTCCGTCGGAACCGCGGTCCCGGACGGCCAGATGCCACAATTAACGGGTCCAGGGGGAAAGTTGACAACTCGCGCGTTGGTAGCGAGGATATAACCAGCAACGGCTTTCAAAGTGGTCGTGTTGTTGACTGTCCCGGAGGCGTTGCATACGACGCCGACGTGGCGAACGTCCAGCTCGTCAACATTCAAACGCCAGTTGATGTTGGTCCCCGTGCAGGTCGCGCCGGTGCTGTCGATCTTGTCGGCGGATTGGAACCCCCAAGCTACCGTGGCAGCGCATGGGATGCGGATGTAGTTTGCCGGCGGTGCATCGCCGACCGTCGAATACCCGTTGATCTGTAGCACCGCAATCGCGGTCGCGATCGTCGCCGCTTGTGCCGCCGCCCTGGTCGGGTATGCGGTCATTCCGGTGCCGATCGGGGTGATGACGAAGGTACCGTCTGTCATAACCGGCTGGCCGCCGGTGTCGAAGCCCAGCAGGTGGCCAACGCGACTAAGCGCCGGTGGCAGAACGCGCATGGTCTCGCCGGGTGGCGCGAGGAGCGTGCGGCCACTCACATCGTTGATCTTGTCCCACGTCTCGCGGTTCTGCGCGACGACATCGGTCAACGCCTGATTGAGACTGCGCGCGCTGACTCCCTGGTTCTCGATGAACTGCGATGTGCGACGCGGCCGGCGCGCACCAACGATCTGCAAAGTGCCCGTGCTGGCCGTGGTGAGCGTGACCCGCGCGTTCTGCAATGGCCGCGCAGCGGTCGCCAGCGTGCCGGTTGCAAGGCTGAGCGTCCATTGCGAACCTGGCGCCAGCATTACGCCATCGAGCCACACCTCGATCCACGCGCCATAATCCGTGCCGTCGCCGTAAATCTGGAAATTGACGTTGAAGGGGCCGGTCTGATTGGTGATGGCGTAGGCCGTCCGCCGCTCGGTATCCGGCAAGGCCGGTATCGCTGGAGGCGCCTGGGCACATGCCGGTGCGATCAGTGAGCCGAGGAGCGACAGCAAGACGGCGAGGATTGTGCGCATGCCGTACCGAATACCGGGACGGCAAAAACGGGCAACGCACCGTGGCTTATTGCAATGTCTGCTTCGCCTGACGGGCGACTTCCCGTCCCGTCTTCGCAATTTCAATCATGGAATAGTAGAGTTGGTCAATCAACTGGCGTTTCTCCTCGGCAGGCATTGGGTATTTGTAGATATCGCGGACCAGTTTGGAGTGCTCGGATATGGTCTCATTGATCTTGTCGAGTTGGACGAACATCGTGTCGCCGCCGGCCGCCTGGATACGCGCCATTGCCTCTACGTCGCCCTCTTTTGCCTTGGCCGTCCAAGTATCGAAATAGCGCTTGTTCTCCTGGTAGTCGTCGTGGAATCGCTGAATGGATTCCGTTGAGGCCGAAGGGTAGCGAACGACAAACGCCTTGACGAATGGAACGTCGGCCAGCGTGTCGGTCGGCTTGATGGGATCGGGAAGGACGCCGGCCTTGCGCATCAGCGCATCCGTGCCCTGCACGACGTACATGCCGAGGCCGCCGCTCCATGCCCGAACGTAGTTCTCGATGAGGATAGGCGTGGTAAGTCCCCTCGCCATCGGACCCGCCACATTGCCCGGCTCTATGGCCGCCGTCCGCATACCTGGGAAGGCGCTGATCGTCTGCCCGAGTTTCTTGCTTAGCTCGGTCGTGTAGGGCGTGTATTGGTACTCTGGCAGCTGTTTCTCGACATAGGCGGGGATCAGCGTCCGGTCGGTGAAGGTCGAGCGATTGGCCCATTGTTCGTAAAGAGGCACAGCGATGGTCGGGATGACGTTCGGGATAAGCGTATTCATAACCGACTTGGCGAAGCCGTCGAATGCTTCCGGGTTGTTGCCGTACATATAATCGAGCGCCCGTTCGACCCCGGAGCCGAAAATGACCCCGATTTCAAACGGCTTTGGAATACGCCAGATGTTGCCGTTGTTGAACTCCCATTGGTCGCCGCGCTGCCGCAGAAGGTGCGCTGGCTTGCCGGCTGCATCGGCCGCGGAAATGGGTTCCCATTGGTCGGTCGGGATGATCCAGAACAGGTCTTTCTGCCAGGCCGGTAGTTCCTTGTAGCGCTCGTCGTCGTGGTTGGCCCACCACAGAAGGGCGGAAGGGGCGGTAATACCGGCAAGCACCTTGGCCGAGGTATTGATTGGCCGATCAAGGAAGGCGCGGGCGAGACGGTCGGGACCTTGAATATGAGCGTTTGCAAACGCGCTGATTGCGTTCCACGAGCGCATCTTGGCGCCCATGCGGGCGAAGTCCAGTGTCACTTCGCGGGATGAAAAGGCGGCCTCTTCCATCACGTCCTTTCCGACCTGTCCCTGCATCACCTTCTTGAACTCGCCAAGGCGGGTCGCGTTCTCGGTCAGTTCCGAGATCATACGCAAGCCTTCGATCGGGCTCTTGATGACGTTCCATGACCGGTTCATGAGGCCGGTGCCGGCATTGAGCTTCGCTAGGCTCTCCTGTAGATATTGCCGATCGAGCCCTACTAGGGTTGAATTAGCCCCCCCAGACTTGATCCAGTTCTGCCAATCCGCGTCCCGCCGCAGCACGCCAACTAATCCCTTGGCGGTATCGATTGGAGAGAAAATCCCCCGCGCGGAAAAGACAAAGGCAGACAGCAGGTCGCGCATTGGGTTGCGCGTCATAAATTCCGGCGTGAGGATCGCGCCCGCGCGCAGCCAGCTTGCCGGGTAAGACAGGATTTTTGCGATTATGCCAACGGTGTCCCGGTCTAGCGCTTTGAATGCCGTCACGAGTTCCGGATCATCGACCGCCATTTCGACGCGTTGGCCATTGCGGTAAGCGCCGATCTTGTCGCGCGCATCGGGCGCCGGGTTGGTCGCTCGGTATCCCTGTCTCTGAAGTTCGTCGATCAGCGTTAGCCCGGCGGCATTGCGCTCGGCGACCGCCACGTAAATGTACGTGTTCTTGATGATGCTTTCGAGCGGATCGACAATATCGCGATCCGAGCCAACCAGCCGCTTGATCGGGTCGCCCGCACCTAGGCCACCGCCTTGGCGATGTCCCATGATGTCGTCGGGCTGGATCGCCCGGTTGAATGGGATGTAAGACTTGTTCGCGTCAGTTATGGCGCGGTACTGGTGATCCGTGATAACGCCAGCATCACGCAAGTAGGCGAGCACGCGGTTCTGGTAATCGACAAGCTGCTGCCCGACCCGACCATATTGACGCTGGCCCGCGGTGACTACCATCTGCGCCGCGGCAGGATCGAAGCCCGAGTTGATGCCGCGGCCTTCCAATTCCATCGCGCGCTTCGCGGCCAGGTAATCGCGCAAGCCGTCAAGATCGTCACGCACGGGCTCAAGAACTTCTCGCAGCGATGGGCCATTGTTTCGGTAGGTGTTGAAGTCGGTCGTGCTCTGCTCAAGAAAGTAATTCGCTCGGCCGACATCGCCTCTCGTGCGGCGCGCGGCCTGATAGGCATCCTCGCTGTATCCCTTCAGCGGGTACAGATCGTCAACAAAATCCCGGTAGGACTGGCTCAGCGTGTAGCCTTGGCCGCGGCCCCCGATGTTGATCTTGCTGTGGATGGCCTGCTGCGCTCCCGCCAGTGTCATGGGGGCGCCGGGGGGCGGTGGAGCGGCTGGCGGTGCAGCAGCAGGAGGAGGCGTTGGGGGAACCCCACCGGGCGGGGCCGCAGGGAGTGCGGGAGTTCCGGCTGCGGGCGGCGGAGTGCCGGCGCCGCCTGGCAATTGGGGCTGGGATGCGACAGTCGCGGCGGCCGGTCCTTGTGGCGGCTGACCACCCCCGGCCCCGCCCATATCGGACTTGGGGGGCGCGGCTACAACTTCGTAACTGGATCGACCAAATTCGTTGGTCGTCTTGCGAACATCAAAACCACGATCCGATAGTCTGTCATAAATCATTTCACTTGTAGGCTTCAAATCTCCCGCCGCGGAGCTTTTGAGAATACGTCCTGAATCGATTGCCCAACGCGCTAACTTCTCGTAGGCGCTCGTCGCCAATCCTTGTCCCCTGCTCTCTTCCGTCAAATAGATGCCTCTGATTGTTGCGACTTTGTCGGCATTGTTGCCATACATATCGCCGAGGATGAACTCAAGCCGACCGGCCTCCTTCCCGGAGGACATTAGCGGTATGTGCCACATATCCTGCTCAAACTTGGCACCTATACTTTGTGGGCTTGCCGCCTCGATATAAGGAATATCACGCGGGTCCTTCGATAACAGCCTTTGTAGGATGACGGGATCGGTCTGTGCGTCGTGCGCCACTTCGGCGGGAAGCCGGCCGAATTCTTCGTAGAGCTTCAGTAGCTTATCCTGCACATACCTCGGTGGAGATGGAGGAGGAAGATCAATAGAAACCTGCTCCCCTCTTGCTGCCATAGGCGCGAGCCGCGTGGATGGCGGGGCTTGCTCCGGAGCAATAACCCTCGCCGCGTCCACGAAATGCTGCGACTCCGGCAGCCCTCCGATAACCTGATCGAACACCTCACCGGTCGGCGACTTCTCTACCCGCGCAATGGGCTCGCCGTTGGCGACGGCCAAGCCGGATGTCTTGCCGGTCTTATTTATCTTGCTGAAGCGCCCGAGTCCGATCAGCATGCCAAGACCGAGCGCCTGATCCATGCCTTCCTCGGTGTTGAGGTCGAGTTCTCCGCTCGCAACCTTCCCAGGGACTTTAAGGGTCTCAATCGTCCCTTTGATAAACTCGGATGGATATTGCTTCACGGCCTCCCATAGCCTGCCGCGACCTTCCGGCGTCATGATCATGTTGGCAAACTGCGGGACGGTCTGTATCAAACCGCCCTCGCGCTTCCCCGCTTCCTCGCCAGCGGCGATGCGATCGTGGAACGCTTGCGGGATTGTGGCTGGCGCTACGACGCCGCCAGTGAAGTAGGCGTCAATCTCGTTGTCGGGAAAGCCGGCGTCCTGAAGCGCCTTGCGCCGTGGAGCTGCCCAGGCAGAGATTTCATCCTCGCTGAACCCACTCGCCTGAAGCGTCTCGATGCGGCCGGCCATAACTACAGACCCAAGCGCTTTAGAACTTGATCAGGCGTCTCCCTGGCCTTGGGTGGGACCGCCCCCGCTGGCTGGGTTGACGGCGGTAGCGCAACCGCGGGTGGCGGGGGCGGTCGTCGGAACTGGTTGGCGATGTTCCGCATCGATTGCTCGATCGGCACCTGGTATTGCTGCAATGCCGCTGAAGTTCCCATGAAATCTGGCTTGTTTGGATTGAGCAAGTCGTAGGGGTCTTTGCCAGTAGTATTGCGATACTCGTCCATCTTCGCAGCCACGTCCTGCTCGAAGCGATAGAGCTGAAGGTCCCCGCTTTTATCTAGTGTACCCAGCAGGGGGTTGGATTTTGTAATCGATGTCTTGACTGCATCGAAAAACGATTTCTTGGCTTGGCCAAGTTTCTCGCCGCCTGGCCCACGCAGTTTCTCGAATTCGCCATTGACGAAGTTGAAGTCGGCTTTGTTGAGTTCGCCCGCATCATAGGCGTCATAGATTTTGCCGTTGGTTCCCATCTCTCCGGAGCGGATTTGACGGATGAGGCCTATGGCCCTTTCGTTTGAAGTGCGCGCTAACGGTTCCGGCATCCCCTCGCGCTTGACATAGTTCTCCATCTTCATCTTTGCCGCCGCCGAGGCGTATGGGTCTTTCTTGATTTGGTCCAACGTCATCCGCTCTGCACCGAGGGTCGTTGAGCCGATAACCCTTTGCTCAAAAGCTTCGTCGTACTGCTTTTGCTGCTGGACCGCCATGTTTGCAGAACGAACGCGATCCTGCGTGATCTCCTTGATTGTATCCAGCGCAACAGCCCGGTTCTCGACGCGCTGGGTTGCCGGGACGGATTGGTCATCAAAGTTGGCGTCGATTGCGGCCTGCGCTTTCTCAATGCCGCCATCGGGATCGTTCAAGATTTTCCTGATGCCTGATGCGAACAGCGAGGCACCGACCTGCTGATCGAATTGCTTGAGCTTGAGTGCGGTTTCTCCAGGGGGGGCACCGAGGATCGGATTGGCCGAGCGCTGATGGTACGTGTTGGCGATACGATTGGTGAGCCGAACGAACTCCTGCTTACCCGCCGGGGTATCCAGGCCGCCGGTCTTGATGAGGTTTTGAAGATCAACCGTATCGTTCGTGATCATTGCCGCGGTGTCGTGGTCGAAGTCGCGCCGTATCTTCGCCTGCTGTTGTGCCAGGATGCTGTTGAATTGCTGTGTGGTGATGCCATCGATCGCGCGGCTGAGTTCGACGCCGACTTCGGGACCAGCAACCTTCGTTATCTTTTGAACGTAATCCTTCCGAAACGCATCGGCGGCCCGCAGATAACCATCCGGGTCATACTGGTACTTCCTCGCGAGCACAAGGTCTGCACGCCTCGCCTCGCCTGCGCTTTGCGCAAACGCCGACCACTTTACCGCATCGCTAAAGTCTTTCGCCGCAGGCCCGACGATCGGAAGCCTCTCGACTTGCATGTTGCCATCGGCATCGCGCGTGACGGCCTGGATACCGGCTTCGCGCGCGAGCGGCTTGGCGACCGCCTCGGCCTCTTTGCTGGCGCTTTCGAGTAGCGATGAAACCTGCGCATAGGGTTGCGCAATCTGCCCTGGACTCACCGGGGAGTTCGGCGGTCGGACCTGCGGCACATCGTTCCTGACCTGCGGGAGATCAACCATCAGTAGAGCGCCCCCAGCTTAAGTGGATTCCCGGAACTGCTCGACAATCCACTTGAACTACTGAGGCCCAACCCGATCCCGCCTGCGACCTTCGCCGCCGCGTCAAGGAAGCCCATCTTCAAGGCGAAGTCGCCGGCCTTGCGCAGATAGGTCGCGCCGGCCTCGTCCTCGGACGCCTGTTGGCGGAGCGAACCCACCGCGGCCATGCGTTGCCGATCCGATAGCCTCGTGTTGTAGTCGCGCAGCGCGGCGGTCGTCGGCGACGTTGGGTCGATATGCGCGGCGGCCCGGATCGCGTCGATGTTGCCGAGCGTCGTGTCGAGATTCTCGCGGTAGGTCACGTCAGTCAGCGCAGCCTGCGTCCGTCCGAGTTCGGCGGCGCGCGTTGCACGGTCCGCTTGAAACTCATCGGCGGCCTGGGTGCCGAAGCCTTTGGCGATCGAAGACGCCGCCGCAAAGCCCAGCCCCGCGATCGATGCCCCGGATGCGCCGCCTGCTGCTGTTCCCATCACACCGTGACCCTGGTTGCGATTTCCAGCACCGTGATCGGCCCCGGCGTCTCCTTGACCACGGCCCAGCGCGGGTCGTGCGAGCGCCCGAGCGGCCTGTCGAGATAGCTTTGCTCGCGCAGCGGCGGCGGCAAGGTTGCATCCTCGCCCTGGTTCCATGTCGGGATTCGACGGGTAGCCATTGCCGCCCCCAATGCCGGAAGCGCCGGTCCCGATTGCCCGCTGTACAACGTTGTCATCGCAAACCCGGTCGAGTTCATCACATAAACCTGCGCCTGCTCGATCAATCGCGGTTCCATCCGCTGCGATATGTCCTGCCCCGCCTGGACTGGCGGAATGAACGGCTCCAGCACTGCGTCCCACGCGAAGCCAGCGATCAAGGACGCCGCCGTCAAATCCTCGCCGCCGTTGTTCTGCGGGATGATGAACCCATCGGCATCGACCTGGTACGTTCCCATCATGCGCGTGACCTGATCCATCAGGTCTACCGATCCTGCTCCAACCCACCATAAAGGTCCCTTGCCTACTGGCGGAGTGAGCGCGGGCGGGGCGGCATTCACGAGCATTCCGGCGTCGAGATAAATCGCGTTGTCAAGACCCTCGACAATCTGAACCGGAGTAACGCCGTCCGGAAAGTATTGAGTCACGAAAACGACGCTTTCCCCCAATGACGAAATCCAGAGGATGTTACCAGAGCCGCCTGGCTTCCACGGAACCCACCCGACCGTGCTCTGGGCGCTGATCTGACCGTCTACGGTCTGTAGCCTGCCTACGACGACGTGGTCGCCGCTGGCATTGAGCACGTAGATGTAGCGTTCCGCAAAGCCCAGTCCGGCCGAGTTGGGTACCGCAATGGCGATCGGGTCCTCGAACAGATGCGTTCGCTGCTCGGTCAAGTCTTTTGTTGTATAGGGCCGATTGGTCGCACCCACGGGAATGACCGCCATCAACTGAATGAGGCCGGTAGTGAGATAGAGAATGAGGTCTTGAACGATGCGCGGCTGCACATTGGCGCAAACATCGCTCGATACGCGCTGGAATCCCACCGATCCAGGTCTCAAGGGGTTGGTCGCCGAGATTGCGATGTACCAGATACCTTTGTCGGTGAACACGAACTCGGACGATTCCGCCCCTGGCACGACATCAAAGACCTGACATTGCTCCGGAGCCAGTTCGAATATAGCGTTGCCGGTCTGCGCATCGGGATAGAGATCGGTCGGCAAACCAATCGCGGACCAGCCGATGGAGCGCGGGACGCTCGGAAAATTGCAAAAGCCGAGGCGGTTCTGATCGGAGAACACCGACGCGGGCCATCCCCGAAGAGCATTCATGACCTCGTCGTCCCAAATTGTCACCGCCTCCGGGTTGCCAACCGGTGTAACGCCAACGAGCGGAAGAGAACCACCAGGACCCACTACCACTTCCGGTGTCACGAACGCAAAGACGCTGAGAACGTTACCGCGTACCTGCGTCGGAGTGGTGGGCACGGTTAGAAGCTGGACCGTGATCTGCTTCGCGCCGGAATTGATCTGCGTTACAATCCCTTTGGAATTCGTGACAGTCCCTTGCACAACATCCCCGATCGAGAATGTGTCGATCGGATCAGGGGTAAATGCCAAAACCTGAGAAGCCGGCAGTGTCTCTTCGATGGTAGCCGTCGCACTGACGGCGCTGGCGACGGCCGTGATCAGCACTTGCCGCCCGACGAATCGCATGCGAGTTCCGACGTGCGCCGCCGTCAAATTCATGCCCGCACTGAACGTAAGCGTAGCCCCGGCCCCGACCGAGCGTGTGGACGGCTTCATGGTGATGCCGAGCGGAGAAATTCGGTAGAAGAATGTCCGCTTCTGATTGCCCAGCGTAACCGTCTCGGCAAATGTCGCCTCGCTCCACGTTGCCACGCCATCCCAGGTCAGAACGCTCGGTTGGGCGCCTTCAAACGCGATGTAGATCGACAGGCCGATTACGGCCCATCGGATGAACCTGATACTCGAATTGCTCCACGACCTGCCCCCGACGCCAAAGACCATGGCGCCGTTTTCGTCATAGACCCGCAGAGTCGCTGGGCCGAACGCCAGGAAGAACGTGCTCCCTGGCTTCATCGTCACTCGCTCGACTCGCCCGGTCTCCGGGAAGATTGCGCGGCGGCCTGGGCGGTTGGCCAGGCCCCTGGTGTTGAGGATGCGCCAGTTGCTCATCTGGCGAGCCCCGGCCCGCATCAGAGGGTTGGTGTCGTCGCGCTTGACTTCGACATCAACCTCGCCAGCGGAGAAATCGCGCTGCGAGGTGGTGGCGCTGAGAGCCGCCATGGCGCATCACCGGCTATCGCTGCGAGAAGCGCTGATGCGAGACTTGAACAGTGGCCGCGTCGGCTTCTGTTGAGCGTAGCGCGTCCTGGCTTCTTGGGCGCTCCTCTTTGCCTGCAACCATATTCTGTCGGCCTCGTCCTTGTCGTTCTGCCAGCGATAGACTCCCGATAATACAAACTCGTAGAGCGCTTCAACGAACATTGGCGAGGCGCTCTGCGCGTCGCTCGCGGCGCCGTCAAAAGAGGCGTACCTGACGGTGCAGACATCCGCCGCGCCCCGCAGGCTCAACAACAGCATTGGAACATTATCGACGATCTGGATGTCCCATACGGTAAGGAATTGCGAGAATTGCGAGTTGTTCCCCTGCTTCACCCAAACCACATGCAGGCAATCCTGCGGCAGCGGGTATGCCGTGTCCCAACTGACATCGGCCGGCGCGGTCGGCGATGGGATCAAAACGGATACTTTTGTGCCAAACCCCCATCTGTACTCCTCGAGCATGACGGCCAGGGCCCGTTCGTAGGCCGGCGAGCATGCGGTCCATTCCGCGGAGCCATCATCTGCCACGGCGACCTGAAAATTCCTGGTCGCGGCGAGCGCCGAATTGATTATGTCAAGCTTGGAAACTGGCCATTGAATGGGCATGGCGTGACGTTGCTCGCCGCCAGAATATCGGGCAACGCACTACGCGAGAGATCACAAGCCCCATTTCGTTCTGAAGTAGCTGTCCAGAAACGACCGCTGGAATGCGTCCAGGGCCGTGTTGGTGACGATGATCTCCGAGATCGGCCCGTCCCAAAATGACCCACCGCCTGTGTTGTCTGTGCTGAGCGCTAGGGTTCCCGGAGTATTCCAGGCAACCCCGACCGCAGCGACGGGGGTCCCGGCCGAGTTGTTTAGGTAATTGGTGTTATTCGTGTTGTCGTATACATTTCCAAACCTGTAATCGGTTGTATTCGAGAAAAAGGCGGCGTCGTTTGCGAAGAACCCCGCCCTGTAGGACGACATCGCTCCAGACGACTGCGTGACCATTATCCACGCGGCAGATTGAGAGTTTGTCGTGTCATTGGTTTGAGCATTGGCGTAATAACTGACGATCCGCCCATTGTTGCCACCGCCACCGGCTGCTCTGCCTACGCCAAAAGCAGAACCGACATTCCCGGTGCCCATTGCAACGGTGTTGGCAGCAGTAAGCATGAACTTGGAGGTGGCAGTTGCAAATAATACAGTCTGCCTCGAATTGAACCCGCCAGTTTGATATGTCGGCCTATTCCCGGCGGTGGCCTGTAAAAGGTTGTATCCGTGCCCGCTCCTGTCGTTCCATTGCCGGGCCGTCTGGCCGTTGGTTGCCAGCGTCACCCCGGCATCGACATAAACGCCGGACGTGGCGTCATACCAGGCGACAAGGCCGGCGCCGAGCGATGCGGGCGTCCAAGCAGCCTTATTCACCCCCGCGCCGGTAGTCATAACCTGCGCCTGCGCGAGGCACATCAGGCCCGCAAGCAGGACTGCAAAGGCTAATGAAAACCCTTTGCCGATTTTGTTCATTGCTTAGCAAGCCCCCCCGATTTCTTTCGGCGGGAAGATTCGGCACCTTTCATCCGCCTGTGCTTTTGTAAGTACGGGCGATGGGTCGGTAACGACCAAAGAGATGGCCGGAAACGTCCCCGCCATCATGAGTGCCCCAGAAAACCAGTGCAAGCCGACACCGCCGCCAGGAAGTATTTCCGTAACTGTCATCGGGGGGCCGCCAGACTTAAGAAAGACGACATCTCCGATATTCTGGGCGGACGCTGGTGACAGCAGCAGCGCGAGGAATGCCGCGGCAAGAAACAATCTCTTCATGGTGCCATCCTCCTTATAGCTTGGCGTAGTACACGATCGCCTGCGTAGCGATGCCGGCCGATGTGTTGATGCAGAGGGCGTTCGCCGATGCGGTCTTGAGGCCGCGCGAGAACGGAGAGCCGTCCACCAGGCCGACTTGCGTCGTCAACTGCCAGGCCGGGGTCATATTGGTTGCGCCAGTAGCGCATGCGGTGCCCGTGCCGTAGATCAGCTTTGCGTTCACAGTGCCGGCCGCCATGATGGTGAAGCCGCATACATAGATCGTGCGGCCAGCCGTGAGTGCGACCAGCTCCGTTGAGCCGTTGGTCGAAGCGTCATAAATAGCGGTGCTATCGCACTGGATCAGTCCTTGTACCAGGCCGCCGGTGGCGCCAGAGGTGTTGGCTCCAATGTAACTTGATCCCGTGGGAGGGGCGGCACCCGTCGCCACATGACCCCAGCCTGGAATGGCGTTGTTGTTGTTCGAGATCGATACCCGCTGTGCACCGGTGCCGGATGCGCCGTTGTCCATCAACGGAGCGACACCGTTGATTTGCGACACGTTGCCGACCCAGGGCGAGGTCCCTTGGTTGACCGTGCCGATGACCTTGGTTGTCTCGGCCGAGAGAGTCGCATTGACGGAGAATGGGGTATTGTCGGAAGCGATGACGACTCGCTGCGCGCCCGCCCCCGCGAAGCCGTTGTCCATCAGGGGAGTGACGCCATTGACCTGATTTATGTTCGTCGAGAGGTTCGTTGCGGTAACAGGGAACGTTCCGCCGCTTCCTGTAACCAGCCACGCGGTCGAGTTTGGCGTATTCCCCGGCTGGACCGTCCAGGTCCCAGATTGAGTTGCCCCAAACGACGTGTTCCCGATCGATCCGCCCGCCTGGAATGGCGTGCCGAGCGTCGTGTTGATTGTAGTCAACCGCTGAGCTTGCCGCTGTGCCAGAGCATTCAAACTACATGAGCCAGTATCGGTTGCGCAGGCGGTGGCTCCGGGAGGTCCGAGATCGGTGTTCGTGGTCGTCAACGTGGCGTCTAAGGCTAGTGCTGACGTATTGAGGTTGGTCCCCGCATTGGCCGTTACGGTTCCGGTAACGGCGACCGTTCCAGAGACCGGTTGCGTGACCGCCGACCCATCGACCTTGACCGCGCCGGCCGCGCTGACCGTCGCGCACTGCGTCGCGGGCGCGGTCAAGTCGCACAGCACCAACTTGGCATAATGAACAGTGGCCTGGACGGCCGAGCCAAAGTTAGTTCCGGCGCCCTGTGTCGCGGTGTAGTCGGCGACGGCGGCTGCAACGCCAATACCGACAAGCGCGGTGAAAGCGAGAAGAAACCGTCTCATCAGAGCCCTCCGAACATAGGCTGCGTGCATCCAGTCGAGAGATCGATAACGCCAGTCCCGCACGTGACCGGCGCGGACCCGGTAAACCCACCGCTATTGCTGATGGCGGCTCCTACTCCGCCACCGATGCCATCCCCCGCAGGCCCGCGGCCACCACTGCCAGAGATGCCATCCCCGCGGGCGGCGGCAGATAGCATCAGGAGCAAGGCTATGAGCGCCAGTTTATTGAGATTCCACATAAAGCGTATTCCCCGTGGTTGCGCACGTTGCTTGGATTGCATCGGCGGGAACATAGGGGAAATAGCGAGAATATGACCATGCCGGCGGCAATAGGATGGACGTTCCCTTGCTCGCGCCGCCAGCGCCGACGAAAATCCAGCAATTATCAGTCGTGGTGTTGTTGTTCTGGATCGTCAGCGAGCGCCGCGTTACCGGGAGAGCCGGGACCGCGGCCAGAATTGTCTGGAACGTGTTCCCGGCAGCAATGACGGCAGAGCTATTCGTGGTTACCGCCGCTGTCTGCGCAAAAGAAGGAGCGGCCCAAGCAATGGCCGCGAGTAGCGCTAATCCAGCGAGGCGTCCCTGCATCGAAACATGGACCTTTACTTCTTGGCGGCGGCCTTATCGGCGGCGGACTTCTGGAGGGCGGCCCTCTCTTCTGCGGACTTCTTGTCGTCGGCGGCCTTCTCTTGTGCGGCGCGCGCGGCCAGCTCTGCATTGCTGGGGCGACCGGGCCGGCGCGCCTCCGGATCGGGCTGCGGCGGCGGAGTCTTGAGCAACGCCCTGGCGGCGGCGACCTTCTCGTCTTCCTCGCGCTGCTTGCGCTCTTTTTCCTCGGCCGCGCGAATGATTTCCGCGGCCCGCTCCCGCGCTCTTGCGTCGTCGTCCATCGCCCGCGTCTCTGCCTGGGTCGGAGTAAAATCCGGCTGTATGGCCGGCGGCGGCGGGGGCGGTAGCCCGGCGGCATTCGCTTCTTCGACCGCCTTCTTGTGGTCGGCCTGCACCTTGGAACGATAATTGTCGCGGGCGGAGGTTGAGAACGGCACCCATGCCCATTCATCTGGATGGTTTGCGACAGCCGCTTCGGCATCGACCGCGTACATGTTGTCTGTGGCGCCGCGATCGATGTGATAGGCGCGCTTCATCATGGAAACGGGTTCGGCCATGGTCTAGCCTCCTGATTAGAAGTCGGTCCCGCCGAACGAGAGCCAGGACGTTACGGTGACGGATGGGCTGGTTCCGCCGATGGTGACGTAGCAGCGCAGGTAGCGGTAGACGATGCGAGCGCGCAAGTTGGTGAACGGGAACTGGCATATGGTGCCCGCGGCGCCGACCGGCGGCATGGCCAGCGAGGCGCCGCCGATGGTCGGCACAAGTCGGCCGGCAGTGACGGCGGCGAAATCCTGAGTTTGCAGGATTTCCACGTTGCCGTTGCCGAACGCCACGTCGTTCGAGCCGAACAATGAAAACCGATAGGTCTCGTCCACGGACGCGAAGTCGATTGCCGTGATGTCGAGCACCCACATCCCGCTGGTGCGGCCGGCGCCTGACGACGGGTTGGCGCCACCGAGGTCAACCTGTCCGGAGTTCAGGTTGTTCAAGTACCCAGTCGCCGCGAGCGTCTGCGCCGCTGTGAACGCGGTCTGCGCGTCGAACGGAGTCGCATAGAACGGGACCTGCGACGGGATCAGGTTGACGGTCAGAGCCATTGGTATCTCCTATTCGCGATGCGTCGCATCCCGCCGAATTACGCGATGATGGTTGCAGCCGTGAGCGAACTCAGGCGGGCGCAGGCGCGCGGGTGCTCCTTCGCGATGCCCCAGTCCCACTTGATGTGGGTGCTATCCTGCGGCGTGCCCGGGATAGGCCCCTCGGCAACGACGGCGAGCGGGGTCTGTTCGATGACATAGACACCGCCGTCCCGGAACGAGACGCAGTAGATGGACGACGTGACCGCGCCGCCGCCGCCCGCGCCGACCTCGGTAAAGGGCAGGAGGTCGGGGCTGTCGTCCGGTTCGTAGCCGAACAGGATTGGCAGATTCTTGTACTTCCTGATGTTCCGGCCCATGTTGTCGGTTTCGGCGCTGAACGTCTGGTTTGTCAGGGCATTCGAGCGCGAGGCGATATCGACGAACGGCATGAGTGTACGCGGGAAAATCCAGTGTGTCGGCTTGTTCACCAGCCAATAGAGCTGATCCAGATTTCCCAGCGAGAGCGCGCCGCCGCCGGCACCGGCGTTGTTGACGACCAGATTGATGCCGACCGTATTGCACCGGACCTGAAGGCCGTTCGGTGTGCGAGGGTTCGACGAGTTGTCGCCCTTGATGACGTTCTGCGAGAAGTATTGCGCGAGCGCGACCGTCTTTGCCTTCTCCTGGCGGAACCTGTGATCGTCGCCAAGACGGTCTTTGATCGCGCGATCGACAAAGACGTACTCGTCGATGAAGAAAGTGTCCTCTTCACGCAAATTGAACGAACCCGCGGCTTGTCCGCCGGCCTCGTTGAGTCCACGGAAGCCGACCGCGGGGAGCGATCCGAAATCCATGAACGCGCGCCTACCGAATTGCGCAGGAAGAACCGGCATCGCGCGCAGGACATCAGATTCTTCAACCATGTTCTCGACGAATGCGCGCGTCGGGTCCTGTTCGATCAGGCCCTTTGAGTACTCGAGGAAGGAGATCGGGGTAGAAATCGTTGTTGAGAGCGCGACCATCTATGGCCTCCTTCAGCGAGCGTTGGGGCTTCGGTTCAGAGCGACCTGCGCCGCGCGCCTCTGCTCGAAAGACATGGTTGAGTAGCCTGGGATGGTACCGGCGTTGGCCGGCGCCTCGCGGTTGGCGTGCGTGAAGCCGCCCGCGGAGCCGCGGAGCGCGCTCATGATCTTCTCCATGAACTTCACCTGGCCTGCGGACATCATGAACTTCGTGACCTCGGCGCCGTTCTCGGGGTCGAATGCCTTGACAAAGGTATCGACGGCGGTCTTGCGGGCCGTTCCGTTCACGCCGAGCTTCTGGACTTCGGCGGCATGCGCGGCGTCGATCGTCTGCTTGTCGCCGACCTGGCCGGATGCATAGATGCCGAGGATTTTCCGGAAGCCGTCCGCGGAGATGCCTTCCTTGAGCGCCAGCTCGCGCAGCATCGGGATGCGCGCGTCCTTGTCGTCCAGGACGAACTCGACGCCTTGCGGCAGCGTGAAGTCATCCGGCAGCTTGAACGGATAGTCTTCCGGCTTCTGCGGTAGCGTGAGCTTGCGCGACTCCTCGGCCGCCCGGAATGCGACGTGGTCCCGGACAAACGTCTCGGCGTCGGCATCGCTCTTGACCGTTTCCGGGAAGTACGCCGGCCGCTTCCATTCGGTCGCGCTAGCCGGTGCTGCCTGTGTCGTCGTGGAATCCGAAGTTGGCGCGCTCGGCTGTACTGGCGGGCTTGGAGACGGCGACGGGCTCGCGGGGGCGGAAGACGACGGGGCGGGCACTGAACTTGTCGTCGGGATCGTTTCGGCCATGACTTTCGTCAATTCCTTTAGCCATCTTGCTCATCAATTCGAGCGCGAGCTTGCGCCGCGCAAAATTAACTCTCAACGCACTCTCCGTTGGATCGTTGCCTTCGGGCAACGTCAGTGCGGTCTTGTGCAATCCGCAATAAAAGGCATATCCCGCGGGCGTTCGCGCGATTGCGTCCAAGGACTTCACGACATCGTCGTCGGAGATCGAGAGGTCCGCCATCATGCCGCGGCCGGTGCTCCAGCGCCTTCGGGAACGGGGGCGCCGGCCTGTTGCCGAAGGCCCCCCTGGCCGAGCAATTGCGTTATCTGGCCGAGCGCGGCCTTGACATCCTGCTCGGATCGCATCTTGAGCAATCCGGCGGTGCGCATCTTTTCGATGATAGCTTCCATCGTGCCTTTGCCGTCGATCCAGACGCGCCATTCCTCCGGGAACATCTGCGCCAGCGCCTGGGCGCATTGGAACGCGGTCGCGATCTCCTGCTGCTCGGCCGCCCGCTGTGCGGGGTTGTACGGCAGCGTAGCGATCGCCCGCCCTTCCTTGTCTTCGAGTTGGTTGACCGACCCGGACTTCGCAAGCAGGTATTTGAATCTGAGGAAAATGGCGCGCGGCCCCTCACGCCAGAACGGCTGACCCGGCGTCCCGATTCGGCGTTGGGCGCGGGCCAGTTCATCAAGCCATTGGCCGAGCGTCGGCGGCGTGTCGCCGCTCTGCTCCGGGTGGTCGATGTAGAAGATTTTTCTTAGCCGATGTTCCTTGCGGTCGAGGTCCCCGAGCGCGGGATCGGGCGGCGGTTGGTCATAGATGCGCTTGACGGCATTCTCCGACCCTGTCCGGATCGCGTATGCCCCATTGGGCTCGAAACCATCTTCAGGAATGTTGGCGAAGCTGTCGTCTGGGAATGTGAGCGGACTGGCAACATACCGCTCGATCGCTTCCGGAATTACCCTCTCCCATTCGTCAATCTGGCGCAACGTCGGCAAACCCTGCATCAGTGGCCCGACCGCCCACGGCCAATCGGCGGTGGCCTTGAAGCGCATGAAGATGAACGGGCAGGCGCCCTCGCCGACCAATTCCTCCTGGTGAATGAGTTTGTCGCCTACCAGCACGACGTATCGGTAGACGACACCATCCTCGCGCTCCCACAGGCGCCAGTAGCCCCAGGTCACTTCGGTGGACTTGTCGCCCTTGTCCTTGCCGTCGATGGCTACAGCTACATCGGACGGAATCCTTCCGGATAGCTCCTTGCCGAGCACGCTGCGGACGTGGCAATTGCGCACATAGCGGACGATGAACTTGTCATCGACCTCGCCATCTGGCCCGAGATTGACTTCGATCTCCCGCATCGGGACGGCCATGGCCTTGATCGGCTCGTAGGCGCGCGATTGGTCGATCCAGAGGCCGCAGCCGGCTATTGCGAGGTCGGGTGTCGCCATCATCGGGATGACGGCATAGAGATTCGATGCCTTCATCGCCTTGAAGATCAGATCGTCTTCGCGGGCGACCTGATCCTTGACGGAATTGAAGACTTCGTCGGGAATTCCGATGCCGGGGCCACGTTCGCACCACTTTTGTTCCGGCGGCATGAACGTGTTGAACAACTCTGTAACAAAATCGTCTACCGCGATCGTGGCGAGATCGGTATAACATTCGGAGTAATCGAGTTCGGGACCGCGCGCGGGCGGGGCGCCAGAGGTCAATGTCCGGTCCCGACTAGGGGCGGCCAGGAAATAGCACTCTCGATATTCCTTGATCCGATAGTTCTTCTGCCGTTTCGCCGCCTTGAGGCGGTTGCAGGCTTCTTCTTCGAGATTGCTCTCCGCCATCTACGCGACCTTCTCGCCATAGGTGGCGGTCTTCTTGCCGAGGGGCCCGGCGGCGAGCGGAACCGGGTTTTGCGCCGAGACGAGCTGCGCGCCGTAGCGCGCGAGCAGCGAGGCGGTGTCCCCGCGCAGGTTCTCCTGCATTGCCGCGATGTCCTGCTGCTGACCTTGCGCCATCAGCGGCGACAGCATCGGGTCGATACTAGGCTGACTGTATTCCGGCGCGCCCATCGATGGCCTCGGCGAGCGGGATGCCGCCATAGGCCACGCATTCTTTGAAAAAACCTGACGGAGTAAACGCACCGCCGGAAACCCCGACGAGCCGGCGGACGGACGGGACGCAATACCCGAGGAGAGGCAAACCAATTGACCTGGAACGGCGTTCAGAGGAATCTAGTTTACCCACTTTATGCGAGTGACGCCTAACACTAACAACCGCGGCATTCTTTATGCGTGAGGAGATCATCGCCAAGGCCGGATCACCTTCGGCGGCCAGGATGATGTCGGTCCCGGCAATATGTGGATCGAAGAACGCCCATACGTGCAGAAATGGCACGTAGGCATAGGCCGAGACGTGCTTGAACTCGCCGGGGACGAACCGCCGAATCCACGGATTCGTCGTTTCACGTGAAAAGACGACCTGCCAGCATTCCGGCTGCACGATCAACGGGCCGGTGATGGCGGTGATCATGGCAGGAGAAATAGCATCATCCCGCCTGCCAGAATGGCGAACCACAAAGAAAGATTGATGATGGCGTATGGCAGAGCACGCCCGGTGAACCAAAACCGAAGCGGTATCTCCCATGGCCACGGTCGCTGTGTATCTCTCATCCCATGGTCCTCCTGATGGCGGTGATCATCTCAATCCGAGGTCAAGTCGTGCTGTAGAAGCGCGACCGCGCCTATCAACGGGCCAACCGGGTCGCACCACGACCACGACCTGGTGATACCTCCGTCGTTAAGAACCTCCGCAATCGCAACCCCAACGGTTTTACCGGCCCTGGCGCGCTCAATGGCTTGTTCAAGTCTGAGCACTACGTCCTCGTTGACGGTTTTGAGCTGGGTCACTGTCATCCCACATTCCTCCTGAACGGCTGGCTCGCGAAATCTTATTTCCGGGAGATCGGAGAATTCGGCGACATAGGTGTTGTCGTAACTTGCCTTCATCGGGGGGGCGATCCACGTCATCCAACGTTCCTACGCATCGTCTTCGGTCGCCACACCCGCGCCGGGCGCAAATCGCCGGTTGGCGTCAACCCGATCATCCGGCGGCCCTCGCCCATGGTCAAGACGAGGTATTGCAGGCAGTCGCACAGATGGGTGTAGTTGTTGTCCTTCGGCTCGGTACGGGTCCCCTCGGAATTGGCCCTCTTCTCGTAGCAGTAGCGGCCTTCCATGCCGACGATCAGGGTCCGGCACGTCGGGCTGATCATGAGCCGCGGCTTGCCGTCGTACATCGAGGCGCCGAGGTGCTCGACCGCCTCGATGCGCGGCTGAAGGAGGTTCTGCTTGATCGGCGCGGGCGTCACTTTCATCCCGATCGAGGCCCAAACGTCATAGGCCGAGCGGTCGTCGTTCTGTGTCCTGTCGGCGCCCTTGGGATCGCCGCAGACGCGGAAATTGAAGCTTGGGTACTTCTGGGAAAGCTTCGCTTTCACCATCGGCGCGAACGTCACGGCGCCCATGTTGAACTGCTGCATTTCATCGATGATGATGACGCGGTTGTTGATGAACTGCCCGAACAGGGCCGCCGGTTTGCGCCCGAAGTCGGCCGCGACCCAGATATCGTGCCCTTTGACGGGCTCGATCGCCTTGCCGGCAACGTATGTCTCGCGCTTGAACCACGGCCATACCGGATCGCCGTCGATCACGAGCGCGATCTGGTTCAGCACCCGCGTCTTGATAAATGGAAGCAGCTTCCCGCGGATCATCTTCAAGTACGCATCTTTGGCGAGATACTTGATGTTCTCCGCGGCCGGGTTCATCCGGTACTGACCCGTGGGCTTCCCGTCCGGCCCCATGATGTCGAGCAGCCCCGGCGGCTGCATGATGAAGTCCCATTCCGCCGGCCACGTCATCGCGAGCCGGTCGTACTCCGACATGCCTTCCGGAAACTCGGTCTGCCCCGTCATCACTGCGATGAAATGGTCGTCGGACGGCGCGTTCATGTCACACCAGAGGCCGTGCCAGGTCGGGCCCCCGTCCTTCATCGCCGGATAGCGACCCATCTCCACTCGGCTCTGCACCTCATCGAAGATGCTTTTCGGGATGAACTGCAATTCGTTGATGTAGACCCAGGTGTATTCGCTCGACATCAGCTTCTTGACATCGTCCTCCTTGTCCATCGCGATGAAATCGACCTCGCAGTCAACGTCGGTGCCGCGCGGCCGCATGATCTGCCGCGCCGGCTTGGACATGACGATATTCCCATACAAGTGCTCCGGGAACGTGTCGCGCCACGTCCTCATGGTGGTGCTGATCAATTCGCCGTAGGTGTTACGAATTACGGCGCCACGGGTATGGCGCATCCCATCGGCTCCGGGCCGCTGAGACGCGGCAATCATCCAAGCCTTGAGGTTGCAGGCCTTCGACTTGCCCGACCCGACCGGCCCCTGGATGACCTGCACCGGCGCCGTCGAGCGCATGAACCGTACAAGCTGCGGGTAGTCGAACGTGTAGATCGGGCGGCCGTGCTCGTCGTACTTCTGAGCGACCTGGTCCGTGGGCGGCGCAACGTCGCGGAGGTCAATGGCGGGGCGGGGCGTCATCGCTGTTCTCCAAAATACTTGCGGTACGCGACCCGCCAGTCCTCCAAAGATATCTCGCGCTGCGCCGCCTCGAGCGATATCGCTCCGCGACATACCTCGCGATGCAGCCGGTTCTCCAGCCGGTCTTTCATCACCGCATTCCACTTTCCGCTGTAACATTGCGGCCACAGGTTCTTGACCGCATCCGCACCGCAAAGTTCCCGGCTGACCGCGTGATCGATCTCAAAGCGGCGCCCGTGGCGGTCAAGCCTGCATGATTTGTCGTCGTTGCCGCTCAGTCCGTAGAGAGCGAAGACCTCGCGTTTCATACCTGCGGTTACATGCCTTTTGTCTTTGCCCCATTTAGTATTACAAACGGCCTCCTTGGACGTGCAAGCCACCACGCCCGGCGTAATCGTCGGGTCGGGGACCGATAGATCGGCCGACCAGGCCGCGGCCACCATCAGGAGAAGGTAGAAGCCCATCCCCAGAAGAATGGCGACCCGCCACAAGCGCCGCTGTTCCCGCCGTTCCCGCCGTTCGCGATCCTCGCTGTACTCGTAGAACTCGCGCCGCCAGGACGACCACTCCTCGTCCAGATCATGGTCGGAACCAACCATCAGTCGACCTCCTGTTTTTTGGAACCACAGCGCCCGGTTTTTACCAACGACCCACCATCGAAGCACAGCAGACTGTAAAAGTAGAAACCCGTTGTTTCGTAATCCGGAATGTGGATTTCCACGTAATTGCCCATCCGCACGATCTGATACGGAATGTTGTAGCGTTCGAGATTTTCCTTAAACATCTCTAGATCGTTCATCGAGGCCCGACCCGCCCGCCACCGCGCCCACTCGTCGTCCATCCCATGGTGTCGACCTCCTCGGCCGGTCGGATCGCCAGCACCGCTGCCCTGAATCGATCCAAGGCGCGCAGGTATTGGCGAGCCAGCACGCAGGCATCGCAGTCGGGATCGCCTGGAACCATCTGCGTCAACGGGTTCATCTGGAAATCGAGCCAAGCGTTCGCTATCCGCTCCGCCTGATGCCGTTCGTCATCGATCATCAGAGTGCCTGCCAGATCGCCAGTATGGCGAGAGCCATTATAAAGACCGCCATCGCCCCAGCGGCCATCGTCACACCACAGATGCCGCGGTACATCACAAATCCGTCCGGAGCGGACCAAACCCCGTCTCGAACGAAACCTCGACACCCGCGGCTTTCAGCAAAGCCTCGGCAAAGGCGACCGCATCATGCGGCGACAGCACAAAGCTCGCCCCAAGTAGGCCGACACAAACACCGCCGCTCAGGTGAGACGACACTGAAAGCCGACCGTTGGCCACCTGTAACGATCCCACTAGCATCGGTCATTCCTTCGGGAGTAGGCACCGGACCATCGGTGAGGGATTATAGCGCTCCTCGGAACTCGTCAGGTGCTCCATCAGAACATGCCGGATGTAGTTCGCCGGACTCCGGTGCTCGGCCTCCGCGGCGCGCGCTACCCGCTCCGCAAGATCGGTCTCAACCCTAAAACTATAAAACTTGTCCTTCCGCGAACCGCGAATACCCATCAAACCCTCCGTAAAAACAACAAATGACCGGCAAATACATACACCCACCACCAATAAAAGCAATGTGCGGCAAAAGATGTTGACAGCTAAAAATGAGCCGGGCCCCACAATGGCCTACATGAATACCCCTAGTATAACTAAAGGCTTCGGCCAAAGCAGGGCCCTAGGGGCCGGTAGGAGCAACACAAATCGGCAGGTCCTGGCGCGATTAGGCGATCTCGTGATGCGCCGCAAAGATGTGCTCGATGTGCGCGATTGCGTGGGCATGGCGCCCGTCATCGTTGACGATGGTCCCGATGCCCTGGCCGTCCGCGATGGTGGCGCCGCTGGTCGGATTGGACAGAACAACGTTGAAGGTCTCGTTCGGCTCGACCTTGGTGTCGCCCCTGATCGTGACCGAGATTGTCTCGACATTGTCGCCGGCCGCAAAATGCAGCGTTCCAGAGGCGGCAAAATAGTCCTTGTTGCCTACAGTGGCACTTCCATTGGAGGTGGCGTAATGCACGTCGAACGCCAGCGTTCCGTCCGACCGGGTGACCGTGAAGACCTCGACCCTGGTCCCGTTGTTGCCCTCGATGACCGACGCGTCGCCGATCGATACCGATCCCGCAACCTCTCCGCCGCCGCCG
>Ga0184625_10000030_pt1 | contig 30455 bp, 33 predicted proteins | sample PLM3_30_b1_FD_133151 | JGI IMG/M metagenome (GOLD analysis project Ga0184625, IMG submission 133151) | Groundwater sediment microbial communities from an aquifer in East River, Colorado, USA - PLM3_30_b1 | ecosystem: Environmental > Terrestrial > Soil > Riparian zone | place: USA: East River... | reverse complement strand
TGAGTTGTACCGTTGCCTGCACGAGTGCCAGCAGGTTCTTCGCACGATGGTCCACCTCGCGCGCGAGTATTTTTTCGCGTTCTTCCGCCTGCTTGCGTTCGGTGACATCCTGAAAGCAGTTGACCGCGCCGACTATGTTTCCATCGCTATCCTTGACTGCCTCGATGTCAACGAGCGCGATGCCACGCGAACCGTCCGGCCGCTCGATGTGGACTTCCTGTGCACGCACCGAAACCCCAGTGCGCAACACATCGGCCATGGGGCATTCATGGTGCGGGAGCGGAGTGCCATCGGGGCGATACATTCGATACGATCCGCAAAACCGCTCATTGGGATCGCCGAGTTTAGGCGACCGGCCCCATAATTCGGCAGCGCGGCGGTTAAATCGAAGAACCAGACCATCCCGGTCACAAATATAAATGGCAAATGGCACCTGTTCGAAAAGCCGCGCAGGCAATTCGAAGGCCTGTTCCTCTACATGCAAACCAATGGCGCGGCTGACCGCCTTTGCAATCACGCCCACGGGGATGGAGGTTCTTTTGGGTTTGCGTCGAGGGGAAAGCGGCGTATCGGAGGGTACGTTGCCCATTATGTTGCTACACCTGCCTACCGTTATTTAAAGTCGGTCATTTCCGGATGCTTAGCATAACCGGCCGCCGGACATATGTCGCCCGTCAGGACGGGCCATCGTGTCGCATTAGGGATCAGCGCTGCAAGGCGGCCATGTCCGCTTTGTGTCAAAAGCAGACATTCCGAAGCGCCATTGCGTTGTCCGACTTACCCTTAAAAGCGGACATTGCTCCGGATTCGAGTCACGCAGACCAAGGATCAGGTTCTTGGAAAAGCAAGGCTATTCCCAATCGACAAGATGTTAGCGTCGGGACCAGTCGATATAAAAAGTTGTGCTATTGCGCTCGGCAGTCTGATTTATCAACTCGGCGAAGCGGCGACGAAATTGAACATCAAAAATTTCGTCGATGCTCTCAACGGCAACGCTTTCATCCTGCACCAGCTCATCAAACCGGTGTTTTAGTAAGTTCCATTCATTGGTTTTCGACATGACACCTCCACACGACGGCGTCTGAAGTGTTGCCGACGTTTATCGGGCCATAGCGTTAAGCGCGAGGATGACCAGAAATACGCCGCCCAATGACCATCCAAATAGCCGCGCTGTCTATCGTTCTTCCATAGGTGAATAACGACCAGACTGAACAAACGTTCATTCGGTCAGCCATGTGATTTTGGAACATCCGCAGTCCGTTTTGGGCCAGTAGCGAATATCCATGGTCTCTCCGCTCTTGAGCGCAGCCATAACGTAGATCTATGATGAACAAAGGGATGCGCTTTAGCGCATGAACTCATGACTATCTACCGATTGATTGCCAATGGCTCATTTGGGCCTGACGAAATCGAGGCGATGACCGCCGCATATGAAGGCGCATTGATTGATCTCGGTGTGATCAATCGTGACGATCCAATAACTGAATTAATCGCTAAATCCATTGTCAACGTGACCGCTACAGGCGAGCGCGATCCTGTACGGATAAAAGAGCGCGCGATTAATGCATTAGGAGTGCGCAGATCCACCGCCGCATAGGGTGCCCGATGTCTGCTTTGCGTCATTAGCGGACATTCCGGCCTTGGATTGTCGGGCTGAGTTCGAGAACCTGGCGAGGGCGTACTTGCGATTGGCAGAGCAAGCTGATCACAACATTGAGTTCGACGTAACCTAAGAACCATCTGTTTCGGGCGGCAGATTGAACTCGACTATAAGTGCGCTGGCGCGGATCTGTTCGGCACGGCTACGATAGCTTTCCGCCAGAGATTCAAGGCCGGCGCGCTTTTCTGGGTTAGGCTCTTTCTCAGCGCGTCCAAGCAACTCTAGAGCCATTGCAAGATACTTGTCCCCTTCAGCCATTGGACCTGCCCCCAAATCTGCCCGATGGAACTCTACGTTGAGAATTAATGGCTGGCCAATCATTTGATTTCGCAAAGACGCATCGAGACCTAGCGGCCAGTTAGGTTCCACCGGCAGGAACCATCGTTTGCACAAAGCTGGAACGGATTCGGCCGGTCGCGAGTTAATTGACCGCCGCTGATAGTAGTCCCCTTCCCCGTTCCGATCAGCGGCACGCTCACGTAACACAAGGGGCTGCCATCGATCCCTGATGGTGGCCCCCACTTTTTCATTGGCCTATGCCACTGGCCTGCAATACCAGCTCGACTAATCTTGCCCAGTTCTGAATACTATTCCCATCCCACCTGTCAGTGCGCCGGTCCGTCTTCCATTCCGGCGCGCCATTTTTATCTGGATCCCTATACTTTTTTCAGAATTAGCATTGCATGAGAAGAGGCGTAGTTATGCCTTGGCCGCGATGGTCGTCGCAATTGGTTTTATGCCTCGCGATTAGGCAGTGCACCGGGATTAAATAGCGGGCACTGGGAACGAGACACTCTCAAAGCCGGTTTTTGTTTTTCCCTTCCGGATCCGCCTAATTCGAGTGAACCTCTACAGACGCCGATTTAGCTGCGAGAAGCACCCCAAGACCTTCAGTTCAGTGAAAAACACAGTAAGCTTGGGTTCTGGTAATGGGGGCAACCATGAACCAAGCAATCGAATTTGAAGTCACGACTCCAGACCCGATAGTTTTAAGGGATGGCAATTTCTTTAGTGTGCGACTTGAGACGAACAGAGGGACAATCAGGCTGAGGTTTAGAGAAAGAGCCCTCCAATCTATTGCCGACCAACTAAAAGAGCTGCCAAGGCCAAATTAATGGCGTGGAATCTCCGCTTAACCTCCGAAAGCGGCGACTATAGCGGCACGCTCACATCAAGCGGAGGAACGATGACTGGCACTCAGCCGTGGCGTCCGCCGGAAGGCGAGCCTCGCAGCCGAACATGCCATGTTGCCCCGTGCCAGCGGCCAATGCCCGATAGGCGGCGACTAAGATACGCATCCGCGCACCACGGAGATTGAGAATGCTAGCAGACAAGAATGCCATGGCGACCATTGCGGTCAAGGATCTTGCCGCGGCCAAGAAGTTTTACCAGCAAAAGCTTGGTTTCTCACCCACCGGCACCGAAGGAGCCGGTGTCGTCACATTGCGAAGCGGCAATTCGACAATTGTTGTCTACGAGTCGCAATTTGCCGGGACCAACAAGGCCACGTCCGCAACTTGGGGGGTCGGCAAAGAAATGGACTCCATCGTGCGAAACCTTAAGGAGGCAGGTATTGCTTTCGAACATTACGATACGCCAGGGCTCAGCCGCGAAGGCGACGTCCACGTCGCCGGAAAGTTCAAGGCCGCCTGGTTCAAGGATCCCGACGGCAACATCCTGCATATCAACAATCAGTGAAGCAGCCAGCCACGGCTCGCGGAACTTCCCATGTCCGCTTTTAGCCATAAGCGGGGACACAGAGGCCCATCGAAGTCATGTCCGCTTTACCCCGAAAGCAGACATTGCGATTCAATGAAAATCCTGCAGCCAAGTGTGTTCTGCGATACTTGCTTCGTCTAGCAACGATAGGTCGCGCCCGCGCGGGCCGCAGAAGGGCGACCGCGTATGCGCGGTGGCCCTTCTGTTAAACTGCCGGTTCTCCTACTAATGCGAGGCTCGGCTTATTCTCGCTGCTTAGTCGTATTTGAACTCCGCCATATTTTTCAGTGAGTCCTTGGTTGCGCCGCTTAAGACCGCGTGATCAGGATACCACTTGCTTTTCGTCGTGGCCGTCGTTGTGGTTGTCGCAGTCGCAGGACGGTTCGCTGTCCCGGTCGCCGCGGAACCGGTTGTGCTTGTGGTAGTCGAGGACGTGCGAACGGGCTCATCGACGAATTTAAGCTTGCTCATCTCAACCATGATGTCGTGCTGGCCTATGCCAAGGAAGCCGCCAACGCCAATCACGACGAAATCAGCCTTTCCAGACTTGTCGAGCAGAATTTCGCTGATGTCGCCGAGCTTCTCATTTTGATCGTTGTAGATGCTGAGGCCGATGAGCTTCGACGATCGCCACATCTCGCCATGGGCTTTTGGAGCAGTAGCAGTAGACTGGACAGCAGGCGCCGGCGAAGCAGGCGGAGGACTGGTTTGTGCAAGTGCGGGAACAAGCATCGCCGAAGCGAGCAGGCCGCCGAGTATGAGTGTGCGCATTTGGCGTCTCCTCTATTCTTGTGAATTATCTGTGCCAAACGCAGGCACCTGAATTTTTGTTCCATGCAAGCAAAAGCGCTTTTGCGCTTCAAACAAGAAACATGGTGCTGAGTCCCAGTTGAGGCGCTCGAAACGCAGCACCGGGGAGATTCCCGTCCAGCGCCAGTTGCATGTCCGCTAAGGGCCGATAGCGGACATCGGGAGCCCCATGTTAAGGACCAAGCGTGCAAACGTGTGGCGCGACGCCTTGCGCCTTCCTGGCGATCATCGTTTTTGAAGCGCGAGCCATAAGCGGGCGACGGCTTCGGCAGGTGTTTTCGCAAAACAACTCTGATCAACATTCGCAGAAGCGAGCCACCCATCATGCTGTTTATCAAGAGAACCAAAATTCTCTCTACACGCCTCTATGAGTTCTTCGAGGGTGGGGACATAGACACGATCGCCGCTTCGCCAGACAAGCTTGTTAAGCGGACCAATCAAGCTACCTTTTCCGATCTGCGGAAATCCGGCATCCATCAGGCTTTTGGCGAGGTCGTAGTCCATACGCCTGTCTAATCGCGATGACTGCTGTTACCCCGAAAGCGGACGTTAGTCGGCGTCACTCGAATATCCGCTAAGTGCCAAAAGGCGACAACGCGGCTGTCTCGGAGGCGGCGACGGGATGTCCGCTTTACCCCGAACGCGGACATTGATGCTCACTCGATGATTTCGTCGGCGCGCCCGAGCAGCGACGACGGCACGGTAAGGCCGAGCGCCTTGGCGGTCTTGAGGTTGATCATGAGCTCGAATTTTGTTGGGGCCTGGATCGGCAAATCCCCCGCACGCTCGCCCTTGAGGATGCGATCGACGTAAGACGCCGATCGCCGGTAGACGTCGACGGTATTTACGCCGTAAGCGATAAGCCCGCCTTCCATGGCAAAGTGGCCCAACGTATAGACCGCCGGCAGACGGTGGCGCATCGCAAGTTCGAATACGACCTTGCGATGGGTGTTCATGAAAGCGTCGGGTAGCACAACTAGGCCCCCGCCCGGCTCACGCGCAAGCTCAGTAACCACAGGATCAATATCGGAGGGCGCGTAGACTGGACCCGCGGTCGCAGTTACGCCGAGGGCCGTTGCTGCGCGCTCGACCAAACGGGCGTAGTAGGCTCCTCCTCCTGGAGAAGTTGGCGGGTTAAAAATGAAAGTCACGCGCTTGAGAGCAGGCGTTATGTCTTTGAGCAATTCGACCCATTTGCCCGCCATCGCGGACTCCACATTAGTAAATCCGGTCGCATTTCCACCTGGTCGCGCAAGGCTCGCGGCAAAGCCCTCGCCGACCGGATCGGAGACAAGAATGAATACGAGGGGAATCGTGCTCGTTTCCGCCGCCACCGCCCTCAGCGCCGGCGTGCTCCGCACTACGATCACATCCGGCTTGATCGCCACCAATTCCTTCGCGAACGACGCCATTCGGGCGGTGTCGCCGGCGCTGAACCGATAGTCAATTCGAATATTTCGTCCTTCGCTCCAACCGAGGTTCTTGAGCTCGTGTTCGAACGCCGCGAGTTCGGCTTTCGCTTCAGAATCCCCTTCGGGCGTGTTCTTGAGCACACCAACCCGGCGAATACCTTCGGTTTTCTGCGCATGCGCCGCAACCGGCCACGCCACCGCCACGCCGCCGAGCAGTGTGATGAACTCGCGCCGTTTCATGCACCGTCCCAAGATTCGGGAAGACATCGTAGCGAGTCAAATAGGGATATAGGAAGGGCTCGCTGATGTCCGCTTTGGATCATTATCTCCCGATCCTGCCCATCCTGCAGGCGACGCTCGATGCGGCCCTGTCGGCGATCTCGCCTTCATCGTCGGGAAGAGCGGCAAGCCGTTCACCAAGAAGTCGTTCGGTAATGACGCGGCGCATACACCGCCGCGTCCTACCCCATCGGTCCATGGGTGGCCGCTTTGTGCCATAAGCGGACATTCGATTTGGGAGCGATCACGTGACGCTAAAAATGCCTTCGCATTCTTTCTAAGTATTCTTTTTGCTCATCGTCGAGTTTTTTAAGTGCCTTTGTCTCCGCCTTGCACTTTCTAATCATCTTACCAATTTTGCGTGCCGTTGCACGACGTTGAATTTTTTCGGGCTCTGCTTTGTTTAATTCTGCGCGGTCGTTCAAACGCTCGATTATTGTTTGACCTATCATGACGCAATCTCCTCAATCGAAAGCATTCGCCAACTTCGAATTGAGCAACAGGATCCGCCTTCACGGTATCTATCTTTTTGACCTACATCAATTGATTGCCATGCCGCATTTCCGTGCGATGTCCGGTCTTGCCCCAAAAAGCGGACATTGACCCTACCTGACGGAATGTCCGCTCAGTGCCAAAAGCAGACATCCACCACTTATTCGATCACCTCGTCGGCGCGGGCAAGACGCGGCGTGGGTCAATTGTTAGGCCAGCGCCGCGAGTTGGGGGGCAATATGGGTCAGGAGCTCGATCGGTTCGGCCATCATTGCCTCGGTCTTCTCCTCGAAGGCTTCGCGCAGCGCGCACCACGCCACCGAAACACGCGCGATGATGGCCGTCTTGCGACGGCGCAGCGCGGCGGCCGCCTGTTCGGTCAGCAGCATGGGATTGTCATGCTCGAACAGCACGCGGCCGGCGCCGTCTTCGATCACGTATAGTCGGCCCAGTCGTGAGATGCTCAGGATACAATCGTAGTCCGGCGGCGGGCCGACCAGAAACACCTGCGGGTCTCCGCGCTCGGTCACGCCTACGTCCCAGCCGCTCGCCTCTCCCGCCGCGATTGCGCCGGAGGATACCGCCAGAAACTGCTGAAGCTCCGCCGATTGCCAGCCTTCGGAGGCTTGCTTCGGTATGGGAGGAAACTTCACCACATTCATCGCTTCACCTCGAACAGAAGCCGGTGCAACTCGGGTTCGTAGTAGGACAGAAGCTCGCGCGCGAACGACGATGGGTCGACGCCGAGCGCACGCGCCCACCCCTCCAGGCTTTCGGTTGGAACCCGACCAAAGCCGTTCTCCACCTGGGAAATGAACGTGTAGTACTTAAAGCCCAGACGCTCTGCGAGTTCGATCTGCGACAAACCCGCGCGCGTCCGCAGATCCTTGAGCCACGTCCCAGCCTTTTTGCGCATCTTCTTGGCCTGCGGCTCCGCCTTGGCAACTTGCAACGGGGCCTCGCCGTTGGAACCAGCTTGCCTTCCTGGACGTTTCATGTTTACTAAACTATCTGTTAATATATAGCCTTCGACTAAACTATCTATAGCAAAATTGGCCACGCGAAAAGGTCTCGCCGGCCCCGGAAACGAGGAATTCGCCATAACGACCACCAACCCCATCGAACGGCTGCGGGTGCGATCGCCGCCGTCAACAAGCGGGCCCCACATCATCTTCGCCGGGGCACTGGCGGCGGCGGGTTGCGACCGCGGCCGTGCTGGACCAATCGCTGTCCAAGGACCACGTGCTGCCCGGGGTTAGCACGCTGCTATTCGTGCTGGCCGCGGCCGTCGCGCTGATCGCGTGGCGACGTCCGACACGGGGGCCGCGCCTGTGCTACTGGGACGTGGCCGGCGTCCTCACTTTCATCGGCATCTGCGTCGCGGCCGCGATCGAGCCCGACCAGATGGTGCGCTTGGTGGCTGGCACTGATCACAGCCCCTAGGGCCGCCCCACACCGGCGAGGCCTCCGGGTCTCCGACCGGCGCGTCGGGGCGCCCTCCCCCTTTCGGTGAATTCGAGCGAGGATCGCGTGGACCTCTATCAGCATTTCGTCGCCCTATCGCAGATCATCATTATCGACTTCGTGCTCGCAGGCGACAACGCCATTGTGGTCGGGATGGCGGCGTCCCGCGTGCATCCCTCAATGCGCGCCCGCGTGATCTTGTGGGGAATCGGCGGCGCGGTCGTGCTGCGCATCCTGTTCGCAGCAATCGCCACGCAATTGCTCACCATCGTCGGGCTCACGCTCGCGGGCGGCATTCTATTGCTCTGGGTTTGCTGGAAGATGTACCGCGAGATCAAGCTGCCCGCGCCGGCCATGACCGCGCTCGCGGGCCACTCAACCGGCGTTGACTTGGCCGCAGCAAAAACCATGACCTTCGGCGCCGCGCTGACTCAGATCGTCGTGGCGGACGTGTCGATGTCGCTCGACAACGTGCTCGCTGTCGCCGGGGCGGCGAAGGGCCAGATCTGGGTGCTGGCGGTCGGTCTGACGGTGGCGGTGGGATTCATGGCGCTGCTGTCGGCTTACATCGCCAAGCTGCTGGCGCGCTACCACTGGATCACCTGGATCGGGCTTGCGATCGTGCTCTACGTCGCGATGGAAATGATCTGGACCGGCACGCACCAAATCGGCTGCCAGTTCGTTAGCAAGGTGGTCTGCGATAGCGGCACGCTGCGCACGCTGAGCATTCTGTTGTCGTGAGCCTTGCGCCTGTTCGACGGCGCCTTGTAAACATACAGAAAGCAGCAGTACAGGTGGCCTTAGGGCCAATGTCCGCTTTGGGTCATGAGCGGACATAACGGTATGTCCGTGGGATGTCCGCTTTCCCCCCAATAGCGACATGAGCGTCCCTAGTTCTTTGGCGTCAGCGGTCTCGACCGGTCTGCCCGTCAATCGCGCGATCGGTTTTGACCCTACGACCATTCGTGCCGTTTGAGCCGCTAAGATGCCTGTCAGCCGATCGCAACGAAACTAATTGCTATTGAGCAGGGGGCAGCGCTGATAGAAACTCCGGCCCAATTGCGCAGATGGTCGGCAGCATGGTCCTCATCCGCTTCGCCAAAGTTGCGATGATTGGTTCGCTCGCAGCCTACGCATTCATCGTCGCCTACGACAACATCGTCGACTACCAGTCAAACTACGAGTTCGTGAGGCACGTACTGAGCATGGACACGACATTCCCTGGCAACAGGTTGATGCATCGTGCGATCACCAACGAGAGTATCTGGAGAATAGCCTATGCGTTGATCATCGCCATGGAGGGATCGACAGCGCTTCTGCTGGTGGTTGGCGCGCTAGTGTTGCTTGGTCGAGTCAGGGCGCCCGCGGAGGTCTTCAACCGCTCAAAGGTCTGGGCAGTAGCCGGATTGACTGTCGGCTTTGTCCTCTGGTTTTTCGGCTTCATGGTGATTGCCGGCGAATACTTCGCCATGTGGCAGTCGAAGGTTTGGAACGGACAAGACGCAGCGTTCCGCATCGCCACAGTGATCCTTGGAGTGCTGATTTTCGTCAGCTTGCCGGACGGCGAAAGCGATTAGCCGATGAAAGTTCCGAGCCGCATCGAAGGATACGCGATTGTCTCCGAGGATGGCATGCTTGCCAATGCGGCAGGAGTTATGCCGGACTCGCTCAAATTTGAGGCCGATCAGGTTTTCTTCGAACGAGGGCTCGATGGCGTCGACGTCGTCGTGCATGGACGGCATTCTCATGAACACCAGCGACATTCCGATTTGCGGCGACGACTAATTTTGACCCGTAGGGTTTCGTCAGTAGCGAGTGATCCAAGGAACAAGAACGCACTTTTCTGGAATCCGGCTGGCGCTACGTTGGAGCAAGTCTTGGCAGTGCTCGGAGAGCCGAATGACAGCATCGGCGTGATTGGCGGAACGGAGGTGTTCGGGTTTTTCCTGGACCGCTATGACATTTTCTTTCTGTCGCGCGCCCCCGGCGTTCACCTGCCCGGCGGTCGACCGGTCTTTCCCGAGGTGCCGGCACGAACTCCCGATGATGTGCTTGCACGACATGGCTTGAAGCCTGGGCCACCGCAGTTGCTCGACATGAAAAATGCCGTGGCGGTTGTAAAGTGGCACCGTCCTTCAAACACTGAATAGAGGTATCGCTATGTCCGCATATGACCCAAGCGAACACTGGCGAACCTAATTGGACCTCGGTCCAACTCGATTTTGTGAGCCGTGGACCAAATAATTGACCTGGGTGGCGCCCGTGCATCAAAGAAAGATCGATGCATATGACGGAAGCCTCGACTTCTTTCTCTCCCGATCCACTAAGGGGACACGGCGTCCCCAATCGTAGTCCGCTCGCGCCAGCTTTCGCCAACCTTGGCATTAGCTGCTGCGCAGCATTGTCATTGTTGTTTTTTCCCGGATTGGGTCTCACCCGCGACCTCGATGGAAAATATGCAAACTCACCGCTCAAACAGTGGTTCGAGAGCCTCGCAAGCCGCAGAGGGCCTTGCTGTTCAGTCGCTGATGGGCAGAGCGTCGAGGATGTGGATTGGGATACGCAAGATGGAAAATATCGAGTCCGGTTTGACGGCCAATGGATCGAGGTACCGCCCGACGCGCTGGTAACTGTACCAAACAAATTCGGACTGCCTGTAGTATGGCCGTACAAGGACTATGAAGGCAGGACGCAGATCAGGTGCTTTATTCCTGGAGCTGGCGGGTAGCAAATTTCTCCTTGGGGAGCTCGGAAATTCGCACAATGGTTTCTTCATCTACGTTAGCTGAAGTTCACGCGAATGTGCGCTTGGGGGGCAAAAGCGGACATCTCGCTGATGAATTCTCATGTTCCGCACTAACGCGGACATCCCCAAACGCTCTGCAATCTAACTAATCAAGAATTCGCTCGAGCGGCACTTCCGACCCAAGGCATCGCATTTCCAGCGAGACAGCAAGTGGGTCAGCGTGATTGACCCACTTGACACAGCCACCTGCTAACTTTTGGTCGTTAGCCAACTACAACTCAGTCGGGAATCTCATCCAAGGCTGAGCTCATGCACAACTCTGATTACTACCGAGAACAGGCGGTCTACTACCGACAACTTGCAGCGGCCGCTGAAACTCCGGCCGCGAAACAGGAATTTTTGGAATTGGCGGAAGCATGCGAAGAGGCCGCCGACAGGATGGACGACTGTCGGGCGAGTGGATAGTCAGATCTGTCAATTGCTGAGGGCCTTGGCCAAGTTGGATAGAGGCCATTGTTGCCATGGGCGTCGGTCGCAAAGGAGTCGAATCATGAAAGTTGTAACCGCGGGAATTGCCGTAAGCATCGTTCTTCCGTTTCTTGTCTCAGTTGCTTCGGCGGGGCCAAAGGAGGATGTAGCGGCGGCAACCTTGAAATGGGCCCAAGCGCTTGGCGAAGACGACCCAGACAAGGTGTTGCCGCTCTATTCCGACGACGCCGTCCTTTGGGGAACGCTGTCACCGACTGTGCGCGCAGATCGTGCCGCCTTACGAGATTATTTTGTGGCAGCCTTCAAGGTTCTGCCCAGCCTCAAGGTCGCATTCGGCGACCAGGTGATCCGCGTTTACAACGATACGGCGGTCAACACCGGCTACTATACTTTTTCTTTCGTTAAGGATGGAGAGACCAAGAGCCTGCCTGCGCGCTACAGCTTTACGTACGTGAAACGCGGCGACGACTGGCTCATCGTTGACCACCATTCCTCGGCAATGCCATCGGCGCCGAAATAGCTCTGCAAGCTTAACGCTGCTGGAATCCGGTGTGGCCCAGCTCGAACGCCGCGCAGATAGCGCTGCAAATTGCGCCGACGGCGAGAAGCGATGAGCTAATTGCCTTGGCGGGCATGCCGCTCATGCTCACGCACATCCGCTTTCGGGTAATGCGGACGTCGTCAGATATCGCGAAATATGTGCTTCTAACCCAAAGCGGACATTGGACCGTCGTCCAACTCGCTAGAAAACGCCCGACTTAGTAGCTTGAAATAACGGCCTGTCGTGATCTTTTGGGAGTTTGGGATGAACCGCGTCATCATCACGACGCTCGCTTTTCTGTGCGCGTCACTCAATATGGCTCTGGCGCAAACGTTCACGCCGCCCGCGGAGATTCGACGGGACACGTCCCTGGTCGATGGTTGGCGTTTCATCAAAAGCGATGTGACTGGCGCAGAACAGGAAGGCTTCGACGACCAAAGCTGGGACGTCATTTCTATCCCCCACACCTGGAACGCCCAAGACGGCCAGGACGGCGGCCGTGACTATTATCGTGGATCTGGCTTCTACCGCCGTCATTTCTCTATCGATACCAGTGAAGCGGGTCGCCAGTTGTTCATTCACTTCAATGGCGTCAACACGGTAGCGGATGTCTGGGTGAACGGCGTTTATCTGGGTCAGCACCGCGGTGGTTTTGGAATGTTTCGGTTCGAAATGACCTCCGCAGTTCGCGTTGGCGGGGATAACGTTCTTGCTGTGCGCGTGAGTAATGCTCCGTTTTCCGATCTGGCGCCTCTCACGGCGGATTTTACTTTTTTCGGCGGAATCTATCGCGGAGTGTATGTTCTCACAGTCGACCCCGTGCACGTACTGATGAGTAACTACGCGTCACCCGGTATTTTTCTTACGCCAAGCAACGTCACCGCCACATCAGCGACTCTGGCAATTCGCGGCGACGTCTACAATGGCGATACATCCGCCCAAAATATCGAAGTTCAAACGACCGTCGTCGGGACCGACCAAACAGTGTTGACGGTTCTCAACACCCTCGTCCACGCCGAGGCCCACTCGTCCGTTCCCTTTAGTGTCCAAACCAGTGTCACCAATCCGCATCTATGGCAGGGGCGCGACGATCCGTACGTCTACAGGACATATACGGTTGTTTCGACAGGCGGCCGAGTGCGCGACATGATCGTTCAGCCCCTTGGTTTCCGGTCAATCCGAGTCGATGCAGAGCAGGGCTTTTTTTTGAACGGGAAGTACCTCGACCTCCACGGCGTCAGCCGCCATCAAGACTTGCTCGACCACGGCTGGGCTACATCATGGGATGATGACGACCGCGACTTCAACTTAATCTCGGAGATCGGCGCGACTGCAGTCCGATTGGCCCATTACCAACACAACGAACATGTTTACGATTTGACCGACAAACTCGGTTTGGTCGTTTGGGCGGAGATTCCAAATATCGATTCCGTGAACGCAATTCCGGAATATTTGGCTACGACTCAAGATCAACTGCTGGAACTCATCCGTCAAAACTACAATCATCCTTCGATTGTTTTTTGGAGCGTAGGGAATGAGTTGGGAGCTGGCGCCGGCCCGGGTCCGACTTCGACGATCCAGTCACTGAACACATTGGCCAAGGCTGAGGATCCGAGTCGGTTCACCACGCTCGCAACTTTTAGGGGAATCGATGGCGTGACGGTCCGAAACACGACCGACGTAATTGGATACAACGTATATCTCGGGTGGTATGGCGGCAGTCCATCCGATTTTCCTGATTATATCGACGGGCTTCACCAATCGCTCTCGGACAGGCCACTGTGCGTCAGCGAGTACGGCGCTGGGGCGAGCGTGCGACATCATCAGTCACCGCCTTCGCAACCCGATCCAGGTGGCCCATTTCATCCGGAGGAGTGGCAGTCGCTCTTCCATGAGACGTACTGGAAGGCGATGAAATCTCGCAGATACCTGTGGGGTAAGTTCGTTTGGAACATGTTTGATTTTGCCAGCGACGGTCGCAATGAAGGGGACACGCCGGGCCGTAACGACAAGGGGCTCGTGACGTATGATCGGATGACGCGGAAAGATGCGTTTTATTGGTATAAAGTGAATTGGTCGAATCTGCCGACCGTCTACATCACCCAGCAGCGCTACAACCCCCGACCGGGTGGCAAAATCACCGTACGCGTCTATTCCAGCTTGGCGCTAATCGAGTTGAAGGTGAACGGAGTCTCGCAAGGCGTCCAGACGAGCAACGAGCATATCTCGTCCTTCAACATCACGCTCCCACCGGGAGCAACGACTTTTGTCGAGGCCTGCGGTAACGCCTCGTCCGGTAGCGTGTGCCATTCTGTCAGTTGGATTGCCCTGCCGCTCGATAGCGGGGGGCTTTGACGGTCGGAAATTCTTTTTGGCAACCAAAAAAATAAGCGACGCTATTTTACGGCGAGAAGCCGAACCGCCATGCTTACTAGCTCTGCGAGATTCTTCGCCGCGAGCTTTTGCCGGAGCTGCAAACAGGTATTGACCACGGTCTTGTAGCTCACGTTCAGGTCAGCCGCGATAGAGCTATATGCTTTTCCTTCGGCCAAAAGACTCAGCGCCTGTAGTTCGCGCGGCGTGAGGTCGGCAAGCGGTCCCCGTTCCGTGGCTAATCCGGCAAACGCGATTTTCGTCGCGAGGTCTTCACCAAGATAAGGCTGTCCGCTCAGCACGCGCCCTATCGCCCCTAAAAGGCCTTCACTCGACGCATCTTTGGTGACGTAGCCGGTTGCACCGGCCTGCAACGCTCGCGTCGCGATAACCGGATCATTGTGCATGCTAAGAACGAGAACACGCGCCTTGCGATCGTGGCGCTTGATTCGTTGGACTAAGTTAAGGCCGATCATGCTGGCGCCCTGAAATGACAGATCGACAATTGTCATATCAGGCGAATGACGCCTATAAAGTCGGTATCCCGCAACGATGTCTCGAGCCTCAATCACAGTCGCGACACCCATATCACTCAACATCCGGCGGCACCCCTGCAACAGGATCGGATGATCATCGACTATGAGTACGCAGGTGCTCATTAGGACACTGTCCGGGGACGTTGGACCAGGATTCCAGCGGGCACTGGAATGTCAATGTGTAGAACTGTGCCGAGACCCGCTGTAGCTTCCAGCCGACACTCGCCACCAAGCGCCTGCACCCGTTCCTGCATGCCTTGAAGGCCAATGCCTTTCGATACACCGGTATCAATGCCACGCCCGTCATCAGCAACCGTCAGCGTCAGCAACGCAGCATCATCATCGCCATAGCCGCCGTCGCCCTCGTGCGCAACTTTGACGAACGCCCGTTTTGCGCCGGCATGACGGACGACGTTGGTGAGACCTTCTTGCACACAACGATAGATGGTCAGATCGATCGACTCGCCATAGCTGGGACGAAGGCCGCTTGCTGAAAACTGAATGGAAACGTCAGGGTGCTGTTGGGCGCGCTCTCCGACAAGCCCCGAAAGTAATTCGGTGAGTGGAACCTGACCGAGCGCCATCGGCCGCAGGCGATTCAAAATACGCCGATTTATAGACTGAAGGCCCTCTATCATGGTGAGCATCTCGCGCGCACGATCTTCGAGAGTTGTGCTCGAGATGCCGCTCGCGATTGATGCAGTGTTGGCCTTCAAGCCAAATAAGTAGGGCCCAACCTCGTCATGGAGATCCAGGGCCACCTGTCGACGTTCGTCGTCTTGCGCGGCGATCAGACGCTTGCTCAAGCGCCGGTTCTCAGCTCTCACCGAGTTCAGGGCTATCGCAAGGGCATTGAAGCGATCGGTAATCAGGGCCAGTTCATGGGTTTTTGGCCGCGACAAACGCACGTTGTAATCGCTGCGACCAAGGTCAAGCAGACCTGCCGCGAGAGATTTTAGCGGCGCAAGCACGCGCCCAAAGAGCATATACAGAACCGCGATGCTCGCAATTCCAATGAGAAGCGCGACTTTTGCCAATCCTGTCGCGTTCTCCCAGACCTCGGCAATCTCGTCGCCGGGCGCACTGGAAAGCACAATTGAACCCACTTTATGCTCTTCGGAAAAGACTGGAATCGACCGGTTGTCGATAGGTGGCGCAATAAATCCCGCGAACCATTCAGGTGCGGGCGGGCGGCTGTCCATTTGCTTTTGGGACGTCACTCGTTTCGCCAATGCGGAGCTGATAGGAGCACCGAATGCGTCCATCACCGATATTCGGACATGGCGTACGGAACCGACCTGCGTCGGAATTGCTGCCAGGACTTCTCTGGGCGAAGCGTTGTCCCGGACGACCGGAATTGCATCGCGGACCAGCGCCTCGGCGAGTTCCATAGCTGCATTGATTTCAATGCGCGTCGATTTCCGCGCCTGTAAGATCGTAACCGCGCCGCCGACAATCCATGCGACCGTCGAGAGTGCAATCAACACGACGAGCAACTGCGTGCGAATTGAGCGACGTCGATATGCGTGCGTAAGAAACGCTACCGGATCGCGGCGACGGTGCTGTACTACAGCTCGATGCAAATCTCGCTTCCCACAATTGTAATCCCCGAGGGGTAATCAAGCGCATTTGCGATCTATCTCGCACTTTGGCAATAATAGAGCGCAGCACTGCCAATTGCACTGAAGTAATTGCCCCAAAACCAAAGGCGGTGATGCCACCTGCACATAAGGTTCGGCCAAAAAGTGACCTTAGACCGTTCGCACATGCTCCCACCAAAACGAGAGAAATCAAATGCTGATATCCAGACGACAAGCCATTTTGGGCGCTGCTCTTACGCTCAATTTGTGCGTAACCGGAGAGCTCGCATTCGCGAGGTCAGGTAGCGGTTCGCTTTATGGACTCGACACCGACAACGACCAGACGGTTGATCTTCAAGAGGCCAAGAAGGCTGCGTCCGCTGTATTTGATCGCCTCGACCGCGACCATGACGGAACCCTCGATCTGCGCGAGCTTCGTGGCCGTCTGACGGCAAAGGAGCTAAACGCTGCCGATCCTGACCACGACAAGACGCTCACAAAGGACGAATATTTTGCGGTTGTCGAGAAACGCTTCAAGGCCGCTGATCCGGATCGCGACGGGACACTGGATTCCAAGGAATTAAGGACGAAAGCCGGCCGGGCGTTGCTCAAGCTACTGAAATGACGTCCGCTGGACGTGCGGCGACGAGCCGTCACGTCACCCTGCGCGTCAGCGCAGGGTGACGGGCCTATATCTGTCGCTATTAGGATCCCGCTCCGCGCGGGGCCGGTGTCAGAATTCGGCCGGCAAGTAGCCGTTGATCTCGAGGCCGATGCAGATTTCTATGAGAATAGGAGTCGTCCAGGCCATCAGACATCCCTCCAAATTTTTGCTTGTGCCGCTATTAAAATAATAGCTCCCAATCGACGCCGTGACAACCGCGTATTCAGCTCGCTGCTCGGAGTTCCATCCGGCTGCGCGGGAAGAATGCGGCAATTCAACTTTAAGCTGATGCTACTTCTGCCTTGTGCTGCTCAATCGGCATGCCATCACTGCTGCTGAACCCTAGGGAACCGAGGATCGCGATGGCCGCAGCGGGTGCGACAGTCGAGACTGCCGCGCGCGCACTGGGCGCCGCATCGACCAAGCTCGCGAAATCGATGCAGTCGCGCGAAAAGCGCCGTGCCACCTCCTGCAGCAAACGGGCGCCGATGCCGGCGGCGACAATCGGCGCGTTTGCCGGAAGCTGGCCTCGCGACAGCACAAGCATACCACTGTCGGTAACGGCGCGGATCTGGGCTTCGGCAAAATACTGCGCCAATGCGATCCATGCGGACGGATCGGCATCATCAACATCACGTCCAACGATGCGCGCGAGACGAGCTTGCGATGCAGCGTTCGTCTTGGCACGCCCGTCGGCAGTCGCCATCTGATCCGCCCCGTCCGGAAGGCAGCCGAGGATTCGATGCACATCGGCCATGTTGGCGAAATTTTCGTGGACCAGCTCGGTCCAGCCTCCGGCAAAAGGCACTCGGCTCGCCGTGGCCATGAGAAAGCTGCGAACCATTCCAGTATAGACAAGTTCACCGTTGGCAAGTCGCTCAGCATCGGTGTAGCCGCGCGCGGCAACGATGCCATCGACGATCGGAACGATGTCCGTCGTGGTCGAGCCCATATCCATGAATAGGGACGAGCCGACCGCTTTGCCGACAACAGAGGCGCTGGCAAACCAGTTGGCCGACGCAATATCGGTGACATGCTTGGCTGCGTCCGCGGGTGCCACAAAGCCGGCGCGGCCGGCATAGATCATGACACGGCCGGGGGCCAGTTCGCGCACTGCCGTCGCGGTAAGGCTCGCAACGCCCTCAGCGCGCGAGGAGAAAGTGTCCGCCAGTTCGCCCGTCATCGTAACAATTTGGCAGTCGGCTGGACCGATCCGCGCCTTGACCTCGGCAAAGGACTGAGTCAGACGCTCAAGTCCGAGCCGTAAGGGTGCGGCGACCTGAACAGCCGCGATAATGCGGCCGCCTTCGGCGCGTGCTGCTTTCAGGTGTGCACCACCGATATCCCAGCCTACCACCGCCATCGCACCCTCCGTTACAACGGTAATATACCCTTACTGAACTAAACTCTCTCGATTGCGAACTCGCAATATCGTTCGGTACGACAGGACTCGGTATGGAAATCATTCCAGTTATCGACCTAAAGGGCGGAATAGTGGTTCACGCACGAATGGGACGGCGCGAGCTCTACCGGCCAATCCAGACGCCCCTTGCGCGCACGAGCGATCCGGTCGACGTAGTGCGCGGGGTCATGTCGATCTACGCATTCCAGCGCCTTTATATTGCCGACCTTGACGCCATCGGAGGCAACGGAAACAACCACGGCACCATCGTGCAAGTGAATCAAGCGTTTCCGCAAGTTACTCTCTGGCTCGACAACGGTATCGCTGACGTCGACACCGCCGCGGAGTGGCTGCAGCAAGGCCTTGGTCATTTAGTCCTCGGCAGCGAGACGCAAGCGGACACGGCTATCGTTTGTCGCTTTTCCGAAGACCCGCGCGTTGTGTTGTCGCTCGACTTTCGCGAGGGCGTGTTCCAAGGCCCCCAGACACTACTGACGCAAGTGCAGCACTGGCCACAGCAGGTGATCGTGATGACACTCGATCGGGTTGGCAGTCGATCGGGCCCGGACTTGGAACGACTTCACACCATAAAGGCGATTGCCGAAGCGCGGGCAATATATGCCGCAGGGGGCGTACGTGATACGACCGACCTGCGCGCTCTTGCGAACGCTGGCATAGCTGGAGCGTTAGTTGCATCCAGCTTGCACGACGGACGAATCACGAGCGCAGACCTTCAAGAGCTGCCAAAATTGATCGAGAAGGGACCTACTTATGGCAGATCCCTACTCTGATCATTGTAGGCAAGCATCGATGAGAGCGAGACTTCCGGTCCCGCAAAATCGCTCGCCCTCGCCGCGCTGGTTTTTCTCCTATGCGGCGAAAGGATGCTTCACTTGATCGCGTTTGGCGACCACTTCGGCGGCTTTTGGCTCGCCCGCGACCGCGCGCGCGATGGCTTCCTTCGTGGCACGATAATTGTAGTCCTGGATTTTCTTGTCGTCCGCGGCCTCCCAGTGAATGAAAACGCCGACACACATGAACAGATTGTCGGCCTCATTCTGAGGGATCACGCCTTCCGCCACGCTGTCGGCCACGGCCTTGGCGACCGCATGTTGAGCTGGCCCGAACATTTGTACCGCTTGTTTGGCGCCTTTGATCGTTACTTTATTAAACAGCACCGTCGCGGGCTTACACATTAGGTTCGGCGCCACCAACGCAAGCAACGATGTGAAACCGTCCTTGTTGTTAGTCAGGCAATTTGCAAACGCTATTTCTGCAGCGCTTCCGCGCGGCCCCAGAATGAGATCGATGTGCGCGACCTCATTTCCTTCGCCGACGAGTGATTCACCCACGCATAGTCCACTAACTTTTGCCATCGCCATCTCCTCCCAAGGAAACATTAGACCTTCACCGGTCGCCATCACTCGGCGGCCGGCCGAACGGCTATCCTTGTTGTCAGCGTCCGAAGCCCGGACCGGTTAACCAGATAGCGGCAGAGGTTTTACCGAGCGAAGTCAATCACTGTTGCGCGCTGTCGGCAAGACGTTCCGTAGCCGATGCGCGAAAAGCGTCGCTACCGTCAGGTCAGCGCTTGTGCCGGGATTGATGCTTGCCTGCTTTAATGTCGCATCCCAGGCAAGAACGTCGGGTAAAATATCCTCGAGCCGTTTGGCTGTTCGAGCCCATGCGCCCAGTTTTGAAGCTTCGCGGCGAATTTGTTCGGCGACGGTCGGGCCGTGTTTGCGGACGATATGGCTATCTGGAAATGCTGCAAGAAAACCGAGGTAAGCGACGAGCGTCGCCAGACGCCGATCACGCGAGGCAGCAAGCGCAGTTGCGAGCACAGGCTCGCCAAGGCCAAAAACGTCCGCGAAGTCCGTGACATATTGCAGGGCGATGCGATCGCGATCTGCTGCCTCAGCCATAGCCTCGCGGAGCGTCACGGTCGCGGGCGCAAACACATCATGACGCTTGGCCCGTCCCAGGCCTCCTGGCGATGCGCGCACGATGGCGCGGAAGGCAAGCTCCGCATCCTGTCGGTCAAGTCCCTGAAGAGTCTTCGCAAGCGATGACTGCAGGTCGTACGGCAGCGGTTCCGCCGCCGCCGCAAGCGGCGCGCAAAGTAGAATAATACCGAGGTTGGTATTGCTTTTGACAGCTGCAAAGCTCGCCTCGACCGCACCGAGAATCCTTGCGCCAATCCTTTGTCGCGCAGCCGTCAGCGGCCCCGCCGCAGCCGCCGCGCTGCGCTCGAAATCGGTGACGGTCATGCGATGACCATCGCCGAAGACGTGAACATTACCGGGTTTCGGCGCGTCTAGCTCGTCGCGGCACGCTTCTTCAAAGGCATCCGCAATCTGATGTGGCCAATCGCGAGCTCTGGCCGGCTCAGACATTGCTTTGGGCCTGTTTTGCAAGGCCAGCTATAAGGTCGCTTGCAAGAGTCGCGGCCACATCGACGGATGCGGTTCGCTGCAAACCTGACCACGCTGGCATGCTGTTCACCTCAAGGACGGTTGGTCGGTCGTCGAGATCGTAGACGATATCAACGCCGGCAAAATTGGCTCCGACCACGGCCGCTGCGGCAATGGCAAGGTCGCTCATGGCGCCGTCCGCAACCGCGGCAATCGGTTTGCCGCCGCGTTTCACATTTGTCACCCAGTGCGGGGAATGACGCATCATGGCGGCGACGACACGCCCTTGTGAGACAAGCACGCGAAAGTCATGAAAGCCATTGCGTTCGACTCCGACATAACGCTGAAGATAGTAGACCCCGGCAACTTCGGCAGGAGCTGGAAGCTCGTCTACGCTGTATATCAGCCTCAGGCCGCGTCCTTGTGAGCCGAACAGCGGCTTGAGCACGAGTGGTCCGGCTTCGAGCCGCACGATTTCCGCCGCCACGTCGCGCGATTCAGTCGTCCAGGTCGCAGGAGTCGGCAGACCGGCGCGCGCAAGCAGGAAGCTTGTCATCGACTTGTCGACACAACGCTCAATCGTCCGCGCATTGTTCCACACCAGGACGCCAATTTCTTGCAGCGCATGCAGGATGCCGAGACGCAGCGTTACCGCCTCAAAGCTTCCGCCCGACATATCGCGCACAAGTACGGCGTCGGGAAGACCACCGCCGAAACCAGGAACGATCAAGCGGCTCGGACTTGTAGTATCGAAACGGCAGGCCGGAAGCATCAGCGGCTGCGCTTGCGCACCCAGGGCGGCGAATGCTTTGGAGAGCACGCGCGTGTGCCAGTCGTTTTGCTCGGTGGCGAGGGCGATGGTCGAACCGGACGTGGATGCGCGTGGCGCGATCAATTCAGGCGAACGAGGCATCGAGCAGCTTCAGGTTAAGATGGCCGGCGTGGAAGCTCTCGCCGGTTTCGAGCGCCGTGACCGTCACCTGGCCCGGACTAAATAGCATCGGATCGATGGCGTAAAAGTCGCCCTTGAAACGCTTGAAGATCTCCGCGAACGGCTGGCCATAATCGCGCGAGCCCGCGCTCGGCAATTGCTCGGCCAGCGCACGGGCATCGGCGGCCGAGCCGATCACCATCAGATGAACACGCCCGGCATAGATGATGGCATCGTTGGTGCGCCCCATCGCCGTGATCAGATCGGGATGCGGCGGCGCCAGGGGCGCGGCCGCCATGCCTTCGACAATGCGACCAAGCGGGAATTTCAATTCGTGCGCCTTGTGCAGAGCGACTTCGAGCACACGTGCAACAATCTGGGTGGCGCCGGCAAGACTCTGGGTTGGCGCAAAGAGGATGGTCAAACGCTCCGCCGCAACGCCACAGGACTGCACCACTTTGTCGACGATTTGAGGCGGCGGCGGGCGCGCAGTTTCCATAACCAGAACGGCGTTTTTCGCCGCATCACGATACCCGAGCGTCTCGAAGAGCGGTTCGACCCGGGCAAGCGCCCTGGCAGGGCCGGAGCCAAGGGCAAAAAATGCCTCACTCCCCTCTCCGCAACTGAGGCGCCAGCCGGCATATTGGCTCGCGAGGCAGGCGATCACCGGATTGCTCGAATGGACTATTAGCGTCCATGGCCAACGCGGCGTCGCAGCGCTCGACGTGAGTTGCAGCTTGCCCAATCCGCCCATACAAATTTCGGCAAGCGCCAAGCCGGCCGCGATGCTGCCCTGCGTGCGGCTGCCGGCGTCGATCAAGGTCTCCCCCCGTTCGCCGCGTGTAACTACGATCTTGAGCTCTTCTTTGGCCGCCACGAGCGTCTTGATCAGTGCTTCGGCACGGGCGTTCAAGCTGACGGCAGGTGCCGTTGTCATGATACGCCTGCAGCAACCAGCGTGTTAATCATCGCGCTTCGTTGCTCGACCAATTGCTTTGCTTCAAGCGCTGTTGCACCACGCGCGAAAACCGAGCACAGCGGTTGCTCGGCCCCGATGCGACTGCCGGCGACTGGCCGGTCAGCCGTCCATTCAGGCCAATCGAGCGCCGGTGCCGCTTCGATGGCTCGTTTGGCATAAACAATGGCACTTGCCATTGCGGCTCGATAGCTCGGTGCTGGCGTAGGCAGCGTCCCGCCGCAGGCGTCGAGGTGAAGAGCAAACAGCGAGTTCCTTTCGGGCTCGAACAGGTCAAAAGACGCGCCAGGCCGCGGATTGATCTCGAGCAGATGGAATGCATCTTCGTCGACAATAAAATCGGCGCTGTTCAGACCGACTAGCGGCATGACGGAATTTAGCCGCGCCACCGCGGCGGTCATGGCCTGCTTCACATCATCACCGAGCGTTGCGGGCCGGACGGCTCCGCCATAGCGGAACGGATGCCGCGCCGTCGGCGCCGTCCACTGCTCGCTGAACCCCAGCACTAATACGTTGCCGCCATCGCACAGCAGCAGTGCGGAAACCGCCAGACCCTCGACGCGGCGCTGAAAATAGATGTCCTTGCCACGCTTTCCTGCGTCGTCAGCGGGCCCGATGTGCCAACCTCCAGCGCCCCCGATGCGCTTCGCCAGCCAGCCAGCCTTATCTGTTGGAGGCACCAGCGAAGTCTCCGGGTGAGGGATGTTGGCTGCACGACAGGCGGCTGCAAAGCCAAGCGGGTCTTTGACGCGCTCCACCATTTCCGCGCTGTTGCCGAAAAGAGGCCAGCGCCCGCCGATAATCGTCAGCAGATCGGCGCGATCCTCGAAACCGCTGCCGCAGACAATGCCGGCGCAATCGGATCTGTTGGCCAGGGTTTGCAAAGCGGCGATCAGAATGTCGCCATCGATGGGACGCGCGAAATCGACGCGGATATGGCCGGCCGCTGCGGCCAGCGTGTCCTGGTCGCCGAAACCGTCGGCGACTAATGGCAAGTACCCGGCGCGCCGCGCGGACGCGGCAAGCGCTCGGCCCGAGGCGGCGGCTATCAGCACCGGCCTCCCCCTACCCATTGAATTCGCGCGCCAACGTAAATGCGTCGCGGAAATCGAAGCACACCGGCTTTGTCGCTTCGATCATTTTCTTGAACAAGCCAAACTCGGTCTTGTACTTGATATTACCGATGGCGAGCGGACCAACGCCCAGAGTGTGATGCGAATTAACCTCGGCCCCATTTGCCATCATGTCGAGGCCTTCAACGCCGGAAGGTGGAACGGCGTTCACATCGGCGACGATGAGAAGATTTTTCGCCGCTTCGAGCTGCGCGCGCGCGAGGATGCGCACTCCGGCGCGGCCGGCGCATAGGGCGATCTCGTTCGCCGACAAGGTGGCGCTTTTCTTTTCCTCGTCGCTGCCGTCGGTGGCGCGAACTTCGACGCCGAAGCGCGCCTTGATCTCGACTGAGCTTTCACGCACGCGCTTAATACCGTCGTAGCCGACAAGTGTGACGTCGGCGCCTTGCAGGGCTGCGATGACGGCGGAGGAAAATCCGACGACGCCGGTTGCGCCGAACACGGCGATGCGAACACCTTTGAGCTGTCTACTTTTCTTGTCACAAAGCAGCTTCTCGACGCAGGCCACCATCGCCGCTGCCGTGGTGAAAGAGCCGGCCGGGTCGACGAAAAATGAAATACCGAATGGCGGCACCAGCGCTTTCTTGGCGATCTCGAGCATGTCCAGCGCAGCTATCGCCTGCTTGCCACCGAAGAAGATGCCAGTCCTGACACCTGCTTTCGGCGGACGCGAGAACATCGCATCCTGTACGAGACCCGCCACTTCGCCGAGCGTCACCTCGGTATGGGGAACGGCAGCGTCAAAGCCGGCATCGAGAGCCATATTCACGTCGAAAGGGCTCATATGTCTGAGCGGGGTCAGCATATGCAGGATATGCTTGTCGGCCACATCCCATCTCCCGGCCGGATCACAGATCCGGCATCGCCGCAACCATAGCAGCTTCTATTTCTGCGCCGCGATTGAGCCCCTTGCAAGCGCGGATGTCCAGACCTTCGCAGCGCGCGTTGTTGCGCGCAAAGTCGATTAACCGCTTCGCTTCATTGCTTGAACGCGCAAATGCAAAACCGGTCGGGCCCCACGAACTCTGACCGATGCCGAGAGCGCCTTCACCTTCAAGGAGCTCGAGGGCGGTGGCGACTTCGCGGCTGGCAAACGGGCGGCCGCCTTGCAGCGGTGCAAAATATGCGCCGAGAATGGTCTGCACTTGCTTGATTGCCATGCCGAAAGAAACGAGATCCGCTTCCGCGAGTGCCGGTAGCGCCTGCATCAAGACAAGGCGGCATATGTGCGCAGCGTCCGAAGCGGCGAATGGTGGCAACTGGGCGAAGGCTGCGTTCTCCTCTTCTCCATGCAGGCCGGTGCGTTTCCGATCAAGAACGAGCACGATACGCCACTCGTCTGGAAACGGTATTCTGCTAACGATCGGCGCCGCGCGAGCCGCGCCTCTGCACCCGCCGTCGACCACAACGCCGCCTGAATCGAATAGACCGATTCCGACGCCGGAACGCCGACCGCGGCCGAGGCGAAATGCATCGCCACTGATGTCGAGTGGCATGTCGTGTAGCGTGCGGATGCCGGCGGCAAGCGCAAGCGCGAGCTGCGTGCCGGAGCCCAAGCCCGCATGATCGGGAATGGCTTCTGAAATGTGCGCATGATAGGCACCATCAAGAGAGAGTGACACCTGCAAGCGCTCGATATAGCGGCGCGCGCGTTCACTCTCGAGGCCGCTCACTTTCTGCGATGCTGCGTTGGAAATGGTAACGCGTGTGCGCAAGTCGCTGATTGCGAGGCCGATGCTTCCAAAACTTCGTCCAAGCTCGCCGTTGAGATCCAGGAACCCTAGATGCAACCGGGCCGGAGCAGTGACGGTTACACTGTTGGGCCCTCCATTCAACCGCTCACTCCCGAGGTTCGATGCCGGACAGGGTTTTTCATTTGTGTAATCCGGGACTAGACTGCGACAGTTGCACTCGCTTGGCAATCACGAAACGATCGGATCTCTCGCGCACGAGAAAGGCTTTCGCATCATGACCACAGAAGCAAAGGAACGAACATACAGCGAGGACGAGATCAAGGCGCGACTCGCCCGCGATTTGCCGCATTGGTGGTTGGAAGGCGGCTGGATTCGTCGCAAGTACCGCACCAATAGTTGGAAGGGCACGCTGATGGTCATCAACGCCGTCGGACATTTGGCCGAAGCAGCTTGGCACCATCCAGACATCACCGCTTCCTACGCATGGGTCGAGGTACGTCTACAGAACCACGCGGCTAAAGGCATCACCGACAAAGATTTCGAGCTGGCCAAAAAGATCGAAGAGATGGTTCAGTGGCAGCCCGCTAAAGACGGTGGAGCGCTGGAAGGCACACCGCACCAGGATGCACGCTTCGCCTACGTCAAATATGACAAGTAAGTTCGGAAGAAACATTCAGTTGACGACCGAACTGAACACGCCGAACCGGAACGAAGGGCATGGCTGAGGCTTGGATTCGCAGCAAGTCGGCCGCGCTCGATGTCGCGATCGCGGAAGCTGCAAACCTCCTGGCGGGTAGTCGCTTCCCCGTCATCGCCGGTCTGGGTACCGATGTTGCAGGCGCGCGCGCCGCCGTCGAATTAGCGCAATGCCTGGGCGGTGCAATCGATCATATGCATTCCGAATTCTTGCTGCGCGACCTCGACGTCATGCGCGAAGCCGGCATGATGGTAACGACGCCGAACGAAGCGCGCCTGCGCGCCGACTTTCTGCTGCTGGTCGGCCCAGGATTGCTCGAGACCTGGCCCGCTTTGCCCACAGAGCTGTTCGGCAAACGCCGTACCGTCTGGCTCTGCCCAGACACTGCGGTGAAAGATGCAAGCGCATACAAAAATATCGATGTCGTGGGCGACGCTTCCTTTGATTTGCCGGTTATGCTCGCAGTCCTACGCGCGCGTTGCGCCGGGCGTCCCGCGGCTAATGCGCCGGTTGCGATGGCGGCGATCGATGCGCTCGTAGGCGAACTGAGGGAAGCCCGCTTTGGCGTCGCGGTATGGTCGGCAGCTCAGCACGATCGCCTCACCATCGAGATGCTTTGCGGTCTGGTGAATGATCTCAACCAAAGCACGCGCTTTTCCGGCCTTCCGCTCGCAACCGCAGACAATGCTGACGGGGTGCAGCAGGTGACCGGCTGGATGACGGGCTTTCCCTTGCGCACAGGATTTGGCCGTGGGCTTCCGGAACACGATCCCTGGCGCTTCGATGCATCGCGCCTCATCGACAGCGGCGAAGCTGATTGCGCTCTCTGGATTTCTGCTTACGGCACCCGGCCACCGGCGTGGAAGCGCGGCGTGCCGCTTGTCGCGCTCACGGCCGAAACCGGCACACCGCGAGCCCATGTCACCATTGCCGTCGGCCGACCAGGCATCGACCACAATGCAGTCGAGCATCTCCCCGCGACCGCGACGCTCGCTGCACTGAGCGCCGGCAAACCAAGCACCGCAATGTCGGTTGCAACGGTTCTCGGCAGAATCATTGCGGCGCTGCCGGCGGCGCGTCGATGCTGACCCGTCTTGTCGGGGGACGCGTGATCGATCCGGGCAACGGCCGGGACGCCGTCCGGGATGTCTTCATTCGCGACGGCCGCATTGTCGACGCGCGCCCCGGTGTTACCGCCGACGAGACATATAACGTGTCCAACAAGATCGTCATGGCGGGAGGGATCGACATCCATTCTCACATCGCCGGCAACAACGAGACGATGGGCCGCCTGTTGCTGCCTGAGCAGCGCTACCCTTCAGAATTCCCTCACCCAGGTCACTATCCGCAACCGCGGGGAGCCTGGAATACCTTCGAGACCGGCTGCCTTTACGCCGCTATGGGCTTTACGACGGTCGTTGAGCCCGCCGTACTGCCGCACCATGCTCTCCAGGCGCATCTTGAACTGGCTGACATTCCGATCATCGACAAGGCAACACTAACGGTGCTCGGAAATGACGACTTTCTCCTCGACCTTTTGCATCGCCGCGAGGGCGCCAATGCGATTCGGGGTTATGTGGCCTGGACGCTCGCCAGCTCTCGTGGGCTTGGTATCAAGGTGATCAATGCAGGGGGTGCTGCGGCCTTCAAGGACAACGTGCGCACGTTTGCGCTCGACGACGAAGTGCCCGGTTATGGCGTTTCCTCACGCGCCATTGTCAAAGCGCTCCAGTTGGCGGTGCATGAACTGCAGCTGCCACATCCTTTGCACGTGCATTGCAATAATCTAGGCATCCCCGGCAATGTCGAGACGGCGCTGGCGACAATCGCGGCAGCGGAAGGCCTTCCGCTGCATCTCGCGCACCTGCAATTCTATGGCTACGGCAAGGAAGGCCCGCGCGGTTTCTCGTCCGGTGGTGCACGTCTGGCGGAGGCGGTGAACGCGGCCAAGTCCGTGACCGTTGACGTCGGCCAGGTAATGTTCGGACAGACCGTCACGATTTCATGTGATGTGCTACGGCAGTTTAATGCCCGCAACGGCGCGCGCCCGAAGAAATGGATGATTTACGACGGCGATTCTAACGGCGCCGGCATTGTACCCTACGATTATCGAGTCACTGACTTCTTCAACGCCGTGCAATGGGCGGTAGGCCTCGAACTATTCTTGCTAACCAATGACCCCTGGCGCGTATTCTTCACCACCGATCATCCCAATGGCGCGCCGTTCACTGCCTATCCCGAAATTATCGCCCTGTTAATGGATCGTGACTTGCGGGCTGAATGGATGTCACGACTGCCGAAAGAGGCGTTAGCAGTGACTACACTTGCGTCTATTACTCGCGAGCACACACTCACCGATATTGCGATTATGACGCGTGCCGCGCCGGCGAAACTTCTCGGCCTCAAGGACCGCGGGCATCTCGGCGCTGGTGCGCTCGCCGATATCGCTGTGTACGAGCCCGGCGATAACAGGACGAAGATGTTTCGCGAGGCCGCGCTCGTGTTCAAAGGTGGGCAGCTTGTCGTGCGAGACGGCGCGGTACTTGATCACCCGTTCGGGCGGACGTTCCGCTCACAGCCTGACTATGAGCGCGCTATTAATGCACGTATGCGCGACTACTATGAGGAACGCTACGGAATTTCGCCCGATCTCATGACGGTGTCCGATGCAGCAATCGGCCGTCCCGAACCTTTCGAAATCGTTCCATGTCTCAATTGACGGTCAATGGCATCCGTGTGGACGACACTTTTGCCGAAGCCTTCGGAATGCGGGCGACGGCCCTGAGCATCACCGCGCACGACGCGACCTGGGCGCGTCAGGCTGCCGTTACGATGACAGGATTCGCAACCTCGGTGATTGGTTGTGGCTGCGAGGCCGGCATTGATCGTGTGCTCCATCCTGACGAGACGCCGGATGGCAGACCGGGCGTGCGGGTGCTGCTTTTCGCCGTCTCCACCAGCGAGCTACAAAAGCAGTTGCAAAATCGCGTGGGCCAATGCGTGCTAACGAGTCCGGGATCGGCCTGCTATGCGGGGCTGGAGGCTGAAGAAAAACTGAAGCTTGGCGACGCGCTGCGCTATTTCGGTGACGGCTGGCAAGTCTCTAAACGATTTGGGGACAAACGCTACTGGCGCGTACCGGTGATGGATGGTGAATTTGTTTGCGACGCGATGACCGGCCTCAGCAAAACGGCGGTAGGGGGCGGCAACATCATCGTCATGGGTGCGACCGCTGAGACGACCATCGCGGCAACTGAACTCGCCGTGGCAGCCATCGAATCGGTGCCAAATGTGATCATGCCATTTCCCGGCGGCATCGCGCGTTCCGGCTCTAAAGTTGGCTCGAAGTATAAAGGGGTAGCTGCTTCGACGAATGACGCCTACTGCCCGACCTTGAAGGGGTTGGGCAACAGCGCGCTCGACACCGACATCGCTTCGGTTCTGGAGATCGTTATTGACGGCCTCACCTCTGATGCAGTTGCTGCCGGCATGCGCGCCGGCATGGGCGCCATCCTGGCACTTGGTCCAGAACGGGGCGCCTTGCGCATTGGTGCGGGAAACTTCGGCGGCAAACTTGGCGCGCACCACTACCATCTCAAGGATCTATTGCCGTGAGCGCGCTTGTATTCTCATTGCGTGACGCACCTCCACAACGGCTCGATCTGGCGCCGCTCACACCGGATCGGCTCGTTGGTCTGAGCGAAAGCAAGATCGCCGGCATCGAACTGCAAACGACGCGGGAGCGTCTATGTGCCGGCGACGTATTCAAAATCCGAATAGGTGACGCAACGCAAATCAGGTTTGAGGGCGGGAGCGAGCGCTTCGATCGCATCGGCGCTGGCATGAGCCAAGGCGAAATCAGTATCGACGGCGACGTCGGCATACAGGGTGGGCGCTTGATGCGAGGCGGCAGGCTCGCAATCGCCGGGAATGCCGGACCTTGGGCCGCCTCCGGCATGAAAGGCGGCACACTCGCGATCTCGGGCCACGCTGGCGAACGGCTGGGCGGACCACTTTCCGGTGAGACAGTCGGCATGCGGGGCGGCGTGGTGATCGTTCGCGGTGACGCCGGCGCGCGTGCCGGCGACCGGATGCGACGCGGCATGATCATCGTCGAAGGCAACGCGGGGATCTACGCTGGCAGCCGCATGATCGCCGGTACACTTATCGTGCGTGGCCGCACCGGGCGGCTGCCCGGCTATCTCATGCGCCGTGGCACTATTGTCACGCTGGATGGCAGCGACGCCTTGTCGCCGACATTCGCTGACTCTGGCGTGCACGAGTTCGTCGCTAACGTCCTAATGGCCTCATATGTGCAGACTTACAGTCCGGAAATTGCCGTGATGCTGCGGCGGCCTTGGCGACGCCTCCTCGGCGACATGGCTGTCATCGGCAAAGGGGAGATATTTTATCCCGCTGTAGCGAACTAAATTCGTCAGATTC
>Ga0184625_10000029_pt1 | contig 30831 bp, 32 predicted proteins | sample PLM3_30_b1_FD_133151 | JGI IMG/M metagenome (GOLD analysis project Ga0184625, IMG submission 133151) | Groundwater sediment microbial communities from an aquifer in East River, Colorado, USA - PLM3_30_b1 | ecosystem: Environmental > Terrestrial > Soil > Riparian zone | place: USA: East River... | reverse complement strand
TACGCGATTATCTCGGCGTTGTCCCGGCACCAGGAGGCGTTCGTGGAGGTACTCACCCGCGACGTGTGGCAGCTTGAGCAGCGGGTCACCGGTGGCGACTTCGGCAACGCTGAGGAGCTGCTCGAGGATATGTTCCGGGCCCGCCATGGCCTGCTCGCCGTGCGCACCATGGCCACGCTGAGCCGCGAGGCCTACGGGAGGATGTCCGCCCTTGCCCGGTCGATCCCCGCTGACGCACGCCCACTCCTCGAGGACGTTGTGGACCAGTTCGAGCGCGTATGCAGCGTGGCCGATGGACAAAGGGAGTACCTCCAAGGAGTGATCGAATTCTATCGAGCCCGCACCGAGACGAAGATGACCATCGCCGCTGAGCGACTGGCCGTCATCGCCGCGGTCACGCTTCCGATCACGGCCCTGTCGTCGGTGTACGGGATGAACATCATCGTGAATGACCACACGGACTTTCCTATGCTGGCCGTCGTACTGGTGGTCATGGCGATCATTTCCGGCACGCTGCTGATATGGGCCAAGCGGCAGGGATGGTGGTAGCTCTGCTACCTGGCCGAGCGCACTGTTGACCAGGCCCGCCAGCCGCGGCTGAGAATGTACGCGGCGACGAGAAGAAGCGTGACCACACCGTCGGCGGCGAGCGCGGCGCCGGCTCCCTCAGTTCCGGCTCCGTAAGAGAGTGCGGCGATGGTGAGGCCCAGCTTGTTAAGGATCGCGAGTTCCCAGATGCCGGCGTATACGCGGGGTCGGTAGGCGAGCAGCAGGAACGTGCCAGCGAAGACGACAAAGCCCAACATGCGCCAGGTCTCGACCATGCGCGTCGTCAGTCCCGCGTCGGTGACGATGCCGACCGCGCCTATCGCCGCGCCGATGGCACCAATGGCGACCACGACGAGCAGAACGCGCGCGATGCGGTCGCGGACGAGTGCGCCGGCCGGAACGCCGAGCGCTGCGGTCGCGGGAAGTGTGGACATTTGAGTTCCTTTCAGGCTAGCCTAACGGTGTTAGGCTGACTGTACCTAACGCCGTAAGGGTTGTCTAGGGAAGGGGGCCTATGGCATCTAATGTTCTTGGCGCCCTCACACCGCGGGCTCGAGAGATCGTGCAAACGGCGCGCCGACTCCTCGAGGAGGAGGGTCCGGCTGCCCTGTCGATGCGACGGCTGGGAGACCGGATCGGGATGCGCGCCCCGTCGCTCTACGAGCATGTTCGCGACAAGCGGGCACTTGAAGCGGCACTGATCTCAATGGGTTTTGAGGAGCAGGCCGAGCTGTTCAGCCGCGCGATCCATCAGTCGGAGGATCCGCTGGTCTCGCTCGCAGCTGCGTACCGGGAGTTCGCCCGCCGCCAACCGCACCTGTACCGGCTGATGACCGAGCGGCCCCTGCACCGGGAGCTGCTGGCTCCCGGTGTTGAGGACGCGGCGGCGTTGCCGGTGCTCCGGGCGATGGGAGGTGACCTCGGGCGCACGCGTGCCCTCTGGGCGTTTGCCCATGGGATGGTCATCCTCGAGCTCAACCAGCGTTTCCCGGAAGACGCAGATCTCGACGACACGTGGCGGAAAGGAATCGAAGCGTTCCGTACGATGCGGCCTGCTTAGCCGGTCGTCTCCCGCGGTCGACTCGGCTTTGCGCGTATGCCGGCCGCGGATAGATAGACTGGAGCGTGTCAACCGCCATCAATGACAAGTGGGCAAGCTGGTTACTGCATGGTCGCTTCGCCGATGACCCGGCTCGGCGGCGCTCAGTCCTCGCGTTCCTCGCGCCCGTCCGTGAACGAGTCCTCGACAACGCCGCACTGTCCGATGGGGACACGGTGCTCGATGTCGGTGCCGGAGATGGCCTGATCGCGTTCGGAGCGCTGGATCGGGTGGCGCCATCGGGAACGGTGATCCTCCACGACATCTCCCAGGATCTGCTCAACCACAGCCGCGACTTCGCCGAGACGGCCGGCATGCTTGAACGCTGCCGCTTCATTCAGGGCTCCGCCGCGGATCTGGACGCCATCGGCGATGAGTCGGTGGACGCCGTCACCACCCGATCCGTGCTCATCTACCTTCCGGCTGAGGAGAAGGCAAAAGCTGTTCGCGAGTTCTACCGTGTTCTCAGGCCCGGGGGCCGCATCTCGTTGTTCGAGCCGATCAACCGCTTTGGTCATCCCGAACCCGATCAACTCGTCTGCGGATACGATGCGACACCGGTGGCGGACCTCGCCGCCAAGGTTCGCCAGGCGGTCGAGGGGCGCCTACCTCCAGAGGAGCATCCCCTCCTCGACTTCGATGAGCGAGACCTTCTCACATGGGCTGAACAAGCCGGGTTCGCCGAGATTCACCTCGACTACAAGGCCGAGATCATCCCGCGTGGATGGTTCGACGACTGGAACGCGTTCCTGCACGCCGCCGGCAACCCGCTCGACCCGAGCATGGCAGAGGCCATGGCTGAGGCCCTGTCCAGCGACGAGACCGAGCGGTTCTCGGCACATCTGCGCCCTCTGGTCGACAGCCGCCGAGGCATCCAGCGGACTGCTCTGAGCTACCTCTGGGCAACTAAGCTTTAGGTCGACTTCGATTGACACAAGGCTGCTCGCACACCTACATCAGCACCCGCCGGCGAGAACGCCAGCGGGTACGTGGAGGACCACTTGACGATCCACGTATCGCCGGGCACACGATCGGAGTGGCGTACTGACGCCGCAGCGCTCGGGATGTGGGCGGGCTTATGCTGCGCAGCCGACCGGAGCCACGACCGACGAGGCGAGCAGCCTGGCGCGGGCAGCCTGCGGTTGTGTGGCGCGTACAGCCTGCGATCGGTTCGCGCCGAACGCGTCGTCGACCGCCTCGCGGGCCCAGCGCATCCGACTGACCGCGACCTCGGGGTGATCGCCGAACTCCTGCGCCACCCGCTCAGCGCATCCTCGTCCGCCGAACTGGCGCACGGCTCGGGCGATGGCCTCCTGGATCTGCACGACGCTGGGATCGTCAGTCCGCTGCAGGGCCGACACGAACAGCGCCTCGGACCGAACGTTGTTGATGCTGAGGTGGTTCATCGTGGGCCTCCTTACCCCGCGCAGATGTCGATACGTGGGTACCTACCTATACGTCGAGCGGGGAGGGCCGGATCGGACACCGCGACAGGTTTTTTGCGAGATTTTCTGACGGTCGCGGTCCCTCAGCTGATTGGTCGCGCGCTGACGCAGCACAACAACGGTGACGGGCCGGACGAGACCACCGTTGAGAAGCCTTGACTGGACAGGGCTGCTGTCACCGCCTTCGCCATGTGGCTGACCTTCTCGGTGCCTGGTCTCTCGTAGAACAGACGCAGGACACCGTCGGGGCGCAGGTGCTCTTTAATGATCATCAGTTGCGGGTCAGCTGACCGCACCCAGAATAGGTTTACGTTGACGGCAAAGACCTTGTCGAAGCGCTGGTCGACCGTGAACTCGGCCAAGTCAACTTGTCGCAGCACGGCCTTGCCCGAGGCGACATGGTCTGCGTTGCGCTCGCGGGCCCGCTTGATCGCGGTCCCGGACCGGTCGATGGCCGTGATACACCCGCCGGCGAGTCGATCGCAGACGAGCGACACGGCTACGCCCGAGCCGCAACCGATCTCCAAGACCTGGTCCTCGGGCGCGATGTCCAGCACCCGCACGGCCCAGCGCAGGCGCTCACGCACCCGGGCGCTCAATGGCGCTCCCCGGTGCCGCGTGCCTCGATCACCTGAGCGGCCGCCAATACCACCATGGAAATGTACGCTCGGCACTGACCATGGCGCGACGCATGCGCGCCGGACACATGCGACGCGTACGGTCGTGAACGTGGAACTCCTGGGCCTCGTATTCGCGGGTACAGCCACTGACCGTCGCACCGCGATGGCTGATTTTGTCGAGGCCACACTCGGGCTGCGTCGCGTGGCGGAGGCAAACGTGGTGGGCGGTGACATGTTCGGACTCCCGGACGGCTCGCGCTTCGCCGTCGCTGACGAGCGCGAAGAGGGCAGCGGGACGTCGCGCACCATCGGCTTCCTGGTCGCCGATCTCGACGCGGCCGTCCTAGAGCTGCGCGCAGCAGGTGTTGAGGTCGATGAGCCGGCTGAAAACGACCGCCATCGGTACGCGCACTTTACGGCGCCCGACGGCGAGCTCTATGAGCTTGTGCAAGAACATTGAACGCAGGCGACGTTCATCAGGCACGCAAACCCACTACCGTCAGGCGTGTGGACAACGCGGCAGTCACTCCGGAAGGGTGGAGGCACTCATCGCCGTGGGCGATGGCGCGTCCTTTGACGCCGGCAAGACCAAACCCATGAAGGAGTGGCTCGCGGTCTGACCTTACGTCCGTGATTACGTGGCCGCTTAGACTTTCGATCCATTCTGGACTGTTATTGTTCTGTTATCTGGCGAGCGTTGGTATCCCGGGTTCTTGTCGGAGGCTGGCTCTAGGGTCGTACGTGTGAGCGACAAGTCTGAGCCGGAACCGACGGCGCCGGCCGGGCCGGTGGATTACGCCGCGTTGGAGGCGTCGGTGTGGGGTCCGTTGCCGGTGGATTTTGAGGAGATGCCACCGGGCCGGGGCTGGCGGCGGTTGGCCGGGTTGGACCGGACCACGTTTCCGGGTTTCAGTTGACGTTGGTGTTGCGGGCCCGGTTGCGGCAGATCTCGTTTGAGCAGGCCGAGCTGCTCTCCGATATTCACGAGTTGGCCCACGCCCCGTACACGCCGGCTGGATCAGCCCCCGCGGCCGGGGCCCACCCGGTCGCCCACGGCCGGGAGCTCGACCTCACCCAACGCCGACTCCTGCAAAGACATCATCGACAAAGGTGAAACCTTCCGACCCCGACGCTGATCGACGAACGTCAGCATCGACGCGGGTGGCGCCCAACCATTGGGCAACCACCAAGAACCAAGATCTACGGACGGTTACTCGGCGGCGGCGAGCACCTCGGCGGCGGCCTTGACCGCCTCGTCGGCGTCGGCGCCATGTGCGCGCAGCATCACCGTTGAACCGGCCAAAGCGCCGAGGCTCATTACCGCCAGAACGCCGCGCGCGTTCACAGTCTTGTCGCCGTATGTAATCTCCATTGTGGAGGAAAACCGGGCCGCGGCCTGGACGAGTGCTCCGGCGGGCCGGGCGTGCAGATGTGCGGGCAGGACCACTTCGGCCTCTGCTGACGCCTCAGAGCTTGTGGACATAGCGCGCCTCCTCAGCCGCACTGCGGACGGTCGCGAGGTCCGCCCCGGTGGCGGCGATGACCGCCGCCGCCACCGCACCCTCGACGAACGGCGAATCGACGAGGATGACGTCGGTGCGCGCCAGATCGTCAAGTACAGCCCGCGCGGTCAGCACCGCACTACCGAGATCGGTGAGGACTACCACGCCCGCGCCCTTGTCAACGCTCGCTACCGCGGCGCGGATGCGGTGGTAGCTGGTCCCCATCCGTCCGTCCTCGGTGCCGCCCGCCGTCGCCACACGCAGGTTGGTGGCACTGATCTGCAGCAGCAGATCCCTCAGCCCCGTCGCCAACGACTCGCTGTGCGAGACCAGTACGATTCCCACGGGTTCCGCCATGAGTTCAGATGGTAGATTCCAGAACACCGTTCGGCAATACCGAACGGATATGCGATGGCTAGGAGCGGCGATGGTCCAGTCTGTGGCGCGAGCTATCGAGATCCTCCGCGCGCTGGCGAGCACTGGCCGCGGCGCGGGGGTCACCGAGATTGCCGAGCGCCTCGGAGTCGCCAAGCCAACCGCATTTGCGCTGCTCAAGACCCTCGAGCAAGGCCAGCTGGTGAGCCAGGACCGGGCCACGGGCAAGTACCGGCTCGGCCCGGCACTGCTCGAACTCGGCAACGCCTATCTCGAGACCCACGAACTGCGAGCGCGCTCCGTGGTCTGGGCCGACTCGCTCGCTACCCGCGCGAATGAGGCCGTGTGGGTAGGGGTCTTGAGCGGCGATCACGTGATCGTCGTGCACCACGCGTTCCGCCCCGAGGGAGCCGTCCAGATCCTTGAGGTCGGCGCGGCGCTGCCCTGGCACACCTGCGCGCTCGGCAAGGCGATTGTCGCGCACCTCCCGGAATCGGAGCGAACCGAGCTCCTCGGCGGCGCGTTGCCCGTGCTCACGGGGGAGACCCTGACATCGCCTGACGAGTTGGCCGCTCAGCTCGCCGGCGCGGTCTCGGTCGGGTATGCACTCGAGGCGGGTGAGGCGGCCATCGGCGACGCCGGGATCGCCGCCCCCGTGCTCGACCGGGACGGGACCGTAGGCGCGATCGGCCTGGTCGGGCCCATCGAACGCCTTTTGGACGGGGGCCGGCGCGACGAGTACGCAGTCGCCGTTCGCGAGACGGCACGGCTGCTCTCGCGGGAACTCGGCGCTGCCCGCCCCGCCCTGCGCCGGTCTGTCGCAGAAGCTTCCTGACGACGCGGGTACCCCGTCCGATGCCGCGTTGATCGCCTCCGGCGAAGCGTGACCCTTGACACACGCCCGTACCGCGGGCTACTTTTCCGAACACGGTTCGGTAATGACGAACGCCTTTAAAGGCATGGATCCCCGAATCGCCTATCCCAGGCCGATGCCGGAGGAGGTGAGCCCGGGTCACGCGCTCGGGCAGCGACATGGATGAGTTGTCCTACACACAGAAGCTATTGGCCGAGGTTCTCGGCACCGCGATGCTGGTCTTCGTGGGTGTCGGTTCGGTACCGGCCACGCTCATCGTCGGCGGCGACGCGCCGTTCACGATGGCGCAGCTCGGCATGATCTCGTTCGCGTTCGCGATGATTGTCGTCGCGCTAATCTACGCGATCGGGCATGTCTCCGGCTGCCAGATCAACCCCGCTGTGACCGTCGCGCTGGCCGCGACCGGCAAGCTGCCCTGGAAGCAGGTTCCGGGCTTCGTGGGAGCGCAGCTGCTCGGCGCCATCCTCGGCGCTGCGACCATCATCGGTGTCCTCGGTGGCAAGGCTGTGGACGCCGGGCTCGGTGTCGCCTCGTACGGTTCCGGTGTCGGCGCCGGCCAGGCGTTCTTCGCCGAGGCGGTCGGCACGTTCATCCTTGTCTTCGTCGTGTTCGGTGCGATTCACAAGGCCGCGCCGGGCGGGTTCGCCGGCTTGGCGATCGGCATGGCCGTCTTCGCGGCCATCATCCCGGTAGCGCCTGCCACCGGCGCCTCCATCAACCCGGCCCGCACGTTCGGCCCGATGTTGGTCCAGCAAATTGCCGGTGGCACGGTGAAGTGGGAACAGCTCCCCATCTACCTGCTGGCGGAGTTCGTCGGTGCGATAGTCGCCGGCTTCCTCTACGGCGCGCTCGTCACCGTCCGCGCCACGGCCGGTCGGCGGGCACCATCCCAGGTCACCCCAGTGTCGGAGGGAGTCCGGTCATGAAGAAGTTCATCAACGCGCCCGACGACGTGGTCCGCGAGGCGCTCGCCGGCGTGGCCGCGGCCCACGCCGACCTCAGGGTCGACGTCAGCAACCAGATCGTCGTACGCGCGGACGCGCCGGTCGCTGGGAAGGTCGGCCTCGTCTCCGGCGGCGGCTCGGGCCATGAGCCGCTGCACGGCGGCTTCGTCGGTGCCGGCATGCTCGACGCGGCCGCACCCGGGGAGATCTTCACCTCACCCGTACCAGACCAGATCCTCGCGGCGACGAAGGCCGTTGACGGCGGTGCCGGTGTCGTTCACATTGTCAAGAACTACACGGGCGACGTCCTTAATTTCCAGATGGCCGCTGAACTCGCGCTCGACGACGGCGTACGGGTGGAGACAGTCCTCGTTGACGATGACGTGGCCGTCGAGAACTCGACCTGGACGGCGGGTCGGCGGGGGACCGGTGCCACGCTCATCGTGGAGAAGGTGGCCGGTGCGGCTGCGGCGGAGGGGCAGTCGCTCGACGCGGTCGCCGGTCTCGGCCGACGGGTCAACGAGTCGTCCGCATCGTTCGCGGTCGCGCTGACCGCGTGCACCACTCCCGCCGCGGGGAAGCCCGGCTTCGATCTGCCTGAAGACGAGATGGAAGTCGGGGTGGGCATTCACGGCGAGCCCGGACGGCGCCGGGAGAAACTGCTCAGCGCCAAGGAGATCGTGCGGATCGCGTACGACGCGATTCAGTCGGCCAAGCCGCTCCAGCCGGCCGACCAGGTCATCGTGATCGTCAACGGCCTCGGCGGGACCCCGCTCATCGAGCTCTATCTGCTCTTCGGTGAGGTCGCGGCGGTGCTCAAGGAGGCTGGCGTCGAGATCGTCCGCAACCTCGTGGGGAACTACGTCACGAGCCTCGACATGGCCGGGATGTCGGTCACGGTGTGCCGGGCCGATGACGAGATCCTGCGGTTGTGGGACGCTCCGGTACGTACCCCCGCCTTGCGCTGGGGCACCTGAGTCACTCGAAGGAGTTCGGCGTGGACATCCCGCTCACTCGCACGTGGATCACAACGGTCGCAACGACGATCGCGGAACAGTCCGACTACCTCACCCAGCTTGACTCGGCCATCGGCGACGCTGACCACGGAGTCAACATGAATCGCGGCTTCAGTGCCGTGGTCGCTGCTCTGGATGGGTATGAGGCCACGAGCGTTGGTGATGTGCTCGTCCGCACCGGCACCACGCTGGTGTCGCGGGTGGGCGGGGCGTCCGGGCCCTTGTATGGCACGGCCTTCCGCGCGATGGGCAAGGTGCTGGACGGCACGGAGGTGGACGATCGGGATGTCGCTGCCGCGCTGCGGGCGGGGCTGGAAGGCCTGCAGAAGCTGGGCGCAGCGGTCCCGGGTGACAAGACCATCGTCGATGCGTACGCGCCGGCGCTCGAGGCCTTCGACGCCGACCTCGACAACGGAGGGACCCTCGCGTCGGCGGCGTTGGCGGCCGCCGACGCGGCTAAGGATGGTATGCGGGGAACGACGGCTCTGCAGGCGCGTAAGGGCCGGGCCTCCTATCTCGGCCCCCGCAGCGTAGGGCACCAGGACCCAGGGGCGACGTCGACCTGGCTGATCTTCCGCGCCCTCGCCGAGGTGACCGCCCGAGCCGCGCCGTCGACCGTGGAGACGTGAGGCCTGATGCCGCGGCAGGCCTTTGCGGCGGAGGCCCGGGAGGCGGGCAGGCTGGGTCACCCGGCGGTGGTCCTCGGCTCTCTCCGGCGTACGGATCGCACCACCGGCGAAGCCGAATGGCCACACATCGAGGATCCTTCGCTGGAGTTGTCACGCGCCTTCGAGCGCGTGGCGGAGGACCTGGAGGCGTTCGCGACCCGCCTGACCGCGAGTGGCCAGACCGAGGCCGGCGAGATCATCGGGGCGAGTGTCCACATTGCACGCGACCCAGAGCTACGCCAACTCGTCGACGATCAGGTGGCGGCGGGCGAGGCCGTCGAGTCAGCCATCGACGACGTCATCGAGCACTTCGCGCGAATCCTCACCCAGCTCCCCGATCCGACGCTCGCCGCGCGGGCGGCGGACATCCGAGCGGTCGGCCGCCGCCTGATCGCCGCGGTCTGCGGTGGGTCGATCCGCACCGACGAGGCGGAATCCGCTCGGCGCCTCATCCTGGTTGCTCGTGAGATCACCGCCGACGACCTGCTCGTGCACGCCGCGACCGTGGCCGGCGCGGCGACCGTGGTTGGTGGTGCGACCTCCCACGCTGCGATCATCGCCAGATCCCTGGGTGTTCCCCTCATCTTCGGGGCCGACCCAGGCATTCTCGACGCACCCGACGGCACCGATGTGCTACTGGACGTAGACACGGGGATGGTCGTGTTGCAGCCGGACGTCGACGAACGCCGTATGGCAGAGGAGGCAGTCGCGACAATGATGTCGCGCCGGGCAGAGCTTGTTGCGGCACGCGCGTTGCCGGTTTCCACTCGCGATGGTCGTGAAATCACGGTCCTGGCCAACGTGGCAGCCGCCGCCGATGCCGACGTCGCCACGTCGATGGGTACGGCCGGCGTGGGCCTGTTGCGCACCGAGATGCCCTTCTTGACCGCCCAGCGCTGGCCCACGGTGGCTGAGCACGTGGCTCAGCTCAGTGCGGTGACTCAACGTCTGGCCGGGTTGCCGGTGACGATCCGTACCCTCGACTTCGCCGACGATAAACTGCCGCCGTTCCTTCGGGCGGGACGCATCGGGTCGTTGGGTCGGTCCTTGCCGCTCATGCTCACCGAGCCCGACGCCTTCTCGCGGCAGATTCAAGCGATCCTGAGCGTCAGCTCCGAGTATCGGCTCGACGTGCGGATCATGATTCCGATGGTGGCGTCGGCCGAGGAGATCTCAAGCTGCCGCGACCTCGTGGATGGGGTCGCGGTGCGTATGGGCGTGCCCGTGCCACCCGTCGGTTCCATGATTGAACTGGCCGAGGCCGTGGTCGCGGTCGACGCGATAGCGGCGCGTTCGGACTTCCTGTCGATAGGCACGAATGACCTGACCGCCTCGGTGTTGCGCCTCGACCGGCGCGACCCGTCGCTGACGACGACGCGAGTGTTGGAGCCACCCGTCCTTGGGGCGGTGGAACGGGTGGTGCGAGCCGGCGCCCGGCGCGGGCGTCCCGTGTCGATTTGTGGCGATGCCGCGTCGGATCCGTCCGTCATCCCGGAGCTGCTCAGGGTTGGCTGTCGCACTCTCTCCGTAGCTCCGTCCATGATGGACGAGGTCCGAGCAGCCATCCGGGACCTCTGATCCGCTTACGGTCAGCCTCGCGCCTGCCGCACACTGGGGGGATGGCGCGCTCTGGGTTTCTGCAGCCGTACCGGCTCAACCGTCGCGGTTGCGGTCGACGACACCTCGCTCGTCGGTCGATGGATGCTTGACCTGACGGAGGGGGGGGTGCCGAGCCAGGTCTTCCATGCGGCGGCGGACCTGCCGCTGGCCGAGGCGGAGGTGCTCGTGGGCCGCGCTCTCGACATCGTCACCGACGTGACCGCGCGTCGGATCCGCGAGCTGCTCGCGGGCGTCGGGCCCGTCGATGCGGTCGGCGTGGTGGCCGGCGACCGCCCAGTGCCGCAGTCGGTCTCGGCGGTCCTGGCCTCGCACGTGCTCATGCACGCCGCCGAAGGCCAGATCTACCGCGACGCATTGTTGGACGCGGCCGCCTCGCTAGGGCTGCCCGGGATAGAGCTAGCGCGCAAGGAAGCCGCAGCTCGGCTCGGTGCGACCATCCAACGAGTACGTCGTCGCCGGTCTGCTCCTGGTGCTCGGCCTCCTACTGTGGACAGTCAACCGGCTCGTGATCGGGCGCATCCCACGAGCTCCGGCGCCGCGTCCGTGATGTCGGTGGCGTCGGCACGTTCACAGAATGCCGCGCGCGGCGAATGCCTCCTGCACAGCGGTGGCCACTACGGCACCGTAGAGTCGCTGTGCCGCTGCCACGGTCGCGAGCGCCGCGAAGTGGAAGCTGGTGTCCGTGGTGAAGTCGAATTGGGCCTCGATGATCAGCGTACTGGCCGTTGTGTCGCCGAGCGCGACGCGGATGTCCCAAAGGGCCCGGGACCAAATCTCCCCATCGGCGTGAACCTCGCCGACTACGTCGCCGGGGTAGACCTTCGTGCCGTCGAGACGGCGCAGGCAGTGCGGGGTGGATGTGGTGTACGAGACCGAATCCCAGTCTGCGATGCAGGCCTCCGGGGTGAGGGTGGGCACGCTGGCCGCCCAGCTGGTCACCGCGACGGCTAGGTAGTCGCTGAAACCCTCGCCGATCGAGCCCGCCTCCAGACTGGTCCCGAAGCCTCTGACCTGGCTGTCCTGGACAGAGTGGCCGTACTCGTGAACGATCACTTCGGCGTCCTCCGCGTCGTCGACGCCACCCTTGCCCAGCGTGATGTTGGTCTTGTTGTCGCGGAAGAAGGAGTTGTCGCCACCGAATTGGTTGAGCCGCAACTCGATCTGGCGCTGGTTGACCGGGCGATGTGTGGTTCCGAAGCCCAGCTGGCGTAGGTACGCCTGGGCAGTCGTCACCCAGTAGTACCCCATGACCTGCTCGAACTGGTCAGCGTTGCGATGGAAGTCGGGGAAGACACCTCCGACGGCCTTCGCCGCCTTGCCAGTCGCACTCTTCACCGTCACGTAGGCGCCCGTCAGCGCCCCGGAACCGTCCAGATCAGTCAAGGTCACTCGCCGGTACGCCGGTGCGAACGCGGGGTCATCGGCGTCTTTGTTGTCGGTGAGGTTCTGTAAGCCCAACTGTTGTACCGGGTTGGGGAAGAACACCGTGCCGGTCGCGGTGTGGTCGAATGAGCCATCGGCGGCCACGGCGACGCTAGAGGTGCCGGTCAGTACGAAGGCGGCCAGCACAGCCACTGCGGCCGACGCGGGGCGAAGCATCGACATTGAGTGCTCCTCTCCTGCCTATCGAGATTTGGCCACAGCCTACGACCTGCGCGGAAAGTTCGCCGAACTCATGCTGCCTGATATGTGCGGCGCCGTGGCCACGAACGGACCGGGCGCAATGGGCTCGCCGGGGCTAGCCGTGTCCCGCGCCCTCGGCCAGAGGCCGAGGTCAGCCGAATGGATCGTGGATCTCGGCGAGGCAGCTGGTGTCGGCTGGTGCCGTGCCCGGATTGTCCAGCCAGGCGCGCCGGACGTTTCGCGGGCATTCGTAGAATCCGAAGACGTTGTAGCTGTGGTTGGGGACCTCGACGAGGTAGGCGTGAGTCAGCCCGGTCGTGGCGCGCTTGACTTCGTCCAGCCTGGTGTACGGGTCGAAGGCGCCGACCTCGATCAGGATCGGGATCTCGGACGTGACCGGCGTGGCCGTCTCGGGGTCGGCTCGGCCGACGTCCCATACATCGCACAGGTCGAGGTACGGGTTGCCTCCAAACGCGACTGCGTAGCCGTCGGGTTCGCCGTCGGTTGACGGCGTGGTCGCCGCGGCGAACGGGACGATGTCGTGGCAGAGCAGAGAGTAGTACAGGCCGTGCGTGAACCTGCCCTCGCACGCCGGTAGGTATCCGATGCACATGCCCTCGTCGGTGACGATGCGGAAGGTGGTCGGCTGGGTGAGGCTGAGCCGCTTGCCGGAGAGCACTTGGGCAATCAGCCTGGGCACTTCGGGCAGGTCGCGGCCTCCGTTGCTGGTCATCACTTGCCGGATAGCGCGGAGCAGCAGCGCGCCATCGAGGAGCACGACGACGGGTTGCCCGGCCGACGGTTGTTCGACCGTGATTGTGACGGGATCGCGGTCGAGCTTCGCCACCGCCTCCCGGAGCGAGGCGACCAGGTCCAGGCCGGTGCCATCGCAGCTGCCGGCTCGCGTGCACGCCCGGCCGACGGCGGCTAGCGCATCCTCGGTCCGGGCGATTGCGTGGGTCATGTCGTCAAACCCGGGAAGGTACGGCGAGTCGAGGACCGCGGTGCGGATGCCCTCGGGATGGCGGCGAACCGTCTCGACCGCGATCCGGGACGCGGTACCGGGGCTAATGAGGTTGACCTCGTCGATGCCGAGGGCCTGTCGCAGGTCGGCCACGTCGGCCGCGCTCTCGACTAGGTTGTAGGCCGACAGATCCACGCCGCCACCGGTGAGCCGGGCACGACATTCGCGCACCGCCTCGAGGAAGACCGTGCTGGCCCTGGGATCGGACTGGCGCAGCCCAAGCAACGTCGCCGTCCGCGCACGCACCTCGGGGCAGGTCAGGTTCGGTTCGGACAATCCAGTGCCGCGCTGTTCAAGCAGGAGGATCGGCCGATGGGTACGGGCGGCCATGGGCGCGACGCTGCCGTACTCGATCCCGTTTCCCAGAGTTTCTCCGACCACGACCATCGGGTCGGGGCTGGACTCGCCGGGCGGTTCGATCCTGGTCACGAATAGCCGGATCCGGGCACCGTTGGGTCGATCCCGCCGCTCTAGGACGGTCAGGTATCCGCAGTTCGCGGTCTCGAGCACGACAGCCGTGACTCTGGCAGGACAGGGCGCCGACGTGAATGTTGGACGGAAGCCCGGATCTGCGCTCCAGCACCCAGCCGGGCCGAGCAGGGTGGCCACGACCGCCAGAGTCGGGAGCAGACTGCGACTCATCAGTCGATCCTGGTGAATGGCGCGCTTTCAAACACGATGACTCCCATGTTGCAGCCGACGTCTCCGTGACAGATCTCCTGCGGATCGCCAGCGATTTGGAGCTGGAGCTTGTCGTTGTCGAATGTGTACTCGAACCTGGTCGTCCCGCAGCAGGCCTCGGTCGCAGTAAGTGTGTCGTCATCGATCACCTGATAGATCGCGATGTAGCCAACACCTTGGTCGTTGCTGTGGTCGTAGTCGTAGAACTGGGTCAAGCGGTTGGCCTGGATCTTGATTGTGAACGTCGCTACTTCGTCGATCCCGTCTAGCTCAAGGGCTGCCTCGGCCTGGGCCACGGTGAGCTTGCCTGCTACGCCAGCCGCGATCAGCTCCGGCCGTGTGAGCTCGCCGGTGCTGTATGTGCCTTCGGGTAGGCGCCGGTCGGCCGTCTGTGACGTCTTCGCGGCTGGGGTCGAGGTAAGATCGGCGGCTGATGGCGAGCCCGAGTCGCCGCCGCATGATGCGGCCAGCGTCGTCGCCGCTGTGCAGAGCAGAATCATTGTGGCGCGCCGGAACGAGATCATGTGTGAGCCTCCTCTTCCTTTCCCAGCACGAGACAGTCGCGGGCCGCCGCGTACGTTTACCGATCAGCTCGATCTGGTCCACGGTTTGGTGGTGAGCAGCGCCCGCCGGATCACGCAGGCGTCACTCACCGTGTCGAACGTGAGCTGCAGATCGGTCAGATGCCAGGAATAGGTGCCGATCGAGGTGCAGAAGTCGTTGTAGAAGATGTTCGTTCTGAACGTCGCGTCATCGGCGGTGAACGAGACCCCTAGTGGGTTGCGCTCGGCCGCGAACGTTTCCGGTGCCGTCAGTACGATTTCGCCGTCTGACCGCAGCCGCATCCGCCAGAGACCGGCCAGCGACGGCCGCACGGTCGCGCTCTCGGCTTCGGTAAGGGTCACCTCATAGCTCGCCGCGAGCTGGTGTACGGCTGCCACGGTTGGCGCACGGTCATCGGATCGCAGCCCGTCCACGATCGATACGCCGAAGGCAGTGACTAGCGCGGCGAGGCCGGCGACCGCCACGGCTAGGGCGAGCCGGCGCGCCCGTGCCCGTCGCCGACGCTCCGCCAGCACCGTGAAGAGGGATCCCTCGACATTGGGCTCGGCGGCAATGGAGGCCCGGTCGAGTCCCTCGCGAAGTCGGCGGTCAAACGACATCGTCGACCTCCTCGTGCAGGTGCGAAGCAAGGCTCTGCCTCGCCCTGTGTAGGTGCACCCGTGCGGTCGCCGGGGCACAGCCGAGGAAATCGGCGATCTCTGAGATCGGACGGTCCTCGAAGTAGAACAGGACCACCGCCGCACGTTGGTTGGGCGGGAGCTGGCGTACCGCCCGGAAGACCTCATCGCTGGGCTCGTCTGGGGGCGGGGATGAAACAGCCGGCCGGAAGCGGCCCTCCAGCAACCCGCGCATCCGCTCGCGCCGTGCCGCCCGCCCGGCCATGCGAATCGCAACCCGACGTACCCACGCGTCGGGCTGCTCGTAGCGCGACACCTTTGCCCAGTGATCGAGGAGCTGGGTGAACGCGTCCTGAGCTATCTCCTCGGCGCGGCCACGGTCGTTGAGGATCAAATAGACGGTGCGAACCACGCGCGAGAACTCCGCCCGGAAGAACCAGGTGAACTCCGCCTCGGCATCCGCCATCGCCCACGCCCTCGCGCCACGCGCAAGCCCATCCAGGCCAGCGCTGTTCCGCTCACGCGCATTGAATCCGATCGCACTCGCTGACGACATCACCCCTCCGGACTGGAACAGGCACCAACCGTCGCTGAGGTTTACCGACGCCGCCCTCAGTCTTCCCGGTAAACGTCGACGTCGATTGGTGCCTGTTGCTGCCATCGACAGGGTGGTCAGCAAACGATGAGGGGAGTCGCCATGAGGCGATCAACATTCGGGTTCGCCAGCCGCACCGGTGCATGCATCCTCGTGGTCCTGATGGCCGTGGCCTGCACAGCGTCACGAACGCCGTACAACAACGCTTCGGCCGGGGTGACGTCCTCAGCCGGCGCAAGCTACTTGAGCAAAGCGTTCGTGCCACCGCTGGAGGTGACCGTCCCGGTCTGGCTGCCCCGCGAGCCATGGGCCGACGAGCGGAACTTCCTAACCTGGATCGGCGATGGTGTATGGGTGGATCGCGCGGTCAGATTCCTGGTCCCAGTGAACCTGTACGGGCCGGAGTCGTTCACCGCGACCGCTCCGCCCGACGACTACCTCGAGTACCTTCGCGCGCAGGTCCAGCACGGCGCCCACTTCGCCGACGACGCGGCGATGACCGTCGGCGGCCGGCCAGCCACGGTCATGACCGCAACCACGAGCACCAACCTGGACGGATTGCTCGGCTGTCCGGCCGACGGAGTGCCCGCTGCCGACTGCTTCGGACTCCAGGCCGGCTTGGCGCTACGGATCGCCGTCATCAACGCCGGCGGCACTACGCTCGTCTCCTGGGCCAGAGCCATCGACGGCTCGGCCGATGCTGCGGAGGAGTTTGCAGACTTCGAGCAGATGCTCCGTAGCCTGCGATTCCGTTGATGTGGTCGCCGTGCTCGGACTTGTTCTTGCGCCGAGGTTCCTTATCGCTGCCGTCCGGCTAGAACGGGTGCGGCCGTACGATCGTTTCGGTGCCGCGAACTCCGTGTTGGCCTCAGCTCGTCAACGCGCACCAGCGCGACGCCGGCCACGATCAGGGCGCCGCCGAGCAGCTGGATGGCCGTCGGCAACTCACCCAGCAGCAGCCAGGCGACGAGCACCGCAAAGAGGACCTCGGTGAGGCCGACGAACGACGACAGCCGGGCACCCAGGATCCTCGCCGCGCCGATGCCGGCGACGTACGGGATTACAGCGGCGATCAGCGACACACCGACGATCGGAACCAGCCAGCTGGTGCGGGTGCCGGCGAAGTTCACGTCGCCGAACGTCGCGTGGAGCGGCAGCGCGCCGACTGTGCCCAGTAGGAGCAGCACCGCCGAGCCAACGACCATGCCGCTGCTCGCCAAAGCCACCGACGGCAGCTCGGCATCGACGCGCGCTGACAGCACGAAGTAGGTCGCCAAGCCGACGGCGGCGCCCAGGCCCCACAGCACGCCGACCGGGTCGATACGTCCGCCGCCGGTCAGGTCGAGGACGAAGACCAGTCCGAGCACGGCGGCCGCGGAGCCCCCTACCGTAAGCCGGCGCGGCCGCTGTCCGTGCGTGGCCCACATCCAGAGCACGACGAGAATGATGCCGAGATACTCAAGCAGCAGCGCGACACCGATTGGGAGATACCGGACCGCGTTGAAGAAGCCCACCTGCGCGCCCGCCACCGCAAGCAGCCCGAATACCCCGACCATGGCCAGGTTGCGGCGCAGCACGTGCCATTTCCCACGCAGCGCGAGCACTGTGGGCACTGCCAGCAGCAGAGCCGCGATACCGACACGCGCCGCAACTGCGGCCTCAGCCGACCAGCCGGCCTCGATCAGCGACCGGGCGAACGTGCCGGATGTACCGAACGTGGCGGCCGACAACAGCGCCAGACCGAGGCCAACGCCAGCGGAGCGTTGCGTGAGCATGACCCCCCTGTCCGAGCAGAGTGTAATGAGTAAACAGCAGCTATGATGATGACGTTAGATCAAGGGGTGATAGGAGTCAAGGTGGTTTTTGCTCATGACACCGAAGTGGCGCTCGCCGAGGCCGCCGCTCTGGTCAACACCGCCGGCCACGACGAGGAGGGCCTTCCGGATCTGGCCTCGCTCGACGAGTTCATCCAAGCCTACGGCTGGACCGGAAAGCGGGACCACACCAGGGCCGAGCTCCGGTCGGTACACGACCTGCGCCCCCGACTGCGACGGATCTGGGAAGCGGACGAGGACAAGGTCGTGGAGATCGTCAACGAGCTGTTGCGCGAGTCGAACGCATTGCCGCAGCTCGTCCGCCACGGCGGGTGGTCCTATCACCTGCACGCAACACCATCCGACGCGCCGCTGGCCTCGCGGATGGCTGTTGAGGCGGCCATGGCATTCGTTGACGTCGTCCGCATCGGGGAACTCAGCCGCCTGCGGATCTGCGAGTACCCGGACTGCGGAAACGTCGTGATCGACCTGTCGAAGAACCGATCCAAGCGCTACTGCGATGCGGGCTGCGGCAACCGGGCCGCCGTCACCGCGTACCGCGCCCGCCAAGCCGCCGCGCGACGCTGACACCGTACGGCCCCACGGCGCCGTCGAACCTACTCCTGCTCAGGTACCTCATGTCAGGTGTCGGGTGGATGTACGGGCTGGTTGCGTCGTGCTAGGCATGGACGAGAGTTCGGTGGTACCCAATCGGGAGGCGCGATGGTGCTCAGGGTCGACGTTCCGCCCGCCCTCGTCGGGGGCGACGTGGACGAGGGTTATGGACCGGTGGCGGACGCCTTCCGGCGCAACTTCGCCGAGCGCGGCGAGATCGGCGCGGCGTGCGCGGTCTTCAAGGACGGCCGCAAAGTGGTGGACCTGTGGGGCGGCTATCGCAACGGTGTGACCCGAGCACCGTGGCAGCGCGACACACTGGTCACGGTCTTCTCATCGACGAAGGGCGTTGCCTCGCTCGCGATCGCGCTGGCCCATTCGCGCGGTCTTATCGACTACGACGAGAAGGTTGCGAGCTACTGGCCGGAGTTTGCCCGCAACGGCAAGGCTGACGTGACCGTCCGTCAACTGCTGTCGCACCAGGCCGGTCTGGCGGTGATCGACCGTCCGCTCAGCGTCACAGACCTCGCTGACCTCGACGTCGTCGCCGATGCCATTGGCGACCAGGCACCCGCATGGATCCCCGGCACGCGGCACGGTTATCACGGGATCTCGCTGGGCTGGTACGAGGGCGAACTCATCCGCCGGGTCGATCCAGCCGGACGGACGCTCGGCCGCTACTTCGCCGAAGAGATCGCCGCGCCGTTGGGGATCGAGTTCTACATCGGCCTGCCCGACTCGGTCGACCCGGACCGCGTCGCCCACATCCACGGCTACAAGCCCGCGGAAATGATATTGCACCTCAACGCCATGCCGTGGCGGTTCGTCGCCGGGTTCCTCAACCCTCGCAGCATTACGGCCCGATCCTTCGCGAATCCGAAGGTGCTCGCGCTGACGAGCAACTACAACCGGCCCGACGTGCGACGCGTCGAACTGCCGGCGGCGAACGGCACCGGCCAGGTCGGCGCGATCGCAAAGGCTTACGGCGTCGCGGCCACCGGAGGGCGGGAGCTCGGGCTGACCCAGTCCACTCTCGATGCATTGATGCGCCCGGCGGCACCGCCGAGTGGTGGGCTGCGTGATGTGGTGCTGCGCCTGGACTCCGTCTTCTCACTCGGCTACGTCAAGCCGTTCCCGAGCTTCCGGTTCGGTGCGTCGGGAGGCCAGGCCTTTGGTACGCCGGGCGCCGGCGGCTCGTTCGGGTTCGGCGACCCAGAGACGGGCATCGGCTTCGCATACGCGATGAACCGCACCGGTTTCCACCTTTGGGACGACCCGCGCGAGGTCGCCCTGCGAGATGCTCTCTACTACACCGTGCTCGGTGAGATGCACCAGCGCCCCGACTGACCGACCGTACCGCGCGGATCCGAAGATCAACAGCGCAACCAACGTCGATACGCCTGTCATTCTCACCATGCATCCCAGATTCACCAGAACACGCTTGGAACTGTTGAACATCCTTGCGTGCTCGACGAATCACAGTGGAGTGGCGTCGACGACCAGCTTGAGGATGGCGTCGGTCAGCGGTCGTTGTGTCTGGCCGCCACACTGCTCGTACCGCATCGACATCTCACCGATCAGCACCGTATAGATGAACGCGTCGGCGCATACGCCGGCAGCCGGCGTGGCCCTAGCCTCGCGGAGCAGCCCCGGGTTGGCCATCAGTCCGGCCAAGTCCTGCCGTTGTGCCGGCGTCAGTTTCCCTTGCTGGACCTCGTTCGTGCGTTTGTCGGTGTAGATCCACGACCCGTCCGGCGCGATAGTGAGCTGCTGCATGACGCCGGCGATCCCGCCCGTACGGGTGATGGCGACCTGATTGGTCGGCGGTACACCGGTTCCAGAAGATGTCGGCGGTGTCGACTGTGGTGACGGAGGAGCGGTGGCGCTCGATGACACCGTGGTCGGTGTCGGCGACGGTGCGCCCGGAGCCTGAGCGCATGCGGTGAGTGTCGCCGCACCTACCGAAAGTAGTAGCGCCAGGGATCGACCGCGCATGATGTTCACCCTTCGACCCAACCGACTCTACCCGCCATTGGGGAAGAATCCGACTCGCGTAGCGATGCGCATCGATCACGACGAGAGTCCGATGAGGCATCAACATATGTTGAACCGTGGAGCGCTGGTGAACGCCGGCCACTTCTTCCCCGCGGATCGGCGCATGACGCCATCCCGCCCGCGCCGGGCAGTCGGCCGGCGTGCGCTTCGTGAGGTACACGATGATCGACACCCAGGTCTTCGACCTTCCCAACGGCGTCTGCCCCGGGCCGTTCGGTGGGTGCATCTCCATGGACTCGGTCGCGCTGATGCCTGCATTGTTCGACGACGACGAGCGCATTCTCCGGGAGCACACTAGTCGATCCAACCTGCCGTGGTCGGCCGGAGTTGACACACGTCCAACGCCCGAGATTCGGCGTGGCACATGCCGTTCGGTGCGGAGCATACTGGTTTCGTGCCGTCGCTGAGGTCCGGGCTGATAGTCGCTGGCCGATATCGGTTGGTCGACCGGCTCGGTGTGGGTGGGATGTCCGAGGTGTGGCGCGGTTACGACGAGGTGCTGGGCCGATCGATCGCGGTCAAAGTTCTGGCGGGGTCGCTACAGGCAGACGCTTCGCTGCGAGAGCTGATTCGCCAGGAAGCGCGAGCGATGGCCCGGCTTAGCCACCCGAACGTAACCAGCGTCTTTGATTACGGGGAGTTCACGACCCAGGGCGGCGCGAGCGTGCCCTACGTCGTGATGGAGTTGCTGCGTGGACAGACGCTCGGCCGCCTGCTGGCTCGCGGGCCGCTCCCGGTGCCCGAGGCGGTGCGGATCACCGCGCAGGTCGCCGCGGCATTGTCCGCCGCACACCGACTCGGCTTGGTGCACTGCGATGTGACGCCGGCAAACGTGATGCTCACGTCCAGCGGGGTCAAGGTGCTCGACTTCGGCGTGGCCGCGGTCCTCGGCAGTACCCGGAACACCGACGGACAGCCGCGCTTCGGCACGGCGGGGTACATCGCTCCGGAACGCCTGACCCGTGCCGTTCCCGACGCGCCAGCCGTTGACGTGTACGGTCTCGGTGCGCTGCTGTACGCGGCACTCGTCGGGCAACCCCCGCAACCAGCCCGCGATCTGGCCGGTCCAGCCTGCATCGACAGCACCGAAATGCTTGCGTCCATGCGTGTTGCCGGGGTGCCCGCCGACGTCGCCGACCTATGCCTGCGCTGCCTCGCGCACGAGGCCCTTGACCGCCCGGACAGCGCCGAAGTCGCTCGGGTCCTGACTGCCGCGCTGGCTGCGGTTGCCGGCGGACTGGCCTCCGATGCCGTGATCTACGGCGACACTGCGGATACAGGCACCCTTCGCTTGCCCTCACCGGAGATCGACGAGACGCCACCGGTGGCTCTCGTGTCCTCTCAGGAGGAGAGGTGGCATCGACCGCTCCTGGTCGCCGTCGCGATAGTCGCAGCAGGCCTGCTGTTGGCAGGTGTGTACCTACTCTCCGCCGCCACGCCGTACCCTCGGTCCGCGCTGCCACAGGTGCCGACCTCGACGCCCTCCACGGCGACGGCCGCGCCCGCGGGCACGACTGCGGCGCCACCGTCTGCCGCGGCGAACCAACCAGACGGGATCGCCGTCTTTGCCCTGCGGCAGGCTGTAGTGGACGGTCGAGCCGCGGGCGAGATCCGCGCCGACTGCGCCCAGGACCTCCTGGACAGGATCGCCGATCTGCAACGCCGAATTGATCGCGGCCAGCAGGACAACGCGCTGCAACGGATAGAGCAGATCCGCGAGGACATCGGCGACCGCGTGGCCGACGGTGACATCACCGAAGAGCGCGCGGTGATGCTGCGTGCAGAGCTGGGCGCTATCGTGGTCTGATGGTGCAGGGCCTAGGTCCGCAGTCGGGCGGCTAGTTCGGCATTGCGTTGGACGAACGGTTGCCATGCCACCGGTGTCAAGGCCAGCCGGGAGGGTGCGATCATATGTGGGCACGCGCGTTGTGACCAGGACCGCACCCGACCTCCACGCATCGTGAAGGTGACCAGCACGCCGTCGCTCCACCCGTAGAGGTCGAGGTCCACCGGCTCCGCAGCAGTCACTTTCTGCTCGGCGAGCACCCACTCAAGGGCCTCGATCTCCTCCTGGACCCTTCCAGCGAGCTCGAACGCGAGGGCTGATGATGCGCGGTCTCGGCGCCGTTCGAGTTCGGCCCTTAGCGCCGCGCCGGCCTCGGGTTCCCGTTCCAACGCGGCGGTGACCGTGGCGACTAAGGTATCGCGACCGCCCGATTCGACACCGCGGACGCGGGCCATATCGCGGTCGAACCCACCGAGCGCGTCCCCAGCGTACGTAAGCGGCAGCGCGCGGTGCAGCGCAGAGACGGCTAAGCGCACCTTCACGCCGCCGAGGTATGGTCCGAAGTGGCGCGCGCCGGTCGAGGCTTGGTGAACCACACCAAGGCGTGCCGACCCGGATCGCCGCACGAGTCTGATGTAGACCGGGACCTCTTGCCCGCCAGCGGTACGGTTCCAGTACGGCAGAGAGTGCTCATGCAGGTTGCGTTCCAACCACGCGGCCTCATGTTCGGAGTCGCACGCCACCGCCTCCACTCGCTCGATGCGCGCCACCATGCCACGCAGGTGAGCCCGGTCGCCGAGATCGGCCCAGTAGGACGCTACTCGGCGGCGCAGATCCACCGCGCGTCCTATGTAGAGTGCACGACCCGCCGCATCCCGGAAGCGGTAAACGCCGGGTGCCGAGGGCAGGCGACCGATCACCGCACGCACCGTCACCTGCCGCTCCTACTCGTTGGGCTTCGTGTCTCAAGCCTGCCACATCTCGACCGCCTCGTCGTGCGCCCTGCGAGGCGGGCCTTCCAGAGAGTCCGGGCGTCCTCGTCGTCACGCCAACGGGCCGGACTAGGCTGATGCACCTTGGCATTTGTCGGGAGGCATGCGATGGCAGAGCGACTGGACGGCACCGTAGCGCTGGTGACCGGAGCATCGAGCGGGATCGGCGCGGCGGCGGCCTTGTCTTTGGCCGCGGAGGGTGCCGCCGTGGCGGTGGCGGCTCGGCGCAAGGACCGGCTGGACACGCTGGCTGCGGCCGTCCGTGAGCGCGGCGGCACGGCGCTGGTTTTGGAGACGGATGTGACCGACGAGCACCAGGCCAGCGACGTGGTTGATCGTACGGTCGCCGAGTTCGGTCGGCTCGACACGCTGGTCAACAACGCCGGCGTCATGCTGCTGGGCCCGGTCGTCGGCGCGCCGATCACCGAATGGCAGCGCATGGTGCAGATCAACGTGCTGGGTCTGCTGTACTGTGCGCACGCGGCGCTGCCGCATCTGTTGCGGGCGGCCGAGGACGGCCCCCGCCGAGTGGCCGACATGGTGAACATCAGTTCCGTCGCCGGACGGCAAGCGCGCAACGGCAGTGGCGTCTACAACGCGACCAAGCACGGCGTTGGCGCGTTCAGCGAGTCGCTCCGGCAGGAGGTCACGAAGCGCTACGTCCGTGTGTCGCTCGTTGAGCCCGGGGCGGTCGCGACGGAATTGGCCAGCCACAACCGGCCCGAGATCCAGGAGGGCCTGCGCCAGCGGTTCGCGGCCATGGAGCGGCTGCAGGCCGGGGACATCGCCGACGCGATCACCTACATCGTCACCCGCCCGCGACACGTCGCCCTCAACGAGATGCTCATTCGACCGACCGATCAAGAGATGTGAGTCCCGCCGGGCGATTTCCTCGACTCACTGGTAGGAAATGAATACGGGCGATGGCGCGACGGCGACGGTCTGCCGGGGCGTGAACGTAGGCCGGTCCTCGTCGTAGAAATTCTTCCAACCCCACCACACGTTCGGCGGTGGCTTCACGTGCATGTTTCTCCATGTGTTGAATTTTTCCCCTCGCGTGCCGAATCCATCGGCGTGGATGACGACTCGTAGTTCGTCGTAACTGGTGTCTACGCTTGCTCGGTTTGTGATCATGTCGAGCCGGAACTGATGCAGCATCAGTACCTTCTGTGGCAGCTTGTGTTGGCGGGTGAGGTCGGCTAGCCAGGCTGCCGTCTTATTGATCTCTGCGGCGCTCACCGACCCAATCTGCGCCAAGTGTCGTTGACCGGGCTTCAAACGCCACTCCGGATCCAGGGCAAGGCCCACGTGCGGCTGTATGAGCAGCGGGGTGTACAGCTTCGCCTGCGTGAGGAAATCGGTGCGCCCTGGCTGCAGGTCGAGCACAACGTAGATGCCGGCCTTTCGGGCGGCGTCGACCCACGGCCGCAGCTGCGCGATCGTGGATTCGTTGGAGTAGTTCCCATCGGCTCCGGCCGCGCTGGACGCCACGGTCGCGATGATCTCAAAGGCGGGCACAACCGGCTCGTTCACCAGGGAGCTGTAGCTGGCTGCGACCTTTCGCGCCCGAGTGATGGCCGCGTTGAGGGACTGCTCACCCAGCGAGCCCAGGCCGGAGTCGCCCGGGTGGCCGTAGAGGGCGACCATGCGGCGGCCGGGGAAGAGCACCTGGCCACCGCCGGGCAGCAAGGTTCCCGTCGCCGCGGTGTCGATTCGACGTCGCAGCCGGTCAGCCGGTCCGAAATCAGCACCCAGCGCGAGGACCCGTGCTGTCGACTGGCCGGCCAATGCCTTGATAACGTCGTCGTTGGTACGGGGGTCGGCGTTGGCCACCAGCACAACGCGAGCGCCGGTGGCCCGTGCGGTCGCTGTAGCAGCCCTGCTGGCGGGCTGATCGAGCGCGAGGACCAGCAACTCATCAAGCGGGGCCGCGGGCTTGACATCCGGTAAGGCCACACCATCTCCCGGTTCCAGCACGATCATGACCGCGCCGCCGGACGGTGTGGAGGAACCGCTGTCTCCAGAGGCGATCAACGACATACTCTGCGCCCATAGCGTCGCCGCCGCGCCTGCGGTCACGACGGTCTGCGGTGTGAGCCGGCTCAGCTCGGTGCGCAGATCCGCGGCCGCGCTCGCGGCCGCGCTGCCGGACCCTGGCGTGAGAAGCAGCGGAACGCCGAGTTTGGTCGCGGCGGAGGTCGCCGTAACCAGGCTGGCCTCGTCGCCCTCGCCAGCCAGCACGACGGCGGGAGCGCGGAGGTATAGCGACCTGCTGGTCGCGAGCGCCAGCTCCGCGGCGCCGTTGCCCGTCACCACGGTGGTGTTGTCGGCCGGCAAGGCCGTACGCGGCGGCGGCTGAGCCGAGCCCGGCGTCGGCACCGGGGTGGGAGTAGAGCCGGGAGCAACGGGCCCCGAAGTGCACCCAACGGTCAACAGGACGGCGGCGAGCATCACCAGGCGTGCGCTGAACCGAAGCATAGTGGTCCCAAAGGGTTAAACCGGATACCGGGGGTTGTGGCTGCCTGGGCCTGCACGTTAGCAGCCCGTAGGCCCTCGTCAAACATGCTGGCCGACATCCACTTCGGACAGAGCGGGTACAAGCGCTCGCCGAATAGTTCCCCATCACGCGGAAGGCGTAGCGGCGGAACTAAAAGATCTACTCCAGTTCGTTCGACATCTACGACGTCCCGGGTTGCGTGTGACGCAGGCGCATCAGCGCCCGGTACATCGCGGTGGGGGTCGCCTGTGGGGGCAAGGGTGCCGTGTTGAAGGCGCTGAACGCTTGGATCATGTACGCGACGAAGCGCCGCCACACGTCCGGGGCGGCGTCAGTGGTGGCGGTCACCACACCCGCGTTCGCCATGAACAACATGATGATGTCTTCGGGTGAGAAGTCGGTCCGCAGCTTGCCGGCGGCCTTGGCCCGATCGATCAGCTCGACCAGGCCGTAATGGGCACGATCGCGTTCGGCCTCGAATCGCTTGGCCGTAGGGAAAGTCATCGTCAGCACGTTGGCGAAGCCTCGGTCTCCCGCCTGCATACCGCACACCCGCTGGAGGTAGTCGCAGAATCCCACCCAGGGATCCGGTTCCTCGAGGGCATAAGCGATCGCGTCAGCGTACGCAGCCATCTTGGCCGCGAACGCGCCCGCGATGAGGTCGGCACGGGTCGGGAACCGTCGATAGAGGGTGGCCACACCGACGCCGGCGTGGCGCGCAATGTCCTCGATCGGCACGTCCAGGCCCCGCTCCGCGAAGACTTCCCGCGCGGCTGCGATGAGCCGCTGGCGGTTACGCTCGGCGTCAGCCCGCAGGGCAGCGCTGGCTGGCTCCGCCTGGTCGGCGCCAGCGGACGTGGAGCGGGCCTTCGAGGTCATGACCCCGAGCCTACCGGCAACAACCGGAATAGATCATCCAGATGGCCGGCATGATCTAGCGCACTCGCCCGCCCATCACCCAGCATTTCGACCATGCCGGCCGCAAGCGGAAAGGAGCATCACGTGAGCGACCCGCCAGCATCGTCGTTCGCCAAGTCCTTATTCACCGGCCGGCTGCCAGACGAGATGGTTCTGCCGTACCCACGGCTGGGCCGAGATGAGGCGGGTCGCGTCGACGCGCTGATCGCCGCCGCACATGAGTTCCTCGACACCCACTACGACTCCGCCCGGGTTGAGCGGGACCGCTGGGTCGGCGACGAGGTCATCCGCGGCCTTGCCGACCGCGGCCTGCTCGGGTTGTACGTTTCGCGGCAGTACGGTGGGCAAGGGCTCTCCCAGAGCGGCTACTGCCGGGTGATGGAGGAGTTCGGAAGGTACGACGGCTCCTTGTCCGTCGTCCTCGGTGTGCACCAGTCGATCGGCATGAAGCCGATCCACCTCTTCGGCACCGACGATCAGAAGGCCCGGTTCCTGCCCGACCTGGCCGCCGGGCGCAAGCTGGCCGGGTTCGCCCTGACGGAACCGAACGCAGGCTCAGACGTGGAGTCCATTCAGTCCCACGCCGAGCGCCAAGCCGACGGCTCGTATGTCCTCAACGGCGAGAAACGGTGGATCGGCAACGGCGGGAAGGATGTGGTGTGCGGGTTCGCCCGCTGCGAGAAGGGCCTCATCGCGCTCATCCTTGAACAAGGTATGCCCGGCTTCGACGCTCCCGACCGTTACGACACGCTCGGCCTGCGTGGCAATGACCTGCGTCGGCTGACGTTTCGGGATGTGCGTGTCCCCCGGGAGAATGTCCTGGGCGAGCCAGGCGACGGGTTCCGCATCGCGATGCACACCCTCAACAATGGCCGCATGTCCCTAGGCACCGGCGTGGTCGGCGCCACCAAACGACTCATCGATCTAGCCGTCCGGCACACCACCGCCCGCGAGCAGTTCGGCCGGCCCCTGGCCGATTTCGAGATGGTCGAGGACAAGGTCAGCTGGATGGTGTCCTACCTGTACGGCTTCGAGTCGATGGCCTACCTGACCACCGGACTCGTGGACGCCGGCATACCCGACTACTCCCTTGAGTCGGCCATCACCAAAATCGCAGGAAGCGAGTTCTACTGGTACGCCGTCAACCGGCTCTTCCAACTCATGGGTGGCGCGGCGTACATGGCCGAATCTCCGGTTGCCAAGGCCCTTCGCGATGCCCGCGTCTTTCCGATCTTCGAGGGCGCCAACGACGTGCTCCGCGCTTTCGTGGCTCTGTCCGGACTCAAGGCGGTCGCCGATGAGGTCGCCGACCTGGGCGAGGTGAACCTCGCCGACCCCATCCGCAGCATCGGGATTCTTGCCGACTATGTCACCCACCGCATCACCCGCACCGTGCGACCCGACCGCCTCGACGCCGCCCACCCCACGCTGCGCAGCCACGGCGACCGAGTCGCCGACCAGGTGGGCCAGCTTCGGGGCACCGCGGAGAAGCTCCTGCGTATCCACGGACGCGATATCCAGCTACGGCAGCGCCATCAGAAGCGCCTCGCTCACGCCGTCACCGACATCTACGCCCAGATCGCCACCATCTCCCGCACCAGTGCGCTCTTCGACGACCAGGGCATAGAAGCGTCGGGGCAGGAGCGCTACATCGCCACCCTGTTCTGCGACCGGGCGGCGGGACGCGTGGCCGAACAGTTCGACCGCGTCGACGACAACGACGACAAACAGAACCACTCGATCGCCCGGCTGACCTACAACCGAGGTGGCTACACCCCCCGCATGCTGTGACCGCCTTACTCCACTATGGACTCCCGACGCGGACGCCCGGGATGGCGCCGACAGGTCGGCCGCCGTCCTCGTCGTCCACCTCGACCACAGCCTGAGAGAACTGGGCGTGGTACAGCCGGTGGTAGGCGCCCTCGGCGGCGAGCAGCTCGTTGTGCGTACCGTGCTCGACTATCCGACCGTCCTCCATCACGAGGATGAGGTCGGCGTCGCGGATCGTGGACAGCCGGTGCGCGATCACGAAGCTGGTCCGGTCCGACCGCAGGGCAGCCATCGCCCGTTGCAGTAGGACCTCGGTGCGGGTGTCCACCGAGCTGGTCGCCTCATCCAAAATCAGCAGCGACGGATCGGCCAGGAACGCACGGGCGATGGTGATCAGCTGTTTCTCGCCCGCGCTGACGTTGCTGCCCTCCTCGTCGATGACGGTGTCGTATCCGTCCGGAAGGCTGTGAACGAAGCGGTCCACGTAGGTGGCGCGGGCTGCGGCCTGGATCTCCTCCTCGGTCGCGCCGGGGTTGCCGTAGGCGATGTTGTCCCGGATCGTGCCACCGAACAGCCAGGTGTCCTGAAGGACCATGCCGATGTCGCCGCGCAGCGCGTCCCGGCGGATCGTCGTGATGTCCACTCCGTCGAGCGTGATCCGTCCCGCGTCCAGCTCGTAGAACCTCATGATGAGGTTGACGAGGGTGGTCTTCCCAGCGCCGGTGGGACCCACGATGGCAATGGTGTGCCCCGGTTCGGCCACCAGCGACAGGTCATCGATCAACGGCTGGTCCGGGCGGTAACGGAACGACACATGCTCGAACTCCACTCGGCCGCGAGGATCAGTGACCCGGGCCGGCTCGGCCGGCTCGGGCATCTGCTCCTCGGCGTCGAGGAGGTCGAACACTCGCTCCGCCGAAGCGACCCCAGACTGCAACAGGTTGGCCATCGACGCCACCTGGGTCAGCGGCTGAGTGAACTGCCGCGAGTACTGAATAAATGCCTGCACGTCACCCAGGCTCATCGAGCCGGACGCGACCCGCAGGCCGCCGACCACAGCGATCGCGACATAGCTGAGGTTCCCGATGAACATCATCGACGGCATGATGATGCCCGAGACGAACTGGGCCCCGAAGCTCGCTTTGAACAGCTCCTCGTTCTTCACCGCGAACGCCGCCTCGACCTCCCGGTGCCGCCCGAACACCTTGACCAGTTCGTGCCCGGTGAACGCTTCCTCGATCTGGGCGTTCAACGACCCGGTGTGCGTCCACTGCGCGACGAACTGCTTCTGCGAACGCTTGGCGATCTGCTGGGTGACCACCACCGAGAGCGGCACGGCGATCAGAGCGATGCCGGCCAACAGAGGCGAGATCGACACCATCATCACGAGCACGCCGACGACCGTGAGCAGAGAGGTGAGTAGCTGGCTCAGCGTTTGCTGCAGGCTCTGCGCGATGTTGTCGATGTCATTGGTGACCCGGCTGAGCAGCTCCCCGCGAGGCTGCTGGTCGAAGTACGGCAATGGCAACCGGTTGAGCTTGTCCTCGACATCTGCGCGCAGCCGCAGAATCGCGCTCTGGACGACGCCGTTGAGCAGGTACCCCTGCAGCCAGGCCAAGGCACTGGCGCCGACGTATACGGCCAACGCCAGCGACAGGACACGCGCGAGCGCGGTGAAGTCGATTCCCACTCCGGGCACCACGTGCATCCGCGCCAGCATGTCGGCGAAGCTGCCGTTGCCGGCACGCCTGGTCTGTTCGACGACCTGATCGAGGGTCTGTCCTTGCCGCAGACGTTTGCCCATGACTCCGGCGAAGATGATGTCAGTGGCACGCCCCAGAATCTTCGGCCCGATCACGGCCAACCCGACACTCACCACGGCCAGGGCAATGACGACGGCCAACTGCGTTCGGTACGGTTGCAGCCGGCCGATCAGCCGTTTGGCCGAAGGGCCGAACCGCATCGACTTCTCGGCCGGCATGCCGGCACTCATCCACGGTGGGCCGCCGCCCCGCGCTCGCGCACCAGCCGCCGGCAATCGAGCGGGCACTGCGTTGTGGGGCCTGTCGCTTCGCTCAGTTGTCGCGCTCACGCTGCTGCCCCGACGGTCAGTTGCGAATCGACAATCTCCCGATACGTGAGGCAGCTGTTCAACAGCTCGGCGTGCCGGCCCACGCCGACGATCGCGCCGTCCTCCAGTACGATGATCTGGTCGGCATCGACGATAGTAGATATTCGTTGGGCCACGATGACGACTGCTGCATTCGCGGTGATGGAGCGCAGCGCAGCCCGCAGCCGGGCGTCGGTGCCGAGATCCAGCGCGGAGAACGAGTCGTCGAACAGATAGATCTCCGGGCGGCGCACGAGTGCGCGCGCGATCGCAAGCCGTTGGCGCTGGCCGCCGGAGACGTTCGTCCCGCCCTGGCTGATCGGCGCCTCGAGACCGCCCGGCATCGCCTCGACGAAGTCGCGGGCCTGTGCGATCTCCAGGTACTCCCAAAGCTGCTCGTCAGTGGCGTCGGGGTTGCCGTAACGCAGGTTGCTGGCGACGGTGCCGGAGAAGAGGTA
>Ga0184625_10000028_pt1 | contig 31046 bp, 27 predicted proteins | sample PLM3_30_b1_FD_133151 | JGI IMG/M metagenome (GOLD analysis project Ga0184625, IMG submission 133151) | Groundwater sediment microbial communities from an aquifer in East River, Colorado, USA - PLM3_30_b1 | ecosystem: Environmental > Terrestrial > Soil > Riparian zone | place: USA: East River... | reverse complement strand
GGAGAGACCGCCGAGGGGCTCGGGCTGAGCGGCAGCGCGTCGGGTAGGGACGAGTGTAGCCACACGTGTGGATCGACGTGGTGGCAGAATCAGCAAAAAGATGTGCCGAGCATTCATAGCAGCCTCTCCCCGCACCCCTAGCACAACCCTATCAATCATACTATGCGCTGCGGCCAGCGATTGTCGAGTGCATTCCTGCAGGGGGAGCTTTACCAGTAGCCGCATTCGCCAGAATGCGGTTGGGCCTGGGATCGCCGAATTCTGGCGAATTCAGCTACGAAGAGCGGCTACGGCGACGCGGGCGCGGCATTGGCGGCACGACCGCCACCTTCGGCAGCCCGCCGGGCCTGATAGACTTCCCACTTCTTGAACACCGCCGCGCGATCGTCGTCGGCCTTGAAGCCGATCAGCGTGGGATTGAGCAAGATGCTTTGTGGGTCGGTCGGCTGCGACTTGCCCGTGAAATCAAAATAGTCCTTGAGTTCCTGATCGCTCAGCAGGATCGCCGCGGCCAGAGCGGCGTCGCGGACCTGCAGTTGGATCAGCGCCCCGCCGTTGATCTGCGTCTGGGAAACCGTCTTGTTGTCCTTGAGCAGCGACTCGACCAGGGGCAAATGGGCCTTGTCTTTCGTGCGGGCCACGGTCACCAGGGCGGTCGCCGTGTAATAGCTGGAGCGAACCGTCGTCTTGTTCTCGAGAATCTTGAGCGCCGGCACGATGCCTTCGGGCAGGTTCAGCTGATTGGAAAGCTGCATCGCCATGTAGGCCGTGGCGTCGTCGCTGCGGCGAACGATCGAGCCGAGCATCTTCCGCGGCAGACCGCCGCGGCTGCCGCTGACGATCACGTCGCGGTGCGGCTGCTGCTGGCATTGGCTGTAGAGCAGCGACATGGCGGTGGATGAAAGCGCGACGTCGGCTTCGGCGGCGACGAACAGGCAGGCCGCGAGCTGGCCGGCGGAAAGCTGCTGCTGGATGCCGAACTGCAACGACTGCTGCAACTGGGCCGCCTGCTGGGCCACGGCTTCGGCCGCCGGACGGGGGCCGGCTTCGATGGCGCCGAGCAGATTGGGATCGGCGCGGAGCATCTCGACAAACAGGGCCCGCGTCTGGTTGTCGTCGCCGTAGCTTTTCTTGAACCGCGTCCAGCCGGGCAACGCATAGTCGTCGGCCTTGTCCTGTCCGCTGAGAAACGCATCCAATCGCCGCTTGAGGTCCTGCTCGCGGATCAGGCCGGCGATTCGCCGGCTGCGGATGCGCTGTTCGAGCCCTGGCTGGGCGGCGGCAATTTCGAGGGCAGCCAGTGCCGGGAGGCCGATGCTCGTTAATTCGTCTGCGGCTGCTTCGCGAGCGCCAAAGTCCTCGCTCGCCAGCTCGGCAATCAGCTTGTCGATGTCCCGAGCCGACGGCGGCTCGGCAAGCGCCGGCGTGGCCAGCATGCAAAGCGCGACGACCGCTAACGCCATTTGGCGCAGTCGCAACGATCCTGACGGCAAGTCACTCGACATTCCGCGATTGTAGGCCCAGTCGTGCGGGGCCGTCCAGGATTGTCAAACCAATATTCGGCGCAAATCGCAATCCAGAGCAGCATAGGAAACAACTGCTGCCGCCTTGATTCGACCCGACGCGTGGAGCATTCTACGATAAGGCTTATCTTGCGTCTCGCGCCGCCGCAGGGGTTCGCGGGCGGCTACCGCCTAATCATCCGATCCGATGCCCGATCCATCCCAGTTGTGCGTTACCATCGGCCGCGGGCGGCACCGGGCGATGATTGCCGAGCACAAGCACCTGGCCGAGCAAGGCTGCAAGCTGGTCGAGCTGCGGCTGGACTTTCTGGTGACGCCGCCCAACCTCAAGCGGCTGTTGCCCGAGCGGCCCTGTCCCGTCATCGTCACTTGCCGCCGCGAAAAAGACGGCGGGCGCTGGGTGAACAAGGAGGAAGAACGGCTGATGCTCTTGCGGCAGGCGATCGCGGCCGGTGTGGAGTACGTCGATCTGGAGGAGGACATCGCCTCCAAGATTCCGCGGTTCGGCAAGACGAAGCGGATCATCAGCTACCACAACTTTCAGGAAACGCCCGAAGACCTGACGCACCTGCACGCTCGGCTGTCGGAGCTGCAGGCCGACGTGGTGAAGATCGCCACGATGGCTCACGACCCGCACGATAACCTGCGGGTGATGCGGCTAATGCGGACCAGCCGCGTGCCGACGGTCGCGATCTGCATGGGCGAGTTCGGGCAAGCCTCGCGGATCCTGGCGGGCAAATTCGGAGCGCCGTTCAGCTACGCGACGTTTTCGGCCGAGCGGACCATGGCGCCCGGCCAGCTCAGCTACCAGCAGATGAAAGAGGTCTATCGCTACGAGAAGATCAATCCCGACACCGAGGTCTATGCGGTGATCGCCGATCCGGTGGCCCACAGCCTCAGCCCGCACATTCACAACGCCGCTTTCGACAAGGCCGGCCTGAACAAGGCGTATGTACCATTCCGCGTGCGGCCCGAGGACCTCGGCCAGTTCCTCAGCGACTGCCGCGAGCTGGGCTTGAAGGGCCTCTCCATCACGATCCCGCACAAGGAAGAGATCCTGCACTACAAGACCAAGTGTGACGAGCAGACCGACGAGATCGCCGCCTGCAATACGCTGGTCTTCAAGGACGAAGACCGGATCGCCTACAACACGGACTACAAGGCGGCGATGGCCAGCCTGGACCAGGTGTTCGGCGGCGACGAGCGCAATTCGGGGATGCGGGGGCAAGCGGCACTGGTGCTCGGAGCAGGCGGCGTCGCCCGGGCGATCGTCGTCGGCCTTAGGCGGCGAAGTGCAGACATCACGATCGCCTCGCGAACGCCCGAGCGGGCCGATGAGCTGGCCCGGTTCTGCGGCGGCAAATCGCTGGCCTGGGGCCTGCGCGAGAGCTTCAAGCCGGACCTCGTCATCAACTGCACTCCTTTGGGTATGCACCCGCAGGTCGATGAAACGCCGCTCGATGCGAAGAACCTTCGCAAAGACATGGTCGTCTTCGACACGGTCTATAACCCCGAGCAGACGCTGCTCATCAAGCAGGCCCGGGCCGCGGAGTGTACGGTGATCACCGGCGTCGATATGTTCGTGGGGCAGGCGAGCCTGCAATTCAAGCTGTTCACGGGGCAAGAGGCAAATGCCGAGCAGATGCGGCAGGTCATCCGGCGGACGATCAGCGCGGTGAAGTATTAGCGTGGGGCGGGCCTCTGGCTGGCCCGGCCGTCGGCAGACAGGAATGTCTGCCCCACTTATGAACCTCTTCCTCATCGGCTATCGCGGCAGCGGCAAGACGACGGTGGCCGCTGCGCTGGCCCAGCGGCTCGGCTGGCCGTGGATCGACGCCGACGTCGAGCTGGAGCGGCGGGCTGGGCGGTCGATCCGCGAGATCTTTGAGCTGGAAGGCGAACGCGGATTTCGCGACCGCGAGTCGGCGATCCTGACAGAGTTGGCCCGCCAAAATGGCTGCATCGTCGCGCTCGGCGGCGGAGCGGTGCTGCGCGAGGAGAACCGTCAGCAGACGAACGGCCGCGGTCTGGTCGTCTGGCTGCGGGCCTCGCCCGAGGCGCTGCTTGAGCGGATTAGCGCCGATCCGACGACGGCCGCTCGCCGACCGAACTTGACGGCCCAAGGCGGTCTGGACGAGATTCGCGGCTTGCTCGCCCAGCGCGAGCCGCTGTATGCCGCCTGGGCCGATTTGGAAGTCGCTGCCGAAGGGCAATCTCCCGATCAAATCGCCGAGTCGATTTGCACTCAGCTTCGCCTGGAAGGCCAAACGCCGTGAACGCCATCCTGGCCCTGCCGATGGAGGTGCGTTTGGCGGGGCTCGCGCTCGTGGGCCTGCTGCTGGGCAGCCTGGCCAACTGGGCCATCTATGCCCTGGCCTGGTACTCGCGGCCGATCAGCCCCTGGCAGAAGCCCGCGGCCAAGGCGCCGCCGCGGCAGTGGGCCGACTACGTCCCGCTCTTCGGCTGGCTGGGTCTGGCCCGCGAGGCCGAAGTTCACGGCCGCGGATTCTGGGTCCGGCCATTGCTCATTGATCTGGTCTCGGCCATCGGCTTGCCGGCGCTGTATTGGTGGGAAGCGACTGAGCACCTTGCGCCGCAGGTAGCCGCAGCGATTGTACCAATTCACGCGCCGGCCCCAATGCTGCACCTGGAGTTTCTCAGCCATTCCATCCTGATCGGGCTGATGCTGGTCGCCACGTTCATCGACTTCGACGAGCAGACCATTCCGGACGCGATCACGCTGCCGGGAACGCTGCTCGGACTCGTGCTGATCGCCGCTGCGCCCAGCGCGCTATTGCCAGTCTTCCAGGCACTCGCGTACCGCCCTCTGCTATTCACCTCCCCCGGCGGCTGGCCCGTGTGGCTCGACAATTGGCGCGGACTGCTGCTGGGCATCGGCATCTTCACCGGCTGGTGCCTCGTCATGATCCCGGCCTTAGCGACGCTTCGCCGCGGGTGGATCAAGGGCGTGCAGTTCTATTTCGCAAGCATGGCCCGCGAAAACGCCTGGTGGCAGATGCTGCTGCTGGCAGCGATCGGCAGCGCGGGCAATGCCGGCGTCTGGGCCGTCGGCGGCGACCACTGGCGGGGCCTCTTGACCGCACTCGTCGGCCTGGCTGGCGGCGGTCTCTTGGTCTGGGGCGTGCGTATCGTCGGCTGGGTGGCCCTCCGCAAAGAGGCGATGGGCTTTGGCGACGTAACCTTCATGGCGATGATTGGGGTCTATCTCGGCTGGCAGCCCTGCTTGATTATCTTCTTCTTGTCGCCGGCGGCCGCTCTGTTCGTTTCATTGACCCAGTGGGTCCTCACCGGCCGGCGCGACATCGCCTTCGGGCCGTACCTGGCCCTGGCAGCCGTCTATGTCATCATCGACTGGTACCGCGTTTGGGGCGCCGTTGGGATGTGGTTTGCCCCTGGCGGCCTCGTCCCGGCCTTCGTCGCCGCGGGTCTGCTGCTCATGATGGGCCTGCTGATGCTATGGCGGATCACCGAGCAGGCGCTCTTTCACCGCTCCTAGCCGGCTATTCCGAATTTGCCGGATTTTCAGCCGCGGCAATGCATCCCGCCGAATGCTAGATTTTTTGCAGCCGCCTCTTTTCGTTCCACGTCAGGAACCAGCGGCTGTGGGAGAAAGCACCATGCGCGCTTATCAGCATTCGGGGATCGTGCCGGCGTCGGGGGCGTTGATGACGTTGGCGGCCGGCTCGCTGGCGGCCATCTTGCTCGGCGTGGCTTACACGTTTTCGTTCTACTACATCCTCTACGTCTATCTAAACTTACTGCTGACGCTGGCATTCGGCGGCGCCGTGGGTTGGGTGGTCGGCTTCGTGGCCCGCGAGGGAAAGATCCGCAATGTGCCCGTCGTTGGCTGCCTGGCACTGGCCGCCGCCTTCATCGGCATTTACGCCGAGTGGGGAACGACGGCTTTCGCTCTGACACCAGCATCCGAGCTGGGAGCGCAGTGGCGGAAGCTCGGACTATCGCCGTACCTGCCGCACAACATCGTCTCCCTGGCGATCGAGCTGTACCGCACCGGCTCCTGGGGCATGTCCGCCAACACCACCGTTCACGGCCCGCCGCTGGTCGCAATGTGGTTGATCGAAGCCGGGCTCATCGGGGCCGTGGCCATTGCCGCGGCCGTACACCAGATCGCCGACGTGCCGTTCTGCGAGAAGTGCGAGGAGTGGGTCACCCGCCGCGAGCCGCTGCTGTTTGCCGGCAACGGCTACGGCAAAGTCTGGTCCGACGTGCAGCACGGCGTCTTCGAGAGCCTGGCCCAGACGCCGCGGGCGGCCGGCAACGAGACAACCTACGTCCGCGTAACGGTCAGCGATTGCCCCAAGTGCGACGAGAGCAACTTCTTGTCAGTCGTGGCCTGCGAGAACCGCGTCAACTCCAAGGGGCAGCGTTACGTCGTCGAGCGGAAGATCGCGTTGAACGTCCCGCTTACCGCGACGCAGGTCGAAATCGTCGCTGCCGCCGCCACCATCGCCCCTGCCATCGGCACGCCGCCTGAATTCGTCCATGCTCCGCCAGGCGACTGGACGCCCAGGCTTCCGGCCGCGAGCGAAGGACCAGAGACCAGCGAGCAGTGGCAGCCAGTGACCAGCGACAAGTAAGCGGGCACGACGAACACGACACAGAGCGCCCCAAAAATGGGTTCCTACGCAGAGCGTGGGAACCAGCGGCCGCACACGCTACGATATATCTCTCATCTCTGGGAGGTATCAACGATGCGAATCTGGCGCGGCTCTCCTTATCCACTGGGCGTGACTTGGGACGGGGCGGGCGTCAACGTGGCCCTCTTCTCCGAACACGCCTCGAAAGTCGAGCTGTGCCTGTTCGATTCGCCCAAGGCGGCAAACGAAACCGAGCGGCTGGTGCTGCCGGAGCGGACCTATCAGGTCTTTCACGGCTACTTCCCCGATCTGCGGCCGGGGCAGCTTTACGGCTTTCGCGTCCACGGTCCGTACGAGCCGGCCAATGGGCACCGCTTCAACCCGCACAAGATCGTGCTCGATCCCTATGCCAAGGCGATCGGCCGCGATCTGACCTGGAACGATTCGCTGTTTGGCTACCAGGTCGGGCACAAGGATGCCGACCTGTCGTTCGACGAGCGGGACAGCGCGGAGTATGCCCCGCTGGCGAGCATCGTCGATACGGCGTTCACCTGGGGCAACGACCAGCAGCCGCGAACGCCGTGGGAAAAGACGATCATCTACGAGCTGCACGTCAAGGGCTTCACGCAGCGGATGCCCGGCGTTCCCGAAGCGGTCCGCGGCACTTACGGCGGCCTGGCCAGCGAAGCGGCGATCAAGCACCTTGTCGATCTGGGCGTGACGGCGGTCGAGCTGCTGCCGATTCACTACCACGTCGATGAGCGGTTCCTCGTCGAGAAAGACCGCGTGAATTACTGGGGCTACAATTCGCTGGGCTTCTTCGCCCCCGACCCGCGCTATTTCTCGACGAAGGATCCCGACCGCCAGCTGGCCGAGTTCAAAGCGATGGTCCGGGCGCTGCACTCCGCCGGCATCGAAGTGATTCTCGACGTGGTCTATAACCACACCGCCGAAGGCAACCAGATGGGGCCGACGCTGTCGTGGAAGGGCATCGACAACGTCAGCTATTACCACCTCAGCCCCGAGAGCCCGCGGCACTACATGGATTTCACCGGCTGCGGCAATACGCCCAACACGCATCACCCGCGGACGCTGCAGCTCATCATGGACAGCCTGCGCTACTGGGTGACCGAGATGCACGTCGATGGCTTTCGTTTCGACCTGGCCGCGACGCTCGGCCGCACGCAGCTCGTTGTCGATCACATGTCGGCTTTCTTCAGCATCATCCACCAGGACCCAATCCTGTCGCAGGCCAAGCTGATCGCCGAGCCGTGGGACGTCGGTCCCGGCGGCTATCAGGTCGGCAATTTCCCGGTGCTGTGGACCGAGTGGAACGGTCGCTACCGCGACAGCATCCGCAAGTTCTGGAAAGGCGACGGCGGCGGCGTCAGCGAGCTGGCCACGCGGCTGACCGGCAGCAGCGACCTGTATCAAGACGACGGCCGCCACCCGCAGGCCAGCATCAACTTCATCACCTGCCACGACGGCTTCAGCCTGCACGACCTGGTCAGCTACAACGAAAAGCACAACGAGGCCAACGGCGAAGAGAACCGCGACGGGGCCAACGACAACAACAGTTGGAACTGCGGGGCCGAAGGAAAAACCGAGGACCGGGCGATCCAGGACCTCCGCGAGCGGCAGAAGCGGAACCTGCTGGCGACGCTGCTGCTCTCGCAAGGTGTGCCCATGCTCCTGGCCGGCGACGAAGTCGGCCACACGCAGCAGGGCAACAACAACACCTATTGCCAGGACACCGAGCTCTCGTGGGTCAACTGGGAGCCGACCGCCGCCAGCCGCTCGCTCCTGGAATTCACTCGACGGCTGATCGAAATCCGCAAGACGCAGCCGGCGCTCATGCGGCGGCGGTTCTTTCACGGTGCGCCGGTGTTCGGCCGGGGCGTGAAGGACATTTACTGGTTCGACCACAAGTTTGAGGAGATGACCGACGAGGCCTGGGGCGCCGGCTTCTCCAAGGCCTTGGGCGTGGCCTTGCTCGGCAGCCACGGCGAATGCGACAACCGCGGGCAACCGATCCTGGGCGACAACCTGCTGCTGCTGCTCAACGCCCACTGGGAGCCGCTCGAGTTTCAGTTCCCCAAGCTGATCGGCGTCGTCCCCGGCTTCGAGCGCCTGTTCGACACCTCGCAACCGGACGCCCCGTCCGCGCCCGTCAGCCTCAACAGCCCGTACATCCTGCAAGGCCGCTCCACTGCCCTCTTCCGCTGGCCGACGCGGGCGTAGTCGTTGCCGACGCTGCCAGCGTCGGCGCTGCTTATGACGACGCTGGCAGCGTCGTCAACGCTGTCTTACTTCCGCTGATCCTCCCATTCCTCAATCGTCCGCGGCCAGTCGTCCTTCAGTAGCCGCGAGAGCGAGCGGTCGGCCAGGAGCTTGCCGCCGGTCTGGCAGCGGGGGCAATAATTCGTTTCATTCTCCGCGTAGCGGATCCGCTGGATCAGTGTCCCGCATTGGCGGCACGGCTCTTGGAACTTGCCGTGGACGAACATCTCCGGCCGAAAGGCGGTGATTTTCTCCGGGAACGATTCGGTGGCCTCGGCATTCAGTTTCTCTGTCCAGTGTTGCAGTGTCGATTGAACGGCGGCGAACAGCCTGGTTAGATCAGCCTCGCTTAGCCGGCTGGTGAGCGTAACTGGCGAGAGTTTTGCGGAAAAAAGAATCTCATCGCTGTAGGCATTACCGATGCCGGAAAACAGCCGCGGATCGGCCAGCGCCCGCTTGAGCGTGTGGTTCTCGCGTGTCAGGGCGTTGCGGAACTGCGCCAACGTCGCCACGAGCGGCTCCAGGCCGCCGCGGTCGAACCGAGCGAGTGCCGCCTGTCCCTGAATAACATGCAAACTGGCCCGCTTCTTTTTGCTGGCCTCGGTCAGCAGCAGCGTGCCGCCGGGAAACGCAAACGCCGCCAGGTCGTTCTTTCCCGTCGGCCGCACTCCTGGTCTCTTCCAATGAAACCGCCCCGCGATCATCAGGTGAAATACCAGAAACCGCTGGCCCCCAAAATGCCACACGATCCGCTTGCCGATCCGCGACACGTCCTCCACCGGCTCCCCCGCCAATGAAAACAGATCCGGCTCCACCGTCCGGACAAGAAACGGACTCTTGACCTGGATCTTCTCTAGCGGCTGCCCGACGATCCTAGGCCGCAGGGCAACGAGGTAGCTCGCAATATCGGGCAACTCTGGCACAGGTGAACCACGTTTGTCCTATGACAGCCAATCCTCGGCCCGCAAGAGCGCGTCGCTCGCTAGCGCGATGCAGGCGATCTTCAAATCCTGCGAGCCGATTTTGTGCCGCAGTGAACGCAGGTCGGGGAAGTGGTTGGCAGCGGCGCTCGTCCAATCCAAGATGGGCCATTCGCGGAGAAACGTGAATGCCTTTCTCAGCCGTAGATAGGGCAACACCTGCCGCTGCGGATCGTGAGAACGCTGAATCTGAGCGAGCCACGCACGCAGTTGCTCTTCGATGGCGACGATGGGTATGGCCAGCGAATCGCCGGCCTCGCGCAGCCGTTGCGCCAGCACTTCGTGTCGCCTGTCCCGCTCGTCGAGCAATACCGACACATGATCCGTGTCGAGCAAGATCATGGTGCAGCTCGCTGCCTTTTCGGCCGCCGGCGCACGGCCCGTCGCTCCTGCTCACGCAGCTTCATCGCTTCGGCCAGCACCGCCAGCACGTCCTCGTCATTCTTGTACCTGGCGACGGTCGCTTCCCAATCGAACTGTGGCGGTTCGGCCGCGGAAGCGCGCCCCTGCTGGAGCTGCTTGACCTGTTTCTCGAGCGCTTTGACGCGCCTTTCTAGTTCGGCAACCGTCATCGAATTCTCCGACTGGTCTTTCCATTATACCTTGCAATCCAGTATTAACGCGTCGCAACTCCCACGTACATGCTGCCGACGATTTGCGGTGCTCCCAAACAGGGTGTGCGGTCGAGCTCTTGAATCGCGAAGCCGGCGGCTTCGATCCACTGCTCGATCGGCCGGTTGAGGTTGCAGCCGCAGCCCCAGAATCTCTGAAGACCGTTCAGGCGGTCCTGCCAGCGGGCGACGGAGCGTTCGGCGGCCCGGCCGTGCTCGGCGAAGAGGAGCGTGCCGCGCGGATGCAGGACGCGGCGGACTTCGGACAGCGCCTTCTCGGCATCGGGAATCGTGCAGAGTGAAAAGGTGCTGACGACCACGTCGAACGTCGCGTCGTAAAACGGCAGCCGCTCGGCCGAGCCGTCCGCGCGGACGACTTGCCGAGCCCGGCAGGCGTCCATCCGCTTCTGCACAGTGGCCGGCAGCAAGTGCTCTGGGTCGAGCAGCGTCAGGCTCGTCACTGCCGACGAGTAATACGGCAGATTCAGCCCCGTTCCGAAGCCGATCTCCAGCACCTTGCCCGCCGCCCGCGCGACGACCTTCCGCCGCCGCCACTCGAACTCTTTGGACGACAGGAGTCGGTCCATGAGCGGCGCGAAGATGTACTGCGAATAGAGCGACATGGGTTGCCGGCAGGCTGCCTACGTCAGATTCGTCGTGGAGATTTCATCCGCCAACAGCTCGTGCAGCTTTTTCAGCGAGCGGGTGAGCATCACGCGGACGGCGGCGTCGCTCTTGCCGATTTTCTCGGCGATCTGCTTGCTCGGCAGGTTCTCGATGTACCGCAGCCGCAGGGCCTCGCGCTGCTCGGCGGGCAGCTTGTCCATCGCCCGCAGGAGGCAGGCTTCGCGGGCGTTGCGCGAAAACGCCTTGCTGGGCGTCGTCATGCTGGCGACAAGCAGGTTGATCAGGCCGCCGCCTTGTTCGCCGCCTTCCCCGCGGCTGCTGCCGCCGGGCGAGCCCAGCGAGATTTCGCGGCCGGCGTCGCGCTTTTGTGCCCCGAAATGCCGCCGATGCAGATCGATGATCCGCCGCTCGGCGATCTGGCACAGCCACGAGAACGGATCGCGATCGCCGAGCGTCGTCGTCGGTAGCGCCCGCACCGCTTCGGCGCTCATCTCCTGAAACACGTCGTCCGGCTCGACCTTCCGCCGCAGCGCCGAACCCAGCTCGCGCTCGATATACGCCGTCAGCTGCGGCCGGCGGACTTCGATGAAAGCCGCCAGTGCATCGGCGTCGCCCGCTGCAATTTTGGGCAGCAACTCTTCGCTCATGGAGCATCTCGAAGGCAGGAGAAGTCGGATCGCGCCTCGCGGCTCTTGGCAGTGTAGCCAATCTGGCCGACATTCACTACAACGGCAGATGACCTGTGCTAGGGCGCGCTCGCGCCGTGCGCGGCCGCGGTTGGCTGCGCCAACCACAGCCACCCGAGTGCGTATCCTGCTCGATGTCACTTCACGCCGCCGCCGACGCGACGCAGGACTATGACGATCTGACCGAGCGGGTCGAGCGGTTCCTGGCGACCTGGGAGCAGGGGCACGAACCGCATTTGGGGCCGTTTCTGCCCGAGCAGCCGCCGAGCCACCGCCGCTATGTCCTCAGCGAGCTGATCAAGGTGGATCTGGAGCAGCGGATCACGCGGGGCATTTCGCGGCGGCTGGAGCAATATGCCCGCGAGTTCCCGGAACTGAATGAGGCCAACGGCGAGCCGCCGGTCGATCTGATTTACGAAGAGTATCACCTCCGCCGTATGTCGGGCCAGGCGGTCAACGCCCGCGACTACTACGAGCGGTTCCCAAAATCGGCCAATGCCCTTCGCCGGCTGATGGGCACCGAGGACTTCACGCAATCGACGCAGCTCGTCGCCGCCAAGCAGATCAAGACCTTCGCCGCCGGCCAGCGGCTGGACGATTTCGACCTGATCACGGAGGTCGGCAAGGGGGCCTTCGGTGTCGTCTATCTGGCCCGTCAGATTTCACTGCAGCGGATGGTCGCGCTCAAGATTTCGGCCGACAAGGGCACCGAGTCCCAGACGCTGGCTCAGCTCGATCACCCCAACATCATTCGCATCCACGATCAGAAGCGGCTGCTCGATCAGCACCTGAAGCTGATGTACATGCAGTTTGCTCCCGGCGGAACGCTGGCGGAGGTCGTCAAGGAAGTCCGCAACACGAAGCCTGAGGTGCGGACCGGCACGATCCTGGCCAAAGCCGTCACTGGAGCGATCGAAAAGTCCGGAGCGATCGTCGGCGACGAGGCCGCCTGGAAACGCCGGCTGGCCGGGGCGAGCTGGCCCGAGACGGTCTGTCGCCTGGGCATCCAGCTCGCCTACGCCCTCGACCACGCCCACGGCCAGGGCATTCTGCACCGCGACGTGAAGCCGGCCAACGTGCTGCTCTCGGCCGACGGCTTGCCGAAACTGGCCGACTTCAACATCAGCTTCTGCTCGCAGCTCGACGGCGCGAGCCCCGCGGCCTATTTCGGCGGCAGCGTCGCGTATATGTCGCCGGAGCAGCTCGAAGCCTGCAATCCCAACCACGACCGCAAGCCGGAAGACCTCGACGGCCGTAGCGACCTGTACGCATTGGCCGTCATGCTCTGGGAATTGTTGCACGGCGAACGCCCGTTCGTCGATGAAGAAGGCTCGGGCGGCTGGCTGGGTATGCTCGACGGCATGACGAAGCGCCGCCGCGCATTGTTTCCGGCCGGCGATGTGCAGCCGGTCGGGCCGAAGGACCCCCGCGACCCGATCACGCTGCGTCTGGAGAAAGCCCTGCTCAAGACGCTCTCACCCGATCCGGCCAACCGCCCGCAGGACGGCTCGGCGATGGCCCGCGAGCTGACCCTCTGCCTCAACCCTCGCGCCTGGGATCTGGTCAACGATCTCAAGAGCGGCTGGCGCGACTGGGCCCGCCGCCACCCGCGGTGGTCGCTGTTCTTCGTGAACATCCCGCCGTTTTTGCTCGCTGGCGCCCTGAACCTCGCATACAACGGTTTCTATTTCGTGGAGAGATTCGACGAGGACTATAACAGAGCCAATGAGATAGGCTCGGACATGCAGTGGGCGTTCGCCTGCCTGGTGCCGTTCGTCAATGGGATTCTGTATCCGCTGGGGATTTATCTCATTCTGCGAATGGCCCAGCCGATGGTTTACGGATTGAGTTTGCTAACTGGTGGCGACGCTCCGAACGCAGAATTGCTCCGACTGGCTCGCAACCGGGCGATCGTGATCGGTCACCGGATTGCGATCATTGGCATGTCCTTATGGATGATTGCCGGACTGGCCTTTCCGATCGGCATTCATGCCATCTCGGGGCACTTTTACTCTTTGGTGTACGTCAAGTTCATCCTGTCGATGTTTGCCTGCGGCATCATCTCCTGCTGTCTGCCGTTTCTGGCCACGACGTGGTTGACCATTCGAGTCTTCTTTCCTTTGCTGCTGGCGAACAGCACGCCTGAACCCAACGAGCAAAAAAAGCTGATGAAGCTCAGCTGGTGGGCGGGCTTCTACTTTGCGGTATCGCCAGTCGCGCCCCTTGTGGCAGTGCTCGTTTTGCTGCTTAGCAGCCCGCTGTCGGCCGCCAAGGACAGTTATGATCCGCGGCTCGCCGTCGGGGGACTGATTATCGCCAGCATCCTGGGCTTCGTCGCAGCGTACTTTGTCTGGCAGCGGATTCGCGGCGACCTGGCCGCGCTGGCCGTTGTCACGCGTCCACCGGACCAGATCGGCACGACAAGCCAGACGACCGATTCGTTCTTGGCGTAGTTCGCCGACGCAGTGCGAAAGCTCGCCGCTAGGCGATCAGCTCCTCGACCACCCGCCCCTTCGGAACGAGTTGGTGCGGTCTGCCGAGCGAGTCATAGATTTGCTTTTTGGGATCGACGCCGAGGAGGCGGTAGAGGGTGGCGAGAATGTCGCCGGGGGTGACGGGGGATTCGGCGGGCTGGCTGCCGGTGCGGTCGCTGGCGCCGTGGACGTGGCCGGACTTGAGGCCACCGCCGAACAGGAGGATCGAGTAGCAGGCGTTCCAGTGGTCTCGGCCACCGGCGTTGTTGTTGATCTTCGGCGTGCGGCCGAAGTCCCCTAGGACCGCGACGATTGTACGGCTGAGCCGGCCTTCGGCGGCGAGGTCCTCGACCAGACTGCTCGTGGCGGCGTCGAACTGCGGCAAGAGTGGCGATTTGAGCTTCTGGAAGTTGCCGCCATGGGTGTCCCAGGTGGCGTTGGCGTCGGGCGCCCAGGACATCGTCACGACCCGTGTGCCGGCGGCCAACAGCCGGCGGGCGAGCAGCACGCTCTGGCCGTAGATATTGCGGCCGTAGCGTTCGCGCACAGTGGCCGGCTCGTTTTCCAGATTGAATGACTGCTGGACGCTTTTGGCCGTCAGTAAGTCAAACGCCTGCCGCTGGAAGTCGTTCATCACCGCCAGCGCCCGCTCGGCGCGTTGCCCGCGATCGAGCTCCGAGAGCAGCTGGCTGCGGTCGGCCATGCGGCTGCTTGTGACTTCGTCCGGTAGCGACAGGTTGCGGACGCGGAAGCTGGGTGCGTTGGGATCGTCCAGTACCCAGAACGGGTCATAGCTCGCGCCGAGCATGCCGGCCAAAAATCCCGGCTGCAACGGGCCGCCCGCGCCTTCCTGCGTCTTGTAGGGCAGCGCGACATAGGGCAACGTTCCGGCCGCTGGCGGGCGGAGCTTTGCCAGCACCGCGCCGGGGCAGGGGTGATCGGTGGGCTTCGCGCCACCGCCCTGCTCGCCGCGGTCGTGGCCGGTGAGGGCGGCATAGACGGCAGCCGCGTGGGCATTGTTGACGCTGTGGTTCATCGACCGCACGAGCGTCGCGCGGTGCATGTGCTGCGCGAGCCGCGGCAAGTGCTCGCAGAGCTGCACGCCGGGAAGCGACGTGCCGATCGGCCGGAATTCGCCGCGAATCTCGACCGGCGCGTCCGGCTTCATGTCCCACATGTCCAAATGGCTGGGACCGCCGTTCAAGTAGATGACGACGAGCGCATCGGCCTTGGAAGCCGAACCGCCCGCTTGCTCCGCCTGCAAAAGCTGCGGCAGCGTCAGTCCTAGCGCGCCAATGCCTCCCACACAGAGCAGCCCGCGGCGGGAGAGTGAGTCGAGTGGGTTCATGCATCAATCCTGGCGGACAACACGCGAGGCGGGAGCCTCGGGGAGGTGCGTTCCCAGGGCGGACCCTGGGAACGAGATGAATATAACCACAGTTCCCGCCCGTTGTCGATTTCAGCAAGATTCGCGATAACCGTTGGCATCCTGAACCCTGAACCCCGAACCCTGAACCCCATGTCCAACGTCGTGCGTCTGCCAAAACGTTCCGCGGTCAAGACGGCCGATACGTGGGACCTCGCGCCGCTGTGTGACAGCGACGAGCAGTGGGACGAGATGTTCCAGAAGCTCGACAAGCAGATTGCGGGCTTTGCCAGGTTTCGCGGCAAGCTGGGCGACGGGGCGAAGACCTTGGCGGCGTGCCTCAAGTTCGACTGTGACTTCGACCGGCTGGGCGACCGTGTCGGCGGTTACGCACACTTGAAAGTGACCGAGGACCAGGCCAACAGCACGTACCAGGGGATGGTCGCGCGGTTCGCGAACCTGGCGACGCGGGCTTCGCAAGCGGCGAGCTTCATCCGGCCGGAAATCCTGGCTCTGCCGAAGGCCAAGCTCGACGAATATCTCAAAGCGAAGGAGATGCAGCCCTTCAAGCTGGTGTTGGAGCGGATCATCCGGTTTCAGCCCTACACGCTCTCGCCCCGCGAGGAAGAGATCGTCGCGATGCAGGGCGAGATGGCCGGGGCGGCGGGCAAGGCGTTTCGGCAGCTTTTGGACGCCGATCTCAAATTCGGACTGGTGAAGAACGAGAAGGGCCAGCAGGTCGAGCTGTCGAATGCGACATTCAGCAAGCTGCTGATCTCGCCCGAGCGCCGCGTCCGCAAGACGGCGTTTCATCAGTATTACGAGCAGTTTGCAGCCCACGAAAACACGCTCGCCGCGACGCTCGCCGGATCGATTCACAAGGACGTCTATTACGCCAAGGTCCGCAACTTCAAAACGTCGCTTGAGTCGGCCTTGTTTCCCGACAACGTGCCGCAGGCCGTCTATGACAACCTGATCTCCGCGGTCCACAAGCACCTGCCGACCGTACACAAGTACTACGACGTGCGGCGGCGGAAAATGAAGCTCAAGGACATTCACCACTACGACACCTACGTGCCGATCCTCAGTGACCTGGAGATCAAGCGGAGTTGGAGCCAGGCCGTCAAGCTGGTCATCGATGCTCTCGCGCCTCTGGGCGAGGAGTATTGCCGCACGCTGGAGCAGGGCCTGACCGACGCCCGCTGGTGCGACCGCTATCCGAACCAGGGCAAGCAGAGCGGGGCGTTTTCCAGCGGCAGCTACGACAGCCCGCCCTACATCCTGATGAACTACAACCCCGACGTCTTCAACGACGTCTTCACGCTGGCCCACGAAGCCGGCCACTCGATGCACTCCTGGCACTCGGCCCGGCATCAGCCATACCAGTACTACAGCTACGTGATCTTCGTCGCCGAGGTGGCCAGCACGTTCAACGAGGAGCTGCTGAGCCACCACCTGCTCGAAAACGCCCGCGACGATCGGCAGCGGGCCTACCTGATCAATCGAGAAATCGACGACATCCGCGGCACGATCGTGCGACAGACCATGTTCGCCGAGTTCGAGAAGATCACGCATGAAATGTCGGAAGCGGGCGAGCCGCTGACCGTGCAGGCGTTTCAAACCGTCTATCGCAAGCTGCTCGATGCCTATTTCGGCCCCGAGTTTGCCCTCGACGAAGAGCTCTCCCGCGAATGCTTCCGCATCCCGCACTTTTACCGGGCGTTCTACGTCTATAAGTATGCGACTGGCCTGTCCGCGGCGATCGCCCTCAGCCAGCGCGTGCTCGGCGGCGGGAAAAAGGAACTGGGCGACTACCTCAGCTTCCTCAAAGGCGGCTGCTCCAAAGATCCGCTCGACTTGCTCCGCGACGCCGGTGTCGATATGGAGAAGCCCAAGCCCGTGGAAACGGCGCTGGCCTATTTTGGCAAACTGGTGGAGGAGCTGGATGAGCTGCTGTAGAGTGAATTGCCGAGGGGTCAGCTCGTGCAATTCTCGCTCAAGTCACTGTTGATATTCATGCTACTGGCAGGCGTGTTCTGCTGGTTTGCGTACCTGTGGAATCGGCCATTTGTCACCGTTGGCCGCGTCAATTGCGGTCAAGGCCGCTACGTTGAATTGTTGCGGCCGAACAGATTCTGCGACTACGCCAGCCCGGTTCACTATCGTTTCACAGGGATGAAGCCGCGGGCGGAACCGCCGAGCTTTGCCATGTACGGTTGCGGCCATCCCCCAGACCTGATCGTCATGCCTGTCAGCAGAGGTGAACTGGTCGCTTTGGCAAGCAGTAGTTTTCCGGATGAGGTTTACATTCTGATCGACTTCAAAACGGGGGCCTATTGGCCGGAGAGCTGTAATCGTGAGGTAACGCCTCAAGCCGAGTCGATGCTGGCCGTTCTGCGGCAGCGCGACAGCAACACCTGGCTCGAACGAACTTACGACAGCCGACTAACCAAGCCGCGGAATTACTGATCGCCTGCTATGATCGACCCCGAAGACCTGGTCGGCCCCGAGTGGGCCGAGTGGTATCGCATGACGCCGCAAGAGCGGTGGGATGCCAGTGCGCGGATGTGGGCCGACTATCTGGCCCTGGGAGGGTCGCTTGATCCCGAGCCCGATTCGCAGAGTCCTTTCTTCGATCCAGACGCACCAGGTGCAGGCGCTGTTGATGGGCGGCCAGGCCTGCGTGTTATACGGCGCGGCGGAGTTTAGCCGCGACACCGACCTGGCCATCCTGGCGGCGGCCGAAAATCTGCAACGGCTGCAAAATGCACTCGCAGAGTTGCAAGGCGAACGAATTGCCGTGCCGCCCTTCGAGCTGCGCTATTTGGAAATGGGTCTGGCGGTGCACTTTCGCTGCAGGCTGGCCGAGTGCGCGGGCATGAGGATCGATATCATGGCGAAGATGCGGGGCGTTGCGCCATTTGCCGACCTGTGGGCGCGGCGGACCACGATCGAGAGCGATCAAAGCTCCCTCGACCTCTTGTCGCTGCCCGACCTGGTGCAAGCCAAGAAAACGCAGCGCGACAAGGACTGGCCCGTGATTACCCGCCTGGTGGAGGCCAGCTATTTTCACCAGCGACTGAAACCCACACCGTCGCTTGCCGAGTTTTGGTTGCGCGAGCTGCGGACGCCGCAACTGCTGATCGACGTGGCCAGCGAGCACGCCGCTCAGGCCCATGCGTTGTCGGGACAGCGAGCCGCGGTGGCTGCCGCGCTCGGCGGTTACCAAGCGCTGGCGACAGTTGCCCGCGAAGTTCAAGCGGAGCAGGATCGCGAGCGCGAAGCAGATCGCCAGTATTGGCGACCGCTGAAGAAAGAGCTGGAGCGACTGCGGCGCGAGGCTCGATCGGAATAGCACTCCGGAACCAGGTTTGGTTCCGGCTAAGAACAGCTAACCCCAAATCTGCCACCAGGGGCGCTGCTCTTTTTGCTTGACCTTGGCGGCGAATTTGCGGCCGGCGCCCATGATGGCGCCTTCCAGGCGAGCGCCGGCCATGTCGGCCCCGGCCAGCTTGGCGTCCGTCAGGTTCGCCCCGAGCAGCGTCGCGCCTTCCAGCACCGCCCCGGCCAGGATCGAGCCGCGGAGATCGGCCTTCATCAGGTTGGCCCGGCTGAAGTCGCAACCCAGCTCGGCCATGCTCAAGTCGGCGCCGACCAGACTTGCCTCGGAGAAGTCGGCTTCGGAAAGCTTGGCATAGCGGAAATTGGCGCCGTTGAGGTTCGCGCCGTGAAAGCCCGCGCCCACGCCGAACGAGTCGGTCAGGTCGCACTTTTCCATGTTCGCGCCGTCAAAATTCGCCCCGCGAACCAAGGCCCCAGTGAGCAGTGCGCCCTTCAGGTTGGAGCCGGTCAGGTCGGCGTCGCGGAGATCGGCCCGCTGCAGATCGACCTTGCTCATGTCACGCTTCGAAAGGTCCGCGCCGGCGAGCTTGGCGCCTTCCATGAACTCGCCCGCGAGCGTCTCCCCGTTAAAGGTTCGCAGGACTTCGCCCGACTCTTTATGGCGGATCTCAATCATCAAACCACCCGGCAAGTCAGTGACCGATCGACCGGCGGCGAGAACCCCGGCTTCGTCCAAACAAGCTTGCCCCTTGCGGCACTTGCGTGCCGCCTGTTCCCACACCTTAAACCGCGTGCGTGGCGGCTGGATGCGTTTTCTCGCTTCGTGCGACGAGAAACGCCGCAGCCAGTCTGCAACCACCCCCGGTACCCGAATGGGCGCATTCCCTGCTCGGCACGCCGCCGCAAAAACGGCCACGTTACGAATTGGCAATATACACGGCCGGCCGGGCAGCCGCAAATCTCGTTTTTCCGGGCTTGCCATTTCCGTACCCGGAGGGAAGGACGCGAAACTGGCGTCGCTCGTTCGCTGCGTGCGGCAGTAGGATTGGGATGCGTCAATCGCCAAGGCTCAGTTAACTTCCGACCTTCGATCTCGATCCGGTCCCCGTCCCCTCGCTCATCCTCATGGACTTTCGCGTCGAGCTCGACAGCTTTCGCGGTCCCTTGGACCTGCTGCTGTTCCTCGTGCGCAAACACGAGGTCGATGTCTGCGATATTCCGATCGCCCTGATCACCGAGCAGTACCTGGCTCACCTCGAGATCCTGCAGCAATTCGACGTGAACGACGTGGGCGACTTCCTCGACCTGGCCAGCACCTTGGTCGAGATCAAGTCGCAGCTCGTGCTGCCCCGCGGCGGTGAAGTCGTCGAGGCCTGGGACGACCCCCGCGACGAGCTGGTGCAGCGGCTGCTCGAATACAAAACGTACAAAGACGCGGCGAGCATGCTCGACGAACGCAGCCGCGACTGGCAGCAGCACTACGCCCGCCTGGCCAGCGACCTGCCGCCGCGCGGCCAGGACCCGGCCGGCCAGCCGATTCACGAGGTGGAGCTGTGGGACCTGGTCAGCGCGATGGGCCGCATCCTCCGCGAGTCGCAGGCGGTGCAGCCGCAGGCGATCGTCTATGACGACACGCCGATTCAGGTTTACATGCAGCGGATTCACGGCAAGCTGACGAGCGACCGGCGGGTGGCGTTCTCCGACATGTTTCAGCCGGGCATGCACAAGTCGGCGATCGTGGGCGTGTTCCTGGCGGTGCTGGAGCTGGTCCGCCACCACAGCGTCGTCGCCGAACAAAACGACCTGCACGGCGAAATCTGGATCGTCCCCGGTCAGGAGTTCGACCCCGCCAAGGAAATCGCCGCCGCGGACGACTACTAACGTGGGACGGGCCTCCGGCCGCCGTCTTTGTATTCATCAATGCACATGCTGTCGTTGTACCCACTCCAAGGCAATCAATCTCTCTCCTGCACTCTCGCGCCCCCGCGCTCATTTCGGAGGTTTTTTTCAAACCACGTCCCTAGTCCCGGCAGCCGAAGTGTGCGTGACCTAATACCTTCTGCTCAGGGGCCACCGGCCCGCCGCGCTAAAGTTTAGCGCTTCTTGAGCGCCAATTGAGAGCACGTGCCGAAGGACCGCCACCCATGCGTCGAGGGGTGAACACGCCGCACAACACACCAACCCGAAGTGGGCAACCACGAAAGCCACGAAACACTCGAAATGGGATGCGGGCAGGCTCATCCTCCCCGGCGGTTGATCGTCCGCTCCCTCATTCGCTTCTTTCGTGTCGTTCGTGTTTTTCGTGGTTCCCGAATCTCCGCCGTATGGACCGGAAACCAGGAAATGGCTGCATCGAAGCCGTGTCATCTGCGTTGATCCGCGGCTCTTACTCCGGAAAATGCGTGCCGCCCAAAAAGCGCTGCAACGTCCGTAAACCTGCGATTTAAAGCAGATTGCATATAGTGGACATATTATACCACACGTTCCGCCAGAATCGGGCCCGCGCGGGGCCAAAGACCGCTTTCCGCGCCGCCGAACTCTTTGAACCGAATCGACTTACAACGATTTGCCGAAAAACGCGCCGAATTTCAGCTTTCTCTAGTTGCCGGCTGGCATATTTGGGTGTGGTCGCATTTTGGGTCAGCGACGGCGTGAATTCATGTGAATTCGCCCCGCTTCCGTCATCCAATCACGACTAGGAAGGAGGAGATGAGAGTCAGGGTTTTCTCTACCTCGATAGTCAGGTGGCCGGTGGACGCAGTACCAAGAGAATCGACTGAACAGTCAGCCCGCGAAAGCACGGGCGAGGCAGAGAAACTGCGGTTGGAAAAGTTCCGCTTGCAAGCCGACCTCCTGAAATGGGCGATCGTAGCGATTGGCGCCGTCGTCTCGTTCGTGGTGATTGACTACGGCAAGCTGCGGCTTGAGCAGTTTCGAGTTACGGCCGAGAACGAAAGGCAGCTGCTCGGCGCCTACTTGCAAGCTACTGATTCTCCGGCACCAGACGTTTGGAAGCGGAAGCTCAATTTGATTCTCAACTCAGCCAACGATAAGCGAACTGTGGCGTGGGCCGGTCGGGAGCTGGAGTACATCGAGAAGTTCGCGGCCCTTGACACTCTCTACCGTGAAACGCTCAAGATTGCGTCCCAGCTCGTGGACCCAGGTCGCCTGAAAGAGCCAGATCGCGTACAGGCCCGAGCGCGATTCAACCAGCTCTATTGGGCCGATCTGCCTTTTGCTGGCGAGAGTTCAGGTGTGAAATTTGCGATGATTGAATTCCGCGACCAACTGCTGAAGGCCGAAGACGCAGCAGACAACTCCTCCAAACAAAAAGAATGGGGGACTCTGAACGAAAAACTAATTGCCTTGTCGCAAGCACTAAGCAAACCACCATCCGCAAGCGAGGCGGGCGAAGAAACAAGCGATGATCTGGAATAGGTGCTCAGCATGTTCTGAGCGTTGGTAGGGAACGGGTGAGAATGGCGAGCTTGCGTGTTCGCCGTCGGCTAGAAGCGCTCAGCATCCCCTCGCCGCCGGCGTGCTTAAGTCTGTGCTGCCGACCTGCTATACTGCTGCGATCTAACAGGAGTCGTCCGATGATGCGTCGCCCGTTGTTCGTCGCGCTCTGTGTGCTTTTGCTTCCGATCACCGCAGCCGCCCAAGACGGCAAGCTCAAGGCCCTGATCGTCGATGGCCAGAACAACCACGGCAACTGGCCGCAGACGACGCAGATGATGAAGAAGTATCTGGAGGAGACGGGCAAGTTCACGGTCGATGTCGCGACGACCGCGGCGCGGGGGAGCGACGCGAATTTCAAGCCGGAGTTCAAGAAGTACGCCGTCGTGGTTTCGAACTACAACGGCGCGGCCTGGCCCGAGGCAACGCAAGCGGCGTTCATCGACTACGTGAAGGGCGGCGGCGGCGTGGTCATCGTGCATGCAGCGAATAACGCCTTCGGCAAGTGGAAGGAGTTCAACCAGATGATCGGCCTGGGCGGCTGGGACGGCCGGAACGAGGCCAGCGGCCCCTACGTCTATCTCGACGAGGCCGGCAAGCTGGTGCGCAATGAAGAACGCGGCGGCGGCGGCCACCACGGTCCGCAGCATCCGTTCGCCCTGATCGTCCGCGACGCCGAGCACCCAGTGACCAAGGGCATGCCCCGCGAATGGCTGCACGTCAACGACGAGCTCTACGACAAGCTCCGCGGCCCCGGCGAAAACATGCACATTCTGGCCACGGCCTTCGCCGACCCCGCCAAGGGCGGCAGCGGCCGGCATGAGCCGATGATCTTCACCGTCGATTTCGGCAAGGGCCGCGTGTTCCACACGCCCATGGGCCACGGCAACGATTCGCAAGAATGCGTCGGCTTCATCACCACCCTCACCCGCGGCGCCGAATGGTCCGCCACCGGCAAAGTCACCCTGCCGATCCCCAGCGACTTCCCGACCAAAGACAAAACCAGCCAACGAAAGTTCGGCGGCTAGGCAATATCGGGCAGTCCAATTCTCGACGCACGCGTAGATTTCGACTTATCCTCTTCCCGTCCATGCCGACCAAACCCATTGAGCGGCTACTCTTTGCCCAGGGCGGTTTGTGCTTTTTTTGCCAGCAGAAGCTGGAGCCCTCGGACGCGAGCGTTGAACACCTGGTGCCTACATCGAACGGCGGCGCCAAGGGCGACGAGAACACGGTCGCGTGTTGCAAGACGCTGAACGCGCTCTTGGGCCGCATGAGCCTGAAGGAGAAGCTCCGCGTCGTTCTCAATCAGAAGGGCGTGTTCAAATGCCCAAACGGTACGCCGAAGGTCAAAGTCGCTGTTGCTCTCCCAGAAGGAGCGCTGGAGCGAGTGGTAGCTGACCTGCAGAAGCGTCACGCAGCGCGGCCAGCAACCGTTAAGGCACTCACGAGCTCGATCAATAACCTGTTTCAGAAAAAGCTCTCGCCACAGCAGGTGACGGCCCTTATCACAGAGCTGAAGGCGGGCAAAATCGTGACTGTCAGTGACACCAAGGTGTCCTATGACCTCAGCGCAACCGCCTAACACCCGCCTTTTGCTTGCGTCCTCTGCGCCTCGGCGTCTCTGCGTGAGACTTGGTTTGGATCAATCACCGTCGGTGGCTTCGCGCATACCGGGGCGCTGCACCTGACCGCGGCGGCGTTCAGTCGCGGTGGTCGCGGGCAGTTTCCCTCCAAAGAACCCCCCCGCTTCGGAGTGGGCGTGCAGGAGGGCCTCGACCCGCGCTCTAACTTGGAGGTCGTCACCACACGCCTGATTGAGATGTTGGAACCGCTTTTCGCCTGGTTCCAGCGCAATGGCCTGGTCGAAAATTGCCTGAATGTCTGGCTTATCAGCGGACATGATATGGCCCTGGCTTCGCTCTTCTTACTTCAGTGCCCCGTCTGCGCGCAAAACGGGTCACAGGCTGCCAAAAATATCGAAGAAAATCAGGTTGGCGGCAAACCGTTGTCCAGCCGCAGGGAATCAAACAGCCATGCTCGCGCGTAGGCCCAATGGCGTTTCACGGTGCTGGGGGACACGCCCAATGCAGCGGCTACCTCGTCGATCGAGAGACCCGCGAAGAAACGCAACTTCACCACGTTCGCACACTCAGAATTCTCCGCAGTCAAGCGCTCGATGGACTCGTCGAGCGCCTGGAGATCTTCAGGCGACGCGTCTGCCGCGAGTTCGACGTTTTCCAGGTCCACCCTTTGCCTTTGACCCCCGCGTTTCAGTCGTCCCCTGTCGCGAGCATGGTTAAGCAGCAAGCGCCTCATGGCCTCCGCTGCCGCCGCAAAGAAATGCCCGCGACTGTTCCAGTGCTGAACATCCTCCACATCTATCAGTCGCAAATAGGCCTCATGCACCAGCGCCGTTGCCTGCAGGGTTTGGCCCGGCTTCTCGTTTGCCAGCCTTGCCGCTGCGAGCTTCCGCAGCTCCTCATACACCAACGGCAGTAGCTGCTCGGCGGCGGCCGGATCGCCGGATTCGATTTGCGACAAGATTCGGGTGACGTCGGACATGGCCCAATTGTGGCTGCTGCCGAAGTGACCTGCAATTCAACTTGCTTCCCTCGCGCAGGGCGCCAGCGACAAGACGGCCGCCCCGCGAGCAACGAATTTGCCCCTCACCGCCAACAATGCACCGACGGGCTCGTGGCCTGATCGCCAGACTCGACTGAAAAGCTCCGCGCATTTTCAGAACTGGAATCGGAGAGATCAAGCAGTCGATTCCGCAATCGGAGATTGATATTTCATTGGCGGAACGATCAAGGATTCGCTGGAATCCAGTGGCAACGTTTGCTCCAATACCACTGGCGGCCTTCGCCAGGAGAATGTGTTCATGCTGCACCGACGTGATGCGATGATTCGCCTGGGCCAAGTCGGCCTTGGGTCGCTCACAATCCCCAGGTTGTTGGCGGCGCAGGCAACAAACAGCGAGGGCCGGCGGCCGTCTGCCAAATCGTGCATCCTCGTCTATCTCTGGGGCGGGCCGCCGCAGCAGGATACGTTCGATCTCAAGCCCGACGCTCCCGACGGCGTTCGCAGCCAGTTCCAGCCGGTCTCGACGGTGGTTCCCGGAATTCAGATTAGCGACCAGCTGCCGCAGATCGCCAAGCACACCGACAAGCTGGCGATCATCCGCTCCTATACGCATCCCAGCAACCAGCACGAAGTGGGCGTGTATCACACGCTGACCGGCAAGGTGAACAACACGCTGGTGGTGCCCCGCAATCGCCGTAACCGCCGCGATTTTCCGACGATGGGCAGCGTGGTTTCGTATTTCAAACCGCCGGGCGACCTGCCGACGACGGTCACCATTCCGCGGCCCATCGGTCACGACGGCGTCATCTACACGGGGACCTACGCCGGGTTTCTCGGCCCGCAGCACGACCCGCTGGAGCTGCAAGCGCCGGCCGAGGTCCAGGAGCGTGCGGCCCATAGCATGGAATTGCCACAGGGGTGGGACGCTCATCGTTTGCAATCGCAAGTCGGCCTGCTCAACACGTTGGAACAGTACGACCGGCTGAATCAGCAGCACGCGCACCGCCTGCAGGGGTTGGGGCAGTTCCGGGAGCAGGCGTTCCGCATGCTCACCAGCAGCTCAGCAAAGTCCGCCTTCGACTTGACTAAGGAAACCGACAAGCTCCGCGATCGCTATGGCCGCAACGAATATGGCGAGTCGTTCCTGCTCGCCCGCCGGCTGATCGAAGCGGGCGTGCGGCTGGTGACGTTCGTGTGGTACTACGTCTGCAAGGACGGCAACGTCGCCAACGTGTGGGACAACCACGGCGGCACCGGTTCGCTGGGCGGGATCACCGGCTATCAGATGCTCAAGGAGAATTACTGCCTGCCGCCTCTCGACCAGGGGTTTTCCGCGCTGATGGAAGACCTCTCTGACCGCGGTCTTCTGGACGGGACGCTGGTCGCGATGCTGGGCGAATTTGGCCGCACGCCGAAGATCAACAATAATGCGGGCCGCGATCACTGGGGAGCGTGCCAATCGGTCGTGCTCGCTGGCGGCGGTATCCGCGGCGGGCAGGTGTACGGCGCCAGCGACAAGACGGCCGCCTATCCGACGGATCGTCCCGTACGGCCCGAGGATCTCATTGCCACAGTCTATTCCGCCTTGGGAATTCCGCCCGAGGCCATGCTCTACGATCAGCAGAAGCGGCCCTACCGCGCTTGCGAGGGTGAGCCGCTACTGCAGCTCTTTGGATAGGCCACGCCCGATTCCATACCGGCAACGCGCAGCCAAAATCGGGCTAATGGCCTCGTTGCGTCCGAGGCTCGCATGCAACGGATTTACTAACTTGCTCGGCAATATCTTCTTGGCCCCCGGTGGAGCTGCGGGGACCTACGGCTTGCCGGTCCGTGCCCAGAACCTGTCGATCGCCAGTGCGAGCGACGATACCGGCTGCTTGCCGGCGATCTGGGCTGCCAGGGTGGCTTTGCGGGCCTTGAATCTCTTCTGAAATCGCGTTGCGCGACGCAACTGGCCTGGTTTGACGAAATGAGCGCTCTTCACATCCGTCTGCCCGAGCGCGCAAACGTCTGCACCGCCGCACCCGCCCCCGTCTGCGCCCGAATATCGACGATCAAATCGTTAAAATCCTGGTCCCCGCCGAACGTCAGATCCTCAAACGCATATCGCGTAGGCGATGGCCGTCGCAGATGCTCGAATCCATCGGGATTGGCCGCCCGGAACGAAAAGAACATGAGCGGGAGCTTCCCACTCAAGCGGTTGGTCGGGTTGCGAGCCAGGAATTGGGCCTTGTTGGCATTTTGAATCAGATACAGGCCATAAGAGCTTCCTGCCGGCAGATTCACCGTGCGACTCGTTCCAATCTTCGTGTTCGCTGAGAAAACGACCTTGGCCCGCGACAAAGCGGCGCGCGCGTAGCCCGCTGCGCCCGGCAGCAGGTTGCCAATGCGGCCTGACGCGTCATCGACGATGAACAGGCCGAATTCGTTGCGAAACTTGGCCTGCCGACTGACGAGCGTAATCGTCAGCGCACTCGCGGCCACCGGATTCTCGACCTGCACGGTGGCAGACGCTGAATTATTCGCGAGGTTCGTGTCCGCCGTCGCCGTGCTCGCAAGAGCCGTATTCGTCACGCTTGTCCCCGCAGCCGTCCCGCTGCCGACGCCCACGACAAGTTGGAAAGCAGCGCTCTGACCGGCGGCCAGTGCGGCTGCCGAAGCGGTCACGGTGCCGGTGCCGTTGACGGCCGGCGTCGCGGCTGTAAATCCTCCCGGCGTGGCGAAGGAGACAAACGTCGTGCCAGCGGGCAGCACGTCGCTGATTGAAGCACTTTGAGCGTCGCTTGGTCCGAGATTGGTAAGGGTGATGGTATAGGTAACATTCCCGCCGGCGGCGACGACGCTGGAACCCGCCGATTTCGTCACCCGGAGATCTGCCTCGGTGTTCACGCCCGTCGATTCGGTGGAGCTGTTGTTGGCCGTGTTCGTGTCGGGCGTCGTGCTCGTGACCGTCGCCGTATTGGTTAGCGTCGTATCGTCCGGCGTGCTCGCGTTGACGTGGACAACCAGCGTAAAGCTGGCGCTCGCGCCGGTGGCGAGCGTACTCGCGCTGGCAGCAAGTGTGCCGCCGCCGCCCACCGGCGGCTTGGCCAGGCTGAAAGAAGGCCCGGAGGTTTGCCCCGCCGACACAAACGTAGTGCCGGTCGGCAGAACGTCGCTGAGCGATACGCTCTCTGCATCGCTCGGCCCGGCGTTGGTGACGGTGATGGTATAGGTCAAATCCGTGCCCGCGACAGCCGCATTGGGACTGGCCGACTTCGTCACCTGCAAGTCCGTCTGAGGAGCCGCTGCAGCCGTAACAGCCGTCTCTTCGCTATCACTATTGTTGGCCGTGTTTGGATCAAACACCACGCTGGTGACGGTCGCCGAATTGTTAAGCGCCAGCCCCGCGGCTGCCGCCGTCGGCCGGACGGTGATCGTGGCCGTGACGCTGCCGCCAATCGCCAGCGTGCCGAGATTGAAGGTGACCGTATTGCCCGCCGGCGTGAACGTTCCCTGGCTCGTCGCCGCAGTGACAAACGTCACGTTGTCCGGCAGGGTGTCGGTCAGCGTCGTCGGTCCCGATGGGGACGAGGAGCTGCCGTTGGTAAGGCTCAGTGTATAGACGAGATCTTGCCCGACCGCTACCGGATCGGGCGAGTCGCTCATGCTCAGTGCCAGGTCAGCAATGAGCTGAGAGAATTCGGAAGTCTCCACCGGCAAATTCGACTCATCGAGTCGAGTCGCGGTGGCCGTAATGAATTGCGACGGTGTCGTCGCCGGAAGCGTTGCTGAGATCGGCGCGTTGCCGCTGGCATCAGTCGTGACGTTCTTAAAGCCCAGCAGCGTCTGACCTTCGCCGAAGCTGGAGGAATCGGCGGCGTCATTGGCACAAAACTCGATGCGGAACGTCGTATTCGGCACGCTGTTGAGCGTGCCGGTTACGGTCGTGCTGCCACCCGCGCTACTGACCGCCGTGATCTCCGGGAAGTTCTGCAGGCTGTTGGGGCCGGGGTCGCCGTCGCCCGCGTCGTTGTGGGTGACTTGGAAGGGGTCTCCGATCGACTGGAGGTCGATGCCCAGCCCAAAGTTGGAAAAGATCGAGTTGCCGAGGATGGCGGCCGCTTCGGGGCCGCCGTTAACGAGCACGCCATTGCCACCGTTGAACGCGATGATATTCCTGTCACCCGCGTCCGTTCCGCCGATCGTGACCAGCGCGCCTCCCGCGAACGGCGACGATACTGCGATGCCGTTGCCGGAATTCGCGATCGCCGCTGTGCCGTCTTTGTCGGTGCCGATCTTGTTGCCCCGAACGACGTTTTTCGCAGGGGCGCGCACGGATACGGAGACACCCGTCGTGTTGCCCGAGATCAGGTTGTCGGCGATCGTGCTGTTCGCCGCGTTCTCTTGGAGCCCAATACCCGTTCCCCCGCCGCCGAGCCCCGCGGTGCCGGTGGCGTTCGTCCCGATGAAGTTGCCCTGGACAACGTTATTAGGGTTCTGCAAGAGGATGCCGGTGTTGGTGGCCACGATGACGTTCCGTGCACCTACTTTCCCATCAACCGTCCCGTCGTCTGCGTCGGAGCCGCCGATTTGATTGCCGCCGGAGCCGCCGCCACCGGTAAGGATGGCGATGGTGTTGTCTGCCGCAGTTCCAAGGCGCGCGGTGCCCGCGGCGTTGACGCCGATATAGTTTCCTTGCACAAAGCTTCCGCCAGCCCCGTTGCCCAGGCCGATGATTTGGCTCTGGCCGCCGCCGCTCACGATCACGTTGCGGTCTTTCGGCGCCGTCCCGCCGATCTTGTTGCCGGTCCCACTCTCGACAAAGATGCTCTCAAAGCCCATCGGCAGGAACGTGGTCCCGGTGGCATCCGTGCCGATGAAGTTGCCCGCGATCGTGTTGTTGTCACTGGCAATTTTGAAGGCTGTGACGTTGATAGCCCGATTCACCACCAGCCCTTTGACCGTCGAGCCGCCACCGCCGCTAAAAACAAATAAGGAGTTAGGCGCCGACGTTCCGTCGATCTCGATCCGCAGCACCGCGTTGTCGCCCCCGGCCAGAGTATTCTCGCTGGCCGTGTTGCCGCTACCGTCGTTCAGAGGCTGCGTGTAGCCGTTGATCGTCACGGCCCCAGTAATCGGCGGCAGGTTGCTGGTTGGAGCAATCGTATGCACGCCGCTGCCGGCAATGTTGAAGTTGATTGTGTCCAGAGCGGCGTCGCCGGCTGGAGCGTCCCCCGCAGCCGCATTGGTATTGGCCGCGGTAATTGCCTCGCGGAGCGTCACCAGGCCATCGACGGCAATCGTGTCGCCAATGCCAGTGACGACAATCGTCGCCAGCAGGCTGCGATTTTCCAGCGGCTCCAAAAATAGCCGCCGCGACTTCAAGGGCGCACGCAGCCTCTGCGAAGCGGCTGCTGATCGCGAGGCGCAAATTCTCCGCCACAGATTAGTAAACATGGGTCTGTCTCCTTCCGGTCTGGCCGGTGTAGGATGAAACGGAACAGGACCCCGGCGCGCACAATGAGCGCTGGGGTTCGATCAAGGCCGGTGAGGACTTTGCCTGCTAGCGAGAACTCACCGGCCGCTTTGTTTGAACTGTCTCACACTTGCTCTGGCCTCAAGTTCTGGCCTGATCTCCCGACCAGACCAGCGGGCGGATCGAAGGTCTCCGGCACTTGGTTGAGACCTTCGGCCTTTGGCGTGGCATGGTCAGGAGACCAGGCCACAACGAGGACGATTCGTTTCGCAATCGACGATCGGGCTACTGCTGCTTCTGTTGGTCGAGTCTCTGACGCCACTCCTCGGCCTGGTCTGGCTTGTCCCAGCGGTTATAGAGCTGCACCAGTAGCTGCAGTGTTTCGGTCATGCGGCTCTTGGCGTCGGGGACCTCGGCTGGCTGTGCCTTCAGGCCCGCGTAGGCTGCGAGGAGCAGCGGCTCGGCCTGGGAGTACTTTTTCTGCTCTAAGCGCAGCGAGCCCAGCTCGAGTCGGCTCGCGTCCAAGTCGGGATGATCGGCGTCCAACAGCCGTTCGCGGGCGTCCAAAACTGCCTGCAGGTGATAGGCAGCGCCACTGGTTCGGTCCTGCTTCCGCAGGACCAGAGCGAAGGCCTGCTGTGCGGCAAGGGTGTCGGGATGCTCGGCACCCTTCGCCGCCAGCTCGTGCTCGTACTTGACAGCGGCCGGCCGCACGATCAGGAGGAGATCGCGAAGGGGTTTCTCGCGCAGGTCTTGCTTCTTTTTTTCGCTGGGTGGGCGGATAGCGCCGGGGTCGAGCCGGCCCGGAACGATTGGCCTCGAATTCCCAATGGTCGGGCGGTAGCCGCCACGTTCAACGGAACCCTGCAGCGACGCGGCTTTGGCCCACCAGCCCATGTCCATGTAATACGCAATGAGATCGTCGGCGGTGGTTTGCGACAGGGGATAGTCGAGGCCGAAGCTGGCATTGAATAGGCGCATCAGCGTTTCCAGCAATGGGATCGCCTTGTCGATCTGCTCCGCGGCGTGATACGCGCG
>Ga0184625_10000027_pt1 | contig 31101 bp, 35 predicted proteins | sample PLM3_30_b1_FD_133151 | JGI IMG/M metagenome (GOLD analysis project Ga0184625, IMG submission 133151) | Groundwater sediment microbial communities from an aquifer in East River, Colorado, USA - PLM3_30_b1 | ecosystem: Environmental > Terrestrial > Soil > Riparian zone | place: USA: East River... | reverse complement strand
TGCTGGCGCTCGTGCCGGTCCTACAGCTCCCCATCGCACTCGCGCGGTTCGATCGCGCGATGGCAACGACGACGGCGGACGCGCCGGGGATGCTTCCGGGTGAGATCCGCGTCACGCGAAACGTGCAGTTTTCGAAAGCTGACGGCGTGCCGCTGTCTCTTGACGTCTATCAGCCGGCAGCGCCCGGACCCGTTCCCGTCATCATGCAGATCTACGGCGGCTCATGGCAGAGCGGCACGCCGCGCAGCCAGGAATGGTTCTCGCGATATTTCGCCGGGCGTGGTTACCTGGTCGTGGCAATCGATTACCGCCACGCACCCGAGTGGAAATGGCCGGAGCAGATTGTGGACGTCCGCACCGCCATGTACTGGCTCTCGCAGGAAGCGGAAAAATTCGGCGGCGACCCCAGCCGCATCGTGCTGGTCGGCCGATCGGCGGGTGCGCAGCTTGCCATGCGCCTTGCATACCAGGAAGGTCCGTCATCGATACGCGCGGTGGTGAACTACTACGGTCCCGTCGATCTCGCCAGCGGCTGGCGTCAGCCGCCACGGCCCGATCCGGCGAACGTGCGCGCGATTGTCGAGGCGTTTATCGGCGGCACGCCGGATCAGAAGCCGGAACATTACCAACACGCCTCGCCAATCACCTGGGTATCAAAGACGGCCGCGCCGACACTGAGCATCTATGGCGCGCGCGACCATATCGTCGAAGCGCGCTTTGGACGGATGCTGCATTCCGCGCTGACGCGCGCCGGGACGACGTCGGTGCTGCTCGAGCTGCCATGGTCGGAGCATTCGTTCGACTCCGTGCCGAACGGCATGGGAAGGCGGATTGCGATGTACTACACCGAGCGGTTTATTGCCTGGGCTGTTGGACGATGATGGGAATTGGAGGATTGGTAGATTGGAAGATTCCGAGACCGTCGCCTATGGACCGTCGACTTGCGACTGTTGACTATCGACTGTCGATTTGAGGAAGTCACGCGCGGCGGCGAGGACCGCTCCAGGATCGCCCGTCAGACCACCGCCCTGCGCCATGGCGCCTTTGCCGCCACCGCGTCCGCCGAACTGATCGACCAGCTTCTTGAGAACGGCCCCCGTGTCGATCGCGAGATCCTGAGAACGAGAGACCACAACAAGCATGGGCGCGTCGGTGGTGAGCAGCACGGCGATCGTCGCAGGCTTTGCGGCAATAGACGACGCCAGTTTCTTCAGGCCGTTGGCATCCCACCCTGAAATGGAAGCGAGAACCGCGTTGAAGGCACCGATGCGCTCAGCCGAGCGCGCCAGACTCTCGGCTTCATGGCCGGCCAACCGGTCGTAAAGACCTTCCTGGGATTTCTGGTGGCTGCGACCGGCGCTCTGCAGCTTCTCAATGGCCGACGGCAGCTCATCGGGCAGCACGGACAGGAGCCGCACGCTGCCGCTGACAGCGTTCTTCAGGCCTCGATACGCTTTGAGCGCGCGGGCGCCGCACACGAATTCCACGCGGAGCCCGCCCTTGAACCGCTCGACGCCGGAGATGGCGATGACGCCGATCGCACCCGTGCGCGTCACGTGTGTCCCGCCGCATGCCGAGAGGTCGTAGTCTTTTATTTCGATGATGCGGAGCTCGCCTTCGCGCGTAGGATCTTTTCGGAGCGGCAGCTTGGCCGCCTCGGCCGCAGTGACGAACCTGACGCACACCTCGCGGTCCTCCCATAGCACCGCGTTGACGGCATCCTCGACCCTCGCGATTTGATCGGCCGCCAGCTCCTTGTCGAGATCGATTGTCGAAACGGACGTGCCGAGGTGGAAGCTGACCGTCCTGGCGCCCGCCTCCCGCTCGAAAGCAGCGGACAACAGATGCTGTCCGGTGTGTTGCTGCATGTGATCGAAGCGCCGGCTCCAGTCGACATGGCCGCGCACGCGAGAGTTGGTCTCGAGCTCGCGATCCACCAGATGCCCGATCGTCCCGTCTTCCTGGTCGAACACGTCGACGACCTTGGCTTCGCCAAGCGTGCCGACGTCGAACGGCTGGCCGCCGGAGGTCGGATAGAACGCCGTGCGATCGAGCACGACCTTCCAGCGGTCGTTCAGCGGTTGTGCTTCGCGGACGACGGCGTCGAACTCGACCAGGTAGGCGTCCGTGTAGTAGAGGCGCTCAGACGACATGGGTCACCAGTGGATCCCTTACTCCCGCTTCTTCGAACCCTCGGGCGCGCAGCACGCAGCTGTCGCACCGGCCGCACGGCGCGCCCTGCGGCAACGGATCGTAGCAGCTGTGCGTGAGGCCGTAATCGAGGCCGAGCTCGACGCCACGCTGGATGATCTGAGCCTTCGTCATCGCAATCAGCGGAGCCTGAATGCGGAACCGGCCGCCTTCAACGCCGGCTTTCGTTGCGAGCATCGCCGTTCGCTCGAATGCCTCGATGAACTCGGGCCGGCAGTCGGGATAGCCAGAATAGTCCAGAGCGTTCACGCCGATGAATATGTCATAGGCCCCGAGGACTTCCGCCCATGCGAGGGCGAGCGCCAGCATGACGGTATTCCGCGCGGGCACATAGGTCGCCGGAATCGTGTTGGGATCCGGCCCATCTTTGGGCACCTCGCCATCCCCGAGCAGCGCCGATCCGCCGAGCGTCGCGAGATCAACTGCCAGCTCGCGGTGCGCAGCGGCGCCAAGCGCTGCGGCGACCTTGCGCGCCGCGAGTATTTCCTGGCCGTGGCGCTGGCCGTACTTCACCGTCAGCGCGTAAATCTCAAATCCGGCGTCACGCGCAAGCGCCGCTGCGGTATAGGAGTCGAGCCCACCGCTCAGCAACACGACCGCCTTGCTAGACGCCGCGGACATGCGCGCCCCAGATATGCTTGTGGATCTGCAGCTGCAGCCGCACCGGCAGCCGATCGGCGAGGATCCACTCCGATAGATCCTTCGGGCTCATCACGCCATGAACCGGAGAGAACAGCACGGCGGCGCACCGCCGATCGAGCGCGTGGCGCACGACAATCTCGCGCGCGAAGTCGTAGTCGGCTCGGTCCTGGATGACGAACTTCACCTGATCGCGCGACCCCAGTCGATCGATGTTGCTCCACTCGACGTGTTCGGACTCGCCGCTCGCCGGGCATTTGACGTCGAGCACCTTCACGACCGCGCCCGGAACACGGCTCACGTCAATCTGCCCGCCGGTTTCGAGCAATACCGTGCGGCCGCTCTCGAGCAGGCGCTCCATCAGCGGATACACGTCTTCCTGAAGCAGCGGCTCGCCGCCAGTCACTTCTACCAGCGGGCTGCCATATTCCTCGACCTGCTGCAACACATCGTCGATCGACATCTTCTGCCCTTCGCCAAAGGCATACGCGGTGTCGCACCACGTGCACCTGAGGTCGCAGCCGGCGAGCCGCACGAACACGCACGGCTTCCCCGCATACGTCGACTCGCCCTGAATCGAGTAGAAAATCTCATTCACGCTCAACACAACATCCCATTCTACCGTCTAGAATAAAAAGCAGCGGGGCGCCGCGGGGCCCTGCGATGACCAATGTCCAATCTGCGGATCGGCACGTCCGGCTGGAACTATCCGTCAGGCCAAGGCGCCTGGAATGGCCTGTTCTACCCCCCGGCGGCCAAGGGACGCCGCCAGAAGGGCCCCAGGCCCAAATTCGACGAGCTCGCCTACTACGCCGAACATTTCGACACCGTCGAAGTCAACACCACCTTCTACGGGCAGCCGAAGGCGACCATCGCACAGACGTGGGCCGACCGTACCCCACCCGGCTTCGAGTTCTCGCTGAAGCTATACCGCCGCCTCACTCATGCCGATATTCCGGGCGTGCCACGGCTCGACACGGAAACCATCGACGCATATCGCCAGGGAGTCGAACCGCTCGCCGAAGCTGGAAAGATCGGGGCGTTGCTGGCCCAGTTCCCTCCCAGCTTCAAGCAGAACCCGGAGTCGCAGGGCTATCTCGATGCCCTTCTCGGGCGGTTCCGGGACTACCCGGTCGCCGTCGAATTGCGGCACCGGAGCTGGAGTGACGACTTCGCGTCGACGCTGTCGCTGTTGAACGCGCACAATGCGGCGCTGACCCAGATCGACGAACCGAAGTTCAAACTGTCGATCCGGCAGAACCAGCTGCCGAACATCTCCGGCTTCTATTACATGCGACTGCACGGCCGGAACGCCGCGCAATGGTGGAAGCACGACAAGTCCGAGGATCGCTATAACTACCTCTATTCGGCGAACGAGCTGACCCCCTTCGCCGAGACCGCCGATGCGGCGCGCAGGCTGGTCAAGAAACTCTATCTGTATTTCAACAACCACTTCGCCTCGAAGGCCGTCGTCAACGCGGTCATGATCAAGAGCCAGCTCGGCGAGCCCGTTTCAGGTGCGTACCCGAAAGCGTTCGTCGAACGCTATCCGGAAACCGCATCCATCGTCTCGACGGAGACAGCCCCGCAATTCGTGCTCGGTTGAATCGGTGGAAAAATTCCCATCACTCAATTCCGTCCCGCGAGGGGTCGCGACTTCATCGGCACTGCTGACCTATGAGCCCTACTACGGCCTGCGTGAAAAGCCGTTCAGCCTGTCGACCGATCCGAAGTTTCTATACAAGAGCTCTGCGCACACCGGCACTTTCGAAGACCTGCTGCTCGCGATTCGCCGGCGCGAAGGACTGATCGTGCTGTCCGGCGACATCGGCACCGGCAAGACGACGCTGTGTAAGGCGGTGCTCGAGAGGCTCGACCGCAAGACCTTCACCACGTTCGTCCCGGATCCGTTCGTCACGCGCGACGATCTGCTGAAGATGCTGCTCCTCGATTTTGGGGTGATGTCGGTCGACGATCTCAAGGGCGGCAGACTGACGGACGCATCGTATGCGGATCTCAGCTACCCGTTGTACGACTTTCTGAAATCGCTCGTTCCCCTTCAGGCCTTTGCCGTTCTCATCATCGACGAGGCGCAGAACCTTTCGCCGGCGCTCCTCGAGGAAATTCGCATCCTTTCGGATCTGGAATCGCCGGAAAAGCTCCTGCAGGTCATGCTCGTCGGCCAACTCGAGCTGCAGGCCAAGCTCAAGCTGCCCGAGATGCGGCAGCTCGACCAGCGCGTCTCGGCCCGATGCCACCTCCAACCGCTCAGCCGTGAGGGAGTCGCGGGATACATCACGCACCGTCTGAGCGTAGCTGGAGGAGGCGACGACCGCGTGCACTTCTCGCCGGATGCCATCGCTACGGTATATCGCGTCTCTGGCGGCACGCCGCGCGTCATCAATCTGGTATGCGATCGGGCGCTGCACCGGGGCCACCTCGCACGCAAGAGTGCAATCGATCTCGAGGCGGTGACGCAGGCGATCAACGACCTCGGCGTTGGCGAGCTCACGGCGGCGCCGCTGTCAATCGTAACGCCCGCGGCTGCGACATCGGTCAGGCGCATATCCGTTGAGATCGCCCCTCCGCCAGTCCCATCGTCCGTGGCGGCTGTGGCCACCCCGCCGCCAGCGGCTCCGCCTTCACCCGCCGCTGCCAGGAAAAAGGCGCCATCCGCCGCTGCGCCGGCCGAGGTCGGCGAGGCGTCTATCAACGACCTGTCCGGCCTCGAGGTGCACGACATCGAGGAGTCGAACGCGGTTCGAGGCAACTACGGCGCCCTGATGTACAGTAACGGGTCCATCTTCGGAGCGCATCGCCCGCGCCGACGCTGGGGATGGCGCGTGATGCGCTGGGCCGCTGCCGCGGCCGTCATGTTCGGGATTGTGTTCTTCGCGCTGCTCGGCGAGGCTGTCTTCATCAACTACTTCCCGACAATCAGCGAATACGACTTCCATCTGCCGGCTGCACCACCACCGCGCGTGCCTCTGGCGAACGCACCCGTTCCAATTCCGGCAGACGTCACTCAACCTCCGCCGCCGCCGGAACCCTCGGACGTCCAGCGCGAGGCCCGACCGATCGCCTTCAGGTGAGCCGCATTACCGGTGCCGAGTTCCGTCAGGCCATCCGCCGCGGATGGAGCAAGCGCTGCCCGCATTGCGGCAGGGGTGCGCTCTTCATCGGCTGGAACAAACCCCACAGAACCTGCCCGGCATGCGGGTACCTATACGAACGCGACTACGGCGATGTGTGGTGGGTGTGGATCGTGACCGACCGGATACCCATCGGCATCGGCATCGTCCTGCTGTATTTCGGATTCCGGGTAAAAACCTTCTGGATGGGGGTGCTCTTTTTCGGTTCGCTTTCTCTCCCGCTGCTGCTGACGATTCCGCGCAGGTACGGGCTGGCGATCGCCATCACCTACCTGATTCGAAAGCGGTGGCCGGACCCGAAGGACAACTTCCCCGCGCCGTCCAACTGACAGCCCACTGTGGCAGGCGCGGTAAGGTGCCGATATAGCCTCCGTGATGCTTTGGACATTTGGCAAAGAGAAAGAACGTATCAGTCTCGGCCGGGGGCCCGACTCGCGCGTGCTGGTCGTGGTGCGCGGCCTCGACCAGTTGCGCGAGTACCGCTTCGCCGACCTACACAGCCTTCGCGTTTTTCAGACCGACATGGAAGGCTTCCTGCAGAAAACGGGCTGGACGCTGCTGAGCTATTCCCCTGAACGCCGGCGTCGGGACCGGGATCGGCGACGATTCCCGCGGCTCGAGGAACGACGCCGATGGTGGACCGACGCCAGGGTCACCGAGCGGGACAAAGCGGTTTGGGGCGGCCAGCCGGCCAGTCAGGCCGGCTCCAACGGATAACTGTCCGGCTTCGTCCTACTGACGGCTGTGACGCCGACGCGCGGGCACAGATCCTTGATGGCGCACGCCGGGCAGCGTGGATAAACAGGCCGGCACACGTTCTGGCCCCACGTGACAAGGTACAAGTTGATATACGGCCACCATTGCTCGTCCGTCGCGCGATAGAGCGCCTGCTCCGTCTCCTCAGGCGTCCTGGTCGTTACCCAGCCGAGGCGATTCGCAATGCGATGCACGTGCGTGTCGACGCAGATGTTCTTCCGGCTCTCGTAAGCGAGGATTAACACCAGATTGGCGGTCTTCCGCCCAACCCCCGGCAGGCTGAGCAAGCCTTCCATCGTCGAGGGGGTTTTCCCGTCGAACTCCTTCAGCAGCTTCGCACACGTCGCTTTTATGTACCGTGCCTTGTAGCGGTAGAAGCTGACGGGATAAATCAGCTTTTCAATCTGCCTGACCGTCAGCTTCGACATCGCAGCCGGTGTCGCAGCCTTTCTGAACAGCCGCTCGGACGCAGCGTAGGTCGTCGCGTCCTGCGTCCGCGCAGAGAGCAGCGTTGCGATCGTGACTTGAAAGGGATCCTCTTCGCGCGACTGGGAGATCTTTTCGACGGCCGGCAGTTCGAGACCGGTGATCGCCACCGCAAGCCGGCGCATCACGGCTTCGACGTTCTTACGGTATCGGAGTGACGGGAGGCTGGCCTTGGAGGACATTCACGACGTTCCGAGCGACGAGGTCGTACATCGCCGCCCGCGTTTCAGCCGTGGCGCTCGCCATGTGCGGCACCAGGACCACGTTCTCGAGGGCGAGCAACCCGTGATGAACCCTGGGCTCGTCCTCGTACACGTCGAGACCGGCGCCCTTGATGATCCCTTCGCGCAGCGCCCACGCCAGGGCATCTTCATCGACGACCGGGCCACGCGATGTGTTGATCAGATAGGCCGACCGTTTCATTCGCGACAGCGCGGTGCGATCGATGAGATGGCGCGTCTGCGGCGACAGAGGCACATGGAGCGAAATCACATCTGACGTCGCAAGCAGCTGATCGAGCGACATGCTCTCGTAGCCCGCAACGGAGCGCGCCGATGGATTGTGATACGCGATCACCATGCCGAAGTGCCGGGCCTTCTCGGCAACCGCAAGCCCGATACGGCCGAGACCGACGATGCCCAACTGCCGCTCGCGGACGTCCGATCCGATCATGAAGTCGAGCGAGAACCCTTTCCAGTCGCCGCGCCTCACGACGCGATCGCCCTCGACGATGCGGCGGGTGACAGCGAGGATGAGCGTGATCGCCATGTTCGCCGTCGCCTCGGTCAGGACATCCGGGGTGTTGGTCAACACGATGCCCTTCGAGCGCGCGTAAGGCACGTCGAGGTTGTTGTAACCCACGGCGACATTCGACACGATCTTCAGATCGCTGCCCGCGTCGATGACGTCCTTGTCGATTTTGTCCAGCGCCGCCACCACGAGCGCGTGCTTGCCCTTGACGCGCCGGATCAACTCGTCCTTCGAGAGGACGCCGTCGCGATAGACGTCCACGTCGCCGACCGCCGCCAGAGGCTCGATTGCCGAAGAAGGTAGTTTGTAAGTGACGAGAATCGATGGCTTCGCCATGGGACTAGTGACCGTACGACTGACAGAACCCGCAGTGATTGCAGCGTACCCGTGGCTCGATGACGCACGTGCCGTCGTCGACCTCGCTGCCCGGGAGGACAGTCAGAAGAATGTGGCTGGGGTGACCGTAGCTCGACTGAAGTCGAGCCCTACGGCTGTCGGGGGACTCGCGATCGACGTGCGCCTCGGGCGTCGAATCGATGCGGTAGGGCGCAACTTCCGCCTCCGCGCCGAAGGCGCTTCGGCGGGACTCGCCGGAGCCTTGGCGAAGGCGGTTAGTTGCGCTGTCGGGTCTCCCCAGATGCCGTTCAATCGCTTCGCGCACGAGCGCGCGGACATCCTGTTCGTTCATGTTCATGGCAGATCTATCGCATCGACGATGCCGACGATGGCGGCATCGACCGGCGCGGCTTTCTTGCCGATGGCATCGCTGGCCGCACGGCCTTCCAGCACGATTAATACTTTTTCATGCACGCCCGCGCCGACACCGTCGACTGCAAGCAGCTCGGGCCCGCGCGGCGTGTCTTCGAGCGTCAGCGGCTGTACGAACAGCAGCTTGGCGCCTTCCAGCTTGCGGTTTTTTTGGGTGGCAACGAGGGTGCCGGTCACGCGCGCGATCAGCATGGCTTTATCCGATGTGCCAGGAATCGACAATGCCGACGATGCCTGCGTCGGCGGGCACCTCAACCGGATAGAACGGAAAACTCGCTTCCTTGCCGCGAACGAAGAACACCTCTTCGCCGACACCGGCACCCACTGAATCGGCGGCGACGATGACCCGGCCGATCGGTTCGCGCGCAGAAGACATCGGTTGTACGAGCAGCAGCGTCACGCCATTGAGGGCGTCGTTCTGGTTGTTCAGCACCACGGTTCCGACGACGCGTCCCAGCTGCATATGTTGCGGGTCCGGCTAAAGCCATCACGGTCCGGCTGAAGCCGGACACTACTCGTTAAATTCAACCTCATCGACGATGCCGACGATCGCCGCATCGACGGGACAGTCTTTCAGCCCCACCGCCATGCGCGCCGAACTGCCGCTCACGATCAGCACCGTCTCGCCGAATCCGGCATCGACCGTGTCGATCGCGACGACGTAGTTGCCTTCGGGTTTGCCTTTGGGATCCATGGGGCGCGCGATGAGCAGCTTACTGCTCACTAAACGCGGATCTTTGCGGGTCGCCACGACCGTGCCGACCACCTTGGCCAATATCATGGGTAGCTATCAGCTTTCAGCTTGTAGGGCTCGACTTAAGTCGAGCACTACCGGACGCTACGCCTTGACGCCGGACTTTCCGATCGGCAGCGCGTCTTCGAGATTGGCGTGCGGACGCGGAATCACGTGCACCGACACGAGCTCGCCGACACGTCGCGCCGCAGCCGCCCCGGCGTCGGTCGCCGCTTTCACTGCCGCCACGTCGCCGCGGACAATCGCCGTCACATAACCGGCGCCGATTTTTTCCCAACCGACAAGAGTCACCTTGGCGGCCTTCACCATCGCATCCGCCGCCTCAATCATGGCGACGAGTCCTTTGGTTTCGACCATGCCGAGCGCCTCACCCATGCTGACCTCCCAATAGAGCCTTCACAGCGTCCTCAATGAGGGCCGTAAGCTCGCGGTATGATAGCCGAATTTCGCCGTCCAAATCCGCTGGATCGGTTGGAATGAGCCTCGCCCCGCGCGAGGATGGAGCCTCGACGATCTGGCAGGATGCCTGATCGGCGTTCGCGGGCTCTGAACCGTCCGCGCAAATCGGCGCGGGCGCCTTGATGCCGTAATTGCCGCGCAGCTCCTGCAGACGATGCACCTCTTCGCGCGACAGGAGATTCTCGCGGCCGAGCTGCCGCGTCACCAGGCTGATCTTCGCAAAATGCTCGATCGTCTCCATCTTGTAGTAGGCGGCGTATACGTCAGGGCCGATCGTGAGGGCTCCATGGTTTGCGAGCAGCAAACCATCATGCGCCTTGATGTACTTCCGCACCGCCGCCGGCAGCTCGGGTGTCGACGGCGTGCCGTACTCCGCGATGGGAATGCTGCCGAGTGTCGTGACGACCTCGGCGAGCACGGCGCGATCGAGGGGAATGCCCGCAACGGCAAAGCCTGTGGCAATCGGCGGATGCGCATGCACGACCGCGCGCACGTCCGGGCGGTTCTTGTAGACCTCGAGATGCATGAGCAGCTCTGACGACGCATCGCGCGTGCCGCGAATCTTTTTGCCGTCGAGGCCGACGACGACCATCATGTCGGGCGTCATGAAGCCCTTCGACACGCTTTTCGGCGTGGTCAGGATGGTCGTGTCGTCGAGCCTGATGCTGATATTGCCGTCGTTCGACGCGACATATCCTCGCGCGTACATGCGCCGGCCGATTTCGACGATGTCTCCGCGAAATCCTTCTTCTTCGCGCTGGCTCATGGCGAAGTTCCGTGGGCAGACCCGAGACTCTCGAGCGCCTGCCTGGCCTGACGGCCTTCAAGGCTTTCTGGCGCGATCTCGACCAGACGCCGCCAGATTTCGGTGGCGCCCTTCAGGTCCTGCTTGCCGAATGCGCGCACGACGCCCAGGTTCAGCAGCGCCTTCGTGTGCTTTGGATCGACCTGCAGCGAGTGCTCGAGCTGCTTGATCGCCAGATCCGGCTGGTTGTTGTAGTAGTAGCTGACGCCGAGATCGGTGCTCACGCTCACGTCCTTCGGGTTGAGGGCAAGCGATTCGGAGTACCACTTGATGGCATCGGCATAGCGGCCGGCGTCGTAGTACAGATTGGCGAGCTGCGCGCGCGCAACGGCGTTCTTGGGGTCGCGCTCCACCACGTTTTGCAAGGCCTTCACTTGTACGTCGTCGAGCAGCACCGGGGCTGGCGTTCCGGGAACGGCTCCGGACGGCTCCGGGGGCGGAGCGGATTCTGCCACCGGCACTGTCGGACGCGGCGCCATGGAAGCCTGCTGGCTGCCGATGATCCAGCCGGCGATTAAGCCGAAAAATACCCCGGCAATGGCGTAGATGATGGATTCAAGCTTCATTCAGACTTCGCTACGGTTCTTGGTCTCTCACCGGAATGGGGATCATAGCAGCGTGCGTTTGAACCAGTCCACCAAGGCGCCGATCAGCTCGGGATCGCGCGAGAGAAGCACGGTTCCGTGCGCCACCGAGTCGGTCAGGCGCACTTCTCGCAGCCCAGGGCCGATCGTGGTCAATTGGCGGATGGATCGAGCCGTGTATGGATCCTTGGTGCTGCCGGCAAGCAGTGCCGGCCTCGCGCCGAACCTCTTCATCGCTGCGTCCGTCCTCAGCCCTTTGTAATCGATGCCCGGCGAAAGCAGCGCGATCGACAGCACGCCAGGATCATCCGCGGCGTCCAGCACCGCCAGGTTCGCCCCGACCGAGGCGCCGGCGATGCCGAGGCTGTTGCCGATGACCTCGGGACGCTCGCGCAAAAACGCCTTCGCCGCCCGTACATCGAGCGGATACGCGCCGATCTCGTCGCCACCCCGATAATCGAGGGCGACGACCGCGAACCCGGCGTCGGACAGCTGCGATGCCGCGGCCTCCCAATCCGCATGCGACCGCCTCAACATCGGCACCAACACGATGCCTGGAGCCGGCCGCCGCGACGACTCGTAGTAGGCGCCGTTCAGCATCGCGCCGTCTTCTGCGCGGAACGTGACCCGCCGCGCGGGCGCAGCCTGCAACCACGAAGACGTAAACCACGAAGATAGGAACCACGAAGACACGAAGAGCACGAAGAATACGAAGGATCGACGCGTTTCTACTTCGGGTCTTCGTGCCTTCGTGGTCAACACAGCTTCGAGCTTACCGCAGCGCATCGAGATAATCGCCGACCGATTGCTTGAGCCCGACGTACAACGCGTGGCTGATGAGTGCGTGGCCGATCGAGACTTCCTGTAGATGAGGCAGCCGACGGAAGAGCGGAAGATTGGACAAATCGAGATCGTGGCCGGCGTTCACGCCAAGACCCAGCGAGTGCGCCAGCTCAGCCGCGGCGGCGTAGGTTCTGTAGCTCGCTTCGCCCTGGCCCGCCTCGAAGGCGCGCGCAAAAGGCTCTGTATACAGCTCGACTCGATCGCCGCCCACCGCTGCGGCCCATTTCACCGCGTCAGAAATAGGATCGACGAACATGCTGACGCGGACTCCGATTTTCTTCATTCCGCTGACGATGGCTTTGAGGTCGTCTACCGGAGTATCCGCGGGCCAGCCCGCCTGGCTCGTGACTTCGCCTGGCATCACGGGGACGAGCGTGCATTGGGTCGGCCGAACCTTCAGCACCAGCTCGAGAAAATCGGGGCGGGGATCGCCCTCGATGTTGTACTCAACCTCCGGGGACCGCTTCAGCAACTCGGCGATGTCGTACACATCCGAGCGCCTGATGTGACGCTCGTCCGCGCGGGGATGGACAGTAATGCCGGGAACGCCCGCCGTGACGCACACCGCGACGGCCTCGAGCACATCGGGCTCGCTGCCGCCTCTCGAGTTGCGCAGCGTCGCAACCTTGTTAACGTTCGCCGATAGCTTTATTGACGGCGTCGACAATTTGCCGGCCCCACCGGTCGATTTGCTGCAGATCCTGTCCTTCCAGCATCACGCGCAAGAGCGGCTCGGTGCCCGAATAGCGCACCAGCAGGCGTCCATTGCCGCCAAGCTGGTGCTCCACATCTGCCATCACGGCCGCGACCTCCGGGATTGACGCGAGCTCGCGCTTCTCTTTCACGCGCACGTTCAACAGCACCTGCGGGTAGGTCGTCAGCTCGTCCGCAAGATCTGCCAGTTCTCTTCCGCTCGAGGCCATGGTCCGAAGCACGCTGAGCGCGGTGATGAGCCCGTCGCCGGTAAATAAATGTTCGGAGAAAATCAGGTGACCCGATTGCTCGCCTCCGAGCGACAGGTTCCGCTTCTGCATTTCCTCCATCACGTACTTGTCGCCGACGTTGGTGCGGATCAGCTCGATGCCGAGTTTCTTCAGCGCCAGCTCCAGTCCGATGTTGCTCATGACGGTAGCGACGACGGCATTGCCGCGCAACCGGCCTTCGGCCTGCATCTGCTTTGCGCACATCAGCATGACGTGGTCGCCGTCGAGCACTCTGCCGTTTCCGTCGATGAGAATGGCGCGATCGCCGTCGCCGTCGAACGCAACGCCCAGCCGGTATCCGCCCTCCCGAACGACTTGAGCCAGCTTGTCCGGGTGCGTCGATCCGACGCCCCGGTTGATGTTGCGGCCGTCCGGCTCCACCCCGAGCGTCGTGACGTCGAACCCAAGCTCGCGGAACAGCGCCGGTGCGACCGTCGTCATCGCGCCGTTTGCGCAGTCGACGGCCAGTCGAACGGGTCCCAGCTTTCCGGCGTTTGGGAGCACGGCCAATGCATGCTGCATGTATTTGCGCAGGTGATCGGTCTGAGGCACGTCGCGCGCATCGTCGACCGACACCTCCCACGACCGGTCGGCGACGAGAGCCTCTATGCGATTCTCGAAACCGCCGCCGTACTTCACGCCGGCGCCCGAGAATACTTTGATGCCGTTGTCCTGATACGGATTGTGCGACGCCGAAATCACGACGCCGGCGTCGAAATCGAGCGATCCCGTCAGGTACGCGACAGCAGGCGTCGGCGCCACGCCGATGCTGTGTACCGTGGCTCCCGCCGTGCGGGCGCCGTGAGCCAGCTCGCGCTCAATCCACGCGCCGGATTCCCTGGTGTCGCGGCCAACGAGAAGCTTGGCATTGGAGTGCGGAAGCGCCTTGACGAGCGCGGCGCCGACGCGCCGGACGGTTGGCGCATCCAAAGGAAATGCGCCCGCCGTGCCTCTGATTCCATCAGTACCGAAAAGGGCATGAGTCATTCGACGTGAATTCCGACAGTAGTGGGGTCCAGTTGGTCGACACCGACGCCAGCGGCCGGCTCGAGGCGAACCGGCAGCCCGTACTCCCCGCGGCCCATGCTTTCGAGATCGACATAGGCAACGATGGACGAATCCTTGATCTTCGCGAGAGATTCTTTCGATCCGCGCACGCGCACGCGCACATTTGGCGGCGTGATCATCGCCCTGAGACCGGGGGCAAGATTCCGCGGCCGCACCGGCACGGCGGTCAAGTGCCGTTCTTCCGGCGCCGGCACGATCGCAACCGCGACGAGGGCAGTCTTTACGCTCTTGAGGCGCACGCCTTCGTCAGCCACGCCGACGATCACGCTGGAACGTACATCGGCTCGCGCCGAGCCGACCCAGAGGGGCTCCGTAATCGCTTCGGTGACCCGCCGCAGCAGGCTTTCGGGCCCGACGATTTCCACTGTGGGAGGGTCGGCGGAGATTTGTCCGACTATGAACCCCGGAGCTGGCTCGCCCTCGACCGATGCGATGACCGGCACGACGCGGATGGCCGAGGGCTCGAAACGAATCGCGACAGATGGCGGCGTCACCTGCGTGACGATGACGGCGAACGGCGCCTTGACCCGCTCTGTCGATAGATGGAAGAGACGGCGGCCGGGCTGGGCCGCACTCAAGTCGACCGTGGCCACGAGATCGCCCGGTGCAATGCGGCCAAGCGCGTCGGCTGTGCCACGCACTCGAACGTCCACCGACTCCTGGGGCGGGTCGACCATCTCGAGGTTCTCAGGGAGATTCTGCAGCTCGAGTGGAATGCGAAGCCCACGCTCTACCGACGCGCGCTGCGACGACACCATCATCCACAGGACCACGGCGAGCGCGATCGACACAATCTTCAACCCGGTCTGCGCAAGGGACTGTCCGCGGAGGCTCATTTGAGTAACGCCCGCAGCCGAAGCTTGAGGTTTTCCGCATCGTACGGGCCTTCGATCTTTCCGTCCAGCGCAACGCTGACGCGACCTGTTTCCTCCGACACGATCACGGCGACCGCGTCGTTCTCCTCGGTCAGGCCGATCGCCGCGCGATGGCGGGTCCCGAGGCTCCTCGCGAGCTGCGGATTCACCGTCAGCGGCAGAAAGCACGCAGCGGCTGCGACACGATCGTTCTGCACGATCACGGCACCGTCGTGAAGCGGCGACTTCGGCTGAAAGATACTCACCAGCAAATCGTATGTAAGCATGGCATCGAGGGGAAGCCCTGCCTCGATGTAATTGCGCAATCCGATCTGCCGCTCGATGATGACAATCGCGCCAGTCCGCGCCGCCGCGAGCTGCGCCGCCGCCACGGCGATCTCCTCGATCGTTTCATCGGCGCCTTCCTGGGTCAGGAAATACCGGAAGAACGGCGCGCGGCCGAAGTGCGCGAGCGCGCGGCGGATGTCGGCCTGGAACAGCACGATCGCGGCGAACACGAGATACGGCAGCAGGTTGCGGATCAGCCAGTCGACTGTCTGCAGGTGGCCCCACCGCGACACATAGAACATCGCCGACAGAAGCGCAAACCCGGCGGCCATCTGGATGGCCCTCGTGCCGCGAATCGCCTTCAGCACCTCGTAGATCACCAGCGACACGATGGCGATATCGAGGATGTCCCACCATGTCATGGCGGGCAGCCGCGGAATAAGGGGCAGCCAGTTCATAAAAGTGGCCGGTTAAATCCCGGCGCCACGGATGCGGTCGGCGACGCGAACGACATCGACCATTGCCGGCACGTTGTGCACGCGCACGATGTGCGCCCCGAGAAGGACGGCCGCGGCGACCGCTGCCGCCGTCGCCATGTCGCGCTCGCCGGGCGAGCGCTCGCCGATCGCCGCGTTGAGAAACGACTTTCGGGACGGCCCTGCGACGAGTGGACATCCGAGCGCCGCGAACGCGGGCAGCGCCGCAAGCGCCGCATAGCTGTGCTCCGGGCGTTTCGCGAACCCGAGGCCCGGATCGAGCATCACCGACTCACGCCGCATCCCGCCCTCCAGCGCACATTCGAGGCTCGCGCGCAGCTCGTCGCCGACTTCCAGCGGCACCGAAGCGTAGTTGGCCTCCTTGTACATATCCCTGGAGCGTCCCCGGGCATGCATCAGGATGAGGCCCGCGCCCGAACGAGCGGCAATTGCGGCGAGCGACGCATCATATCTCAGGGCTCGCGGGGCCCCACCCCCGCTCGCTCTCGCTCGGCGACTTCGCGCCTCGCTCGGGCCGCTGGCGCCTCTCGCGGCTCGCGGGGCCCCACCCTCGTTCAGGCCGCCGGCGCTTCTCAGGCCCGTCACGTCGTTGATGATCGAGGCTCCTTCGCCAACCGCGACTTCCGCGACCTCAGACTTCGATGTGTCGACCGAAATGGGAACGCTGAGCGATCGCGACAACCGCGCAATGACGGGTCTGATTCGAGCAATTTCGGCATCAGCCGTGACCGTGTCCGAGCCTGGCCGCGTCGACTCGCCGCCGACGTCGATCAGATCCGCACCGCGCGCTTCCATCTCCACGGCGGCCGCTTCTGCCGCGCCTGGGTCGAGATAGAGACCGCCATCGGCAAAGGAATCTGGCGTGACGTTGAGGATGCCCATGACGAGGGTACGGGACCCGAGAAGAAGCGTGCGATTACCTGGCAGCTGGATAGTGAAGGTTGCTCGAGGAATCACGGTAGGGGGGAAGGGGTGAGGGGGAAGGGGCAAACGTTGCGCTTACCCCTTGCCCTTCTCCTTTGCCCCTATTCTTGCGGCAGCGGGTCTGTGAGCGGCGGAACGATTCCGGGCCGCTCTTTGCGGCGTCCGGTCTCCTCGTCGTGCGACGACACCGGGCCAGCAGGCGCGGCCGGCTTGATCATCGCTTCGAGCGGCAGGCCCGCGACGATGCGGCGCACCTGCTCGCCGTCGAGCACTTCGCGGACCAGCAGTTCGGCCGCGACCTTCTCGAGGCTCGCCTTGTACTGCATCAACACGCCCTTGGCGCGCTCGTAGTTATCCGTGACGAAGCGCTTCACTTCGTGGTCGATCTTCAACGCGGTGTCTTCGCTGTAGTCCTGATGCTGGGCGATCTCACGGCCAAGGAAGATCTGCTCTTCCTTCTTGCCGAATGTGAGCGGGCCCATGGCTTCGCTCATGCCCCACTCGCACACCATTCGGCGCGCGAGCTCGGTGGCCCGCTCGAGGTCGTTGCCGGCGCCTGTCGTCATCGCGCCCTGCATCGTGATCTCTTCCGCGATCCGGCCGCCGAGGAGAATCGCAATCTGATCGATCAGATAGTCGCGCGAATAGTTGTGCTTTTCATCGACCGGCAGCTGCTGCGTAAGGCCAAGCGCCATTCCACGCGGAATGATCGTGACCTTGTGCAGGTCGTCTGCGTGCGGCAGGAGCACGCTGAGAAGCGCGTGGCCGGCTTCGTGCACCGCGGTGATCTTCTTTTCTTCGTCGCTGATGATCATCGAGCGGCGCTCTGATCCCATCAGCACCTTGTCTTTCGCGAACTCGAAATCGATCATCCGCACGGTCTTGCGGTTGTACCTGGCGGCGTTGAGCGCGGCTTCGTTGACCAGGTTGGCGAGATCCGCGCCGGAGAAGCCGGACGTTCCGCGCGCCAGCACCGGCACATCCACATCGTCGGACATCGGAATCTTGCGCGTGTGGACCGTGAGGATGCCCTCGCGTCCCTTCACATCGGGGCGATTGACGACGATACGGCGATCGAACCGGCCGGGGCGAAGCAGCGCCGGGTCGAGGACGTCGGGCCGGTTGGTGGCCGCGACGAGGATAACGCCTTCGTTCGACTCGAATCCGTCCATTTCGACGAGCAGCTGGTTGAGCGTCTGCTCGCGCTCGTCGTGTCCGCCGCCCAGGCCGGCGCCGCGGTGGCGGCCGACCGCATCGATCTCGTCGATGAACACGATGCAGGGCGCGTTCTTCTTGCCTTGCTCGAACAGGTCGCGCACGCGCGACGCGCCGACGCCGACGAACATCTCGACGAAATCAGAGCCGCTGATCGAGAAGAAGGGGACGTTGGCCTCTCCCGCGACCGCGCGGGCGAGCAACGTCTTGCCGGTTCCCGGAGGGCCCATCAGGAGGACGCCCTTGGGAATGCGGCCGCCGAGCTTCTGGAACTTCTGCGGCTCCTTGAGGAATTCGATGATTTCCTGGAGCTCTTCCTTCGCCTCGTCAACGCCGGCCACGTCCTTGAACGTCACCTTCTTTTGCGAGCTGGACGAGAGCTTGGCTTTGCTCTTGCCGAATGAAAGAGCCTTGTTGCCGCCGCTCTGCATCTGGCGCATGAAGAAAATCCAGAAGCCAATGAGGAGCAGGATTGGCGCCCAGGAATAGAGCAACTGCGCCCAGGGACTCTGCGTCGGCTCTTTCGCCGTCACCAGAATGCCTTGCGCGATCAGCTTGTTGGCAAGCCCTTCGTACTGGGCAGGCGCGTAGGTGTGGAAGGTTTCCTTGTCGGCGCGAAAGCTGCCGATAATCTCCTGGCCGGTGATGGTGACTTTCTCGACCTTGCCGGCTTCCACGTCGGTCATGAAGTCGCTGAACGGCACCGGCTTGGACGGGCTCTGGAATTTACTGGAGAAATTCCACACCCCGACCGCCACCACGACCAGAACCATCCAAAATACGAGACTTTTCAACGTGGAATTCACCCTCTACCCTCCCACGACTAAATAGGTAACCGTTTCAAGATTACCACGTCTTTTGTAGCGTCCGTGACCTTAAAGTCCTCTGCCAGCGCGTGTCCCGCGACCCACACGATCTGCCCCGCCGAATCGATAATTACGGGCGCAATCTCCCGCGCAAACCGGTCGATTTTCGCGTCAACGAAGAAGTCCTGCAGCTTCTTGCTGCCGCCCAATCCCAGCGGGCGAAAGCTGTCTCCGGGGCGCCGATTCCGCACTGACAGCGGCGCCGCCAAGCGGCCCGCGTCGACCACCGCCTCGTCGCGCCCGGCGGCACGTTGCCAGAGCTCGACGGAGGCATGGCCCGACAGTACACCCTTCATATCGGCCGAAATGGTGCAGAACGCTTCAGGCACCGAAACTCGGCCCGGAACCTCGAGCCGATACAGGAAGTCGGCCGCCGGTGCGGGTTTCTCGCGGCCTCGGCTTTCTGTTAAGACGATATGGCCGCCGCGACGGTTCACCCGGTGGCCTGGAAGATCGAGCTGGCCTGTTGATTTAGACACCACGAAACGGCGAACGGCTTCGCCGGCGTCGAATCCCACGAACCGCTCAGGCCCCGCGGCCATCTGCTGTGCGAGGCGGATCACGCGCCGCGCGATCGCCGGCGGTTCCGCGAGAAGCGCTGCCGCATCGAGCGTCACTTCCCGCGCGCGTTTTGAGATGAGGCGTTCGGCCGCCTGCCGCGCGGCCTCATCGAGAAATTCGGCGTCCTCGCGGGCGATCGCGGCCTCGCGATCGAGCACGTCCACGATGCCTGGCGCGAAGCGCTCGTCGAGCAACGGCAACAGTTCGTGACGGATGCGGTTGCGCGGAATCGCAAGATCCGCGTTCGACGCATCCTCCCGAAACGCGATCTGCCGCTCCGCGAGAAACGCTCTCACCGCTGAGCGCGGCGTTTCGAGAAACGGACGGATGACAAGGCCGGCGCGCGGGTGCATCCCGCTGAGCCCCCGCGGACCCGCGCCGCGCAACAGCCGTAGAAGAAATGTCTCTGCCTGGTCGTCCTTCGTATGGGCAACGGCGATCGCTGTAGCGCCGAGCCTGGCAACCGCGCGAGAGAAGAACGCATAGCGTTCGGTGTGCGCGGCCTGTTCGATCGACACCCCGGCGTCACGCGCGCACTGGGCCACGTCGATGCGCTCGACATCAACCGGCAGCGCCAGCGCGGCCGCGAGCGTACGGCAGAACTCCTCGTCTTTGTCCGCGTCCGTTCCCCGGAGCTGATGGTTCAGGTGCGCGGCGCCGACAACGGCCGCGCCCTCGGCGCCGGCGATCTCGCGGAGCGCACACAGAAGAGCGACCGAATCCGCTCCGCCCGACAGCGCCACAGCGACACGGCTCCCGTGCGGGAGCAATCCGTGGCTCCGGATCGTGCGGCGGAGGGACTCGAGGACGGTCATGACCAGGTGCGATGGGTGCGATCGGTGTAATGGGTGCAACGGATGCGAGGAGCAAGAGAGGAGAGGGTGCAATGGGTGCGGCCAGCGCACCGTATGCACCCACCGCACCCTTTGCACCCATCGCACCCGAAAAAATGGTGCCGGTGCAGGGACTTGAACCCCGGACAACGCGGATATGAGCCGCGTGCTCTAACCAACTGAGCTACACCGGCGAACAGGTGATTCTAACATTGGCAGATTGAGAGATTGGGAGATTGGTGGATTACGGGCTCAGCGCCGGTGCCCGTCGGTGATGTGTGCCCTGCTCGTACGCATAAGCGAGGCGAATAAGTGTGCGTTCGTCCCAGGGACGTCCCAGGAACTGCAGTCCTGCAGGCAGCGTGTTTCCCCGCGTGAAACCCATGGGCACCGTGATCGCGGGAAATCCGGTTGACGGCGCGAACAACTGACTGTTGTCGCCCGCCGGAGTGTTGAGATCGCCGATCGGCCGCGGCGGATTGCTCCACGTTGGATAAATCAGTGCATCGAGTTTGCGATCGGTCATCGATTTGATTACCGCTGCACGCAACGTTGTCCGAAATTCGTCTCGACTCCGGCATCCCGCCGACTCGCCTGGCACGTCGCTCGAGGCTTGGGCGGTCTCGAGCCGTACCTGAATGGAAGGATGGAACTGCCGCGAGTTGATGATGTCTTCGAGCGTCGATTGCGGCGCTTTGCCACCCAAGCCGGCAAGGTAATTGTTGAGATCGTGCTTGAACTGATTGCACGTGCCGCTCTGGGCACGACGGATGGCGTCGAAATCCTCGATGCCGGCGGGATCGATAACCTCAGCACCAAGGTTCCTGAGTTCGCCAACCGTCCGGGCGAACAACGCTTTCACCTCGTCATCGAGGGTTGCCATGTCGTACGCCTCGTGAAGAACACCGAGCCGCGCGCCTTTCAAGCCATCCGTTGCCAGCGCAGACGTGTAGTTCACAGGCTGATGGAGAAGGCTGGCGGCTGTTGCCGGGTCGTCCGGATCGTGACCCGCGATGACTTGCAATACAGCCGCCGTGTCGGCGACCGTACGAGTGACGGCCCCGGCAATATCTGAGGCGAGATTCAGAGGCACGATGCCAGCTCTACTCACCATTCCCATCGTCGATCGCAGCCCAACCAGCGCCTGATGCGCCGCGGGGCCTCGAATGGAGTTCCCTGTATCGGTGGCGAGCGCGATGAGCGTGAGATTCGCCGCTGTCGCAGCCGCTGAGCCCCCGCTGGAGCCCGCGGTGACGCGCATCGTATCGTACGGGTTTCGTGTGTAGCCGGGGAGTATCGAGCTGACCGTCTCAACCGGACTGAACGCAAACTCGGCCATGTTCGACTTCGCGATCATGACCGCACCGGCATCGCGGAGCCGCTTTACGACAAAAGAGTCTTTGCCCGTTGTCATTCCTTGCAGGGACAACGACCCTGCCGTCGTGGGCATGTCGCGCGTCTCGAAATTGTCTTTCACGAGAGTCGGCACGCAGTGCATCGCTCCCACCATTCCACTTTGCGTGTAGCGGCGGTCGAGATCATCAGCCACGTTCAAGGCCTCGGGGTTGACGCGCACGATCGCGTTCAACGCGGCGCCGCGCCTGTCATGGGCTGCGATTCTCTGTAAATACGCTTCGACCAGCGAACGGCAGGTGAGCCGGCCCTTACCGAATGCCGCATGGAGCTGTGCGATGGTGATTTCGTCGATCTCGAAAGGAGCCGACTGACCGGAGAGGACGACAAGGCTGCCGAGCGTCACTGCGAGCACGACAAACACGTAACGCACGGCAGCAGTGTATGCGCTCTTAATCTACCAATCCACCAATCTGCCAATTCAGATAATCAGCGTCGCGTCTCCGTAGCTGTAAAAGTGATATTGCCTCGCAACAGCCTCGCGATACGCGGCAAGCACATTGTCGCGGCCGCCGAACGCACACACCAGCATGAGCAGAGACGACTCGGGCAGGTGGAAGTTCGTCATCAGCGCATCCACGATGCCGAAAGTGAAGCCGGGATAGATGAACAAATCGGTCCACGCCGACTGTGGCGTGATGATCCCTCGACCGGCGCGCCCCGCCGCCTCGAGCGCGCGGGTCGTGGTCGTGCCGACGGCAACGATGCGCCGCTTCTCGCGTTTCGCGGTGTTAATCGCGTCGGCCGCGGCCTCGCTGATTGAAAATCGCTCGGGATCGATGGCGTGCGCCTCCACCTGGTCGACGCGCACCGGCTGGAACGTGCCGTAGCCCACGTGCAGCGTGATCGCTGTGTGCTCGACGCCCCGCGCGTGCAATGTGGCCAGGAGATCTGGCGTGAAGTGCAGCCCCGCCGTCGGGGCCGCGACCGACCCGCGCTCCCGCGCATACACCGTCTGATACCGATCGCGATCCGTGGGCGCGTCGTCGCGCTTGATATAGGGCGGCAACGGCATGTGACCGATGTCGTCAATCGCATCTTCGACGGTCGTGCCGCCCTCCGACCAGAGGCGTATCGTGCGGCGGCCGTGGTAATGACGCTCGAGCACTTCTCCGTGGAGCACATGCCGGCTCCCGCGAAAGACCATCCGCGAGCCAGGCTGCAATTTCTGACCGGGATGCACCAGTGCCTCCCACTGGCCTTCGGTTTCATGATTCGCCAGCAACAGGCACTCGACTGCGCCGCCGCTCGGCACGCGGGCGCCGAGCAGACGCGCGGGAAATACCTTGGTGTCGTTGACGACGAGCAGGTCGCCGTGGCGAAGAAATTCCGCGAGTTGGGCGACACGCGTGTGTTCGACCCGGCCGGTGTCCTTGTGAAGGACGAGAAGTTTCGACGCCCCGCGCTCGGGCGGCGGGGCCTGCGCGATGAGTCCGGCCGGCAGATCGAACCCGAAGTCGGAAACGTTCATTGCTTTCTACTCTGGGGGGAAGCCGTCAGTGCAATCTCGGCCCCCACACCGCCTTCGCCTGACGCCAGTCGTCCTTGAGAATCGACCAGAGAATCTGGTCGAAGTACCGCCCATTCCGCTGAAACGAACGGCGAAGCATGCCTTCCTGAAGCGCACCCACTTTTCTCAGCGCCGCATTGCCACGGCCGTTCGACGCAATCGACCGCGCCTCGAGCCGCTGCGTGCCGACAACCCCGAAGGAAAAGTCGATGACGGCCTTTGCGCCTTCCATGAAGATGCCTCGGCCCCAAAACGGCGAGCCGATCGCAAACCCCCACTCGGCACTGCCAAATCCCGGCTCGAGCTGGCGCACCTGAAACAACCCCATGGCGTCCTCGTAGCCCTGGGGCACGATGCCGAAACAAAAGCTGTTGCCGCGCATCCGATCCTGATGCGCCTCGTCGATGAATCCCTCGAACCCTTCGACCGTCCGCGGCAAAGGCGAAACGAACTCGGCAACCTCTTCGCTGGTGAGCATCGCCAACAGCGCTGGCGCATCACCGGCGCGCACCTCACGAAGCGTCGCTTTCTCGCCATGTATGGTGGGCAGGCCGAAATGCCAGGCGAATGGGATTGACCCGCCGGCTATCTGCAGTTGATCCTGGTAAGGCATCTTTTCCATCGCACCCGTATGGAGCAAGTCGCTTACCACTCTCCCCTTCACCCCTCCGAACGGAAATAAACCTATTTCCGGCAATGCTTTAAGAGAAAAACTGTCGCACGGGACATGTGTGCAGATCTGTTAATTACTGTTCCAATACAGAACTCGAAAACGTATCTATTCTTATAAGTATCTTATTGATATGGTTTTACAGGAATGTGCTTAAATAGGACTACTTGTACCCGGAATGCTGCTCCCGGTCAGATTGACCAACGTAGCAGAACCGACCCGACTGTAAAACCTGCCCCGACGGAGGCGAGCAGCACGAGGTTGCCCTTCTTGAGCCGTCCGTCGGCCACGGCATCGGCAAGCGCGAGCGGAATCGTCCCAGCCGTGGTGTTGCCGTACTTTTCAATGTTGATAACGACCTTTTCGGGCGCCAGCCCCAGTCGCTCCGCCGCCGACATGATGATGCGCCGGTTGGCCTGGTGCGAGACGAACAGATCGATATCGGCGGACGTGATTTGATTGCGCTCCATCACCCGGGCGCAGATTTCTTCGGTCTTCTTCACCGCAAACTTGAAGACCGCCCCCCCATCCTGCTTCACGTAATGGAGCCGCTGGTCGACGGTTTCATGCGATGCCGGCCGCAGGCTGCCCCCTGCCGGCATGCAGAGCGCCGGTCCTCCGCCACCATCGACCTCGTGGGCAAAATCAATGATGCCGCAGTTGTCGGTAGACGGGCTGACGACGACCGCGCCCGCGCCGTCACCGAATAACACGCACGTCGAACGGTCTGTGTAGTCGATGATGCTCGACATGACGTCGGCGCCGATCGCCAGCGCGTGCCGGTGTGTGCCGGCCGCGACCATGTGGGCAGCGGTGGTCAGCGCGTAGGTGAATCCGGAACACGCGGCGCCGAGATCGAATCCCCACGCGCGGTCTGCGCCGATCTTGTTCTGGACGAGGCACGCGGTGCTCGGAAACATCATGTCGGGAGTGGTCGTGCCGACGACGATGAAATCGATGTCGTGAGGGGTGAGGCCCGCCTGCGCGATCGCTTTGAGCGCCGCCTCTTTCGCAAGATCGGACGTCGCGACGCCGGCATCGACGACATGCCGCTCCCGAATCCCGGTACGCTGAAGGATCCACTCGTCCGATGTGTCGACGAGTCTTTCGAGATCCTTGTTGGTGAGCAGACGCGGAGGCACGAACGTCGCGAGACCGCTGATTTTCGTCGGACGAAAGCCGGCGTTTTTCACCACAAACCCCTTCCGGGCGCAGTCAATCCAAAGTAGTTGTAAGCCAGAGCCGTGGCCACCCGCCCTCTCGGCGTGCGATCGAGAAATCCGATTTGAATCAGGAACGGCTCGTAGATGTCTTCGATGGCGTCCTTCTCTTCGCTGATGGCCGCCGCAATGCTGTTGATGCCGACGGGCCCGCCGCCGAACTTGTCGATGATCGTCCTCAGCAGCTTTCGATCGACCTCGTCGAAACCATGCTGATCGACTTCGAGCAGTTTCAGCGCATCCGCCGCCACCGCTTCGGTGATCGTGCCGTCCGCTTTCACCTGGGCGAAGTCGCGGACCCGCCGCAGCAGCCGGTTCGCAATGCGCGGCGTGCCGCGCGAGCGCCTCGCTAGTTCCGCCGCGGCGCCGTCGACAATCGGCACGTTGAGGATACGCGCCGATCGGCGCACGATCTCCTCGAGGTCGGCGTGGTTGTAGAAGTCGAGCCGATGGACGATGCCGAAGCGCGACCGCAACGGGCTCGTCAGCAACCCGGCGCGCGTCGTCGCGCCGATCAGGGTGAACTTCTGGAGCGGAACTTTGATCGACCGGGCGCCGGGCCCCTGTCCAATGATGATGTCGAGCTCGTAGTCCTCCATCGCCGGATACAGCACTTCCTCGATCGCCGGCGACATGCGGTGGATCTCGTCGATGAAGAGCACTTCGTGCTCGCCGAGGCTCGTCAGAATGGCCGCAAGGTCTCCCGGCCGCTCGAGTACCGGGCCGGCGGTCGCTCTGACCGCGACGCCCAGCTCCTGGCCGATGACATACGCGAGCGTCGTTTTGCCAAGACCTGGAGGTCCGTAGAGCAGCACGTGATCGAGCGCCTCGCGGCGCTGGCGCGCGGCGGCAATGGATACCTGAAGATTCGCGCGGACGCGCTCCTGGCCGATGTAATCGTCCAGCGTGCGGGGCCGGAGTCCGGCTTCGTACTGGGCGTCTTCATCGACCCGTGAAGCGGTCACTATCCGCGTGGGGTCGGACATTCACGGGAGATTCTATGAGACCGCACGCCCCTCAGCAATCACGTTACTTCGCCAGTTCGCGCAGCGCGTGTTTGAGGACGCCTTCGAACGTAGTACCCCCGCCGTGCTTGAGGGCCGCGTCGGCCGCGCGCTCGGCGAGGGGACGGTGATATCCGAGGTTCATGAGCGCAGACAGCACGTCGGTTCGAAGCGTCTCGCTGGTGGCGGCGGCCGGCGAAGCAACTTCAGCCGGCAGAAACGACGCCATCTTGTCTTTCAGTTCGAGACCAATCCGTTCCGCTGTTTTCTTGCCGATGCCGGGAATACCAGTCAGCCGGGCGACATTCGCGGTCCGAATCGCAGACACCAACTCGTTCGGTTCGATGCCGGACAGCACCGCCAGCGCGAGCTTCGGGCCGATGCCGCTGACGCTGATGAGGCGCTCGAAGATGTGCAGCTCGAGCACGGTCGCGAAACCGTACAGGACAAGCGCATCTTCACGCACATGCGTGTGAACACGCAGCGCGATCTCGGCGCCAGGCTCGGTCATCTCATAGAAAGTCGAGAGCGGAACGTGCACGTCGTAGCCGACGCCGTTGACATCGACGATGACGCGATTCGGCTGCTTCTCGAGCAGCCGACCGCGCAAGTGGGAAATCATCTAGCGAGGAGGGCGAAATGCGCGCCAGCTCGTGGCGCGGCTTGACGCTTTCGGCAGATCCGACGGCGGAGCCGCCAGACCCTGCAGGTTCATTCTGTGAAGATGGCACACGGCAATCGCCAGCGCATCGGACGCATCGAACGGTGCGGGCGGCTCGGCGAGACCAAGGAGCAATTGCACCATCGACTGCACCTGCCCCTTCTCGGCGCGTCCATATCCCACTACCGACTGCTTCACTTCGGCAGGCGTGTATTCCACGATGGGCACGCCGGCCTCCACAGCAGCCAGCATCGCGACGCCGCGGGCGTGGCCCAGTTTCAAGGCGCTGCGGGCGTTGACGGCGTGAAACAGATTCTCAATGGCGACGACGTCGGGCCGATGTCGGCCGAGCAGGATGCCGAGCTCGACGTGGATGATTCTGAGTTTTTCGGGGAAGGCATTGGCGGCGGGAATCGTGATGGCGCCGCACGCGATCATCCGATGGCGGCTGCCATCGCTCTGCACGCATCCGTAGCCGGTGCGCGCCGAGCCGGGATCGATCCCAAACACCTTCACGCGAGTGAGGCCTCGATCTCCTTTTCCTCGATGTCGAAGTTCGACCACACGTGCTGCACGTCGTCGTGGTCATCGAGCGCGTCCATCAACCGAACCATCTGCTGGGCGGTCTTGCCTTCGAGCTTCACGTAATTCTGCGGGATCATCGAGACTTCGGCGGACGCCGGTTCAATGCCGAGCTGCTTCACCGCGTCGCGCACACCCTGAAACGCATCCGGCGCGCTCAGCACTTCCCAGTTATCCCCATCGTCCTGAAGATCGTCCGCGCCTGCTTCGAGCACGGCGCTCATCAGCTTTTCTTCATCGGTTTTCGACTTCTCGACGACGATGTAGCCCTTCTTGGTGAACATCCACGCCACAGCGCCGGCAGCGGCGAGGTTGCCGCCGTGCTTCTCGAGCATGTGGCGCAATTCACCGACCGTGCGGTTCTTGTTGTCGGTCAGCGTATCGATGATGACGGCGGCGCCCCCGGGGCCATAGGCTTCGTAGCTGACTTCTTCGTAGCTGACGCCAGGCTCTTCGCCAGTGCCGCGACGGATGGCTCGTTTGATGTTTTCGGCCGGCATGTTCGCGGCCTTCGCGTCCGCGATAATCGTGCGCAGCCTCGGATTCATGTCGGGGTCGCCGCCGCCGCCGCGCGCGGCGACCGTCAACTCCTTGATAATGCGGGTGAAAATTTTGCCGCGCTTGGCGTCGAGCGCGCCCTTTTTATGCTTGATTGACGCCCATTTTGAATGGCCTGACATGGCGAAATTCTAGCACTTCTCAGCGAGGATCAGCCACACGTCGGCCCTGCGATCCCAGGGCTGTCCGCTGTAATCGCCGAGGACTGCTTTAATCCGGAACCCCGCATTTTCGAGCCGCCTGGTCATCTGCGGCACCGTGAGCGTCCGGAATACCAGCGAAAACCGGCGGGACTTTCGTTCGCGGCCGCGCTGCTCGATGTATTCCTGGTCGAACAGCGTCAGCTTCTTCGCGCGATCCTGACGCACCGATTCGACGAGCGTGATGCGCGACTTCCCGCCGCGGCGTAATCCGCGAAAACGAACCTTGTTGCGGTATTCCTTCCAGACCGGCAGATCGGGGACGAGATCGACACCGAAGAGGCCGCCGCGCGCAAGCACGCGCTCGACGGACGCCAGCGTCGCCTTGAGATCGGATTCGCGGACGAGCGACTGGAGAATCCCGTATGGGGCCATCACGCGATCGAACCGTGCCGTGCTCGGGAACGGAAGAAACCTGATGTCTCCGCGCAGCCATGTCGGGGGGGGATGCGAACGCATCCGCCGGGATCGCGTCAGCGCGCGGCCGAGCATCTCGGTGGATCGATCGACGCCGATGATGCGTGCGCCCGTGCGCGCGACCGGAATCGTCACGCGCCCCGTGCCGCACCCGAGCTCGAGGACGGGCCCGTTGGCGCGTTCCGCCATCGCCTGCCAGAATTTCACATCGCGGCGGTCGAGCGTCTGCGCGTTCTCCCAATCATAAAAATCCGCGTAATCGTCCCAGCCTTGCCAGCCTTGTGCTTTTGTCATTGGAGGATTGGTGGGACGGCGCTAGTCTGAAACCGCCAGCTCGCCGGGGACGATTGGACGCGTGCGCGGCAGGCGGCCGAGACGCGCCAGATTGCCGACAAACGCGAGCATGCCGAGGAAGATGGCGAGCTTCAGCGAGTTGCCGAGGCGCGTATTCGGGAGCACGTACCACATCAGCCACAATGCGGGCTGTGCGAGGCACATCGCCCAGACCGTGCCATAGAAATATCGCCGCTCATGACCTTCGCCCTTGGTCGACGGCATCACCCGCGGAAGCCGTCCGAGCGCGCCGAGCAGCCAGATGCTGCCGGCGATCGGGAAATACGCGTAGCGATAAATCTGCTTCAGATACCACTGCCCCGTGACGATGGCGATGACAAGGCCGGCGATGTTGAGCACGGCAAACGTAATCGCGGCGCTCCACGCGAAGGTGTAGCACACGCGACGGTACAGCGGGTTCGGCCGATCCTCGGTGAATCGGATGATGTAGGGCGCGGGCTCGACTCCCGGCAGTTTGCCGCGCGCGCCGGCGATACCGGTTACCAGCATCACGATCCCGAGCCACAGCATCATGCGGCCGTCGAAACCGCGTTCGAACAGATCGAACGTCAGGGGCCCTGGCGCAATGAAAAACACGAAGATCCAGATCGGCCAGTGGTTGAACCGGTAATAAAGCTTGTTGCGAGTGCGAATCTTCCGTTGCGACGCGTATTCGACCGGAATCGAGCTCACGGGGGTACTTCGCTCCTTGCGCAACTAAAGTTGCGCCCTACCGAGATCAGTAACGTTGCGTACGACCGAGAATCAATTTGTCCAGGACCTGCCTGGGCGTTGCGCACCCTCGCGCCGCTTTCCGGTCGGTCAGATACGTTCGCAGCCGGTTCAGAGGACCGGCGTACGGCGCTGTGGAACAGTAGTATCTCAGCGGCGTGTGCCCTTTCACCACGTCGGCCACTCGAGCGTAATTCCCAGGATCGGGACGGGACGGCAGCGCACGCTCGACGGCCCGGAACACGCCGATCAGATTTCCGCCGTCCGCTGACGTCGTCGTCTCGACAGGCACGAAGCCCGCTTTCCGCCCGAGCGCCTCGAGCACCTCACGATTGAAATTATAGAAGTGTGCGAAGTGAAACCGGTGCGCAGGGGCAATACACACAGCCTCGACGTTCGGCACTTCAATGAGCAGCACACCGCCCTCGACCATCCAACCGCGAAGTCGCGAGAGGATCAACGAAGGGTCTTCAACATGCTCCAGCGCGTGGTACATGGTCACGACGTCGAAGCTGGCGGCAGGAAACGCCGCATCCTGAATGAACCCGGTCGCGACCGGCACGCCGAGCACTTCGCGAGCATGGCGCGCGTACTGTTCATCCGGTTCGAGACCACACGCATCGAAGCCGAGGGCGCGCAGCACGTACACCACTTCTCCGCCGCCGGCGCCCGCGTCGAGAATACGGGCGCCGCTCTTTATATAAGGTGCGAGCGACCGATAGCGATTCAGCGCGCCGCGCGCAGACCGGGCAACATGGCGCATCGATGGCGTCGATTGCCCTTTGTAGTCGAGCCGGTATTCGCTCGAGTAATAACGGCGCACATCCTCTTCGACAGGCCTCGGGTTCGACCAGACGAGGCCGCAAATGCGGCAGATCGTCGTCCGCAACGGATGGCCGTCGCGGTCGCGGCTGCCAAGCAAGTCGACATCGGTCGAGCCGCAGAGGTTACAGGGAATCGGGCAGTCAGTCACGATTGGAAACCAGCACGAACTGCGGCAGCTCCGACCCCTCGAAAAAATTCCTGGGCTTCAGGTCGAACATCCGCTGGCGCGCGAGGATGTAGGTGTCGACCGGCAGGCGATCCTTCACGGTGTTGTACTCGTCTTCGGCCATGATGAAATACACGTCGCTGCTCGAATAGAACACCGCGCGAAGGTGATCCGGAAGCACGACTTCCATTACCGGCCGCTGCAGGTAGAACACCATGCTCGGCAGGGAGAATTTGTACGAGCCGACGATGGCGCCGATGCTCGCGCGCGAGCGGATGATGTCGGAGAAGGGCCTGACTGGCTTGTAGCGCTCGAAGTCGGGCAGCGTGCCCAACACAATGCACCACGCGATGACAACGAGGGACGTGACCATGGTCGCGACCGAACCGAAGAGATTGCGCCGGAACAGCCACACAAGCGCGACCGCTCCGCCAACAGCCGCCACCGCGCCGACAAGCGCAACTCCATCCAGCGCGTAGCGCCGCACGATAGCAAAGAACCACAGCGCTCCTGA